>OCVV011298126.1_pt1 | contig 38666 bp, 48 predicted proteins | sample 1539721 | NCBI WGS metagenome assembly OCVV01 (sample SAMN02144230, study PRJEB22623) | gut metagenome | biome: sheep rumen | host: Ovis aries | place: New Zealand | reverse complement strand
GGTATCGGGCTTTCCGATCTCAAGGCCCGGCTTCCAGATGTAATTGTCGTTCCTGTCCTTGATCAGCATCAGCTGCAGGAGCAGGGTCTCATTGCAGAGGAAGGACGCCTTCCTGCGGTAGGGGGACTTCAGGCTGTAATACAGCCTGTAGATGTTATCGAAATGGACTGTCTGCGCGTTGGCGGTGGTGTTCCCCGCTGTCGCGGTCAGGGTCGTCAGGATGCCTGTAGGCATGGAAGGCGTGGTCTGCGGATTGGCGGAAGGGCCGGTGCCGTTGATGAAAGCATCCTCCTCCGCGTTGCCGAAACGCACGCCAAAGCGCTGTGCGATATAGGAAGAGATGTCGAATGCGGAGTCATGCAGCAGCTCGTTCGTCACCTTGACCATGCAGCCCAGCTTAAACGCGGACAGGGTCTCCTGAGAGAAGCTCATGTCGGATTCCTGGATTGCCGCGCCCTCTTCGATCCAGGACGCGCTGCCGGTGTCCATGGCGATAGGGATCGTACGGGTACCGGAGTTGGTACGGATGGTCTTTGCCATCCTGCGGAAGACGTTGTTCTCTTCCAGTCCCTGGATCAGCTGTCTCTCAAACTCATCCGGGACAGTGTAGCCGCCGTTCTGGTCTACGCCTACGGACAGCGCGTCACGGACCTCCAGGGTGTTGTTGCCGCGCATCATGTTCCAGAAGGCCTCGCTGTATCTGGCAGTCGCGGTAGGACGCGCGGGGACGTCGCGCTGCCCGGCTTTGGGGTCCGCGTGTACGGGAACAGAGGTCGCCGCGGAGAGCTTGGCGTCCATCTCCATCTGGTCTTCCAGGCGTTTGATCTCATCACCCAGCGCTTTTACGTCCGAGGCCATCTTCTCGTACTGCTCGACGGCAGATGCCTCGACCAGGCCGTTCTCATCACGGTGTTCCTCCAGGAATGCCTTTGTCTTTTCCCAGAGGGCAGTTCTTTTGTTACGAAGCTCTATGATCTTGCTCATGTGTTTTCCTCCATTAAAAAAAGCCGGGTTCCTCATCTGAGGAATTCCAGCTTGTCTCTGAGTATCTGATAGGGCACAGCCCCGTCTTCCGTTTTTCCGTCCATGCCGATCACGGGAGAAGGCGGCTGCTCCTCCTCCGTTCTGCCGGAGATACACAGCCGGTTCAGGATCGCCCGGTCCATCATGCGGCTTGAATATATCCGTGCCTCCACTGCGACGGGTTCAGACTCTTCTGCCTCCCCGTCTTCATTGGCTTCAGGCGCTTTCCCTTCAAACAGCACCTCGTCCGCAAAGCCGAGTTCAACGGCCTTTTTTGCGTTCATCCAGGTCTCATTGCTCATGAGTTCCGCGATCTTTCCGCGGCGAAGTCCCGACTTGGCGGCGTATGCGTTTATGATCGATTCCTTTACTTCATTGAGCGTCTCGATGGCCTTTTCCATGTCCTTCGCGTTGCCCATGGCGATAGTAGAGGGATCGTGGATCATGAGGAGCGCCGTCGGGGACATCTCCACCCTGCTGCCCGCCATAGCGACGACAGACGCCGCGGACGCCGCGATGGACGCTATCCGTACCGTCACCGTCCCGGCGTAATCCTTCAGCATGGTATAGATCTCCGCAGCAGCAAACACATTGCCGCCGGGGGAATTGATCCATACCGTGACGTCTCCTTCCTCAGCCTCGAGATCCGCCCTGAAATCATCGGGCGTGATCTCATCGCCCCAGAAGGACTCCGCGTCGATCGGGCCTTCCAGCCGGAGCACCCGGCCTCCGCCGTCATCACGGATCCAGTTCCAAAATTTCTTCATCTCTTCCTCCTGTTTTCTGCCTGCGCGTCCTCCTGCCCGCTCTCCTCAGGCTTTTTCTGCGCGGTCTGCTGCTTTCCGGCGTCCTCCAGTTTGACGTAGCCTCCGTTCAGGTAATAATCATCCCCTCCCTTTTCCGCGGGGATGAGGTCCATGTTCTCAAGCCGGTGTATGTCATTGGGGGACAGAAAACCGTTGCTTATCCCGGTGGCGTATCCCTGCATCCTGGACTGGTAATCGCCCCTGAGCAGTCCGTCCACGTTGAATTTCGGGAAATACACATCCTGCTCATCCGGCAGCAGGAGGTCTTTCACGACCGCCTGCTCAAAACGGACCAGCCAGGGAGTAAGGGTATGGACCACAAAGTCTATGCTCTGGTGTTCAATATTGGAGAACGTCGCATGTTCCATGTCCTGCACAAGGTGCGGGGGCACCCGGAAGATGCGGCAGATCTCGTTCACCCCGAACTGCCTGGTCGACAAAAACTGGCTGTCTTCCGGAGGGAGCGAGATGGGTTTGTACACCATGCCTTCTTCGAGCACCGCCACCTTGTGGGCGTTGTTCGCTCCGCCGTAAACATCGGACCAGTTCTCGCGTATCTTCTCCGGATTCTTCAGCACGCCGGGATGCTCGAGGACGCCCGACGGCTGGGCGCCGTTCTTGAAGAATGCGCTGCCGTATTTTTCCACTGCCAGAGTAGTGCCCAGGCTGTTCTTCATCATGGCGATAGGGGAGAATCCCACAAGGCCGTTGAACCCAAGGCCGGGGACATGGAATATCTCATCCCTTCGGAAGAATATATCTTTGTTGTTCTCGCCCGGCTTCTCATCCGTGTACGCGTGATAGATATAAAAAATGGATCCGTTCTCGTCACGGTCTGTCTCCACGTTTTCCGGGAGCAGCGGATACAGTCCCAGGATCCCGTTCTTGCCGTCCCGGATGATCTGCGCATAGCAGTTTCCCCACAGCAGCAGGTGCGTCATCATGACTTCCCGGAATGAAAAGCTCGTCATCTCGGGGTTCGGCTGCCTGTAGAGGATCTTATAGAGCGGATGGTCTCTGGCTCTCTCTTTTCCCTTCTCATCCGCATCCGTGTACCGGTACAGATGGAGGGGAAGGCCCGCTACCGTTTCCGCCAGGAGCCGCACGCAGGCATACACCGTCGCGATCTGCATGGCGCTCTTCTCATCCACCCTCTCGCCGGAATCCGCCCTGCCGAAGACAAAAGTCTGGCCGGAATCGCGGACGTTGTCTGCGATCTCCGGAAGCGCGGGCGCGTCACGGGACTCAAATCCCAGCCATTCAAGAAATCCCATCTGTCATTCCTCCCATCACTGAAAAAGGACCGCCCTGCCTTCGCCGGGTGGTCCTGCATTTTTTCACGGTATCAGAGTAACACTTTTTACAGGGGAATCTTACATGAAACTGGACATCACCGTCCTGTGTGACGGTCATGTCAGCCGCTGCATAAACTCCTCTATAATGATTTATTAAAATTCAGCCCTAAAGGGGGTTTTATAGGAGACTGACATGAGTGTCACTCAGAACACATACAGCCCCCTCTCGTCATATACGCTGCCCTGCTGTTCATGACGGATGCACCGGTCCAGGGCCATGATGGCGGCAACGATCCCGTCGATCTTCTCCGGAGATTTTGCCTTGGTGCATTTGATGTTTCCGGCAGGGTCTGTGTCTACGACTACGTTGCCGCTCATCCAGCGCATCACGGGATGCCCTCCGTGGATGATCCTGCCTTCCATCAGCAGCTTGTAGAACTCTTTTGTTGGCGGGGACATATCCTTGTAGCCCTGGCCGAAAGGCACTACTGTGAATCCCATGCCTTCAAGGTCCTGGGTCATCTGCACCGCGCCCCACCGGTCAAAGGCTATCTCCAGGATGTGATACTGTTTCCCCAGCTCTTCGATAAACTTCTCGATGAAGTCGTAGTGGATGACGTTGCCCTCCGTAGCCATGATGTAGCCCTGCTGATGCCAGACATCATACGGAACTGATGCCCTGCGGACCCTTATAGGGATCGTGTCCTCCGGGATCCAGAAGAACGGCAGCATCACATATCTTTCCGTATCGTCCCGTGGCGGGAACATAAGGACAAAAGCGGTAATATCTCCAGTACTGGAGAGGTCCAGCCCGCCGTAACAGTCGCGGCCTTTTAAGGACTCCATATCGATAGGGATGTTCCCCAGGTCATAGATCTGCTCCGGGATAAAACGCGTCAGGGAGGACACCCACATGTTGAGCCGGAGCTGCTTAAAGACATTCTCTTCCGCAGGGTTCTCCTTTGCCTCCCGGAACATGTCGCGCACCCGGTCGATCTGGATTGTATATCCCAGGGATGGGTTTGCTTTATACCAGTTCGCCTCATCAGTCCAGTCTTCATCATCGGTAAGGCCGTATACCACTGGATAGAAAGAAGGGTCTCTCCTCCTGTCATCCAGTATATCTACTGCTTTCATATGAAGTTCATAACAGATCGACTCCTTGTCTGTCCCGGCGGTCGTGATAAGGAAATACAGCGGCTGTTCCCGAGAGTCACCGCTGCCACGGGTTAGGACTTCATACAATTTCCTGTTCGGCTGCGCATGGACTTCATCAAGGACCAGCCCCGAGACGTTCAGGCCGTGCTTGGTACCGACCTCCGCGGAAAGGACCTGGTAGAATCCAGCATTCGTATAATTGACGATCCTCTTCGTTGCTGCTGCGATCTTAGAACGTTTAAAGAGTGCCGGGGACATATCTACCATGCGCTTTGCAACATCAAAGACGATGGACGCCTGTTGCCTGTCCGCCGCGGCGCCGTAGACTTCCGCGGATGGCTCGTTGTCGGCATACAGAAGGTAGAGGGCGACTGCCGCGGCGAGTTCCGACTTGCCGTTCTTTTTCCCGATCTCGATATAGGCTGTCCGGAACTGCCGGTTCCCGGCTTCATCCACGATGCCGAAGATATCCCGGATGATCTGCTCCTGCCAGGGCAAAAGCCAGAACCGCTTCCCGTCCCATTTGCCTTTCGTATGGCGCAGGTTCTCGATAAAACGTACAGCCCGGTCCGCCTTCCCCGCATCGTAGTGTGAAGTCTCGAGCATGAACCGTGTAGGTCTGTAATCTTTCAGTTTCGGATAATCTGCGGGCCTTTTTTCCACTGCCATCAGCCGTCACCTCCCAGAAGAGCTTCCATCTCATCCCTGCTGTCCCTGCCTCCGGTGTCCGCGACGATGCGGGAACGGGAAGAAGGCGTCAGGCCGAACTGCTCTGCAAAACGGTTCATGATCTTCAGATATGTCTGGGCGATGGAGACCTGCGGCACCTGCTGCCAGTAGCCGGAGGGAGTTTTGACGATAGTACCGTGACGGGTGATGAACTCCTCCGCTTCCTTCCACCTTGCGTAAGCCTGGCAGTAGCCCGCAAAAGCAGCCATATCGACTTCCGTCAGGATTCCCATGAGTTCCATCTTTTTTGCAAGCCTCCGCCACTCTTTCTTTGCCTCCGGTTCCAGCCACTTCGGGCAGGAGGGGGCCTTTTTCTCAGGCTTCGGTTCCCTGTCGTTCAGTTTCCTCTTCCCCGGGTTGCCTTCCAGCTGTTTGATCGCTGTCGGCGTTGGTTTCCTCCCCCTGGTAGCCATCGGTCCTCACCTCCTTCATGGCAAAATAAAAAGACCGCTCCGGCGATCCTGTCATCTGTACGAGAAAAAGGGCTTCCTCCGCCCTGTTTCCCGGTGTGTTTCATGTTTCTTAGATCCGTTTTTAGATCTCGGTGTACTCCATCCTGAAAGCATCGCGCTCTTTGATGAGCTGCTGCATGTCGTGTTTTCTGATCCTGACCCGTTCGCCTTTTCTGCCTTCCGGCCATCCCCAGTTGCTCGTCATTGTCTCGTTGTAGGTGTAGATCCAACCGTTCATCCTGAAAGTCGTCTTTGTGGTCTTCTTTGTCATGGTCTTTTCCTCCGTTTTTGCTTTATGTGTCTTCCCTTTCGGTATGTACACATTAACTCTGTACCAGGTATATATCCACTTGTTTCTGACCATAAAGTACACAAAGATCACCGGGGAATCTGTGTATATCACACACGACAGACAGAGCCTTTCGGCTCTTTGGTGTCTGTACGGGGAGGCTTCAGCTCCTCTCAATCCGGCAGGTCATCCCGTCCACTTCGATGATGTCGTAGCGGGATCCCCGCCAGATTACTTCCCGGATCCGCATTCCGCAGAAGGCGCTGCTGTGCTTCCGGTCTTTAAGGAGCTCTCCGTGCTTAACCATCCAGTCTGCAAGGTTTCCGAGGAGCCTGCACTCCATCTCCATCTTTTCTGCGTAGTTCATCCGGCCCTCCCTTCTCACTGCTGCATCGCCCAGGCGATCGCGTGTCCGTCGTCGGAAAACTCGACCTCGCTGACCGCTGCCAGCCCGATGGTCCCTTCGCAGGAAAGGTCGTCGTCGAGGTGCTCGTAGACCGCTCCGAAGTAGCTGGGCTTTCCCATCCCGTTGTAGTAGTGGCCCGCAAGGAGAACTTTGTCTCCAAAGTTCAGGATCTTGCTCCAGCGGCATTCGAGGTCTTCTGCAGTGGTGGGGTTCGGAAGTCTGTAGGTTCTCACTGCTTCGTTGATCGTCATGGTCTTTTCCTCCTGGCTATGTGTTTTTTGTTGTGACTATATATCACTCTAACCGGCACATATAGCAAGTTATTTCTGAGGAAATATCTGACAATTTTCCAGCGTTATGACTCCTCTCCGGAAAGCAGACCCTTCGCTACATCACCGCATTCTGCCCCCAGCTTTTCCGCGGAAAACGACAGGAACTCGAAGAGCTCCCTGCGGACCGGCTGATCATTTTCCAACAGGATGCGGAACAATTCGCTCATCCCGTTCAGCTGTGTGGAAAGTGCTGTGAGCCGGTCAATGGCTGATAACTGTTTCATTTCAATCCTCCTTTTCTGGATCAGGTTTATTTGCAGTCCGGCCATTATATCAGCTCACAGCATAAAGGAGATGGTTTTAGCACAATAAACACTAAGGCTTTTATCAGAGGTCAACATCCGCGGAAACGCAGCACCCGGCGATGCCCTTCTCCGTGCAGAAGGCGCTGATCCTGAGCTTCAGGTCATTGTCCTTCGTGTATTCCAGAAGGAAAGCCTGCATCTTATGACGGATGCATCGTACCAGATGGGACTGGTAATCCGAGGAATCTTTTGCGCTCTGGGCGCCGAATTCCCCCGTGCCTTTGTAACTGGTGATCCGTGAGAACACCTCCTCCTGGGTCACACCGTCTATGTTACCGGGGCCTGCATGGCCGGAGTCTGCGTCCATGGCTTTCCGCAGATATTCCATCCCGCCGTTTACCATCACATATCCGCCCAGTGCCTTGATCTTCGTAAGGACCGCACTGACCGCTTCATACATCGCGGAACTCTTATATTCCTCGTAGACGTCAAGGTTATCTATCCACCAGCCGTCAAATCCCTGAGCCTTAATCTCCCTGGCTCTGGCCACGCACCAATCACGGACGGCAGTGCGGCGCAGGTCGAGGTACTTCTCATGGGGCCAGTCCGGGAGGGGCTCCAGTGTATAGTCTTTGAGAGTCTTGTAATAACTCCGTTCATCGGATACAGCCCCAGCGGACAGGTACCCGAGGACTGTCGCTCCCTTTGCCTTCAGCGTCGCGATCTCCGCTTTCGTATAGTCCTCCGGCTCCACCGCAAGGAGCATCCCGGAGGTCACATCCTCCGGCTGTACCTTCGTGGAGAGGGAGACCTTGTAGGAGGCCCATTTCTCCGGGAAAACACTGACTGCCCTCGTGAAGGTCTTTGACAGATTCCCTTTGGAACAGGACAGCTTCATCACGCCAGGCATACAGTCTATATAGATGTCCCCGTTCTCATGGTTACGCGCCACGACAGCACCCACATTCTGCAGGCGTTTCCTGGTGGTCCCCCTTCCGGAGCCTTCCTTATGGTGGTAGTTCGAAAAAGCCACCAGGGGCCTTACCGCTTTGCAGATCGTCTCGTTGCATGCATTGGCGTCCCCATGCCACTGCGCCTTATAGATGTCGGCTTTGAGGTCCTTCACCGCTTTCACGAGAAGATTGTTGCCCTCGTTCTGGAGATCCCCTGCCGTGTGATAGAGCCATCCGTTGAGGTTTATCCGCATGACCGCAGACTGGTTGTTGACGAAATGATGCGAGTCGTGTTCCTTCAGGGATGAGGCGGGGCAGAGATAAACACACTCGAACCTCATGGAGCCGATTGTAAATACCGTCCCGGGCTTGATGTAATGGCCTTTCGCCTTTTTGTACTGGCTGCGCAGAGCGTTTCCATAGGTCTTCTGGTACCTGTCCAGCCCGGCAGGATCAGGAACATAGATGTCAGCTGTAGGAAAGGTATTCTTTATGTTCGTGACCCCGCCGTAGTGGTCGCCGTGTGCATGGCTGATCACGATCGCGTCGAGTTTTTTCACGCCCAGGGCTTTCAGCTTTTTGATGACATTCGCGGAGGACTTTGCCATCGCAGTGTCTATCAGCACCGCGTGCTCCACTGTCTTATCGTCCTGCCCATACTGGATCAGGGCCGTGCAGTCGCCGTACTGCTGCGCTTCATTCCCGGTGTCGAAGAAGGCAAGCGCCGCGATACGGATGCGGTTTGATGTCGTTACAACAGGTGCCGGTGCTGTCTTCTCTGTCCCGGGCACTGTGATGAGGACCGCGTTCAGAAACCCCTTCTTCTTCACCTCCGCGAGCCTCTTGTCCGCGTTCGCCTTCACCGAGAAGGCTCCACACTGCACTTTCATCAGGTCTCCCGCGGTGATGATCGTCGCGGGGATCCCCGCTTTCTTCACCTTCGCCGCCATCTTCTGGGCATTGCTCTTCTGCCTGTACGCGCCGATCTGGACCTTATACATTGTCTTAGCCATTGATCATCCCTCCATGATGACTGCGTCAAATCCGACAGCCTTCAGTTCCCTTACACGCTTCTCCGCATTGCCCTCACTGGAAAATGCTCCGCACTGTACCCTGTACAGCTTTGCTGTTTTCTCCCGCTCTGCCGGGGCATCCTTCTGCCCAGTGCCGGACAGCTGTGCCGTCACCTCATCCGCCAGTTTTCCAAGCCTGTTGTAGAGCCAGTCTCCGGGACACGACTTGCTGGCGAACCACCGGTGGACCGTGATGACCATCTCGTCCTCCTTCGGTTTATAGGCAAGGGTCCTGTTCTTATCCGCAAACCAGAGGAGTTTCTTTTTCCCGTATCTTTGGCAGATGTCCACGCATAGCCTGACCAGCGAGGCATAGACTTTGCTGTTCATCGCATAAGGACTGCGCGTATCAGATGCGCACTCAATGGTGACCGCCCTGTTGTCGTTGTCGGCACTGGAGCTGCACCAGGATCGTTTTCCCTCGTCAACGTACAGGCCGATCTCGCCGTTTGTTCCGATGCCGTAGTTGGACGACGCCTGCCTCGAGGGGTTCTTGAACAACGCCCCGCAGGCCTGCGCGCTGAGCTGTCCCACCATACAGTGGGGAGTGATCCGTGTTACCGGATATGCCCTCTTCCCCGAATTGTTCGGGGACAGGACTGTGCATGTGACAAGTGTGCTGTTGCTGCTCATTTCTTTGATCCTCCTTTAAAACCTGTTGTGTTTTAGCCACGCAAAAAGGAGCCTCCGTACGGAAGCTCCCTGTCTGTAAATTATCTGCCCCTCAGGGCTTCATGCTCCTGTGGATCGTCTCGAGTATCTTTTCCTGCTCCTCGGGTCCCACTCCGATGCTCTCCAGCGCCTCGCGTGTCCCACAGTCGGGGCATATGAGGGTCCGGCTGTCCTTCCGGGAAAGCGCCGGCCGCTCACTGTAGGTTTTTCCGCAGAGCGGGCATGTCCTCATCCTGCTGATATCCTCTTCCATACCTCCTCCTCGCTGTCTTCATACGCCTTTTGCAGGCACCAAAGATCAAATCCGAAATCCGCGTAGCCCTCACAGCAGATGTCCATGTACTCCTGTGAAGGGATCCCGTAACCCCTCCGCTCATTCATGATGTAGACGAAGGCTTTCCTGCGGGCTGGCTTTCCACCCCTCATCCCGCTGACCGTGAGCGTCATGTCCTCCTTGTGATAGAATCTCGGGAACCCTTCGTACCGGTCCAGGGCAGCCTCGTCATCCTCCGTGACCGAATAGACCCCCACCGGCACCCTTCCTCCGTCGCAGGGCTCGATCGTGAGGTATGCCCCCGTCCCGCTCCCTTTGAAGACCAGCCGGTAACCCTCGATCACTGCCTTCCCAGCTGCCTTTGAGCCCGGGCACCGCAGCTTCATCTGTCTGCGGTTAAGGTTGCTGCCGTATGCGATGTAGTAGCGTTTCTTCATATCTTTTCCATCCTTTCTGAAGGGAACACCCTTCTACCACCGAAAGCCCGCCGTGATGGCGGGGTCCGGGGGCCTGAGGCTGTCTCCTTCAGGCTGTCCTGCCGTTCCTGAAAGCGGTGTCTCCGGCAAGGTTCCTCGTGAGGATGTCCCGCGCCGTCGCGAATTCGTCTCCGATGAACCCGAGCCTCAGGAGCCATGTCCTCATCGCGTATTTCGGATTCTCGTTCTGCTGCGGTCTGGGGCTTGCGCTCTTCAGGGTCTTCGCCGTCTGGCTGAGGGCAAGGCAGAGCTGGATGTAGCTTTTGAGCTGGCCGGCATGGAGGCCGCCCTTCCGTTCTTCCGAAGGGTTGTCGAACTGGAAGAGCCTGAACTCGACCGTGCCCTTGGTGAATGTGGCGTGGTAGTTCAGCATATGGTATCTGCTCTCGTTGTAATGGCGGCTCCTTCCATAGTCCGCCTCCTGACTCGTGTACCAGATGTCTGCAAGCCGGCTCATGGTCGCGGGTTTCTTTTTGTTGACCTCCTCCAGGAATCTGGGGTCGACCGTCCTGCAGAATCTGTTCAGGCGCCTGCGGTCGATCTTCAGGGCATCGGTGATCAGATCCTCATGGCCCGCCATGATGTTCGCGAGGATCCTCAGGCTCTTCGGCGTGTGGCCGTTCGCTCCGATGTGGATGTGCACCCCGCACATGTGCTCAGGATCGCTCTTCGCTCCCCTGTGCCTGAGCTGCCGGATGAGCTCCTGCAGTGTCCCGATGTCCTCGTAAGTGAGGACCGGTGTGACCAGTTCGCATTTCTGGTCGTCCCTTGCCGCGAGGATGCTCGAATCCCTCTGAAATTTCCATTCGCGTTCCTGCGCGTCCCATGCGCTCCAGGCTCTGTAGCCGTTCGCCGCCGCTGTGTCTTCGTACCTTCCGGTCCCGAAGAACTCTGTCGCGGTCTTTGCCGCCATCCGGCGGGTGATGCCGTACATCTCGACCTCTACCCCGATGGTCTGCTCTTTCATCCCTTCGATCTGCTTTCTTGTCGCTTCTGTCATGATCCGGCCTCCTTTGTCGTGATGTGTGTTTCTCTGGCGTACTGTATATATCACTCTGAAGGCCTTTAATAGCAAGTTAATCATCAAATAATGAGAAACATAATGTGCACAAGGATCCCCGGCGGGATCTGTGCACATTTATGCCCGGTCATTCCTGTCTGACCTTCCTGCAGGAATCTTCTCCGTAAGCAACTCCAAGTCCGCATCCGTTGTCCCATCGCACATGGATGGTGCCGATGTCGTCAACACCGGTCACCGTCCCTTTTGTTCCCGCGGGCGGGGCCTGCGGATCATCCATTTGCACCAGTTCCACACGGCACCCTGCGGGATAATTCTTTCTCAGCTGTTCGATGATCTCTCGTCCGGGAAATCTCATTCTGCGGTCACCTCCTCTGCTGCTCTCCTTTTCTGGCCCTGCCGTTCCATCCACCTCTGTTTGTCAGCTTCTGTGCGGAACGCTGCGTTTCCGGAGAGGTTCTCCATCAGGATCCTCCTCGTTTCTTTGAACTCAGGGCCGTTCATCCCAAGGCGTGTCAGCCAGATGCGGAGCGCGTATTTCTCATTCTCTTCATTCACGGCTTTCGCCTGTATCCGCTTCTGCTCCAGGGCCTGCCGGTTCATCATGGAGACCAGCTCAGTGAACGCCCTGATCTTTTCCGCTGCGGAGTCCTCCGGGAGGGTCGAGAAGGTGATGCGCTCAGGTGTGAACGCGATGCCGGAGAGTGCCGTGCCGTTCTCTTTTTCATAACCTGTGATCACTCTCAGGAAATCTTCTGCCGTACTGATGCCCTCGCTCTCCGAGAGGGCATCGCACAGTCCCTTCTCCGCAGAAATGTCCGTTCCGAGCGCCTTATTGATGAGGCCTGCCCTTGTGAAGACCAGGTTGACAAGGTTCCGGAGGGTGGCTCCATTGTGTCCCCCGACGGGAAGGCTGACTGTGACCTCAGTTCCTTCCTCCGCTGTGCTTTCCTCAGTATCCTCCGGCTCCGGAAGATCCCCCTCCGAGGCCGTGTACCCCGCTGAGGAAAGCGCATCGATGATCTTCCGGATGGTGCCGTTGTCTGTGAGCCCGTCCCAGATCATCTCTCCGTCCCTGCTGACAGTGATGTTCCCGATCTTATAGGCGCAGGTCGGCACCTTCATGTATACCGGCTTTATCCCCAGGGTCTCGCCGATCACCTGTACCAGTGCCTTCCGGCCGCTTCCTGTCACGTTGTAGCTTCTCTTCATGGCTTCTGCCTCCTTATGTGTGATCCCGCGGGAGATTCCCTCCGGGTCAGTACATTACTCACTCTGAACGGCACATAATTCAACTCATTTCTGCGCATGTCGAAAGAGAAATACCGCCTGGAGACTTCTCCCGGAACTGGTCATAGTACACAATTCCCGCGAGTACGAACCATACGCACGGGAGCGCCACACCGTTTCCCCAGAGTTTGTACTCGGAGGAATCCAGATGGGGGTTCTTCAGCCATTTCACGATCTGGTTCCTGGTCTTCGGCTTCTTTGCGTGAGTGACGAGTCTCCGGTGTTCTTCAAATACTTCTGCCCAGAAATCAATTTCCTCCTCTGTCGGCTCTTCCGTTTCCAGCCCGGAGCACCACCAGTCGGGAAACCCCTGGAGCCTCGCGCACTCGGTCGGGGTCAGCCTGCGGACGGTATAGTGCGGTTCCGCGCTCACCACGGGAGGATCCTTGTACTCGCTTGCCACAAGCGTGTCAACAGCGGCATCATCAGAAAAGCGGGTCAGATGCGAATTCTTTGTCCCGTGGTAAACAGAGGAATGCTCACTCCCGGCATCTGATCCGGCGGCATTGCCGCAGTGTTTCAGAGCATCCGGTGTAAACGGGCCGTCAGGCGTCATGAGGAGAGGCACGTTGTTTCCGCCCGTTCCCATGCGGCCTGTAAGCGTCTGGATAACACCTCCCCTTCCTATCCTTATCCTGTAGTCGGTAGGGTGATGTTCCAGGGCGATCGTTCCCGGAACCACCCCCGCCCTGAGAGTGGGTGACACCTCTTCCTCATATCCTATGGAGCGGGATTTTGCGGAATGCTCGGTGCAGAAACCCGCGGCGGCAACAAGAGGAGGGTGGCCGTGATCCTCTGCCCGGAGAGTTCCAGCCACTTCATCAGACACATCCATCCGCTCCCCGCCCTGGTCGTTCAGGCAGATGCTGCCTGCCTCGCCAGAGCCTCCTCCAGTATTTCCGGCAGTTTTTTTCCACGCTTCAAAGCTCTCCGCAGAATACCCTGACAGGCCCTCGGACTTAAATAGTATGTTTCCGGCACGTTCTCCTCCAAAATCTGCGACAAGAAAGATCCTTGCCCTTCGCTGGGGGACACCCCAGTATTGAGCGTCAAGAACTCTGTATGCCACGCTCCATCCGCTGCCCAGGTAAACATCCGCGCGGGGCCATCCGTTCTTGTCAGGCGCAGGCACCTCGGCCCCCGGCTCTCTGATTCCGATGACCGCTTCGAGGACCGCTCTGAAATCCTCTCCTCCGTTACTTGAAAAAGCGCCCGGGACGTTTTCCCAGACGCAGTATCTTGGTTTTTCCCCATCAGTCTTCTTCCTCATTTCCTTTATAATGCGGACAGCCTCATGGAAGAGCACACTCCGTTTCCCGTCGAGTCCTGCCCTGAGACCTGCCACGGACATGTCCTGGCACGGGCTTCCGAAAGTGATGATATCCACGGGTGGCAGTTCAGCCCCTGAGAGCTTTGCCACATCTCCGAAGTGCCTTACCTCCGGGAGTCTTCTTGTCGTCACCCTTATCGGGAACGGTTCGATTTCCGAGTTCCATACCGGCCTTATTCCTGAAAGAATGCCCGCAAGTTCAAAACCCCCGGATCCCGAAAAAAGGGAACCGAGGGTCAGCGTTTCCTTATTCATTTACAGCATCCTCCATCTCAGTGGCAACTTCCTCAAATGTGAGTTTCTGCCCGTCACGGACCACAAACACATCCGCATCTTCTTCGTGCTCCCTGCACCATGCCTGGTAGCGCCTGACGATCACATCCATAAACCTCGGGTCGAGTTCCACTCCCCGGCAGACCCTGTCTGTCTCGCAACATGCTATGAGGGTACTGCCGCTGCCAAGGAAGGGATCGAGCACGATGCCGTTGGTCATGCTGCTGTTGCAGATCGGATAACTCATAAGAGAGACCGGCTTAGTGGTAGGATGGTCTTTTGAGGACCTTGGCCTGTCGTACTCCCAGACTGTCACCTGTTTTCGGTCCGAATACCACTGGTGTCTGCCGGTCTGTCTCCACCCGTATAAACAGGGTTCGTGAATCCATTGATATGGACTTCTTCCCAAAACCAAACTATTCTTTTTCCAGATGCAGCATCCGGAAAGGTAAAATCCCGCATCCTTAAATGCCCTTCTGAAGTTCAGACCCTCTGTGTCCGCATGCCATACATAAATGGATCCGTCATCAGCAAGATTCTCATGCATACACCGGAATGCTGACAGGAGGAAGCTATAAAATTCCTCATCAGCCATGTTATCATTCATGATCTTCCCAGCGGTCTCCTCAACATTCACATTGTACGGAGGGTCCGTAAGGATAAGGTTTGCCTTCTGTCCTTCCATGAGCCTGGTATAGGTATCTTCAAATGTACTGTCCCCGCAGATGACCCTGTGCCTGCCCAGGAACCAGAGGTCACCCGGTCTTGAGAACACGGGCTTTGCCAGCTCGGCATCAACATCAAAATCATCCTCCTGCACGTCTTTTGAATGGACTTTGTTAAACAGAGTCTCGATTTCAGGGGGATCGAAGCCGGTCTTGCCAAGGTCAAAGTCAGAGTCAGCGATATCCTTCAGAAGGTCTGCCAGCATGTTCTCGTCCCACGCACCGGTGATCTTGTTTAGCGCGATGTTGAGAGCCATTTCCCTGGTCTTGTCCACATCGACCACGGCGCAGGGTACTTCCGTCATACCGAGGTCCGCCGCTACGGTCAGCCTCTGGTGGCCGCCGATGATCGTCATATCCGCGTTCACCACCAGAGGATCGGCAAACCCGAATTCCTCGATAGATGACTTTATTTTTTCGTATTCCCTGTCACCAGGCTTCAGCTTTTTGCGTGGGTTGTATGCCGCCGGCTTCAGGTCCGAGACCGGGAGCATGACGAGTCTTGCTGTCTTCATCCTTTTTCCTCCATCAAAAAAGGCCGCCTTTCGGCAGCCTTGTCAGTAAACGATATTCTCTCAAATGGTATCCAAAAATTCCTTTAACCTGTCTGTGTGGTCTATGGCAGCCGCACCGTACTCAGCAATCATACGGCGGTTCCCGCTGAAGTCTCCGAAAGATGTGTCCGCGGGCATCCAGCACCCGGTCTTTCTTCCGAGCCGGTGTGCGGCTTTCACTGTGTGCATCGTTCCTCCCTCTTCCCTGCACTCGACAGCGATGACCGCGGAAGCGATTTCTGCCATCAGCCGGTCCCTTACGATGAACTTCCATTTCTGCACATCCGAGCCGGGGCCGTATTCGGAGATCAGGCATCCGCCCTTCCGCACGATCTCTTCGACGAGTTCCCAGTTGCTGCGGGGGTATATGTCTGTCAGAGAGGAGGGCAGCACCGCGATGACCGGGATCCCTGCATCGAGCGCCGCGCGAGCCGCGATCGTATCGCACCCTATGGCAAGGCCGGTGACTATGGGCATTCCGGTGAGCTCACAGATCTTTTTCGTCAGCCTGTATCCCACTTCCCTGCTCCTCTCTGAAGGATGCCTCGTCCCGATGACCGCTATCGACGGTCTTTCCAGGAGGGTAGGATCTCCGCGGTAATAGACCTCCCGGTCTCTGAATGTGTATGTTCCTTCCATGATAAAGTCCTCCTCTTTTACAGCATATTCACTCTGAAGAGAACATTAATCAATACCCATACTGCACAAAATCACTGGTTCCTTATCGCCGCTATGACGAGCACGTTATGGCCTGCCTCCATCAGCAGTCTCCTCGTCTCCCTCATGGTGATGCCCGTCGTAAGGATGTCATCATAGAGGATGACGTTGGGCATCTCCGGGTCCTTCACCATCTCAAATGTCGGCTCGAGCCTCCCCCTGGTCCTCGCGGTGACGACGTCTTCATAAAAAGGAATCCCCAGGTCGCTAGCAGCGGTCCTGCAGACCTCCGTGGCGAAATGGAATCCGTCTTTATGCCTCCTCCTCGGGGTCGTGCAGATGCACCATCCTCCCTTCCCCAGGCTCTCCCCAAGGACCTTGTCCAGATAATCGGACAGGTTGTCCGCGAAGGACCGAACGTTGTACGCGTCGCCCTTGATCTCCTCGAGGCTCTTCCCGTTCTTCCCGGTGTTGAAGAAGCTCGTATACATATAGCCGCATTTGGTCCGGAGCATGATCCTGTTGACGAGGCCGCACTTCTTCTCCGTGGTCTTCCAGCTCTTCCTCTTCCGGTACTCCGCGGAAGTATCGAAGCCGAAGTCAGCCATCTCGAAGGCCATGTCGTCACTCTTCAGAAAATCGAGTTCCCCGATGAGCAGTTCCTCGTCCCATTCGGATCCTTCGCCTACCTTGTTGTCGGCGAGCCTGTAAGCCCTTGCCTGCTCCGGGGTCAGGTCTCCGGCATAGAGGACCGGGACCGTCTCAAGGCCCAGGCTCTTCGCCGCTGCATACCGTGTGTGCCCGGCAAGGATCACCCCGTCACTGTCGCAGACGATCGGCTGCAGGAACCCAAACTCCTTTATGCTGTTCGCGACTTTTTCTATGGACTTCTCATTGTTCCTGGGATTCTTCTCATACGGCTTTATACTGCCGATATCCGTCTCCACGATATGGTCTTTTCGGTCAGTCATCTGTCTGCTCCCTCCATCTCTGCGACCTGCCCCTGTTGGCGCAGGCACGGCTGCAGTACTTCCGTTTCCGTCTGTTCTCCTTCTGGGCGGAAAACACCCTCCCGCACACCGGACACACCAGGCTCTCAAATGAGTCCCATTTTTCGGACTCCGGATGTGCCTTCCAGAAACGCCTCCTGCACAGGTCTGAGCAGAACTTTCTTGGCCTGCCAGCGGGCTTCTGGATCACGGGCTTTCCGCACTGCGGGCACAGCCTCTTCACGCATCCGGAGACGAACTCCTCCACATCCTGTTCTTCAAAATCCGGCTCCATCACGCCCTCCTCCATGCGGCAGCAAAAGTCTCCTCTTTTCGCGGAATACAGAAAAAATGCGCACAAAAAAGCAGAGGCGGTCTTTCGTCTGCCTCTGCTTTCGTAAATTGTATGTAATTTTATGAATATTCAGATAATTATCAGTATTTTAAAGGAATCCGGCTGTTCCGGCGTCTCCCGCCGGGCAGTCGTTTCGTACCCGTGCGAGATCCCTGCACCCCCGGCCTGCGAATTTTGCGGATTTTTGCGTTTGAGGGGGCGGCGGTCATGGGAAACTTCACCGTAGAGAAGTGACCCCGGCCCCCCCCATTTACATTGTCGTGTCTCTCAAAATACTTATTGCCGTCAAAATTTCAAATACAAGTATAAAATATTTGACAAGGTATAAAAACGTGTTATACTGGTCAAAAAGGAGGACTGTTATGAGCACCGATGAATTGCTGGAAATCAAAAAACTGCAGAGTAATCTATCTTCACTCCGCAGACTTGCCGGCTGGACTGCAGAAGACCTTGGCAGGAAGGTTGGCGTGACAAAGCAGACTGTCAGCAATCTGGAGAATAACCGAACTCGGATGAGCAAGACTCAGTACATAGCCCTTCGAACAGTATTTGACTACGAAGCTCGGAAAAACCAGAATCTTGCGCGTGCCCTTCACCTGGTGCTTGATGACAGGGACGCAACTAAAGCTGAACACAAAGCCAATGAGGACAAGGTCAAGACCGTAGCCGCAGCAATGGCAGCAGGGGTCAGCAGCGCCGCTCTTGGTGCTCTGTTAGGGGCAGCATCTGTAGCACTCGGTGCCTGGCTGGCAGAAATCATGGACGATGACTATTAAAGGAGGAAAACAAATGAATAGCATTTTCGACATCATCACAAAGCATGGCGACAAATTAGAAGTTTTTGTATCGCCTAAAGGCAGACAGGTCGTCAAAATCATCAAGGATGGCGTAAAGGGCAGCGTTGTCAAGTATCCTAATGGCCGTATCGTTAAGACCATATCCTATATTGCCGATGCGAAGGCTGGAACCAAATTACTCGATCTCTTATCGTAATCAATACAGATGCAGGAAACGAGGTCATATTCAAACACCGGGTGCCTCTGTAAGGGGTGCCCTTTTTCTTTGATATCCAATCACTGCTGTAAAGGTACTTTTTATGTTAGGAAATACTGATATCCGGTTAATCGATACAGGTTACTTCGACATTATTGACGTGAAGGACTTCTCACTCGCCATCCGCTCGAGGATTACGGGACATGAATGGTACCTGTTGGAGCAGGAGTGCAATGGACACCGCACCTTCCAGATTCGTCATCGTCACCACGGTACTGATCCCTATCATCCACAGAAGAACAGGCCAACCATCGAGTCATGCTGTGAGTACATCATGGAGCATGATGCCTTCCACTTGGAGAGAATCCGGAAGAAAGAACAGCGCAGGCTCCGAAGGTTCCGTTCTGCGTAATCAGTAATGATACACAGGATACTGGTCATCTTGTCTGGTCTTCTTGTCATGACACCGTTTGCAGAGCCCCTGCCAGTTGTTTCTGTCCCAGAACAGATTTGGATCTCCGCGGTGCGGAACGATGTGGTCAACTACTGTTGCCTTCACGTACCGACCTTCCTTCAGGCACTCCCGACAGAGTGGATGCACGTCACGCAGGAATGCTTTGCTGGCTTTCCTCCATGCCGCGGTATATCCACGGCTGGCGGCAGACCGCACCTCCTCGGGGTGCATAGCCTTGTGCTTCTCACAATACTTCTTTCCCCTGGGCACCAGCTCCGGACAGCCGGGGTGCGCACAGGGATGATCCGGCGTCCTCGGCATTGCCATCACTCCTTCCACCATAAAAGCCCCGCAGGCTGAAAACCGCGGGGCTCGTTTAGTTTTTCGCTGATTATACTATATCACAAACGCGGGGTGCTTATCTCTGCTCAAAAGTGCTCATTTGGGGCGGATTTATGAGATCTCTATCGGATGATCCGGCAGGACCACATGGATGAGCGCGGAACCATGCCACCTCCGCACAGTCGACTTGTCAGCGTTTAACTCACTTCCTATCTGTTCCCAGGTCATGTTATGGATGTAACGGTACCTCAGTACCATCCGCTCGTCAGTATCGGGGACGGAGGCGATCACATCCCGCATCTGGCTCTTGAGGCTTACCAGCGTGTCGATCTCCCGGTCGATCTTTTCCTCCAGCCGCAGGATCTTCTCCATCCCGCGCACAAAGGGCGCGTCCCCGTTACGGGATGTCTGGACCTTGTCGCCCATCAGGGGGGACGAGATGCTCCCGGCCATTTCCCGCAGTCTCGCAACCTCCTCGATGTCGCTGTTGATCTTCTGGTCAAGGCGGTAAGCCTGCCGGAGATATTCCTTACTCGTCATGTTTCCTCCTTCATTCCAGTACCGCCTTTACGGCGTCGATCAGGGCGTCCTGCGTCCCGTCTTTGTCTTTCAATGCTTTCACGATCCTTCCGTCGATAGTGTCCTTCGCGATGATGTGGATGACGGATACCGTTTTTGCCTTCTGCCCCTGGCGGAAAAGACGGTCCACGGTCTGTGTGTACAGTTCCAGCGACCAGGGTATGGAGAACCAGACGATGGTGCTGCCTCCGTTCTGGAGGTTCAGTCCATGTCCCGCGGAGGCCGGGTGTATCAGCATCACGGGATACTCCCCGTTGTTCCATGAACGGATGTCTTCCGGTCTGTCCAGCTTGCCGAAAGGGATCCTCAGCTTATGGAGCCTGTCCGCGATCCGCTCCATGTCGTGCCTGTACCAGTAAGCGACCAGGACGGGACTGCCGTTAGCCGATTCGACGATATCCTCCAGCGCGTCCAGCTTCCTGTCGTGGATCGCGGTCACGGAGCCGTCATCCGAATACACCGCGCCGTTCGCCATCTGGGAGAGCTTTCCGGACAGGGACGCCGCATTCGCCGCCGTGACCTCTCCTCCGGGAATCTGAAGGATGAGATCTTTTTTCATGGCGTCGTATTTCTCCCGCTCGGCGGCGTCCAGCGTGACTGTGTATTCTGACTCGATCAGCTCGGGCATATCCAGGAAGTCCGTGGACTTCATGCTGATGGTGATGTCCCCGATCCTGCGGTAGATCTCGTCCTCCGCTCCCGGCAGGGGCTTGTAGGAATACACGATGCTGCCGTTGCGCCTGTCCGGGACGAAGTAGTCGGCGCGGTACCTGCCGATGAACCTGCCCAGGCGCTCGCCCATGTCGAGGCATCTGTATTCGGCGAAGAGATCCATCAGGCCGTTGCCGCTGGGAGTCCCCGTCATGCCCACGATCCGTTTGAGCCGGGGCCTGACTTTCATGAATGCCCTGAACCGTTTGGACTGCCAGTTCTTGAAACTTGAGAGCTCGTCCAGGACGCACATGTCGTAGTCGAAGGGCAGGCCGCTCTGCTCCACGAGCCAGGGGAGGTTCTCCCTGTTGATGATGTACACCTCCGCGTCCGCCTTCAGCGCGGCGAGCCGTTCCTCCCTCGTCCCGACCGCGACGGAGAATCGGAGGTCTGACAGGTGGTCCCATTTCCGGATCTCATCCGGCCAGCTGTTTGTGCAGACCCTGATTGGAGCCACCACAAGGACCTTCCTGATCTCAAAACTGTCGTGCAGCATATCGTCAATAGCTGTCAAGGCTATGCTCGTCTTGCCAAGGCCGCAGCCAAGTAAGATGGCAGCGACCGGATGCGTCTTGATATAGTCGATCGCGTACTCCTGGTACGCGTGGGGCCTGAATTCCATCACCTGCTGACCTCCCTGAATGTAATGATCCCGATATTCCCGGCTGCCGCTGACAGGGCTCTGCGGTCGATCTCCCTGCCCCGGATCAGCTCTGCGATGGTCTCGGACTCCTTCCGCAGCTCTGCCATCACTTCTTTATGGTGTTCGCGCAGACTGTCGGCTTCCTTTTCCATGCAGATGGCGTATTCAAGGTCGCTTTCCTTCTCCGCCAGCCGGTCCTCCAGCCATCCTCGCGCATCGCATCCCATGCATTCTTCCACAAGTCCCAGGAAATCCCTGTCGTTAAATATGGTTTCAATCCTGCCGTCAGTCAGGAATACTGTTTCTGCCATTTCTGCCTCCTATCTCGTCAAGGATGTGAGGGATGTCCTCCGCGCTGTCTAGGACGTATACCTTAAAGCCAAGTCTCCGGAGGAGCCTGTGCCGCGATGCCTGTATGGGGCGCGGCTTCTCGCCCGGTGCCTTGACCTCCACAAAGCCCATCCTGCCGTGAGGAAGAAGGACAAGTCGGTCCGGCATCCCGTCAAATCCGGGGCTGACCAGCTTGGGACATATCCCGCCGCGCCCTTTCACGGCGCGCACCAGTTTCTGTTCGATGCTTTTTTCCTCGCCCACGCCGTCACCTCCATCAGTGGTATTTGTTTGAAAAAGTGACACTCATGGCTGTCGTTTCTAAAACTCTCTATATAGATATTTTTTATATTTTTCCCTATAGGGACTTTTTAGATAAGAGAGACATGAGTGTCACTAAATCTGCTTAACAATTAGAAAACTTTTCAAAAATGATTGTCATGACAGGCACTTTTGCCCTCTACGCCTTATAACAAACACAAACGACCGCCATGACCGTCACTTCAAAAGACTCATGTTTTGCCGTTTATCGCGGCACGACCGTCACTCCAGAAAATCCTGCCCGCTCTTCAGCCGGAGTCCCACAACCATCCGGCCCGCGTTTGTACGTCTGCGCTGGAACCCGGCCTTCTCCAAGCTCCCATAGAAGTCGGAAGTGCTGCGAGCATACTCTCCAGTCATCATGCAGACGTTGCGGTATGCCTGGTAAAGGTCTCCGGATTTTTCAGACAATGACTTGTCCACATCACAGTGGTCTTCTATGAACTGTCCGAGCCAGTCGTTCTCCTCGCGGTATGCTTCGATGGCGTTCTGCACCACCCCGGGCTTATCAGTGTGAAACCCCGAGGCAATGGCCTTGCCCGCTCCCTCGATGATCCACTTCATGATGGCCTCACCGGACTCGTTGAAGAGGTGGTCCGCGAAGTTCTTAATGTCGGACTTCCCGGTGATCTTGGCGTTGAAGGGGATGACGATGAGCCGCCGCCAGGTGCCGTCGTCGTTAGCAGACACTTTGGGGAGGTGGTTCGTGTACAGCACCAGTGTGTGTGACGGATCGAAGCTGAAGGGATCTTTATACTTCTTCTCCGCCTGAATGGGGTCGGTGGAACACAGCTGCTTTACCATGCCCGTGTTCAGTCTGGTGCCCTCTTCCAATTCTGAGGCGATGATGAGGCGCTTTCCCTTCAGTTCCGCCATCTCGGGCTTCACGTTCCTCTTGCAGTTCATGGTCAGGGCCTCGGCGGAGATCTTGCCGCTGTAGTTCCCAAGCACCCTGGCGATAGTGTTCCAGAACGTACTCTTGCCGTTGGCGCCGCCGCCATAGGCGATGATCATATGCTCCTCATGGACGCGCCCAATGGCTGCCTGCCCCACGATGCGCTGGACGTAATCGATGAGCTCATCATCACCGCAGAAGAACAGACGCAGTGTATCCAGCCAGAGATTCATGCCCCGGTCGCCGGGAGCACAGCTTGTGATCTTGGTGATGAGGTCATCGGGGTCGTGCGGCGCGAGTCCGTCAAGGCCTTTCGTAAGATCATAAGTCCCGGCGGGAGTGTTCAGCAGCTCAGCATCATAGTCCAACTCCGACACATCGATAGCGACCATCGGCTTGCATGCATTCATGGTGTTCACGATGTTCTTGTAGTTGCGGTATTTCATGACGAACTTCTGGTAGGTGACCGCTCCCAATAAGGCATACAGCAGACTGAGCTTATCGTCCGGCACGGCCCTGGCCAGTTCCCTGCCATGCCCCTTGACGATGCCCTCGTCGATGCCCAGGGCGATGAGCGCATCCTCTGCGGCAGCGATGGCCTCCTGCGAATCGGAAAGCTGCGCGTCCAGGAAAGACTCGACCACTCCGAGGGACTTTTCCTTGTTCTCGTACCAGCGGTCACCGCCAAAAGCCAGATAGTCCGTGGCGCTCGTGTACCTGAGGGTCCCGGCGCACTCGGCTGCCAGAACCCTTGCCTCGCCGATGTCTGAGTAGTCCTCCGGTTTCAAACGCCCGGAACCGAACTCGTCGTTATACTCCTCCGGGGGGATGTAGTTTGGATCGGCCTGAACTTTCTGGGCAAACCTGACGGCGCTCTTCCATATAGTATTCAGTTCCGGAGAGGGGAGCGGCGGCTCACACTTCGCCGCGCGTTCCAGGAACAGGTCGTAGGCTTTGTCGCATACGCCGTACTTCTTCAATACCCTGCCGGCGAAGTGGGACATGGTATTGTTCCTTGTACCTTCCAGGATCGCGCCTCCTGCCGGGAGCCTCTCAACCGGGTCCTCAGGCGTATAGTCCAAGTCAGTGAGTATCTCGTCCACGGTCAGGAACCCGTCATGCCAGAAGACTTCGTCCTCCGTGACGCAGGCACCGTACATGAACCGTCCGGCATCCAGGGCGTTATCGTCAAAGAAGGGATACTTCTTCTGGAGCGCCGTCTTCATGGCTTTGATCTTCTCCGCGCTCTCACATCTTTCAATGGGAGCGTGGAAATGGAAACGGGGGCGCGCCGACTTGTCCTCCTTTGGGAGCATGTTGTGGCGGCTCGGCGTTGTCGCGAACTCGACGTCGCCCAGGTCTTCGTCCTCCGCCAGCTTTTCCGGGGTGATCCAGTCCGCGGGATCCTCCGAGTGGTCGTTGTCGCAGTCCATCTCGATGACCGTTGCTTCCATAAAATTGTCGTTGCTGCGGTAGCTGTTCATATATCTCGCCGCGACATGGTCGTGCGCGACCGCCGCCGCAAGCTCCGCGGTGCTCGTGGCATCGACCTGATGCGGATACAGGCAGTTGGTCTCATTGCCCGCGCAGTCAGCCGTATAAATGGTCAGCTTCATATCTTACCTCCGACTTATACATTCCTTTCAGTTATCTCTCCGCAGTCGTCCGCGAAACGGCGGATGGGGAGATCCAGTTCTCTCGCCCTTACCCATTCCCAGGCCATTCCGTCCGTGACCGTGTCCCCGAACATCCAGAGCTCGTCACATCTGCCAAGGAACGCCCTGTTCATGAGCATGGCTGCTTCCCGCTCGTTCTTCTCAGATATGAACTGCGGAAGCAGCAGGTGCGGAGCCAGGGGCACGGCGCCATTCTCCGCCGCGAACCGGCAGTAACGCCTCGCGTTCATGACGTTCCTTTCCACATCCCCGGAGAACGGAGAGGCCACATACACCACAGGCATGTCTTCCTTTAATAAGGAAAGACTGCCCGCGGTTCCGGTTTTTCTGGTCTTGCAGTCGTTCATGGATCCTTCCTCCTTTCTTCATATTTGAAGGGCATATCCCTTCCACTTCCTAAAAGAGAACGGAAGCCGGATTTGACGAAAAAAATTTCAAAAAGTTTTCGGAAAAACAGCCTGTTTTTCTCTTTCAGGAAGTGGAAAGGGAAACGGGCTGTTTTTTCATAAAAAAATTTTCAAAAAGTTTTCGTAAAAACACCCGGCTTTTCTCTTTTAGGAACCAGAGAGACAGAAACGCATCTCAGAAAGGAGGAGCGGGCGTGTACAGGACGCATGACATGCCGCGCTGCAGGGGCGAGCCCCTCACCGCATAGCGGCAGACAGGGAAACTTGTAAAAAGATGTAAAAAAGGAGTCAAGACATGATCAAGGAAGGTTACAGGGACAGGCATTACGGCCTGACCGGCAAGACGGTCCGGGTAAAAGCCAGAAACGAGAAGACGGACAGAAATTCCTGGTACGGAATGGAAGTCCAGGTGAAGATCACCGCGGAATACCCCGCGTTCCTCTGCGGGCTGGTGATGCCCCACAGGAACCCCTACGGGATGGGCGTTTCCAGGCCTTATCCCATTACCATCACCAAGCACGATATCTACATCGGAGAAATGATCATCAACGGAGGTTCGATAAGATGAGCAGGATGAAGGAACTTTCGCAGGCGCTCGACGAGCTTGTGGCCTGCGGCGAAGCCCTGATCCAGACGGCGAACGCCATCAGGGATATGTTCACAGGCGAGCCGGAGCCGGAGGAGACGCCTGCGCCGGTGGCTCCCTCGGAGCCCGCCCCGCCCCGGGCAGAGGAGACAAAAAAGTACACCTTCGCGGAGGTCAGGAAAGCGTTCTCGGCCAAGTCCCACGCCGGATACACCGCGCAGGTCAAAGAGCTGATCGCCGGGTACGGAGCAGAAAAACTCTCCGGCGTGAAGGAGGAGGATTACCCCGCCCTCATGGCGGACCTGGAGGCGATCGTATGAGCGCGCACAGTATTTTCTCGCCCTCCGCGAGCCACCGCATCCTGAACTGCCCGCCGAGCCTGATGCTCTGCTCCGGAGCGGCTGACCAGCCCAGCCCCTACGCAGCCGAAGGCACCTGCGCCCATGAGCTGTGCGCATACCTGGTGGAGAAGGCCCTGGGTAGGGACGTAAAGGATCCGACAGAGGATCTCGACTACTACAGCGCCGAGATGCAGTCCTGCGCCGAGGGGTACGCTTCCTTTGTAATGGAGGAGTATGAAAAGGCCCGGGAGACCTGCCCGGATGCCCGGGTGTTCATAGAGCAGAGGGTGGATATCTCCCGGTGGGTCCCCGGCTGCGGAGGCACAGCCGACTGCATCATCCTGTCAGATGGCGTACTCGAGATAATTGACTATAAAAATGGAACAGGGATCCCTGTCAGCGCGACTTCCGAAGAATACGGCGGGAACACGCAGCTCATGTGCTACTGCCTGGGCGCCCTGGAGATGTTTGACGGGATCTACGACATTGACAGCGTGAAGATGGTCATCTATCAGCCCCGGCGGGATAACATCAGCACTTACGCCATGAGCAAAGAAGACCTCCTGGCCTGGGCGGACGGAGTGCTCGCGCCTACCGCCAGGCTTGCTCTTGAGGGCAAGGGGGAATTCAGGGCAGGGGACCACTGCCGGTTCTGCCGGGTCAAGGCCACCTGCCGGAAGCGCGCCGAGTACAACCTCGAAGCCGCGAAGTATGACTTCAAGATGCCCGCGGAACTTGAGGACTACGAGGTCGACTCCATCCTTATGATGGCAGACCGCCTGACGTCATGGGCAAACGACGTCAAAGAATACGCCCTCGCGGAAGCCCTCAAAGGGAAGGAATATGAGCACTTCAAGATTGTCGAGGGCCGCAGCAACAGGAAATACACATCTGAAGAGGATGTGGCAAAGACGGTCGAAGCCGCCGGGTACGATCCCTGGGAGCGGAAAATCAGAGGCGTCACCGCCATGACCTCGATGCTGGGGAAGAAGAAGTTCGAGGAACTTCTCGGCGGCCTGACGTACAAGCCCCGCGGAAAGCCTGCCCTTGTTCCCAGGACAGACAAACGTCCCGAAATGAAAAATACAGCAGAAGAAGATTTTAAAGAGTAAAGGAGATTTTATTATGTCTAAGTTCGTTAATCCGACCAAGGTCATCACCGGCGTGTGCACTTTCAGCTACCTTAACTGCTGGGAGCCGAAAGCTATCGAGGGCGGCAAGCCCAAGTTCTCCGTCAGCCTGGTCATCCCCAAGAGCGACACAAAGACCGTGGAACGCATCCGCGCCGCCATCCAGGCCGCCTACGAGGAAGGCGCGTCCAAGCTTAAGGGCAACGGCAAGTCCGTCCCCGCGCTGTCCGCGATCCGCACCCCGCTCCGGGACGGCGACAAGGACCGCCCGGATGATGAGGTCTACAGGGGATGCTGGTTCATCAACGCCAACTCCGATACCGCGCCCGGCATCGTTGACGCAGACCGCCAGCCTATCCTGACCCGCTCCGAGATGTACAGCGGCGTGAAGGGCCGTGCGTCCATCAACCTGTACGCCTACAACGTGAACGGGAACCGCGGTGTCGCATGCGGTCTGAACAATTTGCAGAAGATTGCGGACGGTACTCCCCTGGGCGGCAAGTCCCGCGCCGAGGACGACTTCGCCACCGAGGAAGACGAGGACTTCCTGGACTAAAGACAAAAAGGGCGGCAGGAACCTGTTACGGGGCTCCCGCCGCCCGGGAAAGAAAGGAAAAGGATAATGATTGAGATTTTTGCTTATGAAAGTATTAAGAGGATCCTTGTTTACTGCGCATTCGGCTGGTTCGCAGGGATGTCCCTCTGCGGATACGTCATCATTGTTACCGCCGGGGTGAAATGGATCGTAAAGAATCTGAAGAGACATATCGGGAAAAAGAATGCTGAGGAGGAATCCGACCATGAGTAAGATCGTCACCTGCGAACAGGTATCCCGCGGACACGTTGACAAGATCTGCGACCAGATCTCCGATGCCGTAGTCACTGACTGCATCCGGCATGACCGCGAAAGCCGGGTCGCTGTGGAATGCCTTATAAAGAACAGCACCATAGTGATCGCCGGGGAGATCACCAGCAGACATGAACCTGACTATGCCGGACTGGTGCAGGGGGTCTTGGACCGGATCGGCATCACAGGCCAGTATGACAAAGTAAACGTCCGCACCCTCATCACCCGCCAGTCCCCGGACATCGCCCGGGGCGTGGATACGGGCGGTGCCGGCGACCAGGGCGTCATGTACGGCTACGCTACGAACGAGACGCCGGAGCTGCTGCCCATCCCGTTCGCCGTCGCCACCCGCTTCCTCGAGCTTCTCTGGGATGTCAATACATCCATGCTGCGTCCCGACGCGAAAGCCCAGGTCAGCTACGACTACGATACCGGTCGCATCACCACTTTCCTCTGCTCCGTCCAGCACACTCCGTGCAGCGGAGTCGATGACTTCCGTGCCGTCATCGAGAGCCTGATGATTCTGACCGCTGTGGAGTACGGACTCAACTGTGACTTCGAGAAACTCGTCAACCCCACAGGCAAGTTCACGGTCGGAGGTTCATCCGCGGACACGGGCGTTACCGGACGCAAGCTCGCCTGTGACACATACGGAGGCGTCGGCAGGATCGGGGGCGGTGCGCTGTCTGGGAAGGATCCCAGCAAGGTCGACCGCTCTGCCGCGTATATGGCTCGCAGGATCGCCACCGGCCTTGTGAGGAACAATTGCTGTGACAGGTGCGAGGTGCAGATCGCGTACGCCATCGGCAAAGCGGAACCCGTATCTGTTTCTGTTGACACCTTCGGCACCGCACGGTGCGGCCTCGAATTAATAGACAAATATGTCGGTACTTACGACCTCACTCCCGGGGGCATCATCAGATTTCTGCATCTTTTGGATGTGGATTATAACGAAGTATCTTTCGGTGGCCACTTCGGAAAGCCCTGGCTCCCCTGGGAAACCGGGACCATTTGAGACTGAGACTATTGACCGGAACCGGGATGGCGGCAAAACCGCCGTCCCTTTTTATAAAGAGGAGGCAGATTTGGATGGAACTGATAAAGACTCTTTCCCTGGACCTGGAAACATTTTCCAGCGTCGACCTGGTAAAATGCGGGGTCTACAAGTACGCGGAAAGTCCGGACTTCGAGATCCTGCTATTCGGCTATTCCGTCAACGAGGGACCGGTGAAGGTGGTGGATGTAGCATGTGGGGAAGAAGTGCCGGAGGAGATCCTCGCCGCGCTGACGGACGATGCAGTTGAGAAGTGGGCATACAACGCGCAGTTTGAGCGTGTATGCCTGTCAAACTGGCTGCGGCGGCATCACCCGGAGCATTTCAGGAGCTACGGTGTCCCGGAGGACTCGGTCGGGGGATACCTCGATCCCACTTCATGGAAGTGTTCCCGTATCTGGGGAGCATACATGGGACTGCCGCTGTCCCTCAAAGGTGTAGGTGCGGTGCTGAAGCTGGACGAGCAGAAGATGGAGGAGGGCGCGGACCTCATCAAATATTTCTGTAAACCCTGCCGCCCCACAAAAAAGAACGGGGGCCGGACGCGGAACCTTCCGCATCATGCCCCGGAGAAATGGGATTTGTTCAAAAGATACAACGCAAGGGATGTGGAAGTGGAACTTGGAATCAAGGCTCGGCTTGCGAAGTTTCCCGTACCGGATCTCGTCTGGGACGAGTACCATCTCGACCAACAGATCAACGACAGGGGGATCCAAGTTGATATGACGCTGGTCAGTCAGGCTATCGACATCGACGCGAGGACAAAGCATTCCCTTCTTACACGGATGCGGGAAGCCACAGGGCTCGAGAATCCCAACAGCGTCACACAGATGAAGGACTGGCTCTCTGGCAGAGGTATTGAGGCGGAGTCCTTGGACAAAAAGGCTGTCGGGGAACTGCTGCACGATGCGGATGCGGATGTGGCAGATGTTCTGTCCTGCCGTCAGCAGCTTGCCAAGGCATCCGTGAGCAAGTACCGCGCCATGCAGAACGCCGTTTGCACCGATGGACGCGCCAGGGGGATGTTCGCCTTCTACGGAGCGAACAGGACCGGCCGCTGGGCTGGGTGCATCATTCAATTGCAAAATCTTCCGCAGAATCACATGGATGATCTGGCTGAAGCACGGAGCCTTGTCCGCGACGGGAACTTCGAAGCACTGGAGCTGTTATACGACAATATCCCGGGCGTCCTCTCAGAACTGATCCGCACGGCGTTTGTGCCAAAGCCCGGGTACAAGTACATCGTCAGTGACTTTAGCGCCATCGAAGCCCGTGTGCTGAGTTTCCTTGCGGGGGAACAGTGGCGTATTGACGTATTCAGGGAAGGGAAGGACATCTACTGTGCCAGCGCGTCAGCCATGTTCCATCTTCCGGTCGTGAAAAATGGTCTGAACGGACATCTCAGGCAGCGAGGCAAGGTCGCAGAACTCGCTCTCGGTTACGGCGGCGGCACCGGTGCTCTGCGCTCGATGGGTGCCCTTGAGATGGGGCTTGCCGAGGATGAACTCCAGCCGCTTGTCGCCGCGTGGCGTCAGGCTAATCCGCATATCACCCGTTTCTGGTGGGACATAGATGCCGCTGTGAAGAAAGTGGTCATGTACAAGACTTCCGTTACATCACATGGCTTTCGTTTCTACTACCAGAGTGGAATGCTGTTCATTGACCTTCCGTCCGGCAGACGGCTTTCCTACGTCAAGCCCCGCATCGGCACGAACCGCTTTGGCTCCGAGTGTGTGACCTATGAAGGTATCAGCCTTGGGAAGTGGACCCGACTCGAAACTTATGGCCCGAAAGTCACGGAAAACCTTGTGCAGGCAGTGTCCAGAGATATCCTCGCCTACGCCATGAAGACTCTGCAGGACTTCTTTATCGTCGGCTCTGTTCATGACGAGTTGATTATCGAGTGCCCGCCTGGCGTTGACCTGCAAGCGGCCTGTGATCATATGGGACAGACGCCTCCCTGGATAGAGGGATTACTGCTCAGAGCGGATGGGTATGAGTGTCAGTATTACAAGAAAGTATGATCCTCAGACAAAGAAGAAACACTATCAAATATCAACAAATAGCTTTAAAAGGATTTAAAATCGTGATATTGTATCTTTGCTAAAGTTTTCCTATATTTGATCTAAAGAAGTAACCTACATGAGCGAAGTTATTACAGAGAATATATTAGTTTATAGGGCACCTTCACATACCTGGATATTTGATCGGTTACTTTGCGTAAATGGCACAAGATAATAAACGATCTACCTTCCCCGCATAATCGTAAAACATTCGAAAAAAAATGTTCAGGATTTGACAAATAGGTAAGTAATGGAAATAATGATTTGGATTAATTGTTATGTTGGGAGTAGTGCTATGTTGCGTAAATATTATACTGTGTATCGCAAGAAAGACGATGAGATTATTGCACAAGGCACATCAAAAGAATGCGCAGAGCAAATGAACAGACCACTAACGTCTTTTTATAGTTGTGTCAGTAAAAATAGGCTTGGGAGGGTTAATACATACGATATCTTGGTTGAAGAATTGGGTGATATTGAAGATGAATTCAATGAAAAATCTCTCGAATAACTGTTAATATTATATTATATCGTGGCCGGAGGAAATAGTAATATATGTTTTCAACTGTAGATTTGTTTGCTGGAGCTGGTGGAATAACAGAAGGCTTCAGAATGCAAGGTGATTTTAAGTGTGTATGCGCAACTGACTTTGACGAAGAGGCAAGGCACACTTTTACTTATAACCACCCAGAAGTACCATTTATTCTCAAAGACATAAAAGAACTGGAACCTGAAGAAATACTCGAGATGATTCCTGGAACTGATAAAACAGTAGATGTAATAACAGGAGGCCCCCCATGTCAGGGATTCAGCTTGCTTGGGCCAAGACTTGCAGATGATCCGAGAAACCAATTATTTAAGGAATACATTCGTATCGCCAACGTTCTCCAGCCAAAAGTTATTTTCTTCGAAAACGTATACGGGATAATGACTATGCAAAAAGGAAAGGTTGTAGAGGCGATACTCAACTCCTTTGCTGACATTGGATACCGATGCGAGTATAAACTTGTAAATGCAGCTGACTATGGAGTTCCTCAAGCACGGCCTCGCTTTGTACTTATTGGCGTAAGAGACTCTAATGTCAGCATTTCATTTCCTCAACCAACGCACGGGAAAATTGGCGAATTTACTCAATTAAACATGTTTCATGATGCATTATTACCATATGTAACTGTTGATGATGCTCTCTCCGATCTACCTAAGTTGAAACCGGGTGAAGGCTCTGAAGAACAAGAGCATACCCAGGAATATCTAAATGAGTATCAAAAAAGTAGACGTGGAGTAAGAAGCCCAGGAATGCTCTATTGCCATAGAGCAATCAACCATTCTGAAAAAATACAAACTCGTTACGCTCTCATACCACAGGGTTTCACAAGCAAAGTATTGCCTCCAGAGATGAACAACAAAAAGAACAACTTATACCGACTAAAGGGTGATGAGCCTGCAAGAACGATAACCTGTTGTTTCAGAATGGATCTGATACATCCGCATCTTAACCGAGGACTTACCACACGAGAAGCCGCCCGTCTTCAATCTTTTGACGATGATTATCGCTTTTTTGGTAACTTGACCAGAAAAGCAAAGTTCCTAACACAAGATGATCAGGTTGGGAATGCCGTACCACCGCTTCTCGCATATGCTTTTGCAAAACACATCAAAGATTATATTTTGCCACAATTTGAAGACGAAAGGAGTAAGTCCAATGGCTAAATCACCATCTCATCAAATAGGAGAATTCATTGGAGATTTTTTTGAGTTAGCAATCATTAAGTACTTATCCCCCATCATAAGTAAAAAGTCCTATTATCTTGATTATAAACATCCTCGTCCCGCAAGAAAGAATAATCGTGAAGTCATTGGTGTAGACCATTACGGTAATAAACACAAGCTTGATATTGTTGTCGAAGAAGATGGATCTGAGGTTAGATTTGGTACGCCAAAGGCCTTTATAGAAATGGCTTGGCGGCGATATGTAAAGCACTCCAAAAATAAAGTTCAAGAAATAGCTGGTGCAATTCTTCCCTTAGTCGAAACACACGCAAAACATATGCCTTTTTATGCCGCTGTCTTGGCCGGAGACTTTACCGAGAATTCTATTGTTCAGCTTCGTTCTCAAGGTTTTTTTGTTTTGTATTTCAGCTATGAGGAAATATGCAAAGTGTTTGATACAGCCAAGGTTTCTATTAGATGGGAAGAATACACGAGCGACTCCGAACTGAAAAAGATTGCTGTAAAATTACAGGCTCTGACTGACAGAGACAAGGCTAAACTTCTTCAAACTTTTAACACCTTATATAAAGATCGGCTTGAAGAACTGTCTAACGCGCTGATAGAATCCCTTGAAACTAAAATTACGGAAGTTCTAATTGTTCCCATTCACGGTGTCCCTTACACTGTCACATCGATTAATGACGCTGTTTTGTATATAACGAATTACGATGAATCCTCAAACAACTCCCTTCCTGTTTTACGCTATGAAATTACTGTAAGATGCAGTAATGGGGATGAATATACTATGAAGTGTGCCGATAAGATCAGGGCAATACAGTTTTTAAGGCAATATTTATAATCCCGCCCACATTTATTAAGCCCCAGTAACGGTTTTCCATTTCACCGTTGCTGGGGTTATACTAATCTATCATAACGGAAGACTCAACTATTGAAGACATATAAACAGAGTAACTATTACTTAAACAAATGAAACTCTTCCTTGACAAGACCATAGTCTAGGGCTCTATACAAATACCTAGATGCGAGGGAACTGTACGGCTTCCACTTTTGGCATCGCTTCTTGACCGCTGCTGGACTACAGTCTTCGGTCTTATACATCCATCTATAAGACCGCAAAAAAGCACCATCTTCATAGGGGAGGACATCTGGTCGCTCTAACACAAAGAGCAAATACATTTTTGCTGTCCATGAACCAATCCCGTGTATCTGCGTCAGCTTTGCTATAACCTCTTCATTTTTCATAAATTCTAATTCTCTAAAGACAATGTCACCCTCCAGAACTGCCTCGGTTATGCTTTTAATGCTACGAGCCTTCGAAGCAGATGTGCCTATTCCGCGCAAATCATCAACAGTGAGCTGCTCGATGATTTCCGGGCAGAGGTTTCCATTACACAACTCTACCAGGCGATCAAATATCTTCTTCCCAACCTTTATGGAAAGCATCTGCTCGATAACTTCATGGATAAGAAAGCTGTATGCATCATCAACCTCCCGTTTTTCGTAGCTGATGGGACCCACCATAGAAATCACTTTTGCAAGCCGCCGATCCTTTTTACAAAGATATTGAATTTCTGGAGAATTCATATCATAGGTTATTATTGTAGGCATACTGTAACTCCACAGTCATCGTAGGTTTTCCATTTTGTCATAATCCCAATGATGTGCAACATACATAATTTGGTATTATTACAGTATAGAAAATCCTGTCTGTTTTATCTGTTGCCCATTGGTTGGATTTCGACATCCAACTACACATACCCCAACTGCAAGAGTGCTGGTTGGGGTATAAGATGTAGTAGTTATATCAAATAAGAATCAAAAAATCTATACTTTCACAAGAAATGCTTTATGTGTAAAAAAATATTCAGATGATAATAATACTTGAATACGCAAAACGCCCCGACAACAGCATGGTGGTTGCCGGGGCATTTTATTTAATCACGGTTGAATATTTACGGTTTTAAGACCTGTTCTCTTAAAGCGATTCCGTTCACTGCTCCAAAAACAAACGCCTTGGTAGCGTAATCCGCATGGGCATCATTCAGCATATCCATAAGCTGATTAAATTCCTTCTGCTGCGCTTCATTAAGACCTTTACGAAATTCGACCATTTTCTGGTTAATGTCAGTCTTCTGTGCCTGATATTCATCGGACAGGATATAAGGCTGTAAGGATTCTTCCATAGAATCCGCGATGCCGTTCTCTAAGGGTGTCATAGATTAACTCCTTTGCTCATAGTGATTCTGTCGAAAAAATAGTTGTGAAAACCAGTTTATTAGCATCACTATCGGAGTCATCATCGGCGCTACGATCCTGGGACCGGTTCACCCAAATCTCCCGAAACACATGCGCGTGCTCCAGGAAAGATGTAGTAAGGATTTTTACCAAGATACTAATGACGGTCGTCAGCCAGTCAACCCAATCAATCATATACGGGTCATGGGAGACAACCTTTTTGATCCGGCTCTTGATTTTGAAAAAAGTGTGGAATGCCCAATGTGCCAGCGAATGTGCTTTGCTGATTGCAATCTGCGTAAGGCTGTTGATGACTTCTTCAGCCATCTCACTGATACCTTCCACGGCTATAAAGGCTTTTGTAATGGCATCGGTGATTTTTGTGATATCGTACTCTATGATCCTCCCTTCTCGTCTTCTTATCACATTGACCATTATTCTTCTCACCCCCTTTCATGCAGAAATGTTTTTATACAAAGAGCCAGTTATCTCAATCGAATGTACTTTCGAACATATCACAATGTTCTGTTAAAATCAATATCTCGTATATTGTAATTGTATAGACAATTAGAACTTATGATGAGATCTTGTTACCAAGGACCCACCATAAGTCCTATGTTGTTTATGCGGCCAAAAGATGGAACAGCTTCAAGAGCTGTATTTCGTATGGCAAATACCTGGGTGGACCGTAATAAAACCATGTCCGGAAATACTGAAATGCATAGTCAGCAAATTGATTGGATGCTCCGAACTTGTCATAAACATCCTGTGGACATTTGCATTCAGCAGCATGCAAGAGCGGTGGCGGGCACATGGCGTACTTGGCGAAGAAATTCGCCTCGTCTTCCTCCTGCTGTTCATTACCGGGAAGATTATCATGGTGCCCAAGAAAGATATGACCTATTTCGTGAAAAATCGTCCAACGGATGTTTCTGATACCGTGCCCTATATCATTGTAGTAGATAACATACCGATTCATTCCCGTGGCAGGGTCTTTCTCCACCCTGGAAAATCCTTCATCGCTTATCCCCATCGCATCAAGTAATTCCTCAAGCTCAAGCGAGGAGTATGAGCGCAGAATATAATGCAGTTTCCTGGCTATCTCGAAACAGTCGATAGGGAAGGTGTCAGTTTCTGTTTCTTCGAACATGTACAGAACTTCTTGTTTGATTTCCTCATAACGGGCATCGCTTAATTTACCTCGTCGAGCCATTGGCAGAATCCTTTCTGGAGTCAGTCGACTTCAAAGAGAGCATTGACCAAATCGGCCTTTTGTTTCCGACTCCAGTTCTTGGCATTCCGAGCGATTGCACGCTGGGTGCGATAGTACACGATCTCGGAATCCTCGTCGGCTTCTTGCCCAAGCAGGTAATCCGTAGTGGTGTGTAATGCGAGCGCAATGTTGGCAATAATTGGCCCTCTCGGGATTCTGCCGCCCTTAATATACCTGGACATACTGACTTCAGTCACACCGACCAGATCGGCCAGTTCTCTTTGCGTCATTCCATTTTTTTCGAGCAGTTCTGAGATCCTTTCTCCTAATGTGTTATTCATATCATTTTTCCTCTTTCTATATAGATTTGCATATGCTCTGCATGGCTCTCTTGGTTCCAGCGTTCCGGCATTAGCAGTATATGGCTTACTTGATTCTTTTATAAGGGTTCTTTGCCTCAATACCGTCCCGTCTCACAGCGGATCCCGCCTGCGTCAGTATATGTTGAACGACCGTCCCTTCTGGTTTTCCTGTTTCAGCGCCAACTGACTTGCTCTATAGCTCACCACTTGCCCTGTGTTGTAGCACGCAAATTACTCTGCTTGGGGGTTGTAGTAATTGTTAAATTGTAGAAGTCGAAGGATCTCTTTACTACTAACCGAAAGTATAACAAAACTTACCATATATGTCAATGCAGTTTTTACATAGCCATTAAAATTATCCTTATGGTTAATATATGGAAAGTTTTCTCTAAAAAAGCTGTATAAACCCTATTGACGAACACATCGTCAGATACTTATAATTAAAGATATTATCCGTAATGATTGGAGGTGTTGCAGTATGAATGTAAGGCTACTCAAAGCCAAGCGGGTCGAATATGGGCTCCGGCAGAAAGACCTGGCTGACTCCCTGGGCATAACAGAAAAGACAATGAATCACAAAGAATGTAGTCGAACAAACAAGTTCAAAGCAGATGAAATGCTCACCCTCACACGGGTGTTGCATCTCACGCCTTCAGAGTTTAATAGCATTTTTTTGATAGCAACTTACCATTTTTAATATAATTTATCAAAAAACTTATCCGAAAGAAAGGAGGTTGAAGCCTATCGAGGAAGTGCGGAACTTAGCCGGCAAGCGTGTATGCGACATAAGTGCCGACCGGAAAACCGCGGTGATTGAGATAAAGGGCTGCATTACTCGCATCACCGCTAATCCCGATGGAACTCTGAACATCGAGAACATTACCAAAGCAGCGTAACAAAACAATATTGAGCAGAGGATCCGCCAGAACGCTCGACGGCAGTGCGGAATCCATTATCCCCAAACGGGGGGATAGTGGGTTCGTACTGCCGTTTCTTTTTGTCTTCTGACGGATAGATGTCGGCTCTGGCGGATTTCGCAAAACGAAATGCAAAGGAGACGACAAATTATGGCAAATAACGTTCGCATCAATCCCATTACCAATGAGCCTGATTACTTCTTCCCGATGGAAGTCACGGATGAATCTATCATCACATATGCCAGGGAGAACGGCCTTGAGGTCGGCTGGGCGCGCCTTGGCTATCGCAATTTCCGGGCGGTCTTCGTACCCTGCCGGAAGCAGATAGAGGGGTCTCACGGAAAAATCACATTCCTGCACACTTCATCTGATTCCCAGCGCCAGATCTACCTTAATCTCATCAAGGATGAATTGAACGAGCAGGCAGATGCCAAGCAAGATGGCAGATGCCAGATTCCCAACGGTCATGGTGGCCTCAAGAGATGCCCGTGCCGGATTGCCAATCCTGATTATACTCCGGGTAGTAATCTGCCTAAGACTATCCCTGTCGAATGCGAAGGCTGCGTCTACGAACCCTACCGCCATGCGCATACCACTATCACAGTTTCGTGCCTTGACCAGGAAAACGAGGAGGGTGAGATTGAGAACTTTGAGATTGCATCGCCTCCTGGGTATTATGCCGCCGACACGTACATTGAAATGAGCGACAGGTTCGTTGCCTTTGTGGAGGAGAGAAATCCCAAGCTGGCATCCCTTGCACAGCTTCTGGTCGATGAATACTCCAAGAGCGAATCCGCGAGGGAACTGAAAAAAGCGACCAGCACCGTCGGATCGCAGACAAAAAAACTCCAGGAACTCGTGACTGAATTCCTGGATAATACCCCTACCTTCTGATAAGCTTACCCATCCCCGCCCCGGAGTCAGCATGGCTCTGGGGCTTTTCTTCTGTCAATGGCTTGATGGTAAGACAGTCTTTTTCGCAACAGACCTTGACGCGGCTCCCTGCCTCAAATCCAAAAGCCGACAGCCACTGCCCTTTGAGCATAATCGTAGGCGTAGGTTTGTAGTGGTATCCGCTCATCTCGTGGATCTTAAGTTCTCGTTCTGTCCTCATATCAGTCCTCCGTAACAAGATAACGATTTAACTATATAACGATACCCCCGAGCAATCGTTAACAGGGTATGCAGATACTCTTAAAAAACTCATGCCGGAATAGTGCTTCCTTCTCCGGCTCTTCTGCACACAGGCGGATTCCGGGATTCGATTCTAACTGCCAATCCCAGAGAGCCCTTATTCTAAGGGGTTTACAGCCGTAGCAATACCTGCATTCTGAACCCCTAAAATTAATCCGTATTTACGTTTATGTACTGAGATTGCATGCGCCGAGCAGGATAAAGCGGGAGGGATAGCGATAGCTGCCCGACTGCCGCACGATTGTCACCTCGTGATCTTCCAGAGGCT
>OCVV011358462.1_pt1 | contig 38685 bp, 44 predicted proteins | sample 1539721 | NCBI WGS metagenome assembly OCVV01 (sample SAMN02144230, study PRJEB22623) | gut metagenome | biome: sheep rumen | host: Ovis aries | place: New Zealand | reverse complement strand
CGGTAAGGTCATCAAGCCTACCACTACGACACCGACTACAGGCGGCAGCACGACACATGTCAGCAGCAGCGGGAATGTACACGTCGGCTCGAGCGGTAGCTTCGGAGGCAGCACTGGCGGCAGTGTAGCAAATGCTATCGCTTCCGGCGTCACGCAGGCCGCGGCAAAGGCCGCGGCAAAGAAAGTCGCTGATTCAGTTGTGCCAGCAGCTGATAACGCTGTGTCGAAATCGGCGACTACAGCACCACAGTCCAATAATGGGACCGGCGGCTCCGGCGGCGGTGGCGGCAGTTCCGGAGGCGGATACTCTTCTTCCGGCCCTGTCAGCGCAGACGTTCAGCCCGGCGTCACCAACATTCAGACGGAAGATCCCGAACTGAGGAAAACGTATGAAACGGCGATGGCCACGCTGGAGGGGATGAAGGGCAAAGCTCCTGTTTACAGCTCGCAGTATGATGAGCAGATTCGCGCGCTTTATGAGCAGATCACAGGACGCCAGCCGTTCAAATATGACAGCTCCACCGACCCCCTGTATCAGCAGTATCGGCAGAGCTATATCGCGGATGGCGAGCGGGCCATGCGTGACACGATGGGGCAGGCCGCGGCGCTGACCGGCGGCTACGCTTCGTCCTACGCCCAGAGCGTCGGGCAACAGGCTTATGACCGCTACCTCGAACGCCTTGCCGATATTCTGCCCGAGACCTACGGCCTCGCACTGGACGCCTACAATGCCGAGGGCGACAGGCTGGACAAGGAGCTCGCCATGACCCAGGCTATGGAGAAGAGCGATTATGACCGCTATCTCGACAGCCTCAACAAGCATTACAAGGATCTCTCCCTTGCCCAGGATGAGGCCGATGCTGCGTACAGCCGCATGATCTACGGCGACGAGACCGCCTACAGCCGCTCGAAAGACTATTACAACCGCCTCGTCAGTCTGATGGGGATCGGTTACAACCCGACGGCAGAGGACTATGCGATGGCAGGCATCACGCCCTCGCAGGGCGCCGCGATCCGTCAGCAGTACCTCGACTCGATCGCTCCGGCGCCTTCAAGCGGCGGAGGGTATGTTCCCCCGAAGAAGACAGATAACTCGGCGGCCGACGATGCTTTCATGACGGCGTTCACGGATTATCTCAACGGAGGATCAACCAAGAGCACGACCTCCGGAACGGTAAAGAAGGGCACGAGCTCATCGAGTTCCTCGAGTTCGAGCAGCACCTCGACCAAAAAGAAAACCTACGGTAACGGAGGGAGATAAATGGGATCTTTCGATGTCGATCTCCGGAAGGGTTTGCAGAAGACCATCAGCTCCAGCGCGGAAAAGAAGAGCGTAGTAACAACCAAGAAGTCGACCTTCGCAAGGGACACGTCTGCCGCGTCCGCTTCCCCGTTCCAGAAGACCACACAGAAAGACGAGGCGTTTGAGCGCCTGCAGTCCGCATACTCCTCGCTCGATCAGAGTTCGAGACAGAGATACGCCGGTCTCGTTCAGCAAGCTCTCGGCGCGTCGGCACAGAGCTACGCGAGCGACTATTCCGCATTGCAAGATCTGTTCTCCCGGGAGAGTTCACGAACCGGATACAGGAGCGCGGACGATGCGCGCCTGTTCAATCAGCGCGCGTCCGAACAGGCCCAGTCGCTGACGAGCCGGGCGGAAAGATATCAGAAGATGATGGATCTCTTCGGCTCCGATATGGATGAGGATTTCCGAACAAGCTTTACCGATATGCTGTCCGGTACCGGGGAGGGCGTTTCGCAGATGCGGAAGTATGCCTCGGATACGCAGGACTTCTTCTCGCAGTTTGCGGATGAGAGCGAGTACAACGCCTACCAGGATATGATGTCGCATTACAATGCGGCCAAGGATGCCGGCAAGACCACCATGCAGTGGTACGACGACGCCCTCTCTGCGCGTGACGAAGCAGACGCCCGATTCGACGAGGCGCAGAGACGCCTTGCGGATTTCGAGAACAAGAGCGGCGAGCTTGTGTTCGATCCTGAGACCGGTGCTTTCCTTGGGACGAGATCTGATCTTGGCAATGACTATTCCGTTGAGATCGAAAACGCAAGGGCAGATCGCGACGCGGCCGCCAAAGAGAAGGCGGAGCGTGCGCGCGATCTCTATTATGCTGACATGTTCCGGTATCAGGACTGGCAGATCAACGACGAGGATGTCCTCGCCGGCAAAGAGAAAATGGAGGTCGCGGACGCCGCAAACCAGGCGATCAGCGAGATGGGGCGCCGCATCGACTATTCCAATTACGCGCAGACCGCCGGCGATCTCTCATATGCAGAGCCTCTTGCTGACCAGTACAAAAGAGACTGGAGCTATAAGCAGCCCACGGACAAGTGGGAACAGAAAGACCTCGACCTCTACTATAGCCTGTTTAATTCAGATCCTGCGCTCGCGGATGAGTACGCGATCAAGATCAACAATCAGATCAACTCCCAGGCCTACGCCGAGAAGGTGAAGCCTGTGCAGGAGTGGATGGTCAGAGAAGAGGGGAAGTGGGGACGGAATATCGCCACCGGCGGCGCGGCTCTTGCGGCCGGCGTTGCTACGGCCCCGGAGGATTTCTTCGACTATCTCGACATGATGGCGCAGCTCGCCGGGCGAGGCGTCGTCATGCAGAAGGCGGATCCGATCCTCGCAGACTATGCTGACGAGATGGTCTCGACGAGGGCGAAGGATCTGAACGATCTCGGCACCATTCAAAGCGGATGGCTCGAAGGTAAAGGCCTGGGCGATCTGTATCAGCTCAGCGAAAGTGTGCTCGAATCCATCACGCTCGGCAACCTGGCCGGGCCTCTCGGCACATCTGCCGTGTTCTTCGGATCCGCGGCAAAGGATGCTCTGAAAAGCTCTCTCGACAGCGGGGCCTCGCCGAAGCAGGCGATGATCTATTCTGTTGTGTCCGGTCTGAACGAGGCGGCATGGGAATACTTTTCCGTTGACAAGATGCTGTCGATGAAAAGCCCGAAAAACCTTGCGCAGTTCTTTGGCGGTCTGCTTACACAAGGCTTTGTCGAGGGCTCCGAGGAGTTCAACACGTCCCTCGCGAACAGCGTCGCGCAGGCTATGATCTTGAAGGACAAGTCCGACATCGAGCTGAATATCCAGCGATATATCAGCGAGGGCATGAGCTACGAAGAGGCGAGGAAGAAGGCCATGCAAGACTGGGGTAAAAGCCTCGCCGCAGATTTCGCGGGCGGCATGATCTCCGGTATGGCATCCGGCGGCATGCAGCAGATCGGATCCTCTGCCCGTGATGCGGTCACAGCCGTGGACGATCAGAGCGCGCGCGATATCATCGAGTACGGCAGGGAAGCCGGGGACCCGAAAGCAAAGGCCCTTGCCGAGAAGTATCAGAAGAGGATCGAGCAGCTCGACAGGAAAGGAAATCCCGGGAAGCTCAGCGTCGCGCAGTACAACAAGCTCGACCGCACGGCCACGCAGAGCTACGTGCAGGGCGATATCGAAACGACCGCCGCTGCAGTCGAGGCGAAGCTGAAAGAGCGAGGTATTGAGGCTCCTGCGCTTGCAAGGGCCATTGCGACCGAAGCTCTTCGACAGGAGGCCGAGCGCGTCGGCGCGGAAGCTCCGAAGCTCACGCGCGAACAAAAGCAGCTGCTCAACGGCAACCACATGGCAGAGCAGATCCTGAACGACCTCGACGTCGGCAATCTCCGCAACGAGGCATCCGGCGGCGGCTTCACCTATCGCGACAACAGCTGGGTCAAAGAGATGAAACCCACGAAGCTCCTCGCCTCGGACGTGTACGGTCAGAACGCGGACACCGGAGAGACGGGGCGCGCGGCCACCGCAAAGGACAGCGGCGTCAGCTACAACGGAAAGTCCGCAAAGATCGTCGGCATTGAGAACGGGAAGGTGCAGATCGAGCAGGGCGGGGCGAGAAAGTCCGTATCCTACAGCGAGCTGAGCAATGTGCCGGAGAGCTACGGCCAGCTCGTGCAGGCTGCCACCGAGCGGAAGAACGGGAACGAGATGCTCCGCGCCTATCACAGCGACCAGAACGTCGACGCCTATATCCGCGCCTGGGACTTCGCCGTCGATGTGTTCGGCGCGCAGACCAAGGCCAGCTTTGAGCAGGCCCGCAGCAGCCCGGTCCTTTCCACGCTGACGGATGCACAGCTCAACCTTGCGCTCGCGATCGGGCGTCAGCACGCCGCACAGACTGCGCAGGTCGTGCAGAAGCGCGCGAAAGCATATCAGGATGCTCGTAAACAGGCCAAGAAGATCGAAGCGAAGAATGGCCCCGCAGCGCGTCAGAAAGGATCTGTCTCCTATAAGGGCGGAACCTTCAACGGTGTCAACTATAAGGGCGTTGACCGCTCGAAGCTGTCACGCGCGCAGAAAAAGAACGTGGCCATGATCGAACATCTGGCCGGCGTGCTGCACTATGATTTTGTGATCTATGACGGGGATCCGAACTCCGGCGGCGTGTATCTCTCGGGCGGGACGATCCTTGTGAACATCCGCGCGGGCGAGCTCTCGGAGAAGACGTTGACCGCCGCCTCGCTTTCGCATGAGCTGACGCATTCCTTCAAAGAGAGATCCCCGGCCGAGTACGAGCAGCTGAAAGATTTCATTGTCTCGCACATCCTGGAGAAGAGCACGGCGCAGTTCGAGAGACTTGTGCAGCAGCAGATGGATCTCAACGCCGAGCTTGACCACGAGGGCGCTGTCGACGAGCTTGTCGCGAACGCCTGTCAGACCATGCTCCGCGACAGCAAGGCCGTCACGCAGCTCGCCCGGCAGAACATGACGCTCGCCGAGAAGATCGCGGACGTGATCGAAGAGGTCTCCACGAAGATCAAGGAAGCCTTCGAAAGCGTGGATCTCCGTGACGATCTCGAGGTCTACGACGCCGCGCGCGCGATCGAGGACGCCTATGACCAGGTGCTCGAACTGTGGGACAAAGCTCTCACGGAAGCGACCGAGAACGACCACGCTGAGACGGTGACGGGCAAAAAAATCCCCGCTCCGAAGAGCGAGGCGAAATACCAAAAGACAGAGCGAGACGAAATCCTCCATCTGAAAGAGCAGGTTAGGAGCCATCTCGATGAGCTCAAAGAAATGCCCGTAATCGCTACGGTTGAAAGCGGCTTTGAATTTGATGAAAACAACATTCAGGCTGCGGTAGCGTGGATTGTCGAACAAATCGGAGATCCTCTCACGGTTACGAGAGAAGGCTTCGGTGATGTCGAATTCAACAAGAAGCGCATCAACAAAGGTTTCAATTACATGCCCGGCAAGAAGGGCGATAAGTTCAGGAACCCTGTCGGGCAGGCCTTGACGACGTCTTGTGTAGCGGCTCCGGAGATTGTGAAACACGGGAAACTCATTGAGCACCACCGGAATCACAAAGGGTATGGTTTTCCGACATGGACTTTTGCAGGTCCCGTCGAGATCGATGGAGAACCCGGCATTCTGACAGTTGTCGTGAAAAAGACTTCTGGCCTGTTTTATAGTGTCCACAGCATCCTCACGCCGAATGGCGAACTGCTTATGTTGGACAATAAAAAAGCAGAGGCATCCGACGGGGGCGCTTCCGAAGTGGAAGGCGTCGCTCCGCCCAAGCTCTCTGCAAAACCTATTGTAGCAGACTCCGATCAAAAAAGCAAGAGTCAAAAACAGAAGTTCGGCATTGGCGAGACCGAAGAGGAGCGGGAGGCACGGCGCGAGAGCGTCGCCAACCTCAAGGCCGAGAACAGGATCCTCCGTGCCCGCGCCGAATACTGGAAGGGACAGACGCGGCAGACGAAGGAGCGGACCGTGCGGCAGCAGGACACCGACCGCCTGGCGAATGATCTCCTTCGGGAGTATGAGAGCCGCGCAGACAAGGACGAGGTCAAGGCTGCGCTGAAAGAGCTGGGCGACTGGCTCGTGCAGAGCGACGGTGACACCCTATCCTATGACGAGCTGCGCGAGCGTGCGCGGGCAATCGCTGAGGATATCATCGACGGGAACTATGCTCTGATCGACGACAGCCATAGCGAGATGCTCGGCCGCCTGAAGGATTATCTCAAGAGCACGCCCGTCAATCTGTCCGCTGCGGACTGGCGCAACACCGGCGACGAGCATTTCCGGCGCCGCTATGGCCGGTACTTCACGGTCAGTGAGCGCGGCCGCACGATCGACAGCCTGTGGGGCGAGCTCTCCGGCACCTTCGGCGAGAGCCTGTTCCCGGAGGATACATACGCGCCCGGCGATATGCTGAACATGATCGGGGATTACCTCGACCTGTGGAAGCCGCAGTACGGCAACGTGTTCGAGCAGTACCGCGGCGAGGCGGTCGATGCTGCGGCGAATGAGATCATCGACGCGATGCTCGGCGAGGAGGTACGGCAGTCCGCCGCCACCTACGCAGACCGGGCACAGCAGCGGCTCAACGCCCAGATCGCCAAGGACAAGGACAGACTCGACGCCCTGCGCGAGCAGAAGGACGCGCGCATCGAGGAGATCAAGCGCGAGGCCGCGGAGAAGGTCCGGCAAGTCCGCCTCTCCGAAAAGGCGATGAAGTACGAGGCCGTCGACAAGGTCAAGCAGCACTACCGCGACATGATGCAGCGGCAGCGCGGGAAGCGCTCCGACACTGCCCTCCGCGGGAAGATCAAGAAGCTGCACAGGGAACTGTCGGATATGCTGGTCAAGCCCGGGGAGAAGCGCTACGTTCCGCGCGAGCTGGTCAAGGCCACGGCGGAGATCCTCAATTCCATCGACACCACCTCCGGCCGGGACGTCAAGGCAAAGGCCGCGCTCGCCGAGCTGCGCGTGCAGTATGAGGCGCTTGCCAACGCAGAGCATTATGCGCTCGCTTTTGAAGAGACGATCAACGGTATGCTGCAGAAACTTGCCGAGAACATCGGCGAAGGCAGCATCTACGATCTGACCGGAAGCGAGCTCGAGAGCGTTTACAACGTCCTCCGCGCGCTGAAGACTACGATCCAGAACGCGAACCGCCTTGTCGGCTCGCAGATCGAGGCGACCGCCTTTGAGGCCGGGAACCAGATGATGACCGAGGCCACGAATGCGAAGAGCGTGCCGACCGTGCTGCTGCGCAAGTTCGTCTTCGGACAGGCCACGCCCGAGACTGCGTTCAGCCTCTTCGGCGGGTATAAGAAAAACTCCATGTGGCACCAGATGTATGAGATGCTCAACAAGGGCCAGCTCACGCAGACGCAGATCATGATGGAGGGCGGCGCGATCTTCCGCGAGCTGATCGACGATAAGCAGATGAAGACGCTGCACGACCGCAAGAACCTTGTGGACATCGGCTTGAAGGACGCCGACGGCAACGCGATCCTCGTCACGCGCGGCATGATGCTGTCTGTGTACATGCACCTGCAGAACGAGCAGAACGCGCGGCATATCGCATACGGCGGGCTTACCGTGCCGCGGCTGCGGGAGTATTACAACAGCAAGATGAAGGAGGCCTTCACCGGAAAGACCGGCCACGCCGTGGCCTTCTACGAGGAGATCCAGGAGGTCAACCGTCAGCTCGCCGATGCCGAGACCCAGGAGGAAAAGGACGCGCTCAGCGAAAGGCTGGCCGAGCTCCAGGATGAGACCGACGCTTATATCGACGGCATGCGCTCCAAGATCGAAGAGCAGCTGACAGAGTACGACCGCAAGTGGATCTCGGCGGCGAAGGAGTTCTTCGACGTGTATTCGAAGGGCAAGCTCAACGAGGTCACGGAGATGGTGTACGGTTTCCAGAAGGCACAGGTCGAGCGGTACTTCCCGATCCACACGGACCCGGATTACCGCACCGCGAGCTTCGATACAATCACGCGTGACATGAGCCTCGAGAACGCCGGCTTTATGAAAGAGCGTGTCACGGCGAGCAATCCGATCCTTCTGGAGGATATCACGGACGTGATCTCTTCCCAGCTCCGGAGGACGGCGCAGTATTGCGGCCTCATGCCGGTGATCCGAAACTTCAACAAGGCATACGGCAAGAGCCGCACGGGCTACACCATGACCGTCCAGAAGGCCGTAGGCGAGACCTTCGGCGTCGAGGGCAAGAAGTACATCGAGAACCTGATCGCCGATCTGAACGGCGCGAGGAAGACAGAGGCAAATATCTTTGATGCGCTGCGCGGCAACATGGCGGGCGCGGCTCTGACTGTCAACCTCCGTGTGACGCTCTCACAGACCGCGTCCTGGCCGACCGCCGCGGCGGAGATCGGATACAGGCCGCTGACAAAAGCCCTTGTCGATATGAAGAACCCCATGTGGGATAAGGGGCTACGGGAAGAGATTGCAAAGTGGACGCCGTTGTATTGGTATCGCATGCAGGGCTATTCGACGGCGGAACTCGGCGACATCAAATCTAACGAGCAGCTGATGAACCGCATCATGCAAAAGACCAAATGGCTGACCGGATGGATCCAGTTCGCAGACGGCCTGACGACGGGCGGCCTGTGGCAGGCCTCGAAGTATTACGTCGACGAGAATTTCTCCGAACTGCGGCGGGGCAGCGACGAATACATGATGAAGGTCGCAGAGGTTTACAACCGTGTGATCGAGCGCACGCAGCCGGACTATACCACCATGCAGCGCCCGGACATCCTCCGCAATCCTCATGCCGTGGTAAAGCAGCTTACGATGTTCATGACGCAGCGCCTGCAGAACACGAACCTTCTGTTCAGCTCCGCTGCCGAGTACATGAAGTATTCCCACGATCTGAAAGCAGGCATCAACGGCGTGACCGTCGAAGATGTGAGCGTTGCACGGACGCGCTTCCTGTGGGCGGGCACGTCGCAGCTGATCGCCTCCGGGATGATCGTTCTGTTCAAGGCAGCCGCTGATGCGATCATGCACAGCATGAACGCCTACCGCGACGATGACGACGAGCTGACGAAAGAGAGCGTCGTGCATACGCTCCTTGTCAACTTCGCCGAAACGCTGACTTCCAACTTCCTCGGCGGGGCTGAGCTTTTCACCCTGCTCAAATCCGCGGCTACGGGCGAACGGTATTACGGGATCTCTCTCAACGGCGTGGACACTATCAACACGACGCTCACGGAGACCTTGAATACGTACAAGAAGCTGAAGGACAAGAACGCTGACGCAGAGGCGAAGTGGAAGCAGGTCGGCAAGCTGGCCAAGGCGGCCGGACAGTTCATCGGAGCTCCTGTCGGAAATCTTATGAAATGGGCCGAGATGATCATGAACCACGCTGAGGATATCAGGAATGGCGAGTTCGGATCCTTCGAGGCGGGCGTCGACCGGACAAAAGCGCAGAATACGAGGCTGCTCTTCGCTGCTTTGCAGTCCGGAGACACGGCAAAGGCCAACCGGCTGAAAGAAAACTTCAAGGATGAGAAAGACGTGAGGTCTTCTCTCAAAGGCTATATCAAAGAACTGTACACCGGCGAGGAACAGAAGATCATGAAGGCCGAGACCATCCATCTCTTGCAGCAGTATTGCGGCATGACCAGAAAGACAGCTGAGAATACTGCAACACAGTGGACGATGGAAGTTGTCACCGGCACAAGCTACTCTAAGCTCGGGGATGAATATATCGCCGGAAATATTCCGAAGAATACGGCCATCCGCTATCTGCAGACCTATGGAGGGAAGACCCAGGCCGAGGCCGAGCAGAAGATCAGTGAGTGGCAGTGCGAGAAAGATACCGGTATCGAGTATTCGGATATCGCCAATGAGGTAAAGATCGGCAACATCTCCCGCGAGCGAGCCGTTCAGCTGCTGACAAGATACGGCGGCATTGAACAGGAGAAAGCAGAAAAGAGCGTTGAAGGGTATCTTGTAGAACATGATTACGGTTTTGCCCCCGGCGATTTGGAAGACGAATACCTCAACGGCAATGTGTCCGACGCTGACGCCTTCGATATCCTCATGTCGTATAAGTATTTCGGCAAAGAGGACGCCGAGGAGAAGGCCGCCGACGAGCTGGAGAGACTGCAGTTTGTGCGCGCCAATCCGGGCACCGAAGAGATCTCCATCACGCAGGCGAGGAACTATCAGTCGAGCGGACTGACCGGCTATATCAGCCCCGTGGACTACATGCAGGCCGCGAAGATGATGGGAACCTTCCACGGCGTGGACGCGGACGGCGACGGGAAAACCGACAGCTATTCCGTAGTCACGCAGAAGCTCGCCTACATCGACACGCTGAAACTGACGCCGGAACAGAAGAGCCGGCTCGCGCAGGCGCTCGGGATCAACGAGAAGACCATCCGTAAAAAAGCACCCTGGCTCAAGTGAAAACATGATAAGGCGAGAGGGCGGAAAGTGTTCTGCCCTCTCGTTTTTCTTCGCAGAAAAAATTTTGCTCTGACTGTTAGAGAAGGAGAAAAGCAGAACTATATAATCGGCTCAAAGAGTCGCGGGCTATACCCGCAGATCAAAGAGTCGTGGGCTTAACCCATAGAAGGAGGAAACTCTATGTTCGAAATCGAAAGGCTTGATCTTCAGTTCTTTGCGGACGGCGCCGGCGACGGCGCGGCAGCCGGAGACGGAGGACAGGCCACGGGCGAAACATCTGCCGCCGCCGGGCAGGACAACAGCGTGGAGGCGAGGCTCTCGCAGCTCGGAGTTCCCCAGGACAGAATCGAAAAGTTCAAGAAGAGAAAGGCAGCAAGCAGACCCGCTCCCGTTCCCGCGCAGACAGCCGCCGCCACAGAGCCGGCCGTCGAGAATGCTGCGGAAGATACAGGCGGGGAGGCTCCCGGCGTCGCCGACCGGAAACCCTGGGAAGAAATCCGAGATGCGTACAAGGAAGAGATCGCCGCCGAGACGCAGGGCGCTGTCAAGAAAAGGATCAAGAACCTGCAGGAAAAAATCCAGCAGTACGAGGACCGTGAAGGGAAGACGTCGGTACTGATCGACTTCATGGCCGCACGCTATGGGATGGATCCTGAAAACCTTGACATCGACCAGCTCCTCGAGAACTTCCGCAAGGACAACAGCCTCTCGGAGGCGAAGGCCAATGAGCTCGGCACGACCGATGAGATCGCGCACAGGCTTGAGCTTGCGGAGCAGGAGAAGGCGCGCATGGCCAGAGCTGAACAGCGGAAGCAGAAGCTGCAGGACGTATTCAATAAGGAGGCACTCGCCCGCAACCGTTTTAATGATGTGGTAAGACAGGCGGCCGAGTTCCAGTCGAAAGTCCCCGGCTTTGATCTGATGCGCGAGCTCGATAACGACGAGTTCGCGGATATGATGCGACCAGGCTCAAAGATCACCGTGGAGGCAGCATATTATGCGCTTCACCCGGAAGCCCGGCAGTCGGAGGTCGAAGCAGCTGTGCAGAAGGCCCGCGAAGCCGTGAGCGCGTCCGTGCGCTCCGGATCCGAAAGGCCGAGAGAGACCGGCTCCCAGGCTGCGTCGCTCGGCAACATTCCCTACAGCCAAATGCCCAAAGAACAGAGGGAAGACCTCAAGCGGAGGATCCGCGACGCCGGTTACCGCGGCGAGCATATTCGTCCCGGAGGTTAAGCCCGACAAAAACATGAAAGGAAAAGTGAAATGAAGAAATATCTTTTTGACATTCAGTTCTTCGCCGACGCGGGTACGCTCGTGAACGGCACCACCAACTACCCCAACGCCTACGATGCCAGCGCCGCTCAGGCCTTCTCCGGCAGCAACACCCTGTCCGCGGAGATGAAGGACTTCTACGACACCGAGCTCCTGGAGAACGCGCGTGTCGAACAGGTCTACGCGCAGTTCGCCAAGCGTCAGCCCCTGCCCGCCAACCACAAGGGCAGAGTCGAGTGGCGCAAGTGGAACTCCTTCGCGCCTGCCGGCCAGCTGACCGAGGGCGTGATCCCGACCGGCCAGAAGTTCGGCGTCTCGTCCATCACCGGCGATATCGCCCAGTACGGCACCTACACGGCCATCACCGACCGCCTGGAGCTGCGCGCCTATGACGACGTGATCCTTGGCGCGACCGAAGAGATGGGCGCCTCCGCCGCCGAGACGCAGGAGAAGCTCATCCGCGACGCGCTGCTGACCGGCACCAACGTGCTCTACTGCGACAAGATCACCCGGGCCACTGGTGCGGTGGCGGCGGCTGTCTCCATGCAGGGCGGCCTCATCGAGGACAGCACCTATCACAGCCACCTCACGCCGGCCATGATCAACCGTGCCGTGACGATCCTGAAGAAGAACCGCGTGCCGCGCATCAACGGCCGCTACTATGCGGTCATTCATCCTTCGGTTGCGGAAGATCTCCGCAACGAGGAAGGCTGGATCGAGGCGCACAAGTACGCTTCTCCTGAGGAGCTGTTCAACGGGGAGATCGGCGAGCTGCACGGCGTGCGCTTCATCGAGAACGTCTTCGCCCCGGTCCTGAAAGGCGCGAACCTCGCCTCCAACAGCCGCACGCTTGCGATCAACAAGCAGGCGGGCTATTCCGGCGCGATCACGACCGTCGACTTCGACGGCGGCACCGTTGCAGGCTCTGCCCTGGTCGGCCGCACGATCATGATTAACGGCGTGCAGGCCGTTATCACCGCGAACACCGCCAGCGCGCTCACCTTCGCTTCGACCAACTTCGGATCCATCTCCGACAACGCGGTGATCTATCCGGGCGAAGGCGCCGGCGAGGGCGTCGCGGCCTATGCCACGTTCTTCTTCGGGAAGGACGCGTTTGGGATTATTGATCCCGAGGGCGGAGCCCTGGAAATGATCATCCATGATAAGGGCGAGATTGGTGGGCCTCTGAATCAGTTTAGCACTATCGGCTACAAGTTCGAGACCAACGGCGCCACCATTCTCTACCCCGAGCGCCTGCTCCGCGTGATGAGCACCAGCTCCTACAGCGGCACCGACGACGCCAACTAATCAGCAACCCCCAATCGACGGGGGCAGGGACTTCTTCACCTCTTTGCCCTGCTCCCGTTTTCTAAATCATTACACTTAAAAAGGAGATTTCCTATGGCTAAAGAAAAGAATGAAGCTGTCGTTGAGCAGCCCGAAAATGCTGTCGTTGAGCAGCCCGAAAATGCTGTCGTTGAGCAGCCCGAAAATGCTGTCGTTAAGCTGCCCGAAAATTTTGTTTTCGAAAGCAGCGAACTTGTCGAGGTTTTCATCCCTCGCTCCGACGCGAACAAGGATCCGAACTTCTTTGTCGCGGTCAACGGCAAGACCTATATCCTCCCGCGCGGCAAGGCGAGCAAGGTTCCCTTTGCCGTTGCCGCGGAGATCCGCCGCGCCCAGGCCGCCGAGGACGCCATGTACGAGGCGAAAGCCAAGCTCAAGGAAGCCGCCGGCCTCCCGGGCGAGGGCTGATATAGAAAGGACAAATGGAAAATGAACGCACCTGATAAAGCGACCGAGATCAAAGCGGCCATCACTTTGGTCCTCACATTCCTCACGGCGCTTTGGGGATGGGTCGGCTGGGCGATCGCCATCTTCATCGTGGCGATGGTGATGGACTACATCACCGGCTCCCTCGCCGCCCGCGCGAACAACGAATGGTCAAGCACTATCGCCCGGCAGGGCCTATGGCATAAGCTGGGCGAAATCGCGGCGCTGCTGGTGGCGGCGCTGTGCGACATCGCCGTGCAGGTCGTGCTGCACAGCGCGGCCGCGCCCCTGATCGGTGATTGGCAGTATAAGAATTATTTGACGCTGATCGTCGCCGTGTGGTACATCTTTACGGAGCTGGGCTCTATTATTGAGAACATCGGGAAGCTCGGCACTCCCATGCCGGATTGGCTGAAGAAGGGGATTAAGATGCTGCAGGCCAAGCTCGACGAACCGCCCGACGCGGAGACAGAATAACAAAAGAAACGGCACCCGAGAGGGTGCCGTTTTGTTAGCATTTTCATTAGCATTTTCTCCCGAAAAATGCTAACGGAAGCCGTGAAAACTTGCGGCTATCCGCAGAATATCGAGGGACAGGAAAACCGCGAAACGATTGATATTACAAGAAAAACCCGTAGTTTCAACGACTACGGGCTTTCTCGAAAACTGGTGCCGGTGGTGGGACTCGAAACAACCACCGAATGACCTATAAGGCATTGAAAACACTATGCTTTCGAAATGCTGTTAGCATTTTCGTTAGCATTTTCTTTTTCAAAGAAGGATTTTACACGGGCCTGATTGAGGGAACGGTCTGATGCGGCGAGCCGGATATATACCTTGTGCATCGTGGTGAAGTCTGACCATCCGCCCCATTCCATGATCTGCCGCTCGGGTATGCCGAGGTGGTAGCCAAGGGAGGCGAAGGAGTGACGCAGGCCATGATTGCCGACAACGGTCACGCCGGCGCGCTCACAGGCGCGGTTGATATCGTCAGACAGCGTTTGCGGCGCCTGCTTGACGACCTTCCCGCTCTTGTCCTTCACGGCGGCGAGGGCGTCGATCAACTGCGGAATGAGGATCGGCACGATGCGCGTCGAAGATCTGTTCTTGTTCGTCTCTTTGTCGACGTAACCTCCGACACCGCGGACGGTCGCGCCCTGGACGGTGATGCTCTCTTTCTCGGGCGTGACGATGTCGATCTTGTCCCATGTCAGCCCGCGCGCCTCGGACAGGCGCAGGCCGTTGAGCTCAAGCAGCGCAGCGATCTCATAGGGCCGCCCCTTGACCGCTTCACAGAACGGAAGGATTTCTTCCGGCTGCAGGAACGGGATCTCCTTGACGGGGACCTTTGCCAGCTTCACGGACGGCACGGGATAGCCGACGTGCACGAGGGACGCATGCACGAGGCCCCAGGCGTTCTTGACGGTCTTCTCGCTCTTCTTGGCCAGCTCCTCGTTGATCATGGCTTGCCAGTCGATCTCCGTCAGGCGCTTATGCTGATAGGCCGGAAAGCGCTTGTCTTTGTAGATGTCGTATGCGCGGAAGGTGGAGGGGGAGAGGACCGGCTTGTGGTGCAGAAGGTATCTCGTCTCGGCCTCAAGGAGCGTCAGATCCCGCGCAGACTTATTGAGCTGTCGGACGCCGGCGCGGTGCTCGGCCTTGATCAGCTCGGCCTGCCGCTTGCACTCCTTCGCCGAGGACGCCGTCACGGGCACGCTGACGCCATCCAGCCGCAGCTGGATGAAGTATGATCCGCTTTTCAGTTTTCGAGGCTCAGGGATTTTCATTTCTACCTTTCGAAGAGATCTGTAAGGCTGACTATCAGAGGGATCGCCTCGGTGAAAACATAGATCGCCGCAAAAACAAAGAATACTACCGTCAAGACAGACAGAGACATGTGGATGGCGACAACAAAGGCCCAGATAAAGAGGGCAAGGCGAATCGTCTCTCCGATGAAGGGGAGAGCTGTCATAGCGAGAATAAGCAACAGATCTACCCATAACGGGAACTTGAGAATCATCAAGGGCGCGATCGAATAAAAGATGCTGATTATGTACCACACAACAACGCCGGCGGATCCAAGCCCCGATGTGATTCTTTCTTTCAAAGAAAGCACTCTCGCCGACGAAGATCTGTCTTCAACGCGAGGAGGATCAGAGGGAGGAGTAGGCGCGGTGGCGGCTGGTCTGTATGTGATCTGCTGCTCGAATTGTGAGACGGGTGTGCCGCAGTTCGGGCAGTGCTTCCAGTCTCCCCCGATTTCCTGTCCGCAATTACGACAGTATTTGTCTTTCACAGATGGATCACCACCTTTCACTGATCAGAACATGATTCGTCACGAGGGAAAGATTTCATTGCCATATCCAGCGTACGACGAATATACGTTTTCCCTTCATCGCTCAAAGAAAGATAATCATGGAGGACTAAATAATCTTCAAGAGAAGGTGGGTTTTTCTCTTTTTTTATTAAATCGATAATCGCTGCAGATTCCGATTTGCTTCTGACTACATAATGGACATCCGGATCATAAGGCCTGTCGCGAAGAGGCCCCGAGGAAGAATCCGTAAGCATGCCAATGCTACAATTCAAGACCTGCGCAATCCTGTCAAGCTGCCCGGGCGAATTTAATCCCAGACCTCTTTCGTATCTCTGGATTGTCTGCACATCAGTTTCAAGGGCCGAAGCAAGACGCTCTTGTGATATTCCGCGGTATTCTCTTATCCGAGAAATCTGCTTTCCAATTATGAACGGATCGAAGTTGTCGTCAAGATCAAGGCAGAGAAGCCAAGATGGTTTTACATTAAGAGCCCTTGCAAGAGCATCTATTGTTTCACGCTTTAGGTTAACAACAATACCAGCTTCATATTTATGAATTGCAGAAAACTTCACTCCGACCTTTTCAGCAAGCTCTTTTTGAGTTAAATGAGCTGCCAAACGAGCTTCTTTAATGCGTTCTCCAGTTGTCATTCTGAACACCTCTCTTTGCGTTGTCTTTATTTTACCATATTTTTTCCGAAAATCAAGAAAAATATTCTTGACAAGACAAACAAGGCGTGCTACTATGGGTTTGTCCTGAAAAGACATTTATCGGGAGAGGAGGTGAAACAATGAACGGGAAACTTCTGAAGGCCAAGATGGTGGAGTTTGGCGACACCCAGGCAGATCTTGCAAAGGCAATCGGCATAAGCGCATCCAATTTAAACGAAAAGCTGAACGGGAAGGTCTCTTTCCGGCAGAGCGATATTGCGGCTATTAGGCGGCGATATAATCTTTCTGCCGAGGAAGTGGACCTTATTTTTTTTGGAGCATAATGTCCTAAAAAGACAAAACAAGAAAGGGAGTGCCGCATTGCCCAGAGACATAATGACCGATGAGCAGGTCGACGAGGAGATCGCGCGGCTGACCGCGTCGCCATATGTCAAGCTCGCAAAGAAGGAAGAGGCGATCCGATATCGCCGGAGGCAGTACATGTACTCGCTGCGCGTCTACGAAAAGCGCGGAAAGCAGCTGGCCGCCGAGGGCGTGACGATGGAGAGCCTTACAGCGTTGGACACTCAATGAAAGGAGGAGTGGAAATGTCCAGTGCACAGAACCACCGGATCCGCAGCCACAAAAGCGAATGGCGGAAGGGCGCGTACGGGAACACGGCCCGCCGTTCGGTCGGAACCCCGACCTTACATAAGCAGCACTTCGCCGATCTGATCCGACTGATCCGGAAGAATTCGCAGTCCAGGAGAGAGAACCATGCCACACGTAAAGCCGCCGAAGAGGCCGTATGAGAAAGAGCGCCGTCTGCTCCTCGGGTACGAGCTCAACGCGCCGAGGCTGGCCGGCATTCTCGGGTGCTCGGAGAACACAGCGCGGCAAAGGCTGAACGATCCCGGTCAGATCACGACGGAAGAATGGGACAGGATCCACCGCCTCGGGCACGTTCCCGTAGAGGAGATCCGGGCCGCGTTCCTCTCGTAGAGGTTGGCACATGCCGTTCACAGAGGAAGATCGCGCCGAGATGTATCACGTCGACATCAGCATCGACATCGAGTACGAGGACGACCTATACATCCCCGACGAACATCAGCTTCAGCTCGACCGCGATCTCGACGAGGTCGCCATCGTGGAGCGGCTCGACCACCGAGAGGCCCGAGCTCGCAAGACCAAGGCCGAAGCGCACGCCCGGGAACGCGCCGCACAGGATCCGGAAAAGCGCCGCGCCTACCAGCAGGCATATTACGCGGCGAACAGGGACAAGAACCTTGCCCGCCGCAAGGCCTATGCCCAGGCACACCGCGCCGAAGAACGCGACACGGATCACATCTATTGGCTCGCGCACCGAGATGAGCTCTCTGCTAAGAATTCAACCTACTACCGGGAGAACAAAGCAGTTCTGAAAGAGAAGCACAAAGCATATCGCGAGAGCCACCGAGAGGAGCTGCGGGAAAAGAAACGGGCATATTACCTCGCGCATCGGGAGGAGATCCTTGCACGGCAGAAAGAGCGAGACAAGGAACGCCGAGCGAAATAAAAACCGCCTGCCCGGGGACGACGGGTAAGCGGTTCTGACAAGGGTGGAGATCGGTAGGCCCGGCAACTAGCCGGATACCTGTTCTCCCGTTTGATCGGGGCTTTCGCCCTTCTTGTGAGAAAGGATACCAAATGGAGAAACAAAAAGCGACAACAAATTGGGAACAAAGGGAATGGCATTTTCCTCTGGTCGACAAGGAAGTCGAGTTCCGAGGGCGGCGCTACAGGCTCGGCATCTGTTGCGTGGAGAACGTCCGAGGGCTGACGACAGTTGCGGAGATTACGAGCGCCGACCTGGACGGAGGAAACCCGGGACAGATTGTGTTCTCCACGGTGGCGGAGGCGATCCGGTACTTTGACGCCCTCGCCAGGGCGTCAGGCAAAACAAAGGAAAGGAGGGAATGACGATGTTCAGATTGCGACCGTACAAAGAAAAATATGAGCTTGCCGTGCAGGTTGCCGTCTCGATGGCTAAGGAGATCATTCGGATCAAGACAGAGACCGTCAAGCTCAAGGCAGAGACCGGCAAGCTCAAGGAAGAGATCAAGGTCCGCGAGAGCGAGATCGCAACGCTCAAAGAGGCGATCGAGGACAGAGACACTAAGTTGCGGAAGATCAGCGAGGTCTACGGGGCCGAATAAAAAAGCCGCCTGCTGGCACAGGCGGCGGAAAGGGGACGCGCGGAAAGCTTTTTGAGCTGGGGACAGTATAGCACACCGCGCAGAAAAACGCAAATGAAAAAAGTCTATGTGTATGCGGCCGGAGCCGCGGTGCTCCAGATGATCAACTCAGAGGTGCTCTCCTGGATCGTGCTCGCGATCGTGGCCCTCGCGGCTCTTGCGAAGGTCTTCCCCTATTTGGTGGAGGGTACGAAATGAACAACAACCTCAAGGCCGCACGCGAGGCTGCGGGCTACTTGCAGAAGGAGCTCGCCGAGATCCTTCAGGAAGCTGAGCCTCGGATCGACGTCGGCATGATCAGCCGTTTTGAAAACGGAGTATGTCTTCCCACGCCCCGTGTAGCGGATCTGCTTGCAAGCACGCTGACGGCTTCTGTGAGCGATCTTTTCGGCGACGACGCGCAGATGTATCTCCAGAATATCCGGGACGCGGAGGAGCCTGTAGAGCCGCTGCCGTTTGTGATCGAAGATCTGCTCAACGAGCTCGGCCCGACGCCGAGGACGCGGCGCGAACTTTCCCAAGCTCTGGACATATCGGACAGACTGATGCGAAAGAGGATCGAGATAGCCCGAGAGATGGGCTACGTGATCGTCAATCAGGGGAATGGGTATTTCATCCCCGATGACCTCTCCGATATGACACAGTTTTACTTCACCGAGCGCAAGCGTGCGCTCTCCATCCTGCGGGGGCTGAAACGCCTTCGGAAGTACTTAAAGAAAATGGGGGTTTTAGTATGAACGAAATGACACCGTATGAGGGCAATATGCCCGTGAGCGTCCGCGACGAGCAGGACGCCCTGATGAGCATGGACTATGACAACGTCCTTGCACTGGCCGAGCGTGCCGACAAGATGGTCGAGGCGCTGAACAAGATCATGGCCGCGGCCGTTCGCGTGACGACCAAGAAAGACTGGGTGCTGATCGGCGGCGTGCCGTATCTCCAGGAGAGCGGAGCGACGAAGGTCGCGCGCCTGTTCGGGATCACCTGGAGCATCCATCCGGGCTATCCGAAAACCGAGTTCGACGGCGAGGGCTATCCGACCTATACCTACCGCATGACCTTCCGCATGGGCGCGCAGGAGATCGAGGCCGAGGGCATGCGCAGCGCGAAGGATGAGTTCTACGCCGGTAAGAAAGAGAAACGCAAGAGCGTGGACGAGATCGATCTTGCCGATGTGAAGAAGGGGGCCTATACAAACTGTCTCAACAGGGGCATAAAGGCGATCCTTCCCGGACTGCGCAACTTGGACGCCGCCTCGCTTGAGGCCTGCGGCGTTCCGGTCGGCGGTTCGAGCGGCTATACCTTCAAGACCGGCTCGAAGGGCGGGAACACCGGCAAGGCCGAGGACAGCGGTGTGTGCTGCGAGGCCTGCGGCGCGAAAATCTCCCAGAAGGTGGCGAGCTACGCGCAGGGCAAATACGGCCACATGCTGTGCATGGCGTGCCAGAAGAAGGCCGACCGCGGCGAGATCGACCTCGACGCGCTGGACGATGAACCCGAGGAAGGCCCGCCGCCCTACGGCGACGGCGACGATCCGTATGAAGGGAGGCGCTGATCATGCTGACAGCTGAATACATATCCGGGAAGGTCTCGGATTTCGTGAAGAGCGAGATCAAAGTCTATCCCTGCAACAACCTCCGCGCGTCGAATATCGGGCATCCCTGCCCGCGGTATCTGTATCTGCTCATCAATAACTGGGAGGAGCAGGTGCCGCACGACGAGGGCCTGCAGAACATCTTCGACCTCGGCAACTCCATCGAGGAATACGCCATCAAGAAACTGCGCGACGCGGGGCTTGAGATCATCACGCCGACACAACGCAGCTGGAAGGTCGAGAACCCGCTGATCACCGGGCGCGAGGACATCCGCATCAAGGATCCTGGGGACGGGCAGCTGTACCCCGGAGAGATCAAGGGCCTTTCCCCGTACGAATGGGAGAGACTCAACGCCATCGAAGACTTCTACAACTCCAAGCGCTACTACGTGCGCGCTTATCCTTCGCAGCTCCTTACCTACTGCTGGAAGTTCGAGAAGGAGAAGGGCTTCTTCATCCTGGTCAACAAGCTGACCGGCGAGCTGAAGATCATCGAGGTTCCCTTCGACTGGGCTCGCGCCGACGCGCTGCTGAAGAAGGCCGAGGGGATCTACGCCGCGCTCGCGGACAAGACCGGCAAGACGATCCCGGAGGCCTGCGACGATATCTCCGTGTGCGAGAAGTGCCAGATGCGCCACCTCTGCACGGCGTCGCATGAGCTGCCCGAGACGCAGATCGACGACGGCGAGCTGGAGGCGGCTATCGACCGCAAGAACGAGCTGGCCCAGGCCTACCGCGAATACGGCGAGGTCAACGACAAGATCAAGAAGCTCGTGGGCGAGCGCGAGAAGGTCATCAGCGGAAAGTACGTCGTGACCTCGAAGATCATCCAGAAGGCCGCCTATACCGTAGAGGCCCGGCAGGAGCGCCGCCTCTCCGTGAAGAGACTGTGACAAGCAAGCGGACAAAGGCGCTGGCGATCTCGGATGAGGTCAAGCGTGCCGTGTGGGACCGGGACGGGGGCCGCTGCGTATACTGCGGCTCCCGGAGAGCCTCGCCGAACGCGCATTATATCGCCCGGTCACAGGGCGGGCTCGGCATCGAGCAGAATGTGCTGACGCTCTGCGCGGATTGCCACCGGAAATATGACCAAAGCGTCAAGAGAAAAGAGCTGCGTGCGTTCTTCCGTGGGTACCTGAAAAAGATGTATCCCGGATGGGATGAAGCGGAGCTCATCTATAAGAGGGAGTAAGCCATTGAATTATCTCGAGTTTTTGAAAACGAAGGTGGAGGTCGCGCCGGTCAGCGGCTTCCATGTCGATCCCTCGGAGATCCACCCGGTTTTGAAACCGCATCAGCGGGACGCTGTCGCCTGGGCCGTGGCGGGAGGACGCCGCGCCCTGTTCGAGAGCTTCGGCCTCGGCAAGACGCTCCAGGAGCTGGAATACTGCCGGCTCGTACTGGGGCAAGAGGGCGGCAAGGCGCTGATCGTGCTGCCGCTCGGCGTCCGGCAGGAGTTCCGCCGCGACGCGGAGCAGCTGCTGGGTATGGAGCCGCCGCGGTATATCACGGAACCGGGACAGGCGAGCGAGGACGGCAAGATCTACATGACCAACTATGAGCGCGTGCGCGACGGCGAGATCGACCCGACGGCGTTCAGCTGCTGCGTGCTCGACGAGGCGGCGGTGCTGCGCTCCTTCGGAAGCAAGACCTATCAGACGTTCCTGCCGAAGTTCAAGGGCGTGAAATATAAGCTCGTGGCCACGGCCACGCCCGCGCCGAACCGGCTCAAGGAGCTGATCCACTACGCCGGCTTCCTGGAAGTCATGGACACGGGGCAGGCGCTGACGCGCTTCTTCCAGAGGGACAGCACCAAGGCGAACAACCTGACGCTGTATCCGCACAAGGAAGAGGAGTTCTGGCTCTGGGTATCGAGCTGGGCGCTGTTCATTTCAAAGCCTTCCGACCTCGGATACGACGATGAGGGCTACGCCCTGCCGCCGATGGACGTGAGGCCGCACATGATCTCCCGCGGATATGAGGGGATCGCGGATAAGGACGGGCAGTACAAGATGATGAACGACGCCGCCACCAATCTACAGGAGGCCTCGCATGAAAAAAAGGACAGCATACCGGATCGCTGCGCCCTGGCCAAGGAGATCGTCGAGAGCGACCCGGGCGCGCACTTCATCCTGTGGCACGACCGGGAAGAGGAACGTCACGAGCTCAAACGGATCCTCCCGGAGACCGTGGACATATTCGGAGCTATGGACTACGACGAGCGCGAGCGGCGCGTGATCGACTTCTCCGAGGGTAGGACAAGACTGTTCGCCACAAAGAAAAGCCTGTCCGGCTGCGGGTGCAACTTCCAGCGATACTGTCACCGCGCGATCTTCGTCGGGATCGACTATGAGTTTCATGATTTTATTCAGGCGATCCACCGCATTTACCGCTTTCTGCAAACGGAGCAGGTGATCATCGACATCATCTACACGGAAGCAGAGGAGCCGATCTACCGGGCGCTGATGGAGAAGTGGAAGCTCCACAACGAACAGCAGGAGCGGATGAGGGAGATCGTAAAAAAATACGGGCTGAACGAGGCCGCACAGGCCGAGCGCATGTCCCGCAGTATAGGAGTTGAACACATGGAGGTAAAGGGAAATCGCTACATGGCCATTCACGGCGACTGTGTCGAAGAGACGGCCAGAATGGAGGAGAACAGTGTCGATATGATCCTGACCTCCATTCCTTTTTCCAACCATTACGAGTACACGCCGAGCTATAACGACTTCGGCCACAACGAGAACACGGCGCGCTTCTTTGAGCAGATGGATTATTTGAGCCCGCAGCTGCTCCGGATCCTGCGGCCGGGAAGAGTGTTCGCCTGCCACGTCAAGGACAGAGTGCTCTTCGGGAACGCCACCGGGACGGGCATGCCGACGATGGAGCCCTTCCACGCGATGTGCATCGAGCACTACATGAAGCACGGCTTTCAGTATTTCGGCATGATCACCGTCGTCACCGACGTCGTGCGCGAGAACAATCAGACCTACCGCCTCGGCTGGACCGAACAGTGCAAAGACGGCACGAAGATGGGCGTCGGCTGTCCCGAGTATATCCTCCTGTTCCGCAAACTGCCGACGGATACTTCGACGGCCTACGCCGATATCCCCGTCAGCAAGAGCAAAGAGGATTACACCCGGGCGCAATGGCAGATCGACGCGCACGGCTTTTGGAGATCCAGCGGGGACAGGCTCGTCACGAAGAAGGAGCTGGAGAACGCGCCGGTGGACAGGCTGCAGGCGATCTATCGGAAGTACAGCCGGGACACGGTGTACAGCTATGAGGAGCACGTCGAGCTCGCCAAGAAGCTCGACGCCGACGGGCACCTCCCGGCGACCTTCATGGTCGTGGCGCCCGGATCCTGGAGCAAGGATGTGTGGGACGACGTCAACCGCATGCTGACGCTGAACACCTCGCAGTCCCAGCGCCGGCAGCAGATGCACGTCTGCCCGCTCCAATTCGATATCGTGGACCGGCTGATAAACCGCTATAGCAACGAGGGCGACGAGATCTTTGATCCTTTCGGCGGGATCGGCACCGTGCCGCTGCGGGCGATGAAGCTCGGCAGGCGAGGGAAGATGACCGAGCTGAACGAGGACTACTTCCGCGACGCGGTCGGGTACCTGCAGGCCGAAGAGGACAGGATCGAGACGCCGACGCTGTTCGATCTGTTGGAGGCGTGAGATGGGCGAAAACGTTCTTGAACGGATGGCGCGCATCGATGCGGACAAGAAGATCGCGGACTTCATGGCAAAAGAGAAGATGCCCTACGACTTCAAACGCAAGTACGCCGCGATCCGCGCCCGGGAGTTCATGGAGGAATGCGAGCGCCGCGGGCTTGACTATCACGTCTCGGTCGGCGGGCTGGACAGCATCGTGCTGTTCCTCTTCCTGCACAGCATCGGGATCTGCCCGCCGGGCATCAGCGTGAGCTACCTCGAAGACCAGAGCATCCAGCGCATACATACCGCTCTCGGAATTGAGAAACTTCAGAGCGCGGTCCGGGAGGTCAAGCCGGACGGCACCGTGATCCGCTGGGCGAAGCCGCAGATTATCCAGGAGTTCGGCTTCCCGGTGCTGTCGAAGGAGATTGCCGCAAAGATCGAGCTGCTCCAAAACCCGACCGAAAAGAACAGCACGGTCCGGCACGCCATCATCACCGGAGAGACGGGAGAGTACGGCGGCTATCAGACGGACAGCCGCATGAGGCTGTCGCAGGTATGGCTGGACAAGTTCGGCGGAGCCGATGCGGAAGGAGCCGCGCTCGGATATAAGGCCGCGCCCTTCAAGGTCAGCTCGAAATGCTGCTATTACCTCAAAGAAAAGCCGTGTGACGACTGGGCGAAGGAGCACAACAGTGTCCCGTATCTCGGGCTCATGGCCTCCGAGGGCGGCCGCCGGGCGAAGAGCCTGCGCGTGAACGGCTGCAACTATTTCGGGGAGACGGTGATCCGCTCGGCTCCGTTTGCGATCTTCAACCGGCAGGATCTGCTGACGCTCGCGCTCGAGATGGATGAGTGGTATTCGGTGCACTGGCATCAGTTCTCCGATCGGAAGATCAAAACCATTGTCCCCGCCATCTACGGCGTTATCAAGCGAGAGCCGGACGGCATGCTCCGTACGACAAAAGCACAGCGGACAGGCTGCTCGATGTGCGGATTCGGTATCCACATGGAGAAGCGCCCGCACCGCTTCGATATGAAGCGGGAGGAAAACCCGAAAGAGTGGGAGTGGCTGATGTACCGGCTCGTGAAGGATCCGGAGACTGGCGAGGAATACGGATGGGGCCGCGTCCTGGATTACGTCGGCGTCGGCTGGGAAAACAATCCCGACACGGCTTGTGTCGGGCAATTCGAGATAGAGGGAATGTGAAATGAAAAGAGTTGTTCTTGAAGGGCGGGACTTTAACCGCTTGATCGCGGCGACAAAGGGCTTTATCAGTAAAGACGATCGCCGCCCGATCTACAAATACATCAAGTTCGACGTTGAAAAAGCATCAACCCCCGGCTGCTGTGTGACCGCGGCAGCCTGTGACGGCTACCGTCTGAGCGTCGAGAGGGCAAGAGCTGTTTTTGCTGTCGACGAGACGTTCAGCTGTTACATCCCGCCTTGCGCTCGCGTTCCGCAGAAAGCTTTCGTGGAGATCGAGCTGAAGGATAATGATGTTCTGATCCGCGTCGAGGACAGGATCTTCGGATGCCGCCAGCCGAAAAGCAAGGAGGAGTTTGTCAACTACGAGAAGTTTTTCCAGGAAGACATCAAGTTTCGCGTGGCGTTCCAGCCCGAATACCTGGAGAGAGCGCTCTCGGCGGCAAAAGCCTCGGTCGGGAATGTGCGGGCGCCGGTTGTTTTAGAGTTCAGGGATCATCACTCGCCTGTATTCTTTAAGACGGGTCAAAACAGAGAGAACCTCAAGATGGTGCTGCCGGTTCGTATAGAGGACGGTGTCGAGTATGAAGAAACAGAAAGCACAGATTGATCTCTTCGACGAGATCATCGTCGACAACTTCGCCGGTGGCGGCGGGGCGTCAACGGGCATCGAGCTCGCGACCGGCCGGCCGGTGACGATCGCCGTCAATCACGACCCCGCGGCAATCCTCATGCACAAGACCAATCATCCGCACACACTGCACCTGCAGGCATCCGTGTGGGACGTCGATCCGGAGGAGGTCTGCGCAGGCCGCCCGGTCGGGCTGGCGTGGTTCTCCCCGGACTGCAAGCACTTCTCGAAGGCTAAAGGAAGCGCGCTCGTTGACCGCAACATCCGCGGGCTTGCGTGGATCGTCCTGCGCTGGGCGGGCACCGTGCGGCCCCGCGTGATCATCCTCGAGAACGTGGAGGAGTTCGTCACCTGGGGGCCGGTGCGCAAGGGCAAGCCCGTCAAGAGCAAGCAGGGGCAGACCTTCAAGAAGTGGCTGTTCCAGCTCCGCGAGCTCGGCTACAAGGTCGAATACAACGAGCTTGTAGCTGCCGACTACGGTGCGCCGACCACGCGCAAGCGCTTTGTGCTGATCGCCCGATGCGACGGGCAGCCCATCAAATGGCCGGAGAAAACGCACGCGCCGAAGGACAGCGGCCTTGTGAGGCGAGGAGAGCGCCTGCCGTGGAGATCGGCGGCAGAGATCATCGACTGGAGCGTGCCGATGTACTCGGTGTTCGCGAGCAAGCAGGAGATCAAGGAGAAGTACGGCGTCAACGCCGTCCGCCCGCTCGCCGACAACACCATGAAGCGGATCATCTGCGGCGTGGACAAGCACACCATCAAGAGCGGGGATCCGTTCATCGTGCCGACAGGATACGGGGAAAGGGAAGGGCAGGCCCCGCGCGTGCATGATATCCATGCTCCGCTGCCGACGGTCGTTTCCACCGGGAAGCAGAACCTTGTTCAGCCGGTCATGTCGCCGTTCCTCGCCGACTGCAATCACTCCGGCGGCGGTCATATCGCAAACGCCGAGGATCCTCTCGGAACGATCACACAGAAATGCACGAAAGGTCTCGCGGCATCTATTCTCGCTCCGTTCACTTTCCCGAACACGGCGCACAGCGTCGGATCTGCGGCGGACAAGCCGGTGCATACGATCACGAGCGCAGGCAATCAGGTCCTCGCCGCGGCCAACCTCATCCAGTACCACACCGAGCAGAACGAGAAAGCCCGCTCATGCGGCCTTGACGATCCGCTCCCGACCGTGGACGGCAGCAACCGGCACGGGCTGGTCTCCGCCCATCTGGTCGAATACTACAGCACCGGACGGCCGCTCAACATCAAGGATCCGATGCATACAGCGACGGCACACGACCGGGAGGCGCTGGTCTCGGCGGTCATCCATCCTTTGCACGAAGGCGGGTACAAGGGCAAGGGCAACAGCCCGGACAAGCCGCTGAACACCGTGACGACCTCGGGCGGGATGCTGCTCGCCGCGCATCATATCGCGGAGTTCAAAGGACAGGACAAGGGCCAGCCGATGGACGCGCCGCTGCGGACGATCACGGCGACAAACCCGTTCGGTCTTATTTGCACGGAGATCCGGACATACGAGCCGGGGTTCGACCTCGGATACTGGCCGGAGATCCGCGCGCTGCTGAACAGGCATTGCGGCTATACGCTTGCGGACAACGAGATCCTTCTGCTGAAGATCAACGGGCGCCTCTGGTTCATCTCGGATATCACGATGCGCATGCTGACGCCGAAGGAGCTGTACGCGGCTATGGGCTTCCCGCCCGATTACATCATCGACCGGGACTATACCGGCCGGCCGTATCCGAAGACGCAGCAGGTGGCGCGCTGCGGCAACGCGGTGTGCCCCCAGATGGCGGCGGCGGTCGTGCGCGCGAACATGCCGGAGTGGTCCATGATCATCACGACGATGGCAGAACTGGAACGCGTGATTGCGGTTTAATGATGAAAGGAGAACAAACATGGGAAACATTATGGGCGTTGAACTGAATCTGGACCAGGAATACATCAAGGGCGCCGTCGAGGATATTGTCAAAGCTGGTATTGTCTCCGCTCTCGGGGATCCGAGCGTGATCGTCAAGTCGGCTCTTGATAAGTCAATCAATCGACTCGTCGACAAAAACACAGGAAAAGAAACAAACAGTCCTTGGGATGGTATCCCTTATCTTCAATATCTCGCGAACAAGACCGTTGAGAACACGGTCAGAAAGTGCATGGAGGAATACATCGAGCAGCACCAAGAAGAGTTTCGCCAAGAGATCTTACGACAGTTTTCTTCCAAACAGTTCAAAAAAGATTTGGCCGCGTCATTTATTCAGACGATCACAGACGCGTCAAAGAGCACTTATCGAATGCCGATAAGCGTGAGTTTTGAACGACCGAAGGATTACTGACAAGCCGCGTGATAGCGGTATAGGGGGCGCTGCTTCGTGTATGCGATTGTAAGTCAATTATTACAGGCTGGCCTACTCATTCTGCAGGACGCCTGCCCGCCAGACCCGGAGAGATATATCTGCAAGGAGAGCGAGTTCTTTGACGAGACCGCTTGCCAAAGATGCTGGGAACAGTATCTGTTCGCCGTTGCCAACGGAAGGATTCAGGAACAGCCCACGCAGAAGGGCGTTTTCCGAGTGGTAGATCTCTGACAGGCCTCATCACAGAAGGCCCCTTGCTTCGCGTTTCGCCCCCGGGGGAGGGGTGATAACCCGTCACCCCCGGGGAAAAACGCAGGAACACGGCTTGCAAGCGGCGAGAGAGCGAAAATCAAATTGAGATCATATACGAAGGAGGACATCTATGGACGAATTCACCAAGTCGACAGCGGCCGGAACATGGAATGACTTCTGCGGCTATCGTCTGCCGTGCGGCTATTGCAGAGCTCTTGAGAAGCCCTGCCCGATGGGAAACTCGCAGACACATATCACCTATAAGGCGACGGGACAGAACGAATCCTACAGCGCGACGATAAAGAGGGACGTTCCCTCGACGCCGACTGTCACCGTTGCAAACGCTCCCACCATCATCCCGGCAGAGGAGGGCGAGACATGAAACCTCCGCGCGGAAGAAGATATGTCCGCTGCCCTAAATGCGGGTATTACGGAGGAAGGATATTGTCCTCCGTGGAATTGCTCCAGGGTCGGGACTTCATAAAAAAGTTTCGGATCAGGTGTTCCGTCTGTCATTTCTCGACCGATAAGTTTTTCACTCCGGCGGCAGCTGCGGAGGCTTGGAACAATCAAGAACAGGAGGCGAGCGGGAATGCCTGAAAGAAGAATGCTCGCGAAGAGCATCATCGAATCCGACGCCTTCTCGAATATGCCGAACGATGCCCAGATGCTCTATGTCCGGCTGAACATGGCAGCGGACGATGACGGCTTTGTCTCGAACCCCCGCACGATCATGCGCGCCTATGGCTACGGAGATGACAGCATGAAGCTGCTGATTGCAAAGAAGTTTGTCATTCCGTTTAACCGCGGCGACGACTTCGTTTTCCTCATCAAGCACTGGAAGATCCATAACTACATCCAGAAGGACCGATACAAGGCGAGCAACTTCCGTGAGCTCCTGCGCGACGTGTATCTCGACGAAAACAAAGCCTATTCTCTGACGCCCGGATCCGACAGAAAACCGGCGCTCCCTTCCGGCGTTCCCGGCATGGATACGGGTTGTATACATCCTGTATCCAAAATGGATACACAGGTAAGGAAAGAGTTAGGAGAGGATAGAGGTAGCGTAGGAGAGAGTAAAAATAATTTTTCTTTGCTTTCAGAAAAAGAAGAAAAAGAAAAAGAGTTTTCGCCGGAGAGCCACGCAGAGTCCGTCGCGAGTTGCGCAAAACTCATCAGCTCCTTCACGCGGAGAGGATGGGACACCTTCGGGGCATACAAACTTGCGGAGGCGAAAGGCGTGACCCGCGAGGAGATCGACGAGGCGATCCGCCAGATGGAAGAGAAAGGAGATACGCCGTGAACGGAAACAAGTACCATGCCGAGACCGTGACCTACTACCACAAGACCTTCAAGAGCAAGAAGGAGGGCGAGCGCTGGCTCGTTCTCCTGGACAAGGCACACCGCGGGGAGATCTACGACCTCCGCACGCAGGTGAAATATGAGCTGGTGCCCGCGGCCCCGGCCGTGAAGCTGCGCGACCTGTCCTATGTGGCCGACTTCGTCTACAAGACCCGGGACGGAAAAACCGTGGTCGAGGATGTGAAGGGCTACAAGAAGGGCGCCGCCTATAAGCTGTTCAAGGCCAAGCAGAAGCTGATGTATCACCGTTTCGGCATCTACGTCCGGGAGCTCTGAGCGTGAACGAGCTGCTGAAGGGGCGGCTGAGAAAAGCCGCGGACGGGCTCGACTGCTGCAAGTGTCCGCTGAAACGCTGCGTCGGGCGCTGCACGCTGTACAAGACGCTCGACCTGATCGAGGAGAAGGAAAAGGAACTGCTCATAAAAGAGGCGGAGATCATGCGTCTCCGCCGCATGATAGAAAGCGAGGTAGAAGAATGAACGAAGAACTCGTCAAGAAACTGCGCGAGGGGACGGGGCTGCCCGTCCTGCGGAAGCTGATGTTCGACGCCGCCGATGTGATCGAGAATCAGGATGAGACAATCCGGACGCTTCTCTCGTCCTGCAGCTACATCGACGTGCAGAAGAAACAGCCGGATCCGGAGGAGAGGGTCCTCTGCTGGACGAAGAACGGACGCTGCCAGGTCGGCACCATCGGGAAGATCAACAACGACGACGGGCCGAGCTATTACTGCGATTACGGCGCCGGCGTCTGGCTGGACGTGGTCTGCTGGAAGCCGGTCCTTCCGCCGGATATGGGGGAGGCAGCTGATGAGTGTGTTCGATAATGCGCAGATCCGCTACAAGCTATCTACAGCCTTTCCTTTGCTGTACGTCAACCGGAATAATGAGCTTATTATCAACCCGGAGCGCAACACATATTTTTCGCTGGATGGCGTCGAGAGCGAGCGAGATTTACAGGCAAAAATCCTTGAATGGCTATCGCGCGAGGCGTCTAAGAGCCTCTTTCCAAATTCGCGCAGATACCACCTTAACGGAATTAACATCTTCCTCAAAACAGATTTCACACAGGATGAAATGATCGCAATATACACCTTTCTCGGGAATGCCTGCGACCACGAAAAGACGCTGCGCTTCATTGAAAGCGGATATGATTTTTCCATACTGCCAAAGAAGGAGGCCGAGGCATGACCGTTTTCAAGGAAATCAAAGAGATCGCCAAGTGCATGTCGAAAGTCTATCGGCTCTCTGAAAAACTCGCCAACGACGGCTTCGATTGTGACGGGATTGAGTGGCCTACTGCGACATTCGTGTCGCTGGATAAGGAGGACATTGCACACTTCAAAGGTACCAACGGTGTGACGGAAGATTACTTCGTTGACCAATGGACCGGGTATAGCGGAGACGATTACCACGGCGAGCTGTATTTCAAGACCGACGTGCCAGGGCAGTACGTGCGAGTCCATTTCGATTTGTGAGGAGGCGAGCGCAAATGAAGACTTTCAAACTCGGAAAGACGGACGGGGCAAGCCTGATCGTTAAGACGGGACTGACCATGCTGGAGCTGTCGAACGTGCTGCGCAGTCAGCAGAAGGTGAGGCTCTCAGACGCGGAAGGCCGTACCGTCGAGGTGGAGTGCCGGGACGTGAGATCCATCGAGCATGAATACAGCATCCCAAAGGGCCCGGCCCGGGAGGGGAGAGTTGTGTTCTATCTGTCGGATCCGAAGGGAGGCGGATGATGGCTACGACTTGCAAATCCTGTGGGGCCCCGATCGTCTGGATCAAGAGCCCGAAAGATAAGTTTATCCCCTGCGACGCGAACCTGAAACGGTACAAGCAGACCGAGGACGGGAAGGAGATCGTCATCACGCAGGCCGGAGAGTATGTCCGCTGCACCTTCGACTTCGACGGCCTGCCGACCGGCCTCGCAAGGACGCCGCACTGGGCCACGTGCCCGCATGCCGATCAGCACCGGAAGAAACGGAGGGCAAAGGATGGCTAATGAAGTAACCTCGACCGAGATCAAGATCGCGCTCTCGAAAAAGCACTATAAGGACTGCTTTTACACCGAGTGCAAGAGCGGGTCGACCTGGCTGACGCCGAAAGGACAGATGAAGATCCTGGACGCGCTCGCCATTCATCCGAGCTGGACGCAGCCGTGCTTCACCGGATATGAGATCAAAGTATCGCGCGGCGATTTCCTGAGGGACGCGAAGTTCTATACCTACGAGGAGGTCTGCAACTGCCTGTATATCGTATGCCCGAAGGGGATGATCGACCGAGCAGAGCTGCCCGAGACCGTCGGCCTCATGTACTACGACCCTGACAAGAAGACGCTGACCACGAGGAAGAAGGCGATCTATCGGAAGATCGAGTACAGTACGGATATGCTTTTGTACATCATCTACTCCCGGCTTTCCAACGACAGATATCCTTTCTTCGACAGGAAGCGTGAATACTTTGAGGAGTATGTGGCCCAGAAGAAGAGCAGCAAAGAGCTCGGCTGGTCAGTCGGCTCCCGGCTTATCCAGGAGAACAGCGAGCTGATAAAGAAGATCGAGGATCTCGGGCGTTTCCGCGAAGCGTACGACCTGCACATGGAAATCATGCGCGTTCTCGAGAAGCACGGGTTTTATACATGGGGCTATGGGCAGAAAACGCTCGCGCAAAACCTTGATAAGCGGCTCTCCCAGTCATGTCCCGAAGATATATCCATGATCCGCACAACGCTCGAGGGCGTTGTCAACCGGCTCAAAGCGTTCGAGGAACGGGAGAAAATGAAACAGGAGGAAGGTCAAGATGAGCAATAGAACGAACGAGATCCTTTTCCGTGACCTGCAGACCTCGCGCGAGCTGGCGATGGCGCTGCCTGAGCTGCTGGATGATGCGGCGAAGGCGATGCAGGCATACGAGAGGACAAACGAAGATCTGAGCGCGGAGGTCACGCGGCTCGGGATCCTGCTCGCCCAGGCCAAAGCCGCCGAGCCCGAGAAGGAAGAAGAGAAGCCCGCGCCCGTGAGACTGAACGCAGAGCCCGAGACCTTCGGCGTCTGGCGGATCATCCTCGACCGCGGCGGCAGCCGCAAGATCTGCCCGCTCTGCTTCCAGAACGTCCCCATCAAGAGCCACTATCCATACTGCCCGTACTGCGGGAAGAGACTGAAAGACACGGAGGAATAAGATGCGCGTACATGATCTCAAGACAGAGTCAAAGTACTTCCGCGACGTGTGGGAGGGGAAGAAGAAAGCCGAGCTCCGCAAAGATGACCGCGGCTATGAGGTCGGCGACGGTCTCATGCTCTGGGAATACAGAGACGGAAAGAAAACCGGATCCTGTCAGCTGCTGATCGTGACGCATATCCTCCGCGGCGTCCCGGAGTACGGATTGAAGGACGGCTACTGCATTCTGTCCTTCGAGCACGCGGGAGAAGAGCAGGAAGTCGGCTCGACCGTGCGCGCGCTGCGCATGTGCGCAGAGGGCGCGCCATGTTCCGACTGCCCGCAGCGCCCGAAGAAATGGAACTGCGACTGGAAGCTGATGGACAAGGCCGCCGATCTGATCGAGCACCTGGCCATCACGGCGAACAACTATCGGAAGGCGCTCGAGGCTGTGGAGGGCCGGGCTCATGGACAATGACATGAAGATCGGGCGTGCGCTCGGCATCGTTCACGACATGGAGAACGAAGAGATCAGCGACCGGGAAAAGGCGGCCGCGATCTATGTCCTGTGCGTACGGTCCGAGCACCTCAACGACCTGCAGAAAAAGGAGATGTTCAGCATCATCCGCTGGCTGTGGAACCGGTGCTTCCGTCTCCGGAAAAGGGAAAGACCGCCTTCTTGATTTCGGAACTTTTTGAGGCAATTCGGACACCGCGAAAGGGGCCCGAAAAAACAGCATAAATCTTGACGAAAAATGTAACTTTTTATGACATAACGTGATGTCAGTATTTCTGCAAGTTTCGAAAACCGAAAGCCGCTCTCGCGCAAGGGCTTCGGCCATTCTCCGCAGCCGTTCGCGCAGGTAAATACGGAGGGGGGTTACGGGACGAGAGCGGGAAAGACGCCGGAAACGGCAGACCGAGACAACTGATTTTGTGAACTTTTTGGAGGTTTTTACGTGAGCGATGACTACTGCTTGAAGGACGCCCCGAGAGCAAAGGAGGACGCGCCGTGCGTGAAGAACGGCGCGACATCCAATTCGGGGATTCAATGTCCAGAAGAGGGCCGGGACTGTGATCATTGCGGTTTCAACCCGGCTGTGGCGCGTGCTCGTTTGAAGAAGATGCCCGAGAAGATGCGCGTCGTGCCGGACAAGAAGACGGTGCGCGTGAGAAAGCCGAACTGGGGGACGAACTATGAGGATGTGCAGGCGCGCTGTCCCTTCTACAACGGGATAGACAACAAGAACAAATACATCCTGTGCTCGGGCCCGGTAAAGCGCACGAGTCTGATGATGCACTTCACAAGGAGGGAGGAGTTCCTTTCCTACTCCGGGAAGAAGTGCAAGGGGCATTACCCCGATTGCCGTTTGTATCAGATCCTGAACGGCAAATAAGACAGAAGGACAGTTGAACAGAAGCATAAAGCAGGGGGCTTGTCCCCCTGCTAAATTTATTTCATTTGCATGTTAGAAAAGTCCGTTCCCATTCTGATATGATCGGCAAGAAAAGGAGGTGGACATGTGGCCGCCAGGCAGAAAGCAGACAAGAAAAAGAAGCCGAACTGGAAAAGGATCTCGACCGAGTACATCACAGGCGACATTGCCATGTGTCCGCTCGCGAAGAAGTACAACGTGCCGATCACGACTCTCAAAGACCATGCAAGACGGGAAAGATGGAGCGAACGGCGCAGAGAGTACAGACAAGAGGCCGGTATAAAAGCGGTGAAATCGCCGGCCCGTGAGGCCGTACCGGGATCTGAAAAAATCGAACCGAAAGCCACCGACGTCGAAAGGATCGACCGTGTGTTCTATGCCGCCGACCTTCTGATCGACCGCGTGATCGACGTGCTCGAGAAGGAAAAGTATCTCGACGGCAAGGAGCTGTCGGCCATTGCGACGGCCATATCCAGGGCGAAGGAGATCAAGCACATTCGTGATGCGCTCGACATCCGAGAGCAGGAGGCCAGGATCAAGGCGCTCGAGAAAGAGAACGCAAGCGGAGACGCCGAGCCGATCGAGGTCCGCTTCGTCGGGCAGACGGAGGAAGCGACGACATGAGAACGCTGGATATCCCGATGCCCTCGGAGAAGCAGATGCTTTTCCTCAAAGACGATCACCGCTACGTCGCCTTCGGAGGAGCGCGCGGCGGAGGCAAGAGCTGGGCCGTGCGCGTGAAGGCGATCCTCCTCTGCTATAAGTATCCGGGGATCCGCGTGATGATCGTCCGCAAGACCTATCCGGAATTGCGCTCGAACCATATCATCCCGCTGTGCGAAATGCTGCGCTGCGGTGCAGACAAGAGAAACCGCTTCGCATCCTACAACGACAGCAAGAAGGAGATCAGCTTCCCGAACGGCAGCATGATCATGTTCCGGTACTGTGACACGCTCCTGGACGCCGACCGCTTCCAGGGCACGGAGGTCGACGTTCTCTTTATCGACGAGGCCACGCAGCAGACGGAAGAACAGATGGATAGATTGCGCGCCTGCGTCCGCGGCGTCAACAACTTCCCGAAGCGGATCTATTACACCTGCAACCCGGGCGGCGTCGGCCACGGATGGGTGAAGCGGCTGTTCATCGACCGCAGATACAGAGGCAGCGAGCGGGCGGAGGATTATGCTTTCATCAAGAGCCTTGTGACAGACAACAAGGTTCTGATGCGCGAGGATCCGAATTACATCCGCAGTCTCGAAGCGCTCCCGCCGAAGCTGCGTAAGGCGTGGCTCAACGGTGAATGGGACGTGCTCGAGGGACAGTTCTTCGAGGACTTCCGCACCTTCCCGGACATGGAGGCGGCACGCGAGGCTGGCTGCGATCTGAGCGAGGAGGAGCTGATCAGACAGCGTCGCTGGACGCACGTGATCGCGCCGATCGACCTCTCGAAGGGCACGGCCGCGGGATGGCGGATCTATCGGAGCTACGACTTCGGATATGGCAAGCCCTTCTCCTGCGCATGGTGGGCCGTCGATTATGACGACGTCGCCTATCGTGTCCTCGAACTGTACGGCTGCACCGACACGCCCAACGAAGGATTGAAGTGGACGCCGGCGCAGCAGTTCGCCAAGATCGCAGAGATCGAGCGCGAGCATCCGTGGCTCAAAGGCAAGAGCATCCAGGGCGTGGCGGATCCCGCCATCTGGGACGCGAGCCGCGGCGAGAGCGTGGCCGAGACCGCGGTGAAGTATGGGATCTACTTCACGCCCGGCGACAACAACCGTGTGAACGGATGGATGCAGATGCACTACCGCATGCAGTTCGACGAGAACGGCTATGCCCGCCTGTATGTGTTCAGCAACTGCAAGGCGTTCATCCGCACGATCCCGCTGATGATGTATGACAAATACCGCAACGAGGATCTTGACACCAACCTCGAAGACCACCCCGCCGACGAGGCGAGATACTTCTGTATGTCGAGGCCGGTCAAGGCGATCCGGCCCGTTGAAACGCAAGAAACGATATTCGATCCGCTCAATCAAATCAAGAACAGGAGGCAGTAAATGGACGAAAGAAAAGATGCGGCGCTGCTCACGGCCGAGCCCGGCGCCGGCGCGGAGGTCGTGAAGGCTGCGATCGTCGACGACAAGATGCTGCGCAAGCTGACACAGACCCTGCAGACCTACAAGACCGGCAAGGCCAAACTGGAAAGGCGCGTCGTGTCCGCCGAGAATTGGTGGAAGCTGCGCAACGCGGAGGAAGAGATCAAGGAGACCTCGCTCAATGACGGCGGCTTCCGGTCAAAGTCCGGATGGCTGCATAACGTCATCGTCTCGAAACACGCCGACGCGATGGAGGCCTATCCCGAGCCCAACATTCTCCCGCGCGAGAGGGCTGACGTAGAGGAGGCAAGCCGCCTGTCCTCGATCATCCCCGTCGTGATGGAGCAGAACGACTTCGAGGACACGTATTCGAAAGTCGTGTGGGCCAAGCTCAAGTACGGCACCGGCGTGTATAAGGTGATCTGGGACGCCGACAAGCTCAACGGCCTGGGCGAGATCTCCGTGCTCTCGGTGGATCTTCTCAATCTCTTTTGGGAACCGGGCATTGACGATATCCAGAAGAGCAAGTATTTCTTCCACACTTCGCTGGAGGATGTCGAGGCTCTCGAGGGACATTACCCGCAGCTGAAGGGCAGACTCAAGGGCAGCACCTTCACGGCTACCAGGTTCCTCTATGACGACACGGTCAGCACGAACGGGAAGTGCACCGTGATCGACTGCTACTACAAGAAGTGGGAACAGGGCCGGCAGGTCCTGCACTACGTCAAGTACGTCGGCAATTCGATCCTGTACTCCTCCGAGAACGAGGGCAAGCCGCTGTACGATCACGGGAAATATCCCTTTGTATTCGACACGCTGTTCCCGATCGAGGGCAGCCCGTGCGGCTATGGCTTCGTGGATCTGTGCAAGAATCCGCAGACCGCGCTTGACCTCATGGACAGCGCCTTCATCCGCAACACGATGGTCGGCGCGATGCCCCGATACTTCAAGCGGTCAGACGGCGGCGTGAACGAAGAGGAGTTCCTCGATCTCTCCAAGCCGCTCGTATCCGTGGACGGCAACCTCGGCGACGACGCGCTGAAGATCATCGATTACCGCCCGCTTGCCGGCAACCTGCTCAACTATCACCGGGCCAAGATCGACGAGCTGCGTGAAACTTCCGGCAATACCGAGACGGCAACGGGCAGCACGAGCCAGGGTGTGACGGCGGCCAGCGCCATCGCCGCCCTGCAGGAGGCATCCGGCAAGGGCAGCCGTGACAGCACCAAGACGAGCTACCGCGCCTTCGGCGAGGTCACCGATTTCGTGATCGAGCTCATCCGTCAGTTCTATACGCTGCCCCGACAGTTCCGCATCGTCGGCGAGGGCGGCGCGCAGGAGTTCGTCTCGTACTCGAATGAGAACATCCGACCGCAGCAGCAGGAAGCTATCGGCGGCCAGGACATGGGAATGCGTCTGCCCGTCTTCGATATCCAGATCAAGCCGCAGAAGGCCAGCACCTATACGAAGATGTCGCAGAACGAGCTCGCGCTGCAGTTCTACAATCTGGGCTTCTTCAATCCTCAGCAGAGCGATCAGACTGTGATGGCGCTCGACATGATGGACTTCGACGGGAAGGAGACGCTTCGGCAGAAGGTCGTCGGCATGGGCTCAATGTATCAGGAGAACATCCAGCTCAAGCAGCTGCTCCTCACAATGGCCATGAAGTACGATCAGCAGATGGCGGAGGGCCTTGCGGCCAAGTTCACCGGCCAGCGTATGCCGATGCCGCAGAAGATCAGCGGCGACGTCGACCTGAAGGACGTGAACACCGACGAGGCGACGCACGTCACCAACGCCCGAGCGCAGGCCCGCGAGGCAAGCCAGCCTGTGGAGGTCTGATGATGATCAACGTCACATACAGCCGGCGGGACACAACGCTGACTGTCAAAGGTCATGCGCTGGCCGCGCCGAAGGGTAAGGATCTGATCTGCGCCGCGGCGTCGATCCTCGCCTTCACAGTGCTCGAGATCGCAGAGGAAAACGCGGAGAAGTTTCTGCCGTCCGTCCTTATGGAGAACGACAGCGCAGATTTCAGGATCGTATGCAATCCGTCGGACGGGCAGCTCGGCCGATGCCGCGACGTGCTCGACACGGTATTTACCGGCTTTGAGATCCTTGCAAACGAATATCCGGATTATGTGAGAGTGACAAAGGAGGAATAAGATATGGCAATGATGGTCCAGATGGCAGACGGCGGAGGCAGTGGAAAAAAGAAAGAGAAAACGCCAGCGACGATTGTGACACCGAGCGGTAAGGTCATCAAGCCTACCACTACGACACCGACTACAGGCGGCAGCACGACACATGTCAGCAGCAGCGGGAATGTACACGTCGGCTCGAGCGGTAGCTTCGGAGGCAGCACTGGCGGCAGTGTAGCAAATGCTATCGCTTCCGGCGTCA
>OCVV011359199.1_pt1 | contig 38690 bp, 27 predicted proteins | sample 1539721 | NCBI WGS metagenome assembly OCVV01 (sample SAMN02144230, study PRJEB22623) | gut metagenome | biome: sheep rumen | host: Ovis aries | place: New Zealand | reverse complement strand
ATTTCCGGGTGGAAGGACTCCCGGGGGAACGACAGCTGGCCGAAGAACTACGGCGGCGCCGGATACACGGGCCCCGTGACGCTGCGGACCGCCATGGCGAAATCCCAGAACACGGCGGCGGCCCAGACCCTGATGACCCGGGTGGGGGTGGACCGGAGCGTTTCCTTCCTCCACAGCATGGGCATTGACGACGACCACATTGACAAAACCCCCTTCGGCCTGAGCCTGGGATCCTCCGGCATCACGCCCCTGCAGATGACGGTGGCCTTCGGGGTGCTGGCCAACAGCGGGGTATACCAGGAGCCCATCTCCGTGCTGGGCATTTCCGATGCCCGGGGAGACGTGGTGTGGGACGGACACCAGCACCAGGAGCGCTACCGGGTTTTCCAGGAAAGCACCAGCTGGCTGATTGTGGACATGCTGAAATCCGCGGTATCCTCCGGCACGGGAGGCAGCGCCCGGATCAAGGGACAGACCGTAGGCGGAAAGACCGGAACCAACTCGGACCAGAAGGGCGTGTTCTTCGCCGGGGTTACGGGATACTACTCCTCAGCCCTGTGGATCGGGCACGACAACTACAAGGCGCTGTCCTCCAAATCCACGGGCTCCGGGGCGGCGGCGCCCCTGTGGCAGGCCTACATGAGCAAGATCCACCAGGGGCTGCCGGGGAAGGAGATCCTGGAGGGGAATCCCGGGGACTACGGCCTGGTGAAGGTGACCACCTGCGCGGTGAGCGGCCAGCTGGCCACGGACGCCTGCCGGGAGGACGCCATGGGATACGGCGTGGTGACGGATTACTGGCGGGAGGGAACCCAGCCCACCCAGTACTGCCAGATGCACACGATGCAAAACGTTTGCGCGGAGAGCGGAATGCCCGCCTCCCCCTACTGCCCCTATGTGACGCCCAAGGGCGTGGTTAGCCTGACGACGGGACAGTACCTGGCCCCCTTCGTGGGGACGGAGTACCAGGGGGTGCTGGAGGAATACCTGGGGCTGAGCACGGATAACGGCGGAATCACCTGCACCCTGCACGGGGGCGGGTCCACCGGGGAGGGCGGAAGCGCCTTGCCCAACCGGCAGGCGGAGGACGCCTCAAGGCTGATCGCGGCGGCCCAGGAGCAGCTGGCGACGCTGGATCCGGGAGGAGCCCAGTACAGCGCCATCGTGAACGCCGCGGCCAACCTGCAGCACCTGATTGAAACCGGGGCGGCCCAGAACGACATTACCGCGGCCATGACGGCACTGACCCAGGCCATGATCGGCATATACTGAGAGACGGGAGCGGAACCATGCTGAAAATCGGATGCCACCTGTCCGCGTCGGGCGGATACATGCACATGGCGAAGGAGATCCTCTCCATCGGGGGGAACACCTTCCAGTTTTTCACCCGGAACCCCCGGGGCGGGAACGCCAAGCCCGTGGACGAGGCGGACGCGGCGGCCTTCCGGGCCTTTGCCGCGGAAAACGGGATCGGGATCATCCTGGCCCACGCCCCCTACACCCTGAACGGGTGCAGCGCGGACCCGGGGATCCGGGACTTCGCCAAGCGGACCATGGCGGACGACCTGCGGAGGATGGAGTACGTTCCCGGGAACCTGTACAATTTCCACCCGGGCTCCCACGTGGGCCAGGGAACGGAGGCGGGCATCGCCATGATCGCGGAGATGCTCAACGGGATCCTGACCCGCGGGATGACCACCACGGTGCTGCTGGAAACCATGGCGGGAAAAGGCAGCGAGGTGGGGAGCCGCTTTGAGGAGCTGCGGGAGATCATCGACCGGGTGGAGCTGAAGGAGAAGATGGGGGTGTGCATGGACACCTGCCATGTGAGCGACGCGGGGTACGACATTATCCACGACCTGGACGGCGTGCTGGCGGAGTTTGACCGGACGGTGGGCCTGGACCGGCTGAAGGCGGTGCACATCAACGACAGCAAGAACCCGCCCGGGGCCCGGAAGGACCGGCACGAGAAGATCGGAGAGGGCACCCTGGGAACGGAAACCATCCTGCGGGTGATGCGCCACGAGGCGCTGCGGGAGCTGCCCTTCTACCTGGAAACGCCCAACGAGCTGGACGGATATGAGCGGGAGATCCGCATGCTGAAGGAACTCTACTGAGAGCGGGGGAAACCAATGGGACGACTGCGGAAACTGCTGCCGGCGCTGCTGGCGGCGGCATGCCTGGCGGGACACGCGGCCGGGGCGGAGGAGCCGGAAATGAGCATCAGCCTTTCCGGGGATCCGGTGCTGCCCGGGGAAGCCGTGGTCGTTTCCTTCACGGTGCCGGAGGACGGCACCTGCAGCATTGACATTATCGGCAGCGACGGGGAAACCGCCGCCCGGGTGACGGAAAACCGGAAGGTTACGGCGGGATACAACGCCTTCTACTGGAACGGGACCTGGCAGGGAGTGCCGGTTGCGCCGGGAAAGTGGACGGTGCGGCTTACAATGAACGGCCGAACCGCGGAGACGGAGATCACCGTCGGGGAGATGATCCCCACCCTGATCGGCCTGGCGGCGGACCGGAGCCGGGTGATTCCCGGGAAGCTGGTGAACCTGGAATACTGGGCCACGGAAGCGGGGACGCTGACGGTGGACGCCGGGGGAAAGGAGCTGCTGCGGATCCGGACGGAGGCCGGGCAGTGCGCCGCGTCCTTTGCAGCGGAGCTGGCGGCCGGGGAATACACTTTGGAGGCGCTGCTGACCACCGAGGACGGGAAGACGTCCCTGCCGGCGGTTTTTCCCCTGACGGTGGAGGCCCCGGCGGAAAAGTTTACGCCCCTGGGGAAGGGAGCCGGGGAGGACCTGACCCTGAACGGATGGACCGTGCCCATGGACATCCGGGACGAGGAAGCCGTGTGGCAGGCGCTGATGGCCCCGGTGACGGTGGTGGACGACGGGGAGGAGAAGGCACAGGTGCGCCAGGCGGTGATCCGGAAGGAGCCCCGGGCGGACAGCGACGGCGTTGGGACGGTGACCCTGGCCTCCCAGGGAGTATACGTGCTGGAGCGGGGAGAGGAATGGTCGAAGATCGCGTGCTACTCCTCCTCCTTCCATGATTCGCCGGTGGCGAACTGGAACGCCCGGGTGGAGGGCTACGTGGAAACACGGCTGCTGCGGACCATCCGGCCGGACGGGGAGATGGGCCTGGTGGTGGACAAGCTGACCCAGCGGCTGTATGTGTTTACGGAGGGAAAGCTGTACTCCACGCTGATGGTTTCCACGGGAAAGAGCAGCGACCGGCAGCCCTACAACGAAACCCGGTCCGGGGAGTTCCTGATGGTGAGCAAGGTGGGGGGCTTCTATTCGGACAACATGTTCTGCCCCCGGGCCATCCGGTTCAACGACGGGGACCTGCTGCACGAGGTTCCCTACGTGGAGCGGAACGGGAACATCATTTACTCGGCAACGGAGCCCCAGCTGGGGACAAAGGCCAGCCACGGATGCGTGCGGGTGCAGCGGAGGAAGAACCCGGAGGGGCTGAACATGGTGTGGATCTTCGACCATTACCGGGAGAACACGAAGATCCTGATCTGGGAGGACTGGCAGGGACGGCAGGTTCCGGTGCCGGAGGACGGGACGGTTTTCTGGCGGCACCCGAAGAAGAACGGCTATTACCACTGTTCGCCGGAATGCCCGCTGCTGGATACGAAGACCCCGGAGGAGATCACCTACGGGGAGCTTTCGGCGGAGGATTCGGGGCTGGACGCCTGCCCCGCCTGCGGGCCGGTGATGAAAAAAGGCGAACTGACGGAATACAACGCGATGTACGCGGAGGGCGGGGACCACGATCCGGTGATGACGGAGGCGCGGAAGGACTGCCCCAAACCGGGAAGGAGGTGAGACAGTGAATCCTGTGGATTGGGTAATTATCGGCATTGTGGCCGTGAGCGTTCTGTTTGGCATGTACCGGGGATTCATTGCCTCGGTAGCTTCCATGGGGGGCTGCCTGGTTTCCCTGGCGGCCAGCTTCTGGGCGGGCCCGAAGCTGGCGGAGTGGGTGCGGACCAACACGACGCTGAGCACCACGCTGATGAGCTACGCGGACGCGGCCACGCGGCTGAAGGATTCGACCCTGTCCTCCCTGAACGTGGCGGGACTGACGGGGGAGAACATTTCCGCCATCCTGGAGCGGGCTTCCCTGCCGGCACCGCTGGACAGGCTGCTGCAGAGCAACCTGGAGCAGCAGGTGTACCGGGGAACGGATATCGGGCAGACCGTGGGGAACTACGTGACCCAGACCATCGTTTCGGCGCTGCTGAACGTGCTTTGCTTCGTGGCGGCCTTCGTGGGGCTGCTGATCCTTTTCCACCTGGTGGTGAACCTGCTGAAGGCGATCTTCCGCTTTCCGGTGCTCAAGCAGCTCAATTCCCTGGCCGGCGGCGTTTTCGGGCTGCTGCGGGGAGCACTGTTCTGCTTTGTACTGTTTGCCCTGACGCCCCTGCTGCAGACGGTGATCCCCGTGGAGGGAATTACGGACATGATCGCCTCCAGCACCCTGGCGCCCATGTTCAACAGCGGCGGCCTGATCCTGTCCATCATGAACGGAAGACTCTGACAACCTGCAAAACAACGAAGGGCCCGGATGTGAATATCCGGGCCCTTTTGCGGTCGGGACCGCGGTTTTTGGAGAAGGTGCTTGACAAAAAAAACAGGGGGGAGTAGAATACACCACGCGATCGGAAACGTTTCCGATGACCAAAAAACACATATTTGACAGAAAAGGAGTCTTGAATTATGAAAAAATGGACCGCATTGTTCCTGGCGCTGTGCCTGATGTTCTCCCTGGCCTCTTTCGCGGCCGCGGAGGAAGCAGGCAGCGTGTATTACCTGAACTTCAAACCCGAAGCGGACCAGGCCTGGCAGGATCTGGCGAAGATTTACACGGATCAGACTGGCGTGCAGGTGAAGGTGATCACGGCGGCTTCCGGCCAGTATGACACCACCCTGACCGCTGAGATGGAAAAGGGCGACGCCGCCCCGACCCTCATTCAGGTGGGCAACAAGCAGGGCCTGGACACCTGGGGCTACACCCTGCTGGACCTGACCGGAACGGACCTGCTGAACGAGCTGACCACCACCGATTTCAACCTGGTGGATGCGGAAGGCAAGACCAAGGCAGTCGGCTACTGCTATGAAGCGTTCGGCATCATCGTGAACAAGGAACTGCTGGAAAAGGCCGGATACACCGTGGCGGACATCAAGGACTTCGAGTCCCTGAAGAAAGTTGCGGATGACATCCACGCCCGCGCGGCTGAGCTGGGCTTCGACGCCTTCACCTCCGCCGGCCTGGACGGTTCTTCCTCCTGGCGCTTCTCCGGCCACCTGGCCAATATGCCGCTGTTCTACGAATTCCGGGACGACGGCGTGACCGAAATGCCCGCAACCATCAAGGGTACCTACCTCGAGAACTACAAGAAGATCTGGGATCTTTACATCACGGATTCCGCCGCGGATCCCAAGAAGCTGGCCACCGCGACCGGCGACCAGGCGGAGGCTGAGTTCGGCGAAGGCAAGGCAGTGTTCTACCAGAACGGAACCTGGGAATACGCCAACCTGACCGGCAATTTCAATATGAACAAGGACAACCTGGTCATGATCCCGATTTACTGCGGTGTGGCAGGCGAAGAAAACGCCGCGCTGTGCGCCGGGACCGAAAACTGCTGGGCGGTGAACTCCGCGGCCTCCGAGGCGAACCAGAAAGCCACGCTGGACTTCCTGAAGTGGGTTGTTACCAGTGAGGAAGGCACCAAGATGATGGCGGAGCAGTTCGGACCGATCCCCTTCAAGGCGGCCAAAGAGCCCGAGAATGTGTTCTTCCAGGATGCGAACAAACTGTTGGCGGAAGGCAAGTATGTTGTGACCTGGGCGTTCAACTTCACCCCCGATGTGGACAACTGGCGTGCCGGCGTTGTTTCCGCGCTGACGCAGTACTCCGCGGGCGAAGGACAGTGGGACGCCGTGGTCAGCGAGTTTGTGGACGGCTGGGCCAAGTGCTACCAGGCCATTCAGTAAGTACCTGCACCTTGACGGAGGGGGAGGACTCCCCCTCCGTTCTTCCTGCTTTCAGGACATTTGATCATGGCGGAGGAGATTCCGATGAACAAGAAAGCCAAAAGGACGGACAGCGCAGCGCTGAATTCCTCACTGATCCGCAGGCCGATCCAGCGGCAGTTTGCCATTTTTTTACTGCCGACATTCATCTGCTTCTGCATTGGTTTTTTATGGCCGTTTATTCAGGGCGTATACCTGTCCTTCCATAAATTCACGACGATCAGCCATGTGGAGTGGGTTGGCTTCAACAACTATATCAAGGCATTCAACGACGCGGGATTCCGTCATGCTTTCGGGTACACCGCGCTGGTGGCCGGGGTTTCCCTGGTGCTGATCAATGTGCTTTCCTTTGCCGTGGCGTACGCGCTGACGCGGAACATCCGCGGGTCCAATCTGTTCCGGGGCGTTTTTTTCGTGCCGAACCTGATTGGCGGAATCGTACTGGGCTATATCTGGCAGATGCTCTTTGACCGGATCCTCCCGGTGAGCATGGTCAACGTGACCTCCTACGGTTTCTGGGGACTGATCATCGTGCTGTGCTGGCAGCAGGTAGGCTATATGATGATTATTTATGTGGCCGGACTGATGGCGGTTCCGGAGGACATGCTGGAGGCGGCGCGGATCGACGGGGCGAACGGCTGGAAAACGCTGTGGCATATCACCCTTCCGACCGTGATGCCCTCCATTACCATCTGCACCTTCCTGACGTTGACCAATTCCTTCAAGCTGTATGACCAGAACATGGTCCTGACCAACGGCGCACCGAAAATGAAGGGCGTGTTTACCACGGAGATGATGGCGCTGAACATTGCCAAATCCTTCTCCACGGCGAACCAGCGCGGCGCGGCACAGGCAAAGGCGGTTCTGTTCTTCATCCTGGTGGCTGCGATTTCCATCATCCAGCTGACAGCGACCCACCGGAAGGAGGTGCAGCAGTGATGAGCGTACGGACAGCCGGGCCGGAGGGAAAGCACACAACCGGGCAGAATGCCCTGACAGCGGTGTTCGTGGGAATCAGCCTCCTGTGGATCCTGCCGATCCTGATTGTGGTCATGAATTCCATGAAAACGAATACGGCCATCAACATGGACGCCTTCGCCCTTCCGAATGGGGAAACCTATGTCGGGTTCAGCAATTACGTGAACGGGATGACATTCGGGAACTACCCCTTCTACTCCTCCGCACTGTACAGCGTTTTTATCACACTGGCTTCCACGGCCCTGATCCTGGTGTGCACATCCATGGCAGCGTGGTATATTTCCAGGGTGGGGGACCTGTTCTCAAAGATTGTCTATTACCTGTGCGTTTTTTCGATGGTGGTTCCCTTCCAGATGGTGATGTACACACTGGCGAACACATCCAGGATGCTACACCTGGATACGCCGTGGACGATTCCCGTGGTCTACCTGGGATTCGGCGCGGGGCTGGCGGTTTTCATGTTTGCCGGCTTTGTGAAGTCCATTCCGCTGAGCATGGAGGAAGCAGCTTCCATTGACGGCTGCGGTCCGCTGCGCACATTCTTCTCCGTGGTTTTCCCGATGATGAAGCCGACGCTGATCTCGGTGGGAGTGCTGGAAATCATGTGGGTGTGGAACGACTACCTGCTTCCGTACCTGGTGCTGGACCAGAACAAATACAAAACGATCCCGATCCATATCCAGTATCTGCAGGGCTCCTACGGCCATGTGGACCTGGGCGCCACCATGGCGCTGATCACCCTTTCGCTGATTCCGATCCTCCTGTTCTATGTTTTATGCCAGAAGCATATCATTGCCGGTATCACCGCAGGCGCGGTGAAGGGCTGAGGAAGGGCCGGACGGAAAAAAAGGACTGCCTGGAAACAGACAGTCCTTTTATCATGCGGAGCCGGTTGACAAGCGCCGCGGCTGAAGAAACTGGCCGGACTGCTGCGCCGGCGCTGGGAAAAGCGGACGTGGTGCTGTCCACGGACGCTGCCCGGGGGGGTGTACGACTGGTTAATAACCCGCCTGCCGGGCGCTACGGTGACGGGAATCGGGGAGGCATGAACGGGGCGCAGCCTGATTGACGGCGGCTCCGGGGAAAAACAGCGGATGGACTGTCCGGCAACGGACAGTCCTCTTTTGCGCCGGATTGTTTTCGGATACCACGCCGGACGATCCGATGCGGACGGACCTGTATCCGCAGGAAGCCTCGGGCAGGATATTTGCGGCGGCAAAGAACAGGAGGAATCAATCCAAATACTTTTTTCAGCACCGAACAGCTTGCACGGAACGGCCTGCGGGAGTATGATACGCAAAGACTGAGGATCAGGAGGAAGAGACAATGCCCTGCACAACCATACTCGTGGGAGCCAAAGCCAGCAACGACGGATCCACGATGATCGCCCGGACGGACGACGGCCACTACGACGTGAAGAAGCTGATTGTGGTGAACCCCGGGGACCAGCCGAAAAAATACAAAAGCGTAAACTCCCACGCGGAGATTGAGCTGCCGGGGAATCCCATGCGCTACACGGCCTGTCCCAACGTGGACCCGAAGCAGGGAACCTGGGCGGCCACGGGAATCAACGAGGCCCAGGTGGGGATGACCGCCACGGAAACCATTACCTCCAACCCCCGGGTGCTGGCGGCGGACCCGCCGGTGGAATACCGGAGGGCGAAGAGCCGGAAGGAAAAGGATGTTCCCGGGGGAATCGGCGAGGAGGACTTCGTGGTGCTGGTGCTGCCCTACATCCGCAGCGCCCGGGAGGGCGTGCTGCGGCTGGCAGGGCTGCTGGAGAAATACGGCACCTACGAAGCCAACGGAATCGCCTTCAACGACGAGAAGGAAGTCTGGTGGATGGAGACCATCGGCGGGCACCACTGGATGGCCCGGAGGATTCCGGAGGACCGGGTGGTGATCGCCCCGAACCAGTTTGCCATGGACGAATTTGACCTGGAGGACGCCTTCGGGAAGAAGGAGGCCAACCTCTGCAGCGAAGACCTGCGGGAATTCATCGCGGAGAACCGGCTGGACCTGAACCAGGACGGGAAGTTCAATCCCCGGGCGGTCTTCGGGAGCCGGAGGGACATGGACCACATCTACAACACGCCCCGGGCCTGGTTTATGGGCCGGTACCTGGCGCCGAAGACCTTCCGGTGGGAAGGCCCCGGGGCGGACTACACCCCGGAGAGCGATGACATTCCCTGGAGCCTGAAGCCGGAGCGGAAGGTGACGGCGGAGGATGTGAAAACCCTGCTTTCCTCCCACTACCAGGGAACCCCCTACAACCCCTACACCTCCCAGGACACGGGGGTCCGGGGAAAATACCGCTCCATCGGCATCAACCGGACGGGGGTCACCTCCATCTGCCAGATCCGGCCCTGGGCGCCGGAAGCGGTGAAGGGCGTGGAATGGATCTGCTTCGGATCCACTACCTTTGACGCCATGCTGCCGGTGTATCCCAACGTTCCGAAGATGCCGGACTACCTGAGCCGGGTTTCGCTGCAGGCCTCCACGGAGAACTTCTACTGGGCCAGCCGGATGATCGGCGCCCTGGCGGACGCCCACTACGCCGCGTGCATCCAGCACATTGACCGTTACCAGGAGGCCATGGAGTTCCGGGGACGGCAGCTGATCCGGGAATACGACCGGAAGATCGCGGAAACCGGAGACCTGCGCCTGGCGGAGGAAGCCAACGGGAAGCTTTGCGAAATGGCGAAGGAAGAAACCGGGAAGGCCCTGAACAACGTGCTGCAGACCGCCAGCGAGGGAATGAAAAACGGATACCGCCTGGCGGACAACTGAGCTGGAAAGGGATCAGCAAAGTGACAGTACACAGAAACCTGATGACGGAGGGAAATGTCCGCAGGAAAATCCTTGGCTTTGCCCTTCCGGTGCTGGCGGGATACTTTTTCCAGCAGCTGTACAACACCGTGGATGCCCTGATCGTGGGCAATTTTCTGAACGCCGACGCGCTGGCTGCGGTTACCTCCACTTCTTCCTACATGTACCTGATGATCGGCTTCGTTACGGGTTTCGCGACGGGCGCGGGCATCATTATCGCCCGGCATATCGGATCGGGTGATGCGGCGCAAACAGAGAAGGCGGTGCATACCGCCGTTGCACTGGGACTTGTTTTCAGCGCGCTGCTTACGGCCGCCGGCGTCCTGATTACCCCCGGCGTGCTGACGCTGATGGGAACACCGGAAACGGTTTTTCACCGTTCCTGCACCTATCTCCAGGTGTATTTTGCGGGCTCCTTCGCGCTGGTCATGTACAACATGCTGGTGTCCATCCTGCAGGCGACGGGGGAGAGCCGGTTTCCCCTCGTATGCCTGGTGATCAGCTCGCTGACGAATATCGTGCTGGATATTGTCTTTATTGCCGGGATCGGTATGGACGTGGAGGGCGCGGCGCTGGCTACGGTGATCTCGGAAATCATGAGCCTCGTGCTCATGACGGTGAAGCTGACGCGGACGCATGAATCCGTCCGGATCCGGCTGAAGAAGATCCGGATCGACCGCGGCAGCCTGCGATATATCCTGACTTATGGATTCCCCACCGCACTGCAGGGCAGCGTGATCGACTTGTCCAACATGCTGATCCAGAGCTATATCAACAGCTTCGGCCGGGATGCCATGGCCGGAATCGGGGCCAGCATCAAGGTGGAAGGTTTCATGTTTCTGCCGGTTACGGCTTTCTCCATGGCGCTGACTACCTTCGTCTCCCAGAACATGGGCGCGAAAAAAACGGACCGGGTGAGGGAGGGAACCACCTTCGGGCTGTTTACCACGGCGGGGCTGCTGCTTGCTTTCGGCATCCTGGCTTTTTTCCTGGCTCCCGGCCTTGTGGCCCTGTTCAACAGCGATCCGGCGATCATCCGGTACGGCGCCGGACGCACAAGGGTCTGCGCCTTCTTTTACTGCCTGTGCGGATTTTCCCACACCGCATCCGCTGTCATGCGCGGCCTGGGCAAGCCCATGGTTCCGATGCTGGTTATGCTGCTGTGCTGGTGCCTGGTGCGCGTGCTGGTGCTCTTCACCCTCGGTCAGGCGATCCACGAAATCTGGCTGATCTACTGGATTTACCCCTTTACCTGGACGCTTTCCACGATTGTCTTTTTCTTCCAGTTCCGCAAGCTGCACATCTTTACGCGGCATCCGGCAGCTGCGTAACGGGTTTGCATGCCCGGGACGGATCCCGATGAATCCGGATATTTCCGGAAAAAGGACGCACCGGAAAGAGGAATCAGGAAGGAAAACAGGGTATAAAGATAGAATGTATCCAGAAGACAGTATACAGAAGACAGAGAAAGCACACGACTGAGACGAAGCGAAGAATTGCCAATTCTTGCTTAATGTGCCTGTTTTGTGCTAACATAAATAATCCTCACTGGGAAAGGTGAAAAGGGTTTACGATCCGGGAGCCTTTCCCGGTGTAAAGAAAAATCTCAAGAAAGAAAGGAAAGACCAACAATGACCAAGTTTGCGAAGATCCTGTCCCTGGCTCTGGCTCTGGCTATGCTCTGCAGCGTGGCTTTTGCCGAGGCACCCCAGCTCGCAGCGGACGCGCAGGCGGAAGTGGACGCGGAAGCTTATGAAAACACATCCACTGAAATCTACAACGCCGTTCTGGGCGAGTTCTACGATGAATACCAGAAGGCCAAGGCCGCCGAGAAAATCGGCGAGCGCTACGCCCTGATGGCGATTGCCGAAGCGAAGATGCTTGGCTCCGCCGTGATGATCCCCCTGGAGAGCCGCGGCGGCCAGTACGGCCTGACCCGGATCGCTCCCCGCTCCGGAAACACCACCCTGTGGGGCAACGACTCCGACCGGGTTCACCAGTTCATCATCGTGAAGGAAGGCATCCTGAAGGCCCAGGAGGTCCAGGATCTCCGCGCCCTGTGGAACGAAGTCCACGGCACCGGCGAATACGACGCCAAAGCCAAGGAATACCTGAAGGGCAAGGGCTATGAGCTGACGGATGTATACAACTACGCATACACCAGCGACCCCAACACCTGGGACGTGCTCGCCACCTCCAAGCAGGCGGACAGCCGTGCCATCATCAACACCTATGACGGCCTGTACGAATACGACGAAGAAAACATCCTGCAGCCCGCCCTGGCGACCGAATACACGGTCAGCGAAGACGGCCTGAAGTACACCTTCAAGATCCGTGAAGGCGTGTCCTGGGTTGACAGCCAGGGCCGCAAGGTTGCGGACGTGAAGGCGGACGACTGGGTTGCCGGCATGCAGCACATGATGGACGCCGCGGAAGGCCTGGAATACCTGACCACCGAAGCCGGCTGCAACATCGCCGGCGCTGCCGGATACATCAACGGCGAGATTACCGATTTCGCAGAAGTCGGCGTTAAGGCGCTGGACGATTACACCCTGGAATACACCCTGGCCGCGCCCTGCCCCTTCTTTACCACCATGCTGGGCTACGGCGTGTTCGCTCCCATGAGCCGTGACTACTACACCTCCCAGGGCGGACAGTTCGGCGCTGATTACAACAAGGAAGCCGAAACCTACCTGTACGGCAAGGATCCCGACCACATTGCCTACAACGGTCCGTACGTTGTGACCAACTCCACCAAGAACAACACCATCGTGTTCCAGGCCAACGAGAACTACTGGAACAAGGACCACATCAACATCCACACCGTGAACTGGTACTTCAATGACGGAACTGACGCCCTGAAGGCCTACAACGATTTCAAGGCCGGCACCCTCAGCAGCTGCGGTCTGACCGCTTCCAGCGTGGAGCAGGCGAAGACCGACAACCTGTTTGACGACTATGCCTTCGTCAGCCTGACGGACGCCACCTCCTTCATGGGATTCTTCAACGTCAACCGTCACGCATTCGCCAACTTCAACGACGCCACGAAGGTGATCTCCGGCCAGACGGTGGAAGAAGCCGCCCGCACCAAGCAGGCGATGGGCAACCTGAACTTCCGCCGCGCGCTGCTGATGAGCCTGGACCGCGGTGCCTATGAAGCCCAGACTGTCGGCGAAGACCTGAAGTACGCTTCCCTGATCAACAGCTACACCCCCGGTAACTTCGTGGTCCTGCCCGAAGAAACCACCGTCCAGATCGGCGACGAATCCAAGACCTACCCCGCCGGCACCTACTACGGCGAGATCATGCAGGACCAGCTGAACGCGGACGGCGTGACCGCCAAGGTCTGGGACCCCGAAACCGAGATGAGCTCCGGCTTCGACGGATGGTACAATCCGGAAAATGCGAAGGCCTACCTGGACAAGGCCATCGAAGAGCTGGCCGCTGAAGGCCTGGTCATCGACGCGGAGCATCCGATCCAGATCGACGTGCCCACCTTCACCGGAAGCGAAATCTACAACAACCGTGAAGAAGCGCTGAAGCAGTCTGTGGCGGCGGCCTCCGAAGGACGCATCGTCATCAACAAGGTGGAATGCGCCACCTCCGACGACTGGTACTACGCCGGATACTACTACAACCAGGGCCATGAGGCGAACTTCGACCTGTGCGACCTGTCCGGCTGGGGTCCCGACTACGGCGATCCGCAGAGCTACCTGGACACCATGCTTCCTGACTACGCGGGCTACATGGTCAAGGCCCTGGGCATCTTCTGATTCAGAAGAGGGAATCACTGCCTGATTAAAGGAACATGACGGCAGGGGGTGACGGGTTTCCGTCACCCCCCTTGCCGCTGTCTTGCTTTGAAAAAGACTCCCTGCGACGGGAAGTCCCTTTCAGGGCAAGAAATATTTCGGAATGGAATGTGAGTGTATGGCCAAATACCTTGTTCGAAGAATCCTGCATGGGCTGGTATCCGTCATTATTGTGGTTGCTATCGTTATGATCCTGATCTATTCCTGCCTGGACCGACAGCTGATTTTTGCCCAGGACCCGGTGTACACGCAGATGGGCAACAACCAGAAAGTGGTCTACCAGTACAGAAAATGGGAAGATTACGGATATATCGATTACGTGCCCTACGCAGAATGGCTGCAGGAGCAGGCCGCGTCCGGCAGGATTGCCCCGGACCAGGTGAGCGCACTGTCCGCCATCGGGCGCAAGGCGGAGTCGGATCCGGAGGATGTGGCCGGCTTTGTCAAGCAGTTTACGGAGCAGTATGAGGCCAAGGGCTACAAGGTGATCCGGCTGGACGCGAAGATGTCCAAGAAAAAGGTGGCGCCCGGCGGACAACAGCAGCTGTTTGCCACAAAGGACAAGCCGCTTCTCGGCCGCCTGTGGAATTACCTGACCGGCCTGATCAACGTGGACAACATCCACTATGTCAAGGAAGATATCGGGCAGAGGGGACTGACCTTTACCCTGCACGATCCGCTGTACGGCGGGAAGAAATTTGCCCCGGCCATTATCGGCAACGGGACGCTGCACAAATACCTGCTGTATACGGACAGCCATTTCCCCTTCATCCACCAGAACCTGGTGACCATCAACCTGGGCAAGTCCTACACGGTCAACTCCGGGGTTGACGTGTTCCAGAGCATGACCCAGCCCCAGGGATCCTATGTGCCCCGGGAGATTACCTATCCCACGGGGCTGACCGAGAAGAGCGCGGACGACCTCCACAGCGCGACCTATTCCGCCGGTTCCAGGCAGGCCAGCCTGGTCAACACGGACCGGTTCACGGATGACTATACGAGCGTTGTGACGGTGAAGAGCGGCCTCAGCCAGATCGGATATTCCTTTGTGATCGGTATTATCGCGGTTGTAATCGCCTACCTGCTGGGCGTTCCGCTTGGCATTGTCATGGCCCGGAGGAAAGACAAGCTGATTGATAAAATCGGCACGATCTACATCATCTTCATTATAGCCGTGCCGTCCCTGGCGTATATCTTCCTGTTCAAGGCGATCGGCTACAGCATGGGGCTGCCGACCACCTTCAACATGGATTCCACGGACTGGCGGATGTACGCGCTGCCGATTGTTTCGCTGGCGCTGCCGTCCGTTGCCAACCTGATGAAGTGGCTGCGGCGGTACATGATTGACCAGATGAATTCCGACTATGTGAAATTCGCGCGGTCCGGCGGCCTTTCTGAGCGCGAAATCTTCTCCCGGCACATCCTCAAAAACGCGATCATTCCGCTGGTGCACGGAATCCCCGGAACCGTCCTCGGAGCCATGATCGGCGCGATCATTACAGAGCGCGTTTACGTGGTTCCCGGAGCCGGCAATCTGCTGACAAAGGCCATCAATATGTATGACAACGGCGTCATCGTCGGTGTGACCATGTTCTACGCGATCCTGTCGGTGGTTTCCATCATCCTGGGGGATGTGCTGATGAGTATGGTTGATCCCAGAATCTCATTTACATCGAAGGCGAGGTGACATCGGATGAGCGACATGAAAAACAATCAAATGACGGATCTGACGGAACTCGGCCTTTCGGATGAGGAGCTGTTTTCCCATGTGGATCATTCCGCCATGGAATCGGAAAAGATCACCGCTCCGAGGTATTCTTACTGGAAAAGCGTTTTCAGGGTTTTCTTCCGGAAACGGATCAACATCGTCATCCTTTCCCTGTTCGCGGTGATCCTGGCTTTTACCTACATTTATCCCGCGCTGGTGGAATATGATCCTTTCGCCAACCTGATGAATTCCTCGGCCAAGCATCTGCTGCCGGGGGCGGCCATGGACAGAATGGGGCACAATATCCACTGGATCCTGGGCTCAGGCGCTTCCGGACAGTCTACCTTTGACGCAGTCTGGTTCGGCAGCCGTATTTCCGTGAGTATGGCGTTTATCTGCGCGGCGATCAACCTGACGCTGGGCGTGATCATCGGGGCGATCTGGGGATTCTCCAAAAAAGTCGATATCGTCATGACGGAGGTTTACAACATCATCGGAAATGTTCCCTACATCCTCTTCATTTCCGTGCTGGTGCTGATTTTCTCAGCCGGATTCTGGACGATGGTATTCGCCCTGACGATTACCGGATGGCTGGCCATCGCCTACTTTATCCGCACCCAGGTGATCATCATCCGCGACCGGGAGTACAACCTGGCTTCCAGGTGCCTGGGGACCCCCATCCTGCGGATTGCCATCAAGAACATCCTGCCGTTCATGACCTCCGTGATCGTGACGCTGGCGGCGACGGAGATTCCCTCCTATATTTCCTATGAAGTATTCCTTTCCTACATCGGAATGGGTATGTCCGATATGTCCCTTGGACGGCTGATTTACCAGGCGGAGAACGCGATGCTGACGCCGGGATGGCAGTTTGAGTTCTGGTCTCCCGTGGCGGTGGCGTCCATCATTACGATCGTGCTGTATGTGGTGGGTCAGAATCTGGGCGATGCTTCTGATCCCCGGACCCATATGTGAGGTAGATTATGGCAGATAATAAAGTATTGCTCAGCGTTCGGGACCTGGTGGTCAAATTCAGGGTTCGCGGGAGAATCCTGACGGCTATCCGCAATATCTCCCTGGATATCTATGAAAACGAATCCATCGCCATCGTGGGCGAATCCGGATCCGGAAAATCGGTTTTCACCAAAACCTTTGCCGGGATGCTTGACTCCAACGGCTTTATCGACCAGGGAACCCTGATTTACGAGGATGAAACGCTGGCGGACACGAAGGTTTCCCTGACAGGACAAGCCAGGAAGGCCATCGCTGCCGCGGAAAAAAGGCTGAATGCTGCCAGCAGGCTGGAAAAAGGCGCGGCAACCTGGAAAGAAATCTGCGCGATTGAAAAGGAAATGAAAGACCGGGCTGCCCTGACCCCGGAAGAAACCCAGAAGATGGAAGACGGGATTTCCGACCTGGAATACCGGCGGACGGAGCTTTTCAACCTGAAGCAAACCTATGATCCGTCCACGGAAAAGGATAAGATCCGGCAGGCCGGACGCCGGATTTCCGAAATGGACAAGGAACTTAAAAAGCTGAAGAAGAACATGCAGGACCAGGTCAGCAGACGCAAAAGAGAGGCGTCCCGGGACCAGGAGTACCTGAAAAAAGCCCGGGCCAGGGAACGGGAGCTGCGGGAAAAGTACCGGCAGGAAACCTCCGGAACCATTTCAAAGGAGACGGAGGAACGCAATTCCATCCTCGCGAAGGAAATCGAGCTGTCCGTCGGACGGTACGGTCCCGTCAAACGGCGCAGGACCACGGCCCAGCTGATCAGGGCGCTGGCGGAAGCCATGCGGGAAGGCAGGGATCTTTCGGATGAAAAGGTCCGCAACGAGGTTTTCGACCCGGTGACCTTCCGGGTGCGCTACCTGGATGAAACACCGGAGAAGCTTCACGGCACCTGCATCCTGAACCTTGCGAACATCAAGGACCCGACGGACTGGACGCAGATCCGGGGCACCCGGATCGCCACCGTGTTCCAGGACCCGATGACCAGCCTGAACCCCATTATCACCATCGGCAAACAGATCACATCCATCATCATCAAGCACCAGAAGTGCTCAGAGGTGGAAGCGCGCCGGCGTGCGCTCGAACTGATGAAAAAGGTCGGCATCCCGAATGCTGAAAAACGGTTTGACGATTATCCCTTCCAGTACTCCGGCGGCATGCGGCAGCGCATTGTTATTGCTATCGCCCTCAGCTGCCAGCCCAAGATCCTGATCTGCGACGAGCCGACGACGGCCCTGGACGTGACGATCCAGGCACAGATCCTGAAGCTGCTGAAGGACCTGCAGAAGGAATTCAACTATACCATCGTGTTCATCACCCACGACCTGGGCGTTGTGGCCAATGTGGCGGACCGGGTCGCGGTGATGTACGCCGGGCAGATTGTTGAATACGGAAGCGTGGAAGAGATCTTCTACGATCCGAGGCATCCCTATACCTGGGCACTGCTTTCGTCGCTGCCGCAGCTGGCGGAACGGGATACGGAACTCTTCTCCATCACCGGTACGCCGCCCTCCCTGTACAACAAGATTGTCGGCGATCCCTTCGCGCCCCGCAACGCCTATTGCATGAAGATTGACACGCTGAAGGAGCCGCCGATGTTCCGGGTCACAGATACCCACTTCGCCAAGACATGGCTCCTGGATCCGCGGGCCCCGAAGGTGGAAAAGCCGAAGATCATTGACGACATCCATGGAAAACTGGTGGAAGCATACCATCTCTGATCATCAACCCGGGCTCCGGGAATCCGGAGCGGAAGAGGAAGAAACATGACACAGAAGCAGAGCAATACGGCGACCATGCTGCCCGAAAAGGGCCCGCTGAACAAGGACGGCAAGGAGATCCTCCTGTCCGTAAAGAACGTGGACATCACCTTCGGCAAGGGGGATGACGCGGTACGGGCTGTGAAGAACGCATCTTTCGACATCCTGAAGGGGGAAACCTTTTCGCTGGTCGGCGAGTCCGGATCCGGAAAGACCACTATCGGCCGCGCGGTCATCAGGGTCAATCCCTGCGCCGCGGGAGAGATCCAGTACAAGGGCGTGCGGATTTCCGGAAAAATCCCGCGCAGCCTGGACCGGGAAGTGATCCGGAACATCCAGATGGTTTTCCAGGATCCCGCGGCGTCCCTGAACGAGCGGGCCACAGTGGATTACATTATCTCGGAAGGCCTTTACAATTTCCACCTGTTTGAGAATGAAGCGGACCGGGTACGCAAGGTCGAGACCATGATTGAGGAAGTAGGCCTCCTGCCGGAGCACCTGACCCGCTATCCCCACGAATTCTCCGGCGGCCAGCGCCAGCGGATCGGCCTGGCGCGCGCCATGGTTATGGAACCGGAGCTGGTCATTGCGGACGAACCGATTTCCGCGCTGGATGTGTCCATTCGCGCACAGGTCCTGAACCTGATGAAGAAGTTCCAGCGGGAGAGGGAAATCACATACCTGTTCATCGCCCACGACCTGTCCATTGTCCGCTTTATCTCCGACCGGATCGCCGTGATCTACAAGGGCGATATCGTAGAGATCGCTGAGACGGAAGAGCTGTTCAACTATCCGCTGCATCCCTATACCCGCTCCCTGATCTCCGCGATTCCGATTCCGGATCCGAAGCTGGAAAAGCACAAGGTGCTCTTTACCTACGATCCGTCCGTGCACGATTACAGTACGGAGAAACCGCAGCTGACGGATATCGGGCACAACCATTTTGTATTCGGAAACAGCCAGGAGATCGAACAGTACAAGGCGCAGCGGGAGACCGGAGTTCCCCTCAGGTCCATTACGATTGCGAAGGAGGATCAGGAGGAACCTTCCGCCGCGGCGGAGGACACCACAGTGGACGAGGACTTCCTGAAGACGCCGATCCATGACACGGGAAGCATCTGGCTGGCGGTGCTGTGCTTCTTCCTGCCGCCGCTGGGCATTGTCGCAACCCTGCTTTTCAAGCATTACCACCATTTCCGCAACCACAGGATGTGCAAAAAAGGAACGATTGCCGGGTTCTGCGTGCTGGGGGTTATCGTGGTGCTGTTCCTGCTGTTCCTGCTGCTTTCCATCCTGTAAAAAAAGAACAACATCTGTAAGGAATCACTGAAATGAAACGCGAAGCGCGGGATTTTCGGGAAACAGCCCCGAAACCGGTGAAACGGATTGCCCTGGATGACAGCAATCCGCGGCGCCGCCTGCTGGCCATTATCCTTGCTCTGGCCGTTGCAGCCGGAGCATTCTTCTTTGCGTTCCGGGGCTTGACCAACGTGGAACCGGGATGGGCAACGCTGGAGGCGGACGGCGGGGTCGGGATGAACGTGTCCGGGGATTTCCGGCTCCAGGCGGAGCTGGGAGCCGGAAAGGAAACGCCGCCGGCCGAACGCAGGAAGCTGACCGCCGTTTATTCCAAAGCCGCAAGGGAAGCCTACACCCTCTATACAACACAGGAAAACACCGCAGATGTAACCGGCCTCTGGTACATCAACCATCACCCCGGCGAAGAGATCCAGGTGGACGGGAGGCTTTACCGTTCCATGCAGAAGAGCCTCGCGTCCGGGAACTGGCTGTATCTCGGGCCGGTCTATGAAACCTGGGATTCGGTGTGGTTCAGCCGGGAGGACCGGGAAGCGGAAGCTACCGATCCCCGGAAGAACGGGGAACAGGCAGATTTCCTGGCCCAGGTCATGAAGTACATTCGCGCCGGGGACATCCGGCTGGAACTGCGGGAAGGCCGGAAGGTATGCCTGCACCTTTCCGATGCGTACCGGGCGTTCGGGCAGGAAAACGGGATTACCCGATGGATTGATTTCGGCTGGCAAAAGAACGCGTTTATCATTGACGACCTGGCGGAAGCGCTGGAAACAGCGGGATGGTCCCGGGCGGTGATCTCCAGTACGGACGGCTTTATCCGCTGCCTGGACGACCGGGGTACATTCACCCTGAACGTCCTTGCGGACGCGGGAGAAGTGAAGCAGGCAGCGCAGATGGAGTACCGGGGACCGGCATCTCTGCTGATGCTGCTGCCCTCCCCGGGCGGCAGCCGGCCCTACGGATACCGATACCGGGACGGAACGGGCCGGACCGCCTGGATTTCCCCGGAAAACGGCCTGGATGTCAAACCGGCGGACGGAATGACGGCTTACGCGGAAGAGGGCGGGTGCGCCGACCTGCTGTGCCGTTTCCTGCCTTTGCTGACCCGGCCGGACGCAACGGACCGGGAATGGAGCGCCGCGGCCGGGGACGATACCGCGCTCTGGCTGGCCAGGGAAGGAAAACTGATTTCCCTCGGAAATAAAAAAATGACGCTCGTTTCAGCGGAATGAGCGCCTGAGACCAGATTGTCGAAGCAGGATCCGGCAGGAACGAAAATCAGGCAAGCCCGAAATGAGAGAGGGCACGGGCGATGCCGTCCTCCTCGGGACGGGAGGTGACATACAGGCACCGGGCCTGCACTTCCGCCGGGGCATTGCCCATGGCAATGCTGTATTTCACATGGTCCAGCATGGAAAGATCATTGGTGCTGTCCCCAAAGGCAAAGCATTCCCCTGGGGTGGCCCCCAGCCTCCGGCAGAGGACATCGATGCCGGAGGCTTTTGAATATCCCGCGGGAACCAGCTCCCAGCCGCCCTTTCCCCGGTCGATGGCGGCGTAGGGCAGGGCGAGCCTTTCGCTTTCCGCGCAGAAATCCAGGACGGGGCCCGGGGCATCTGAAAAGGCGAACATTTTCACGATCCGGAATTCCGGATCGGCGGCGGATACCTCCCGGGCGATGCCGTGCTCCCTGGCGAAACGGCGGAAAGGGGGTATGGACGGATGGGCGGGGGATTCCGGATCGAAATACATGGCGGTGTCGCACTCATATACCACGGGAAGCCGGAGAGAGAGGAACAGGGACCGCAGCAGGAGGGAATCCTCCGGGCTGTGTTCCATGCTTTGAATCGTTTTCCCCCGGAGGAGGATCCGGGTTCCGCAGCCCATGACCCAGCCGTCGAAGGGGAAGCCGTCCAGCCGGCGGTCCATGTTGCACAGGGTGCGGCCGGTGTTCACAAAGAGATAATGCCCGTTCTGCCGGGCCTTTTCCAGGGCGGGAAGGACCGACGGGGGCATGCGGTGCCGGTCGTCGAAGAGGGTTCCGTCGATATCAAAAAACAGGAGCATAGGTTCCTCCCGGGTTGGTTTTTTTATCCGAAGACCATGAGCTTCAGCAGGATGATGAGGATGAGGTGGGCCGGATACAGGCCGTAGGCGAGCCACTTGGGAAGCCGGACATCCCTTGAAAAGGGAAGCAGGATAAAGGGCAGGCTCAGGAGGGCGTAGGTTTCCAGGCGCATAAAGGCCCGGAGGGGAAGGCCGATCCAGTCCGGCAGGGAGCCCAGGCTGAGGGGGATGCCGAAGAGGTTGGTTGTGACATTGTAGGAGGCGCCCCAGAAGAGGAAGAAGGCCACCATGACCGCCGCGATGGCAGAAGAGCGCTCCCGGCAGGCATAGAGGAGGATGAAGAGGAGCACGCCCTTCCAGCCGTAGTCCGCGCCCAGCACCGTGGCCAGGATAATGGCGGCGGCCGGGCCCCAGAGGTGGCTCAGGTATTTCTTTTCCCGGATGCCCCAGAGGGCCGCCAGGCCGAGGAACAGGGTCAGGAAGATATTGGGCTTTGCCAGGAAGACGGTATCCAGGACCTTTCCCAGGCCGGCAAAGGAAAAGCCTTCCGCCAGGGGGGAAAGGACGCGGCTGATCAGCGCGCCTACATGGCCCTCGTAATCCAGGGCCAGGACATAGAAGGGCTGGGAGACAAGGCCGGTGAGCAGGAGGCGCCCCAGGTAGCGGGGAACGCTCCGGGTGTAGTGAAACCCGACGACGATGCACCAGGCATAGATGGGGAAGGCGATGCGCCCCAGCAGCCGCATATCCGCCGCGTTGTTGAAGAGGACCTTGCCGGTGTGGTCGATAAACATGAACAGGAGGGCGATGAGCTTCAGCAGCCCTGTGGCAAGGTTGCCGGCAGGGGCCGGGGCGGAAGGCCTTTCCCTGGAAAGAACGGACATAAGCATACCTCCTGGGGATGAAAATACGCCGGAAAGAATCCTGACCATTATAACACGGGGGCAGGGAACGGAACAGCCGGGATTTTCGGGGGGAGAATGGCGGAAAGGATGTTGTAAAAGCACGGCAAATCCGGTATAATATCCGCAGACATTTTGAGCTGATGCAAAGAAGCGTTAACGAAACGTTTGAAAGATAAAACGAGGAGGGATTATCCATGATTGACGATGTCATGAGTACCGCGAAAGAGAAAATGCAGAAATCCTGCGCCGCCTACGAGCGGGATATGATGGGCCTGCGGGCCGGCCGTGCCAATCCGCAGCTGCTGGACCGGATTATGGTGGACTACTACGGAACGCCCACCCCCATCAACCAGATCGGCAACATCTCCTCTCCGGAACCCCGGCTGCTGGTGATCGCCCCCTGGGAAGCCAAGATGATTCCCCAGGTGGAGAAGGCCATCCAGAAGAGCGACCTGGGACTGAATCCCTCCAACGACGGGAAAATCGTCCGCCTGGTGTTCCCGGAGCTGAACGAGGAGCGCCGCCGGGACCTGACCAAGGTGGCGTCCAAGGGCGCGGAGGAAACCAAGGTAGCCATCCGCAACATCCGCAGGGACGCGGTGGACCAGATCAAAAAGATGAAGAAGAACAGCGAGATCACCGAGGACGACCAGAAGGACGCCGAGGAAAAGATCCAGAAAATGACGGATAACGCTATCAAGGACGTGGAAGCGATCTACGCCAAGAAGGAAAAGGAAATCATGGAGGTCTGACGGGCGACCGGCGGACGGATTCCTCGAAAGCCCGCCTTGCGCGGGCTTTCGAAATTGAACGGGAAGGAACAGGATCCATGAAGCTGAAAGCATGGAAATCGGCGCTGGCCCTGGCACTGAAAAAGACGCCGCGGACAGCCTCCGAATTCGCAAAGCTGCCGGAGCATGTTGCCATTATCATGGACGGGAACGGCCGGTGGGCGAAGAAGCACCACCTGAACGTTTCCAGGGGGCACCGGCAGGGAACGGAAAACCTGCGGGAAATTATCCGGCATACGGACGACCTGGGCATCCGGGCGCTGAGCCTCTACGCCTTTTCCACGGAGAACTGGAACCGTTCGGAGGAGGAGGTCAGCGCGCTGATGCAGCTGATGCTGGATTTCTTCACTTCGGAAATTGACGAGCTGGACGCGAAAAACGTGCGGATCCTGATCCTGGGGGACAAGAGCCGGATGCCGGAAAGGCAGCGGGAGGTCCTGCGGGAGGCGGAGAAGCGCACGGAGAAGAACACCGGGCTGCAGCTGAATATCGCCATCAACTACGGCAGCCGGGCGGAGATCGTGAAGGCAACCCGGGAAATCGCCGTGATGGTGAAGAACGGAACCATCCGGCCGGAGGAGATTACCGAGGAGACGATTTCCGACCACCTGTATACGGCGGGACAGAAGGATGTGGACCTGATGATCCGCACCAGCGGCGAGCAGCGGCTGAGCAATTTCCTGCTGTACCAGAACGCTTATGCGGAGTTCGTTTTTCCGGAGGTGCTGTGGCCGGACTTTTCGGTGCACGAGTATGATCTGGCGCTGGAGGCCTACGGAAGGCGGGACCGGCGCTTCGGGGGAAGATAAGGATGAAACAGAGGATTATTACAGGGGTAATGCTGACGGCGCTGCTGGCGGTGCTGCTGTGGCTGCCGGGATGGTGCATGGCGCTGGCGACGCTGATCTGCATCGCCTTCGCGGTGCATGAGATGATGGACGCCCTGAAGAAGGCGGGGCACCGGCTGGTGGTGTGGCCCACGTGGGCGGCCATGGCGCTGTCCGTTCCGCTGACCTATTTCTGGGGACACAAGGTGATGGTTCCGCTGGTGGGCATTGCCCTGCTGGCCATGACGGTGCAGGTGCTGTTCCGGAAGGAGCCGGAGCTGACGGACCTGACCATGAGCTCCCTGCCGCTGGCGACGGTGGCCCTGCCGGGGCTGGCGCTGGTGACCCTGAGCATGATCGACCCCTACGCCTGGCGCTCCGCGGCAAACCCGGAGCCCTGGCACGCAGTGGAGGTTGTGCTGCTGGCGGTGACCTTCGCGGTGCCCCTGGCGGGGGACATGATGGCGCTCTTTGTGGGCAAGGCCTATGGAAAGCGGAAGTTCTGCCCGGCGGTGAGCCCGAAAAAGACGGTGGAGGGAAGCCTGGGCGGGCTGGCGGGCAGCGTTCTGGCGGCCCTGATTATTTTCCTGCTTACCCTGTGGCTGTGCGACGGGAAGACCCGGAGCCTGCTCCCCGTGTGGTGGCAGTACCTGGCGCTGGGGCTGGCAGGCGGATTTGTGGGGCAGATGGGAGACCTGTTTGCCTCCCTGGTGAAGCGGCACTGCGGGCTGAAGGATTATTCGAACCTTTTCCCGGGCCACGGCGGCATGCTGGACCGGCTGGACAGCGTGCTGTTCATGACGGTGCTGATGTACTGCTTCCGGCTGTTCTTCCTCAGGTACTGAGCGGGAGGCTGCAAAAGCATGGAAATGAAAAAGATCGCAATCCTGGGATCCACGGGATCCATCGGAACACAGGCGCTGGATTTCTGCCGGCGGCATCCGGACCGGTACCGGGTTACGGCGCTGACCGCCCGGGGAAACCGGGAAAAGCTGTTTGCCCAGGTGCGGGAATTCAAGCCTGAGATGGCGGGACTGACGGAGGGAATCGCCCCGGAGGAGATTCCGGAGGACCTGAAGGGCTGCCGGTGGATGAGCGGGCAGGAAGCGCTGCGGGCCGCGGCGGCGGAGGTGGACGCGGACCAGGTGCTGGTGAGCATCGTCGGGATCGCGGGGCTCCGCAGCGTGCTGGACGCCCTGGGGGCGGGACGGCAGGTGCTGCTGGCCAACAAGGAAGCGCTGGTGACCGGGGGACACCTGGTGACGGACCTGGCAGCGAAAATGGGCAAGCCGCTGCTGCCGGTGGACAGCGAGCACAGCGCGATTTTCCAATGCCTGCAGGGCGCGGCGGGAAACCGGCCGGAAAAGCTGCTGCTGACGGCTTCCGGGGGTCCCTTCCGGAAATGGGACAGGGAGCGGATTGAAAAGGCGACCCCGGCGGAGGCCCTGCGGCATCCCAACTGGAGCATGGGGGCGAAGATTACGGTGGACTCTGCCAGCATGTTCAACAAGGGACTGGAGATCATGGAAGCCCGGTGGCTTTTTGACATACCGGAGGACCGGATTGAAGTGGTTGTGCATCCGGAGAGCATCGTGCATTCGGCGGTGCTGTTCCGGGACGGCGCGGTGATGGCCCAGCTGGGGCAGCCGGACATGCGGGTGCCCATCGGATACGCCATGGCCTATCCGGAGAGGCTGGAAACCGGCGTTGCGGAGCCGGACCTGTTTGCCCTGGGGAGCCTGACCTTCGAAAAGCCGGACGAGGAGAAGTTTCCGGCGCTGCGGCTGGCCCGGGAGGCCCTGCGGGCGGGAGGCGCCGCCTGCACGGTGTTCAACGGGGCCAACGAGGAGGCCGTGGCGGCTTTCCTGCGGGAGGAGATCCCCTTCGGGGAGATTGCCCGGCGGGTGGAAAGGGCCATGGAGAAGCTGGACGGGCTGGGGGCGGACACCCTGGAGGAGATCCTGGAGGCGGACCGGCTGGCCCGGGAATCGGTGCGGGGACGGTAAGCGGGGGATTCCGGGTCCGGACAACAAATTTGCAAGGAGAAACGGGACACAGTGTATATTATTCTGGCGATACTGCTGCTGGCGATCCTGATCGTTGTGCACGAATTCGGACATTTTGCGGCGGCCCGGCTGATGAGGATCGACGTGCGGGAATTTGCCGTGGGCTTCGGGCCGAAGCTGATCGGATGGAAAAGCAGGAAGCATGAAACCACCTTTGCCATCCGGGCGGTTCCCATGGGAGGATACTGCTCCTTCTACGGGGAGGACGACGCCACGGGGGAATCGAAGGACGATCCCCGGAACTTTGCCAGGCACAACGTCTGGAAACGGATGTTCGTGATCCTGATGGGGCCGGTGATGAACTTTGTGCTGGCCTTCGCGGTGGCGACGGTGCTGATCTGGTGCACGGGGGTTACGGTGCCCACGGAGAAGGAGGAATACGATCCCTTCATCCAGGAGGTGCTGGCGTCGGGCCCGGCCTATGAAGCGGGGCTGAAGGCCGGGGACCAGGTGGTTTCCATCAACGGAAAGAACATGCTGGACGGAACCATGGACACCCTGCTGAACACGATTTCCGGATGGAAGGAAGGGGACGCGCCCCTGGCCATGACCCTGAACCGGGGCGGGGAAACCGTGGAAACCCAGGTAACCCCGGTGTGGAGCGAAGAATCGAAGAAGATGCAGATCGGCGTTTACATCAACGGATACCGGCGGATGAAAACGGTGAGCGTAGGCTTCTTCGGCGGGATCCGGGAATCCTGGAGCATGTGCACCAACGCCGGGGGCGCCATACTGCGGGCGCTGAAAAACCTGGTGACCAAGGGAGAGGGACTGGAGGACACGGCGGGCCCGGTGGGCATCGTTTCGGTGATCTCCACGGAGGTGAAGGGCCAGGTGCAGCAGGGCGGCGCCGGCGCCGGCGCCAGCGCCTTTGCGCAGCTGCTGGTTCTGATCTCCATCAACCTGGGGCTGATGAACCTGCTGCCGATTCCCGGGCTGGACGGAAGCCGGCTGGTGTTCGGCATCATCGAGGCGGTTCGGGGAAAACCCGTTCCGGCGGAGAAGGAAGCCATGGTGCACCTGATCGGGATGGGACTGCTGCTGGCGGTGATGGTGTTTTTCACCTTCCGGGACGTGATGAGGCTGTTTCAGTAAACTTGGGGGAGAATAACGATGACAAAACTCGTTCGGATCGGCAACCTTCCGCTGGGCGGAGGAAACCCGGTGCTGGTGCAGAGCATGACCAACACGGACACACGGGATACGGAGGCGACCCTGAAGCAGATCCGCGCCCTGGCGGCGGCGGGATGCGACCTGGTGCGGGTGAGCGTATACGACGAAGCCTGCGCGGAGGCGGTAAGGACGCTGGTGGACGGAAGCCCGGTGCCGCTGGTGGCGGATATCCACTTTGACCACAAGCTGGCCATCAGGGCGGCGGAGAACGGCATCGCCAAGCTGCGGATCAACCCCGGCAACATCGGCGGGGAATCCCGGGTGCGGGAGCTGGCGGACTGCGCGAAGGCGCACCATATTCCCATCCGCATCGGCGTGAACAGCGGCTCCGCGGAGAAGGAGCTGCTGGAGAAATACGGCGGACCTACGGCGGAATGCCTGACGGAGAGCGCGCTGAACCATGCCCGGATGCTGGAAAAGGCCGGGTTTGAAGACATTGTGCTGAGCATGAAATCCAGCGACGTGAAGCTGACCATCGACGCCTACCGGCTGGCCAGCCGGCGGTGCGATTATCCGCTGCACCTGGGGGTGACGGAGGCCGGGCTGCCCGGACAGGGAACGGTCAAGAGCGCCATCGGCATCGGCGCGCTGCTGGCGGACGGCATCGGGGACACCATCCGGGTGAGCCTCAGCGGGGATCCGGTGCCGGAGGCCAAGGCCGCCTGGGATATCCTGCGGGCGCTGAACCTGCGGATCCGGGGGGTGCAGCTGATCGCCTGCCCCACCTGCGGGCGGACCTGCATCCCGGTGGAGCAGATTGCCCGGCGGGTGGAGCAGGAGCTGGCGGACATTACGGTGCCGCTGAAGGTTGCGGTGATGGGCTGCGTGGTGAACGGCCTGGGTGAAGGCCGGGAAGCGGACGTGGGCATCGCCGGCGGAAAGAGCGGCGGCGTGCTGTTTATCCGGGGACAGGAACCCCGGAAGGTGGAAGGGGATCTGGCAGAGATCCTGGTTTCCGCCGTACGGCAGATGGTGATGTGAGGAACGGAATGAGTTATGAGGACCTGATGGCGCGGATTGCCCGGGAGATTCCGGAGCTGGCAGGGAAGCTGTCCTCCCCCCGGGTTACCTATGTCCGATCGATTCAAAAAACCTATATCAGCTTTGACTCCGACGTTCTGGCGGGGGAGAAGCAGTTCCTGCGCCTGGAAGCCATCCTGCGGGACACTTTTCCGGGGCACACCCTGTCGGTACGGGTGGTTTCCCGGGGACTGCGGGAGAAATTCCTGGAGGATCCGGCCCCCTACCGGGAGGTGCTGGACGATTTCCTGCGGCGGAACTACCCTTCCGCGGCGGGATGGGTCGGGCAGATCGGCTGGCAGATGGAGAAAAACCAGCTGAGCGGCGGCAACCTGCCCGCCGGGGAGGAGGAAGCGCTGCTGACGCTGGTTTTCCCCTCGGAGGTCAGCCTGCAGGTGATGGCGAAGCGGAACGTGGGCGCCCGACTGGCGAGGGCCATCCGGGAGATTTTTGACGCCCGGGTTCGGGTGGAAATGACGGTGGCGGGTGACCGGGAGGAGCGGCTGCGGAAGCTGCAGGAGGACCGCCGGGAAGCGGTGCTGACGGTGACCCGGGAGGAGATGGAAAAGCGGGCTGCGGAAACGGAGAAGGCGGCGGAAAAGAAAGCCGTGGCGAAGAAAAAGCCCGCCGGGGCCGGAAGCGCCCCCAACAAGCCCATCATGGGCCGGAGCATCGCGGACAAGCCGGTGGAGATCCGGGAGCTTACCGGGGAAAGCGGCCTGACGGTGATCCAGGGGGAAATCTTCAAGCTGGAGACCAAGGAGCTGAAGGGCGGCGAGATGCTGCTGGTTTCCTTCGCGGTGACGGACTACACCAGCTCCATTCTCTGCAAAATCTTTTTCCGCTACCGTTCCCGCTTCGCCCCCAAGGGCGAGGAGGAAACGCCCATCACCGACGAGGAGCGGCAGGCGGTTGCGGAAAAGGTGGACCGGATCAAGGTTGGAATGAACGTGAAGGTCCGGGGCGAATGCCTGTACGACAGCTTTGCCCGGGAGATTTCCATCACGGTGCGGGACCTGGTGGAAACGGAGAAGGTGGAACGGCAGGATACCGCCCCGGAGAAGCGGGTGGAGCTGCACATGCACACCAACATGTCCACCATGGACGCCCTGACGCCGGCGGAGGACCTGATTGCCCGGGCGGTGAAATGGGGACATCCGGCGGTGGCCATTACGGACCACGGGGTGCTGCAGTCCTTCCCGGCGGCCTTCCGGGCGGCAAAGGGAAAGATCAAGCTGATTCCCGGCTGCGAGGGATACCTGATCGACGAAAAGGCGGTGGTGGACGGCGCGGACGGCCGCCCCTACGACGGACCCATCGTGGTGCTGGACTTTGAAAGCACGGGACTGAACACCGCCAAGGCCCGGATTATCGAGGTCGGCGCGGTGAAGCTGGTGGAAGGAACGATTACGGAAACCTTCCAGGAGCTGGTGGACCCGGAGGAGGCGCTGCCGCCGAAGATTATGGAGATTACCGGGATTACGGACGCGAACCTGCAGGGCCAGCCCAAGGCGGCGGAGGTGCTGCCCCGGCTGCTGGCCTTTATCGGGGACGCGCCCATCGCGGCCCACAACGCGGCCTTTGACGCAAACCTGCTGCGGAGCGAGCTGAAGCGGCTGGGACTCCGGTATACCGGCCCGGTGCTGGACACGCTGGTTTATGCCCGGAAGCTGTATCCGAAGCTGAAATCCTACCGGCTGGGGGCCCTGTGCAAGCACCTGGGCGTGAGCCTGAAGAACGCCCACCGGGCGGTGCACGACGCGGCGGCAACGGCCCAGTGCCTGGCCCGGATGTTTGAGGATACCCGGGAAATGTATCCGGAAACCAAGACGGACCGGCAGCTGAACACAACACTCCAGGGCGGGGCCATCGGGGAAAGCTGGCATATTATCCTGCTGGCGAAGAACCGGACGGGACTGGTGAACCTGAACCGGCTGGTGTCCATCAGCCACCTGGAGTATTTCAAGCGGACGCCGCACATGCCCCGGGAGATCATCCGGCAGCACCGGGAAGGCCTGATCCTGGGCAGCGCCTGCGAAGCCGGGGAGCTGTTCCGGGCGGCGGTCCGGGGGGAAGACATGGAGAAGCTGAAGGAGATCGCCTCCTTCTACGACTACCTGGAGATCCAGCCGGTGGGGAACAACGCCTTCATGCTGCGGAACGGGGAAGCGGAATCGGAAGAGGAGCTGCGGAACCTGAACCGGCTGATCGTTCGGCTGGGGGAAGAGCTGGGGAAACCCGTGGTGGCCACGGGGGACGTGCACTTCCTGGATCCGAAGGACGCCGTGGGCCGGGCCATTATCCAGGCGGGCATGAAATTTGACGACGCGGACCTGCAGCCGCCGCTGTATTTCCATACGACGGACGAGATGCTGAAGGAGTTTTCCTACCTGGGGGCGGAAAAGGCGAAGGAGGTCGTGATCGACAACCCCCGGAAGATCGCGGACATGGTGGAGGAAATCCGCCTGTTCCCGAAGCATCCCAAGGGGGAGGACACCTTCCAGCCCTACTGGGATTTCGCGGAGGACATGATCCAGGATATGACCTGGTCCACCGCCCGGGAGATGTACGGGGACCCGCTGCCGGAGATCGTGGAAAGCCGGCTGACCAAGGAGCTGAAATCCATTGTGGGATACGGCTATTGCACGCTGTACGCCATTGCCCAGAAGCTGGTTTCCCGGTCCCTGGAGGACGGATACCTGGTGGGCAGCCGGGGCAGCGTGGGATCCAGCCTGGTGGCGCGGATGTGCGGGATTACCGAGGTGAACGCCCTGCCGCCCCATTACCGGTGCACCCGCTGCCATAAGGGATTCTTCGACGTGGACAAGAGCCAGTACCACGTGGGGGTGGACCTGCCGGACAAGGACTGCCCGGAGTGCGGGCAGAAGCTGACCAAGGACGGATTTGACATTCCCTTCGAGGTTTTCCTCGGGTTTGAGGGAGACAAGGTGCCGGATATCGACCTGAACTTCTCCGGGGAATACCAGAACCGGGCCCACCACTACGTGGAGGAGCTCTTCGGCCACGACCACGTGTTCCGGGCCGGCACCATCAGCGGCCTGGCGGACAAAACCGCCTACGGATACGTGCTGAAATACCTGGAGGAGCGGAACATCCAGGCGGGAAACGCGGAGAAGGAGCGGCTGGCCCTGGAATGCACCGGGGTGAAGCGGACCACCGGGCAGCATCCCGGCGGCATGGTTGTGGTTCCGCTGGAATACGAGATTTACGATTTTACGGCGGTGCAGCATCCGGCGGACGACCTGGAAAGCGATTTCACCACCACCCATTTCGACTTCAACTCCATGCACGACATCCTGGTGAAGCTGGACTGCCTGGGCCACGATGACCCCACCATGCTGCACGAGCTGGAGATCCTGACGGGGATCAATTTCAAGGAGATTCCCCTGGACGATCCGGCCGTGCGGAGCCTCTTCGCCTCCCCGGATGCGCTGGGGGTGACCTCGGAGGAGATCCTGTGCAACACGGGAACCTACGGGGTGCCGGAATTCGGAACGGCCTTTGTGCGCGGCATGCTGGAGGAAACGAAGCCGAAGGCCATGGAGGAGCTGCTGCGCATTTCCGGCCTGAGCCACGGAACGGACGTGTGGCTGGGGAACGCCCAGGAGCTCATCGCCTCCGGAACGGCGACGCTGAGCGAATGTGTCTGCTGCCGGGACGATATCATGAACTACCTGATCGACAAGGGCGTGAAGCCGAAGCTGGCCTTCACCACCATGGAGAGCGTGCGGAAGGGCAAGGGCCTGAAGCCGGAGATGGAGCAGGCCATGGTGGAAAACCAGGTGCCGGACTGGTTCATGGACAGTTGCAAAAAGATCAAATACATGTTCCCCAAGGGGCACGCGGTGGCCTATGTGACCATGGCGCTGCGGGTGGCCTGGTTCAAGGTGCACGAGCCGCTGGCTTATTACTGCGCCTATTTCACGGTGCGGGGGGACGGCTTTGACGCCACTACCATGATCCTGAGCCCCGAGGCGGCCCGGGCGCGGATCAAGGAAATCCGCGGCATGGACAAGCCCACGGCCCGGGACAAGGACACGGCCACCTGCCTGGAGCTGGTGCTGGAAATGAACCTGCGGGGAATCCGGTTCCTGCCGGTGGACCTGTACCGGAGCGACGTGCGGAGGTTCCTGATTGAGGACGGCAACATCCGCTGCCCCTTCATCAGCCTGCCGGGGCTGGGGGAAAGCGCGGCGGCACAGATCGCCGAGGCCCGGAAGGAAGGGGAGTTCCTGAGCATTGAGGACCTGCGGGTGCGCGGAAAGGCGGGCAGCGCGGTGATCGACATGCTCCGCTCCCACGGGGCGCTGGAGGGACTGACGGAGACGAATCAGATCAGCATGTTCTGATCCGGCAGGATTCCGGCGGAGCGGCGGAGAATTCTAACAGCACACCCGGACCGCCGGGGGAATATTTTTTCAACGGCGGAGAAGAAAGGAAGGAGGGAAAAAGGAATGCAGAAGACCATGACGATCAAGGGCTTCGTGCTGATCCTGGCGCTGGTGCTGGCTGCCTTTTTCTGCCTTCACCTGATGATGAGGGGGGACTTATCCCGGAAGGCGGAGGAGGAGAACGCCCTGAAGCTGGCGCTGACGAAGCTGCAGGAAGAGGAAAAGGACCTGAAGAACCAGCTGAGCATCGTGGGGACGGAGGATTACATTATCTCCAGCGCCCGGGAAAACTTCTCCTATGTCCGGCGGGACGATATCCTGTTCGAATATTCCAATCCGGAGGCGCTGTACGCCTACACGGAGGAGGAGCTTCGGATTCTTGTGGACGAGATGGCGGATTAAGGAGGAAGCGCATGCGGGCTGCTGTCATCGGAATCGGATCCAATTCTGTACGGTCCCTGGTAGCGCAGAAAAACGGGGATGTGTTTGAGCGCCTGTACCGGGGACGGGAAGGAACCCGCCTTTTCGCGGGGCTGGACAGCCGGGGAATGCTGAAGGAGGAAAGCATCGCGAAGACAGCGGAAGCGGTCCGCCGGATGGCAGCGGAGGCCCGGGAGCGGGACGTGGAGGACCTGAGCGTCTTTGCCACCAGCGCGGCCCGGGACGCTGCCAACGGGGAGGCTTTCCTGAAAGCCGTTGAGGAGGCGGCGGGCGTTCCCCCCATGATCCTCTCCGGGGAGGAGGAAGCCCGGCTCAGCTTTTTCGGCGCTTCCCGGGCGGTGAAGGACGAATGCTACTGCGGCGTGATCGATATCGGCGGCGGGAGCACGGAGATCGTCACCGGATGCGGGGAGGAAGTGGAAACCGCCTTTTCCTGCCAGATGGGGGCGGTGCGCCTGTTCCGGGAGATCCCCATTGCCCGGAAGGAGGACATGGAGCCTGTGACGGCAGCGGCGGCAGGAATCCTGGAAAGGAAGCTGGAGGAAACCGGGGAGGTGCGGATGCCGGAAACCTGGATCGGCACCGGCGGAACGTTTACCACCCTGGCGGCCATGGTGAAAGGAATTCCATGGACCGCCCGGACCCATATGCACGGGACCCGGGTGTCCCGGGAGGAGATCCGGCAGGTTGGGGAAAAGCTGGCGGGCATGCCGCTGGAGGAGCGGATCCGGCTTCCCGGGCTGCAGCCCGGACGGGCGGATATCGTGGTGCACGGCATCTGCATCCTGCTGGCGGTGACGGAGCGGTTCGGCATCGGAAGCATCACGGTGAGCGAATGGGGAAACATGGACGGCTACCTGTGGAAAAAGCTGATGTGCTGATCCTGTAAATATCTGAATGGAACTGGAGTAGTTATGCTGGAGTTGAAAAATGTTTCCTTCCAGGTGGACGCGGAAGGAGCGGAAAAGGAAATCGTGCGGGATGTGAACCTGACCATCCCGGACAGGAAACTGGTTGTGGTGACCGGGCCCAACGGCGGGGGCAAGTCCACCCTGGCCCGGCTGATCGCCGGAATTGAAAAGCCCACCGGAGGACGGATCTTCTTCGGCGGGGAGGATATTACGGACAGGAGCGTTACGGACCGGGCGAAGATGGGAATCGCCTACGCGTTCCAGCAGCCGGTGCGCTTCAAGGGAATCCGGGTGGTGGACCTGATCCGGATCGCCGCGGGGAAAAAGGTGACGGCGGCGGAAGCCTGCGAATACCTGAGCGCGGTGGGACTGTGCGCCCGGGACTATGTGGAGCGGGAAGTGAACGCCAGCCTTTCCGGCGGAGAGCTGAAGCGGATTGAAATCGCGACGGTGCTGGCGCGCCACGCGAAGCTTTCCGTGTTCGACGAGCCGGAGGCCGGGATTGACCTGTGGAGCTTCCGGAACCTGATCGACGTATTCCGGAACATGCGGGAAACGATTGAGGACAGCTCCATCCTTGTGATCTCCCACCAGGAGCGGATCCTGAACATCGCCGACGAGATCGTTGTGATCCGGGATGGCAAGGTGGCGAAGCAGGGACCCCGGGAGGAAGTGTATCCTTCCCTGGGAGCGGACAGCGCGGAGGCTCCGGCCTGCGACCGCCTGCTCCGGAATATGCGGGAAGAGGGGGAGGACGCGTGATGGACGAGATTCAGAAGCGGCTGCTGCAGGAGGTAGCCGATCTCCACGAGGTGCCGGAGGGCGCATATAACATTCGGGCCAACAGCCAGTCCGCCGGGCGCCGCTCCACCGCCAACATTGAAATCACCTCCAAGGAGGATGTGAGCGGGCTGGAGATCCGGATCCGGCCGGGGACGAAGCACGAGAGCGTGCATATCCCGGTGGTGATGACGGAAAGTGGCCTGAAGGAAGTTGTGTACAACGACTTTTATATCGGCGAGGATTCCGATGTGGTGATCATCGCCGGGTGCGGCATCGACAACTGCGGAAACCAGGATTCGGAGCACGACGGCATTCACCGGTTCTTCGTGGGAAAAGGCGCGAAGATCCGCTATGTGGAAAAGCATTACGGGTCCGGCGACGGCCGGGGAAAGCGTATCCTGAATCCCCGCACGGAGGTCTACATGGAGGAAAACAGCTCCATGGAGATGGAAATGGTGCAGATCAAGGGCGTGGACGACACGGTGCGGGACACGGTGGCGGAGCTGGCGGCCGGAGCCTCCCTGGTGGTTCGGGAGCGGCTGATGACCCACGGGGAGCAGCGTGCCCTGAGCACCTACGACGTACAGCTGAACGGAAAGGACTCCAGCGCGGACGTGGTCAGCCGGTCCGTGGCCCGGGACCGGTCCTTCCAGAAATTTGACGCGAAGATTGTGGGCAAGGCCCCCTGTCACGGGCATACGGAATGCGACTCCATCATCATGGATGAGGGAAAGATCCTGGCGGTGCCCGGGCTGGAGGCGGATCATGTGGACGCCTCCCTGTTCCACGAGGCAGCCATCGGCAAGATTGCCGGGGAACAGCTGACGAAGCTGATGACCCTGGGACTGACGGAGGCGGAAGCAGAGGAGCAGATTATCAACGGATTCCTCCGGTAAGGAAGGACAGCGGCGGTCCCGCAGGAGCGGAGCCGCCGTTTTTTTGCGCAAAAAAACGGACCCCTGGTCGGGGTCCGGAAGATATGGGATCAGGGTTTCCGCTTTTCCTTGCCGATGAAGCAGAGGGCGACGGTTCCGGGGCCGGCATGGGCGCCGATGACGGGGCCCACATGCTCGATCAGCACCCGTGCGCCGGGAAGGCGCTGCTCCACGGCGGCCTTGACGCGCTCCGCATCCTCCGGGGCGTCGGCATTCAGCACGATAATGGGACTCTCCTCCGGATCGGGCTCACACTTCATCATGGCATCCACGATATAGGCCAGGGCCTTTTTGCGGCCGCGGATCTTTTCACCGGCCTGGAGGGAGCCGTCGCTGCCTTCGACAATGATGGGCTTCAGGTCCAGCATGGTGCCTACGGCGGCCGCGGCGCCGGAGATCCGTCCGCCGCGCTTGAGGTATTTCAGGTCGTCCACGGTGAAGAAGGCCTGGCACCGGAGCTTATTGTCCTCCAGCCAGGAGGCGACCTCCTCCATGGGCTTGCCGGCGCGGTACATCTCATGGGCCTTGAGCACCAGGAGGGCCATGGGGCCGGAGATGCTCAGGGTATCCACAACGGTGATTTTCCGGCCTGGATATTTCTTCAGGAGCTTTTCCCGGGCGGAGTAAACCGCCTGGATGGTGGAGGAAAGCTTGCTCGAGAAGGCAACGAAAAGCAGGTCCTTCCCGCCCTCCAGGACCGGGGTGAAGTAGTCCAGGTACGCGTCCTCATTGAGGGCGGAGGTAACGGGATTGGCCCCGGCGCGCATGGCGTCGTAATAGCTCTTGAAATCAAGCGACTGGCCCAGGTCGTCGAAATATTCCTTGCCGTTGAGGGCATAGGGCATATAGACCACGGGAATATCGTATTCCTCTTTCAGGTGAAAGGGAAGATCACTGTCGCTGTCTGTCATAAAAACATAATTCTGGTCCATGAATCCGGCCTCCTTCAGCCTGCGAGTAAATTCCATCGGATACCATTTTATAATACGGCAGTGGAAATTGCAACCCCGGGGACGGGAACGGAGGGAGCGGCGGCAGGCAGGAAAACCGGTGTCAGGTGTTCTTCCAGGACGGGATGGGGGTCAATTCCGTCGTCCCGGTAAAGGTCATAACGGACGGCCGTATCCGTTCGGCCGAGAACGGTGAAGGAGCGGTCGTCCAGGGTTTCGGTGCTGGTTCCGCCGGGGCAGAGAAGCACCGCGTGGTTCTTTTTCACAAACAGGGGGAATTCCCGCAGGCCCAGGCTGATCCGGTGGTCCCCCCGATCCAGGGGCACCAGGTCGTAATCCTCCGGGGAGCGGAAGCGGATCATCAGCATATCCTCCGGCAGGTAGACATACCTTCCGGAAGCGTTCTGCTCCAGCACCGGGGCAATCATGCAGCCTTCCCCGAGGAGCAGCTGGTCCTCCGTGGCGACGGCCCGGGGATCCTCCGGATAGTCAAAGGCCAGGGGACGGAAATACATGCCGTCGGACAGGGCGGCCTTCATGAACTCGCTGTAAAGGAAGGGCAGGAGGGCGTAGCGGACCCGGAGGATGCTGCGCAGGTCCTCCCAGCTGGAGAAGCGGTAGACCTCCTGCTCCCGGGTATGGAGGGCGGAGTGGTTCCGCATCAGGGGGGTGAAGACCCCCAGCTGGAGGAAGCGGGCCAGCAGGTCTTCCGTGACATTGCAGCTGAAGCCGCCCAGGTCGCAGCCGGAATACAGGAAGCCGCAGAGGTTCAGGTTCGGGAGCATCTGCAGGACCAGCTTCAGGTGGCTCCACCAGGAGGAATTGTCCCCGGTCCACACGCCGCCGTTGCGGTGGGCGCCGATGAAGGAGGAACGGGAGAAAAGGAGGAACCGCCGGTCCGGATCGAACCGCCGGAAGCCTTCCGCGGAGGCCCGGGTCATGAAGGCGCCGTAGAGGTTATGCACCTTGTCATGCCGGACGGCAGTGCCGGAGGGATGATGGAAGAAGGAGCGGTAATCCTCCTCGTTGTTGGCCAGGGAGTTGAAGGCGGAGCTGAGACTCCAGAGGGCTTCGTAATCCCCGCCGGATGCGGTTTCCCGGGTCCGGAGGAGGGCGGCCTCCAGCCGCTCGGGGGTATAGAACAGGGAGGGCTCGTTCATATCGTTCCAGAAGCCTTCCACGCCGGCCTCCAGCAGGGGACGGTACAGAGAGCCGAACCAGCGGCGGACATCCTCCCGCAGGAAGTCCGGAAAGCAGCAGAGCCCCGGCCACACAGCCGCGGTGAAATCGCTGCCGTCCCCTTTTTTGCAGAAGGAGTCCCCGGCCTTTCCGGAATCATAGGGCGGATAGCCCTCCTCCTGCCGGATGCCCGCGTCGATGATGGGAACCAGGTGGATATGCTCCTCCCGCATATCCCGGCTGAAGCGCTCCAGGTCCGGGAAGGCGTCCTTCCGCCAGGTGAAGTTTTTGTACTCCTCCATGTAGTCGATATCCATGCAGATTCCGTCCAAGGGGATGTCCCGTTTCCGGTGCTCCTCCGCAACGGCGCGGCATTCCGCCTCGCTGGCGTATCCCCACCGGCTCTGGATATAGCCGAAGGCCCAGCGGGGCGGGAGATAGCTGCGGCCGGTCAGCTTCCGGAAGGAGCGGGCCAGGGCAGGGAGGGAGTCCTCCTCCAGCACATACAGGTCCAGGTTTCCGTTTTCGGAGGTGATGACCGCGGTGTCGGACCGGGTAAAGCCCAGGTCCCAGGAGACGCGGCCGGGATCGTCCAGGTAGACGCCAAAGAGGCACCCGGGACCGAAGAAGACCAGGAAATTATGGGAAGCGTAGAGGCTTTCCGTGCTTTCCGTATGGGAAAAGATATCGCTGTTCCAGGAAACATACCGGAACCCGCGCTTGTTGATGCCCCGCACGGACTCCCCGAGGCCGAAGAGGACATCC
>OCVV011265903.1_pt1 | contig 38701 bp, 26 predicted proteins | sample 1539721 | NCBI WGS metagenome assembly OCVV01 (sample SAMN02144230, study PRJEB22623) | gut metagenome | biome: sheep rumen | host: Ovis aries | place: New Zealand | reverse complement strand
TCGAATTATCAATGATATTCCGGAACAGGGTCAGGATCCTTCCCTGATCCGCCGTGACCAGAAGCGTATCCGTGGCGGAGGATACCGTGATATGCAGATTTGCCGCTTTTGCCTCCGCCAGCAGTGAATTCTTTGCCTGTTCGGCAACGGCTATGATATTTACGGTTTCTCTTCCGTCTCCGTCTCCCGTAACAGGAGGAAGAAGTGCTCCGAAATCCTGTACCGGCTCACGTCGTTCCTTCTCACGCATATTTGCGATCTCCTGCTCCTTCTGCAGTTTCTCCTCCTCCAGCTTTCTAATCCTTGTCAGAAGATTGGAGGTCTCGTCCTTAAAGGATTCATTCTTATTTCGAAGACCTTCCACCTGCGCACGTATCTGTTCCAGCAGACTGTCCTTTTCCTTTACCTGCCCGGTCATCTCACGAAGCGCCTTATCCTTCTCGGCGATCTCGATCCCCACTTCCTGGTGATAGGTATTCAGGGACAGTGCCTTATCCACCTGATCCGAATAACAGATATAGCAAAAAGAGAAAAGGCACAGACTGTGAAGCACGAAAAATACAATGATGAATACCAGTGACAGGCAGAACATGCTGTAAATGGTGGCTGCAAAAAAGATGCAGGACCCGATCAAAAACAAGCGCTGTAATTTATACATAGAGTATATGACCTCCTTAAGTGATCCCTGATCTTACCTTATCTCCAGGATCGATATAAAACCCGTAACCCTGAATACTTCCATCACCTGAGGCTGCGCATTGATTATGATCTGCTTTCCTCCCTTGGACCTGGCCGTCTTCTCCCCCAGTACAAGTGCGCGAAGTCCTGCACTGGACAGATAGGAGACCTCAGCCAGATTTATGATCACATAATTACTCTTTGTAAATGCCTTCAGTACGAGGTTCTGGAACTCATCACTGCAGACCGCATCGATCCGCCCCGCTACATCCAGCTGGAGCATATCCTCTTTCTGTATCTCTTCAAAATACATAGTTTTCCCTCTCTTATTTCAGTATCACCGTTCCATCCATTGAAAGGCCGCTGTCCAGCTCAGCCTCCTGTTCCTTCGGCAGCCTGGAATTGATATCCAGATACGTTCTGGAATCCGCTGTCGGTATCTCATCCATCTGAACTATGCTGATCCTGGTACGGATCGGCTTAAACTGGTTCAGCATGAATACGATCTTGTGTCTCAGTTCTTCTGTCAGTTTTCCGGGGACCATGACCGTTACATCGTAGATCCCCTGTACCTGAAATCCGTCCGGGACATCGATCCTGTCCTCATTGATCCAGGACCGGATCCGATTGTGTTCGATCACCACGGCCGGTTCACCGAGGATGATCTCAAGGACTCTCCGGATGACCGTTTTCGTACCCTTCAGCCGGTTCAGCAGATAGGCTTCACGAACGAACTGACGCATCATATGTTCATCCAGGGATCCCCCCTCCAGGTCGATGCCGACCCAGGATCCGTAAACGGGAAGCAGTTCCTTCGGACAGACATCCGGATCCAGAAGCTTCGGCAGGTCCCTGATATCCTGTTCAAAATCATTGTAGATACTGGAAAAAACAGAGAGGAATCTGTGAAAGAAGCTGTTTCTCTCTCTGTAAACCTGTGGAAATGTGGCCATAAAATTATCGCCCGTAGAGTCCACGACCATATTGGATATCCTGAGATGCCCTTCTCCCGCAACAAGGATCGCGATGTAGAGATACTGCCCCTTCTGCTCATAGAGCAGGATATCCGATCTACCGATGAACCGGGTCGCTCCCTGACTCAGAAGCAGATCCTTCTTGTCCTCAGAGGAGATATCGGGATTTGTCAGCAGCAGATCCAGATCGATCATGCTGCCCCCGATATTTCTTCTTCTGTCATTCACGGCCAGAACATAAACGCCGTATGCCCGGTCTTCCGAACAATCCGCTTCGAAGGACAGTCTCCCCCACTCCGCATCCGGTCTTACCCCGTCCAGTCCGCGGAGAAAGATCCCCGGCGAATCCGACGAAGGGATCAGCTCGAGGGTTGCGGAATCGTCACAGGAAAATCCCGTGATATAACCGGCCTTTATTCTGTTTTTTCGTATCGTATATTTTGCCATATCACTTTACCGCTATTGATGTGAGCATCGTTTCCAGCTGGATCTGCTTCGGATACAGAAGGCAGTTTTCCGCCGGATAGATATTGGAATCCCTGAGCTTTGCATATTTCAGGTTCTCCGGCTGCATATAGAGATCATAGACATAATCCACACATTCCAGACTTTCTATACCTGAAAATACTTCTTCAAAGGTAAGAGGATCCCCGAAGTTCTTCTCACCGTCGATATAACTGAACAACGAACGGATCCTTTCCTCGATCTGCTCCCTGCTGTTGGAATACCTGCGCTTGACATACACGGTCAGCTGCACGGATACTCCCACGTAAACCGGAGGCAGGATCTGGAATCTGGTCGTAAGGAGTCTTCGCTCCGCCAGCTCCCTGGTGATCGCATCCATATACTGTTTGGAAAGACGCGGGAACTCCTCATCCGTTCCGGGCAGTACCGAGATGTGGACCATATTGTCGAGTTCATCCATGACCGCCCGGATCTTCCTGATACAAAGCCCGGGAACCGAAGCGACCGCATTTTCATAATCCTCTGCCGTGATACAGGTATAAGGCGTATAAACATCCTGTCGGAATCGGACCTTTACTTCCTCCAGGGTTTCCCGGAATGCTCCTCCGGTACCTGATCCGGGATTATAGAAGATCGGTTTTTTACTGATATCGGGCGCCGTGAAGTAATTCCCGGCCCGGACATTCCCCTTCGGTCCCTCTGTAACTGCAATAGAACCGATGTATAACTCCGCACCGATAAAATCACCTGCATCCTCTATTACGATCCGTCCGTCATTTTCGAGGAGGTGATAGGTCAGTGCCTCATCCTCCTTCTTGCCCGGCCTTACAAAATCGAAGGATTCTTCCCCGAAATCATCGACTCTTTTTGCGATCAGCAGAAAACTGTCCGGAACGATATGGGAGAAGGGTAGATCGATCTCCTGATCATCATAACCGATGACCCGTCCCACATGATACTGACGCATGACTTCTTCATTGTAGACTACGATCCTGACTGCATCCTTCACCTTGGAAGGTTCATAACCGAACAAGCGTCTGTCAAAGGTCAGGGTATACTCGCCGTTTCTTCCCTTCTCGCAAAGACAGTATCTGCCCCGTCGTCCGGTAGTGGTGGTAAGCTCGTACCGTCGATAGGAATCGCCCTTACTCTCCCTGCCGAAGCAGAGAACATACGACTCCCCTTTCATGGAGCTCTGCACCCGGATCCGTTCTGTCTTCTGAAAGGTCATGGCCATGGCACGTGTATCCTTCTGCCATACCTCAAAAAGGAAGGCATCGATCTGAATGATACATGGCCGGATATCATAATTTGCATTTGTCAGGGTTGCACGGATACAGTATCCGCTGAGTTCCCCCAGCTTATACTCGGCGTACCGCATATCCGGCGGGAATTTCAGTTTGATCTCCCCGCTTTCCAGAAGGGCACCGGTGAAATCCTTTGCCTTCAGTTCCTGAAATCCGTCCTGCGTATAACATTCCCATTTGAAGGAGGCGAAAATATTATCTGACCGGTCCTTCAGCGGATTCCGATGATGATCGGAATTGATCCGGATAAAGAAGGAGGTCTCCGAACCGGGTTCCGGAAGAAAATCACAGATCAGATACAGGGAATCCCCGACCTTCGGTGAATCTCCGAACACCTTTGCCGGCAGGACAATTTCTCTGTCGAACAAATGCCCATGATCGTGAAAGACCCCGTCATAAAAGGACCGGACACCAGTCAGATGGCATTCCCCCACGTCCTGCGCACGTTTCGTTTCAAAAACCATGTCTCCGAGGAAAAACCTCTGATTGTTGCATAAATGTGTTTTTCCGGGAAGTGCGTCCGCAGCAAGCAGGAGTCTGGCACATTTTCCCTTCTTTGCCTCAAATCCGACCATTTTCAGAAGTGCTCGTCTTGTCTCATCACTTACCGATGAGATACGGGAACCCTGAAGGGCTTCAAAGAGGATAAGATTCTCCAGGATCGTTATGCCGGGATCTGATGGGTTGTGATTCGTCCATTCCTCCGCGATAAGAGGAATGGACGATATTGCATCTGCCATTCTCTCTTCATATGTTCTTCCGGTTGTTTCTTCCAGTCTAAGCAATTTAGACGTCCTCTCCTTTGTAATCGATATTTACCTTATGCTCCCCTGATCTTACGGCCATAAAAGGAGTCACCTGTACATCATCCAGATCCATGGTATGTTCCCCGCTCCTGTCCACATAATGAGCCGTAATGGTCGTTCGTTTGATCACCGCACGATTCTTCAGCATACCCAGCCTCATCTTGATCTGCGGGCTCTTTGGAAGAATGCCGATGGGCCATCCCCCCGTCTCTTCTCCCTTCAGGGGATTGAGAAACTCCTTCAGTGTATTTATGATCATATGCTGGATCTCAAAGCTGGCATCCTCATCCAGGACCGATGCCCATATGGAGACCGATACGGATACAAAGATCGGTTCCACAACATGGATATGCTCCTGGGAGATCGTCAGCGGTGACAGTTTTTTCAGATACTGCCGGAGCGGTCCGGATATCCGATGGAAGGAAAAGGATCCTTCCCGGAAATCCTTCATCAGGAGCACAAAGGAAATGTCCTCTGCAGCCTGCTTTCCGTCCACGGTCTCACCGGGAACACAGACCACCTGATCGATGCTGTCCGAGAAATTCAGGATCGAATAGACATAATCCTTGTCCGATACCAGTCTTCCCCGGCTGCTCAGCAGATTTGCCCCGCGCCGGAAAGCCTGGGGGACGGTTTCCATATCCGCTCCGCCATATGCACGGACCGGATTAAAAACCCGGTCGATATACAGTTCCGTACCAACGGTTTCATGGATTGCCTCCGGCTCCACATTTCCCGCCGCACCGTCGCTGGTCCGGACACGGACCTTAAATGCCACGTCATCCGTCACTCTCGGCATCTTCGCTTTCACTCCGTCGGAGAAGATCAGCTCACCATTCATACGGTCGATCATATAGCTCCTGGGATCCGAAGCCGTATCAAAGCCGGCAGTCTCCTGCCACTTTACATAGACTGCAGAGATCCCTCCCAGCATGTCATGTTCCACACGGATATCCTCCGGCTGTTCCGAAAGCATCCGGTCGATCTCTTCCTTCAGGATGCTGCGTTTCTCATTCACCCAGACCTCGGCATCCAGAATGCTCTTTCTTCCGAGGGAGAAATGCTGGTTCGGACTCGTATCGTCCAGATAGTAATCCACTTCCTTCTCCGTGGTGGTATTGGTGACAAAAACCACATTTGTCATAATACTGCGGATCTTCGGCAGGAACAGTCTGCTTTCATGCTCATCCTGCAGCTCTGCTCTCCGGATCCGGATCCAGATCCTTTTTTTTCCTTCCAGCGTAATGCTCTGCATATCCGAAGGGGGCATGAACACGACATTTCCGGTTCTTGAAAAATCCTTTGTGGAATCGATCACCTTGAGGGGTTTGAAACCATCCCCCGCACTATACTCATACCGGCATTTCATGGTGTTCATATTGATCTGGTCTTCCAGTTCAAAGAACAGACTGACGGGTCCGTTCTCCATGGGGTGGTTAAAACCGAGATAGAGCGCGTCATCATGATAAGTGCCGCCGGATACGGCTGTAAATCTGCGGCCGGTCTTCAGCTGTTCCGTGATCTCATCCTTGACGGTACCTGAGATCCTGTATACCCGGTCCGGATCTTCAAAATGTCCTTCATAAGTGAATGCAGCCCGAAACTGTCCGATCACGGGATAATGGTGGATCCCCGGTCTCAGGAAACAGTTATCCGACTTGATGAGCCGTATACGGACTGCCCGTCCGAAATAGGCCCCTGCCTGGATCTTTGCCCAGTCTGCGGGGCAGGTAAAGCTGATGGATATACTTCCCGTTCCCGCTCCCCCCAGCACTCCGGTCACATCCATGTCAACCGGGAGATTCTTCCATCCGATGCCGTTGAAATACTCCATGCTGATCTCATCGGCAAAGGCTTCTGCCGGGATTTCGGATGCCATCATTCTGGGTTTTCTCTTGATGACCTTGAGTTCTGCCTGCTCCTCCTGTCTGGTAAGATAAAGCCCCGTTTCCCTGTGGAGCACCTGAAAGCTGAGTGTGATCCTGGCTCCGGCCTTGGAGAAATACAGATCCTGTCCGACATAGCACTCATTATAAACGGAAAGCGTATCCGAGAAGGGTGCAAATTCCTCAACAGACAGATCGTTGGTCCCGTCCGTAACAAAATCCGGGCATCGTTCTCTCCCCGAGGAGGAAAGCCCGATCCTGCTCAGTTCCTCAGCTGCACGGACGACCCCCGCCGCCTCCAGGATGACCACTGCATAGCTTCTCCCGTTTATCACAAGGTGTCTGCATTTTTTCTCTTTGCTTACCTCGATAGTGACTCCGTCATCGGAAAAATGTACCTCGTCAAACTCACGGAAGCCGGCTGCCGAGTAATACTTCAATACATACACCCCGTTCTTCAGCCTCTCCATGATACCGTCATTTCCCTCCAGACGGATATAGATCGGTTCACCCTCTATATCAAATAAGGATTCATGATAAAGCACCAGGGCACTTCGGGCGATATTATTATCTTCGGAAAACAGCACAAAGGGCCTGAGCCGTCTGTTTATCCCGAAGGAGTGCCTTGCGTCCCCGGAAGTCTCCGGATCCTCTGTCCTGCCGGGCTCCTCCTCCGTATCCCGGGATCTGTCCGGGACACCGTCCAGCAGCGGAACCGGTACATACTCTCCCAGCAGCGGAACGAAGGAACCATCCTCCCGGTCCGTCATAAATGCATCCGTGAGCCGGGAATTCGTGACATAGATCTCCTGATTTGTCTCAAAGATCACCTGCCCGCTCACCGTCTCTTCCGACCGGGCCACAAGCCGGGTCCCTTTCCTGATCTGTGTTCCGGGGATCGTATCCTCGATCAGTTCAAACTTCACCATACATCCCGCCGGCTTTGCCGCTTCCAGCGAAAGGTCCAGCATATTTACGAATTCCGCATGGAAACGTTCCATAGACCGGTTTGCAAGATCGATATTCTCCTTCATCGATAATGCAAAGATTCTGGCGATGGCAGCTCCGATATCCGCATGCTCCGGGTCAAAATGCCATTCGGGCACATATCCGCGGCTCAGTTCACGTATTCGGTTTTCAATATCCTTTACGCTGCGGTTATCTATGTCCAACCCTCGTCGTCCTCCTTATCTGTTGTATCATCGTAATATACCCGCTCCAGCGGTTCTCTTTCCTTTGTCTCTTCCGGTTCCGCACCCCTGTCAAGATAGAACGGAAATACCAGATTATCCCTGCTGTTCGTAGAGGCCACCAGATAATTCACATAAATGATCACGGCCCCCTTGTCCGCTCTGTATTCCGTTTCCACATCCACATCGGAGATACGCGGTTCGTTATGCATGATGGTCTGGGTCAGATCCCGCCTGAGGATCGACATCATGGTATTTGTCGTATCCATAAATGCATAATTCATCATATCGCTTCCGAAGTCCGGCCTCACGAGCCGCTCGGTGATCTGCGTCATCAGGATCAGGTACAGAGATTCTTTGACCGCTCTGTTTCCGGACACTGTCATGATCCGTCCGGTAGCAGGATCCACCTGAAGCGGAAATTTTGCGCCTGTACCCAGGAATTTACTTTCTTCCATGCTTCTACCTCTTAACAATCAGCTTCCGGGGTCCCCCGCGGTTATCCCAGTTTGATGGGCATGCCTGCGACCTCCACCTTTCCGCTGCTGGCGATCTTTACGCCGCCGCTTCCCTCCAATGTAACATTGGAGCCCTTGAACTGCGCCTTACTGGAGCTTTCGACAGCCACTTCATCATTTGCCTTGACCGATACCTTCTTCGCCTGCAGGCTTACCTCCCCGGTCTCACCATTCATGGTCAGGGTGATGTCATTGCCCACCTTAACGGTCAGCTTCTTCTCCGCTGTCACCTCTATATGGCCCTTCTCCGGATCCGTGCTGAGCCGGACGAAGTTCTTTGCTTCCTTATCCGAAAGCTCGATCACTTTCTTCTCATTGTTCAGTGTCAGTTTATGCATCTCCAGCGCGGTCCGGATGGTCATCACATCCTTCGCACCGGGTTCATCTCCGCCGCCACCGCCGGCTCCGCCTCCGCCTTGCTGGTCATCATTCTCCACGATATCCTCAAAGATGATGGCATTTCCGTTTCGGGTCACGATCTTCTTAAATTTATTCTTCTCGTCGACGGATCCGGTCAGGATCTTATCATTTGTTTTCGGGATGCAGCCGATCACATAGGCTCTTTCGATATTCCCTTCCTCAAATGCCACCAGCACCAGATCACCGACCTCCGGATTGAAATAGTGCCCCCAGGATCCGCCTGCGGAAGGCATGACAACCCTGGCCCACAGGATCCGGGTACTGTCCGCCTCATCGCCTTCCCCTTCCCCCTGTTCACGGGAAAGCAGGATCACCGAGACCCGGCCCGGCATATCCTTGTCATAATTCTTTACGACCTTGCCGAGCATGACACCCATGATGCGGGAATCACCGGTATCCGTTTTCTCCATTCTTTTTTTTGAGACATCCTCTATGATATCAAAGATCGCCATACTATTCTTCCTCTGCTGACTCGATACTCATCCCGTGCGACACGGCATGTCATTTTCCGATGCTGTTGGCACAGCCTTCAAATGTGGTGCGGAAGCTCTTGCCCGCTACATATACATGTCTTACATTTGTAAGATAAAAATCATTATTGAGGGGTGTGCCGAAATCCTTCAGTGTTATGAATCTTCCGGGCACCAGCTCCGGAAGTCCAAGATACTCTCCGGATATGCTTCCCAGATGATAATTCATGGTCTCCATCAGATAGGAAGCCCTGTATCCGGCTTCTTCCTTACTCTCCGTTGTCGGGTCGATATAGACAAGGGCCTGCTTCTCAATCAGGGGCTTGGCCTTGTTCCCGAGGGAGATCTTGCTGTTACTGGATTTCTTGTCCCCGATATACTTTCCCTGCTCCATGTCAATGTTCCGGACCACGACCTCCTTCACAAGTCCGGTGATGTCATAGCCCACATCCACAGCGGTCAGTCCGTTGTTCGGGGTCAGCACGATCAGCGGGTTGCTGTTCTTCTTGGCTTCGATAAAATAAAGGGTTTTCCCCACGGCAAAGAAATCAAAATTGTACCGCTTTGCCGCTTTCACCATAAAGTCATAATCGCTCTCTTCCACCATTTCCACTCTTTTGTCGGTGGTCTTATCCCCTCCGCCTCCGGCACCGGCAGGTTTGTCCGGCGTGGCACTGATATTCGTTTCCATGAACAGCGATCCCGAGGAGTCCCTTTCCTGGAAGATGGAATATCCGTCCAGGATCTCCTTTACGGCGTCGCTGTAGTACTTTGCCTTCAGCCGCCTGGAATGCCGGTTGGCCATCATCAGCCCCTTTACATCCATGCAGGTAAGCTCAACGGTCGGTTTTTCATCCCCGCCGATATCTGGGACGACAAAATGCACCTTTGCGATAAATCCGCGAAATACCTCCCGGACAGACATGGCATATCCCAGATATATGATGACGGTGGAGCCGAGAAACAGGAACTGCTTCGAATTCTTGATCTCAAAGCTCTTGCTGAGCTCATCATAAGCTCCCCCGAGGGTAATGGTCGCAATGGAGGCCTCATATCCGGAGGTAAGTTCCACCTCGACCTCCTTCACGGAAAGGCTCTGCTTATCATCCAGCGCCTTTCCTCCGATGACCACACTCACCTTCGGCTCCCGAAAACTCTCATATGTTTTTTTCAGATTTTTAAACTCAAATTCAGCCATAATATCTTAAAGATTGATCAGATTTCCGAACTTCTGTCCCGTGCTTACGAAACTTTCGCTTCCGTCCTTAAAGTCTTCCTTGTAACGTTGCTGCCATACGGCCAGTGAATTCGGCCAGATCTCGGCATCCGCACACATGATGTTCAGATTGACCACCGCCCGTACCGGTTCACCCACCGGGTTGAACATGGTATATTCCGCACTGACACCCCTAAGAACCCCCGAATAGGAGACGCTGCCCCAATGGAATGTGATCAGTCTCGTATTCTCGTTTCGGAGCGCTCCGATCAGACCCTCCACATCCCTCTGTACGGAGGTCTTCTTTTTATTGTTTCCTGTCAGCAGGGCATTTGCGATCCCCTTCGCCACGTTGGTGGGCGCAAGGTTCGTCTTAGCCTCCATGAAAGCATCCTGCGGATCCATGGCATCGAACAGGAGATCCACCGACATACTGATGGTAGCCTTCGCATAGGCCTGGGATACATCGTCCTTCGATCCCTCGATGGAGTTCATCTTTCGTACAAGTCCTCCGTTATGTCCGGACAGGGTCAGGCTGTTTGGATTGAACTGTACGGTAAATAGCTTCCGCCTGGACTCAAACTGCTTCAGATAGGCCGCGGTAAGCTGGGTTCCTTCCTTCAGACCTGCAAGTGTACCGACATAATCCATAAGCGTCCCCTTATTCATCAGGGCGCCTCCTCCCAGAGCGTTTCCGGCCATTCCTCCCAGGCCGCCCCCCTTGACGATCGCCACGGCGTCCTGCTGTACGGCCTCACGCCCCCGAAGATCGATCACCTCCAGGATGGCCTTCTCCACATTTCCCATATTATTCATTAAGGATGAACCAACAGCGTCCATTACTCCCATAATCCGTTCCTTTCCGATCTGCTGAAACCAGCTATAGTTTAAGATTCAGCAAGCTGTTATTCGTAAACTTATTGACCTTGTCCAGCAGGCTTCCTCCCGCTCCCGGAGCTTTAAAGGTTTCATCAAAGGCGTCATTCCAGTACTTTTTATCATATGCATATCTTGATCTCTCAGAAGGAGTCTCCACCTGATTCTTCGGACCCTGCCAGATCCGGAGTGCGATCTTCCCGCGGATCGGCTCTCCCTTTTTATTGAACATATTATAAAGAACCCGCGCCTCGGTCACCTCACCATGAAAACTCATATCTCCCCAGAAGAAGATCACCTGTGAAGCGGACGGAACCGAAAGCAGCGATAGCAGACCTTCGATCTGCCGCCTTACGGAATGTGTCTTGGTGAAGGCGGTCACGGTATTTGCAATATTGGATACCGTAAGTCCTGTCAGGGGATTGTCCGACAGCATGAAGGCGTCAATGTTGTTCACTTCGTCGAAAAGCAGTTCCATGCTGAGGGTCGTGGCAGGAGGTGCGATATGAAGGTTCATGTCCTGAAGACCGACATTTTCCTGGAAGTTTACCTGCATTCCTGCCGTTGTTTCCAGGTGGATGGAAGACGGATTGTACTGAACCTCGAGCGCCATGTATTTATGGCCTTTTGCATCAGAGGAAATATCCTTAAATGTAGCGGCTTTTCCGCCATTCAGTGCTTTTTCTGCCCTGGCCAGCAGTTTTTCGTCCAGTCCCGTGATATCGAAATCGACGGTATCCGAACCTACCTCAAGGGCATCGATGGAATTATCATCCTCCTGATCGATCTTACCCGGCATCCGGATGCATAAAACCGCCTTTACGATATTCCCGGTCAGACTTCCTGTTAAGTTTTGAACCGCTTTCCCGATTGACATACTTAAATCCCCCGTCGGATCTTCTCATTCTTCAGCTTCTTTTCCAGCTTCTGCAATACCTGCTCCGAGATGGCTCCCATCTGCGACCTTACGCCTCTCGACACAATTGCTTCGATGTCCTCGGCTTCCTGCCGGCTTAAGGTTCTTTCGGCATTTGTCGTTACGGAATAGGTATTCCTTCGCTCTGTCTCAAGGATCTCCCGGCGTTGCTCCATTTCTCTTCTCTGCCTGTTTTCGGACTGCCGGAAGCTCTCAAAGGCTTCCTCGATCTCTTCCTGTGTCATTACGGCATTCCGCCTGTAAACCAGTTCACTGGAATCTATATCTTCCGGCACGGATACCGGTTCCGGCTGTCTCCTTGCGGCAGCCGTGATCCTCTGGATCTCCTCGGCCGCAGCCTCCACATTATTTCTCGTGATCCCTACCCGGCTGGTATCTGCCGTACCGTCCATGTACTGCTCGATGACACGGAAGATCTCCACATTATTCTCGGGGAAGATCCGTGTGATCTCCCGGAAGACCTCGCGCCTTTCCTGTTCCTGCTGATCTTCGGCGTTTCGAAGTTCATCAAACAGTATCTGTTCCTGATCCATAAGGGACAGAGCTTCCTGCATGGTACGCTCTTTCCCGCCGGTTTCCTTTTTGCCCGTACGGATATTCTGCAGTACCTGAAGCATCTTCTGATAACGTTCCACATTCTGAAGATTCATCTCGTTCATCTCGCGGATCGTATTCTCTATGGTAACCGCCTCTTCCGCATTTTCGGAAAATTCCTGCAGCTCCGTAAGGGATACATGCTCGATATTGCTTTCCCCGCCGGAGGTGAGATACGTCTCAGTGACAGGCGACTCCGCCTCTTCCACACGGATATTCAACCGGTTGAAAACATTCTCCGAGGAACGATACAGTGCACCCCGGTATTCGATCCAGGTATCTCCACGTCCGATCCGGTCCGCACCCGCGTGGAACAGATTCTGAACCACCTCCAGAAGAACCGCTGCCGTAAGTCCGGAACCGGTTTCCGACCTGCTCCGTTCCTGCATACGCAGTTCTCTTTCGTAGATATTCTCTCTTTGGAAATGCCGGTTTTCCCGAAGGATCTGTCCCGCTCCCTGCCTTTCGGCTTCTTCCTGCGTGGGGACCGTCTCCTGACGGTAGATCATTTCGGCACCTTCATGCTCCCGCCGGATCTCCCTTCCCGGGATCGCGGACGCCTGCCCGGTCCGGATGGTTTCCGTGCTTTCCCGTTCCGTCAGCCTTTCGGTACCGGATACGGTCTCTGTATGCTCCGTACGCAGCTGTTCTCTCTGCTGTTCCTCCCGAAGTTCGGATCGTACGGATGTGAGCAGTTCTTCTCTTTCTTCGGAACGGAGCCTCTCTCTTTCCAGGCGTTCCCGCTCTGACCTCTGTTCAATCTCCCTGTCGATACGTTCGGTCACAAGCTGAGTGGAACCATCGGCTTTTGCTTCGGCTGTCTCCGGAGTTTCCGAAGTCTCGCGGTAGATCAGTTCGGAGCGTTCAAAGCTCCCGGCCGGCTGTGCCATTCCTTCGCCTTCGGGAAGGGATATGGCGCCTTCCGTCCTCAGCTGCTCCCTAACCTCGCTCCTTTGCTCCGTCCGTTCGGTCTCCTGCGTACGGGAGCTTTCTCTTTCTTTCTCCAGACGTTCTCTCTCTGTACGGTAGGTCCTTTCCAGGCGCTCTCCTTCCAGAAGCGTTTCCCGAAGGAGTTCCTCCGAAGCTTCACCCTCCCGGGTTACGGTTTCCGTCCGATACAGGATATCAGCGCTTTCCGGTTCCGTCCGAAGGATCTCCTTCCCCTCCGTTACGTACCGTTCCGTATGCTCCGTTGTCTGTTCCGGTCCGGAGGTTGAAAGAACCCTTTCGGTTTCTTCCCGGATACGCACCGTATCCCGTCCTGCTGCCGTCTGTCCCGGAAGGACCGTTTCACTTCCTTCCCGGTATATGACCTCCGTCCGTTCGCTCCCTGTACCGCCTGCCTGACCGGTCACTTCCGCCGGCGCAGGCCCGGTCGTCCTCTCCGTCCGGAGTTCTTCGCGAAGCTCTGAGCGAACAGCAGAAACAACCGATTCAGAAATATGGCTTCTGTCGGTTTCCTTCTCCACATATTCCCGCCCGGTCATTCGTTCTCTTTCCGTTCGTTCCGTCTCACGGATCGTCTCGGAAAGACGGGCCTCCGCACCTTCCGGAGTGGCAGCTGCTGCCGCTTCCTCACGGTAGATCAGTTCGGATGACTCATGCTCAGTCCGAAGGACAGGCTGCTGTTCGGTTACATACCGGTCTGTATGATCTGTCCGTATCTCCTGTCCGGCCTGTTCCGTAATGCGAACGCTGTCCGAAGGAAGCTTCTCCGTATCTCTGCCGGGGATGGGGATCTCCGTATCCGGAAGGGATTCCTCCCTGCCTTCCCGGATCCGTGTCCCGGCCGTATCTGTCGGTTCTCTTTCTGTATCCTGAGCCGGCACCCCGGGGATCCCTTCGGAGGACTGTATGGTATGTGTCGTCTCCCGCATCCCGGATCGGGTTTCCAGGACAGATCGCTCTGACTCTCTGCTTCGCTCTCTTTCCCGCTCCAGCCACTCTCTCTCGGAAAGGATCTCTCTTTCCAGCCGCTCCGACTCCCGAAGCGTATCCGTAAGTGTCCCGGCCGGTGCTTCCCCTTCTGCCGGTGTCTGTCCTTCCCTGTAGATCAGTTCTGACTCCGTATGCCCGGTGCGAAGGAACGGTTTCTGTTCGGTGACATACCGCTCCGTACGTTCCGTACGGGTCTTGGCTTCTCTTTCTTCGAGGATCCGAAGACGATCCTCCGTGATCGTTGTTGTATCTCTCCCGGGAAGCTGTTCCTCCCGAAGGATGCTCTCCTGCCGGTCCCGGATAACAGTCTCTTCACCTGTTGCAGGGGTACGCTCTGCAAAGACCGTTCCCTGATCCGGTGTTGCAGCTGCTTCTCTTTCCGTGCGGTAGAACTCACGGATCCGCTGCTCCAGCTCCGATACCGTCTGTCTGGCCGTTTGGAGTCTGTCCCTCTCGATCGTCAGGCGTTCCCTGAGAATCTGTCTCTCTCTTTCAGGTCTTCCGGGTTCCTGTATCCGGACGGTCTTTTGGCCTTCCTCACCTTCTTCGCTTTCCGAAGGTCTCTCCTCTCTAAGGACCATTTCAGTTGACTCGAAGGCTGTCCGTTCGGAGGGTTCCTGCCCGGACAGAATGGTTTCCGAACGTTCGGACCGAAGCACTGTCTCTGTACTTTCCGAAATCCGATCCCGTGTTTCAAGGACCGTTTCCGTATCTCTTCCGGGGATCCGTTCTGCAGGCGGGATCTCCCCGGCCTCCTCCCGGACCACGGTTTCTGTATGCTCCGTAACGGTTTCCCGTTCCGGCATTATAGGTGACTCAGGTTCTCCGGCGGCTGTCTCCTGTGTCTGCAGAGTCTCCCGAAGCTGCGTCTCCAGTTCCAGAACCGACTGCTCCGCCGTATGAAGGCGGTTTCTCTCAAGCTCCAGCCGTTCGCTTAGAACCTGCCGCTCTCTTTCCAGCCTTTCCCTCAGCGAAGCGGGTCCCTTGCCGGCAGTTTCAGTCTCTTCCTCCGATACCGAAGCCGGTTCTTCCCTGTAGACCAGTTCTGCGCCTTCCCGCTCGGTATGAAGGATGGTATCCTGTCCGGACGTATATCGCTCGGTGTGCTCCGTAACCCGTTCGGAGTCTCTTCCTCCGTAGACTGAGCTCTGCTCCGATCGGATCTCTTCTCTTAACAGGTCCCCGGAAACGGTATCCGGAAGGACCTGTCTTTCACCTGTCCCTTCGATCCGTGTCTCCGACTCCCGTATCGTGGTGGTATCCTGCGTTCTTTCGGCTTCCGGCCGGTCCTGCTCCGGTACCTTAAGCGGCGGCTCTCCGGCATCCCGGATCGTCGTCTCTCTTTCCCCCTGCAGGAGTTCTGTACGGATGGTCTGATCGGTATATTCCTGACTGGCTTCTTCGCGATGTATGATATCCGCGCCTTCCCGTTCCGTCCGAAGCTCTCTCTCCCTCTCACGAAGGATCTGTTCTGTGACGGAGGTTTCGGTACCTACCCGTTCGGTTGATTCAAAATGCTCCTCTCTCTGCAGTTCCTGCTGCAGAGCTTCGGGCTGACGGTATCCTTCACCGCCGACGGTCTCCTCCGGTCGATATCCGCTCCCTTCACCGCCTTTCCTGAAGACCAGCTCCGGTGTCTGCTGTACGACGGTATGCAGGATATTCTGTACCAGAAGCCTGCGCGCCACATTTTCCTGTGCGGAGATCATACTTTCCTGAAACTCGATCCGTGTATCATTCAGACTCTTGTTGAAATTGGCTACGATCTGGTAGATCGCACCCGTCTGGAGTCTGTGCATGATCCGCTCGCCGAGGATCTCTTCCCTGGAGGTCTCCGATTCATACAGTTCCCTCTCCACAAGCTCCTTCGTCAGCTCCAGCGTACGTTCCCGGAGTTCCCTGCTCTGTCCCTGAAAACGCATTTCCAGATAGTTATCCACAAAATCCTGTTCCAGGTGGGATTCGTTGATCATCCTGCGGACTTCCTTCATGAACTTTCGGTCATCCCTGATCCCCAGCTTATGAAGCGTATCCGTGATATAGGTCCTGTCCTGATAAGTCAGTTCCCCGTCCACGGAAAGCAGGATGCGGTTCAGCATGTTATTTACGATATTGAATTTTTCTTCGTTCCGGCTGGAAATGATGGTATTCCCGCCAATGGTGGTGGTCCCTTCCTCCATGAGATAGATCTCGGGAGGAGAACTTACCATATGCAATAATTCTTCTTCTCCGATCTCGAGGCCCATCAGAGCATAGTTCCCTGCTATCCTCTCTCCGAAGGCATCATATCCATGCATCAGATCTGTCCGTACCTTCAGCTCGATAGGAGACTTTATGATCATCATAATTCAGAAAGTGCCTGTGCCATAAGTGCTCTCCGCTTCGGGGGATATTTCACAGGTTCTGCCTTTTCATTGTTATTTCGGTTTGCCATATGATCTACGCTTTTCCCGCCCTCATCGGAACCGGGATAGTTCCATTTACTGGGCTGTGCTGCTGTATTTACGCTCCGGTTGATCGTATGATCTACACTGACATTTTCCTCATTGGTACCGGGGAAGTTCCATTTACTGGGTGGATTGGTGGTATTCCGGCTTCGGTTCAACAGATGGCTGTCGCCTTCTCCGATACTTTCGAAGGTGAGATTCGGATTATTCTGAACCTCCCGCAGTCTCTCCGCGTCAATGGACTGCTGTTCCCGCGAACCCGGGAAGATCCACTTACTGGGCTCATTTACCGTATTCGTACTTCGGTTCAGGGTATGGCTGTCACCCTCACCGATGCTTTCGAATGTAAGATTCGGATTGTTCTGAACGGCATTCATTCTCTCTGCGTTGATCTGTCTTTGCTCAGAGGAGCCCGGGAAGACCCACTTGCTGGGCTGGTTCACCGTATTCTGACTACGATTGGCCGTATGACTCTGGCCGATCTCCTCCTGTTTCTTCTTAAAATCCGGGAAGAGCTGCTCAAGCATCCGGCTGATCGGCTTTTTCTTTTTCTCTTTTTCTTCTCTCTCTGCTTCGAGGTCCTGATATTCCCTTGATCCGGGATATACCCACTTGCTGGGCTTCGCTGCCGTATTCTTATTCCGGTTCCCGGTGTGTTCCTCACCTCCGCCCTTTACGGTTCCGTCATATTTCCACTTCTCACCCTTCTCCCAGCCGGCGCTGATCTGATTCATGGCCATAAGCTCGCGGTAGGCGATGGTGATGGTCTCGGTGTGAAGACGGCTCTGCTCTGCGTTCAGTTCTCCGTATTCCTTTGCGATCACGGTGCAGCCGGTGAAGATATACGCCCTTGCACAGTTGGTGAAGCTGATATTCTTGTACCAGTCTCCGGCCGGGCTGCGGTTTACATAAAGAACTACCGGGAGCACAAGATCGGTTCCGAGTGACAGCGGATCCAGGAAGCCGGAATTCAGATCAAAGAATCCCGCATCCGTTCCCACATACCGTTCCACCTGGAAGGTGAAGGGCTTGGTGATGGGCTTTCTCAGCATATGGACATAGTCATTCAGACCTCCCTCCTGATAGTATTCAAACTCATTTTCTTTCGTGAATACATGTACGGAGCGAAGCGGAATGAAAAAAGCAGCCTCCACCTGCAGCGCAAAGGAATACGCCACAGCCGGATTCAGCTGAGAGTTCTTATGGGATCTGTCGTAATTTCCACCTGCCATATCGGGGTCCTCTTTGTTCCTAGTTCATCAAAAATCTTCCGGGCTGCATCTCAGTGATGCTCTTTTCTTTCTTTTCTTTGGAGGGATTCAGTTCCCTGTTAATACCGGATATCTCCTTGCACCATTTTCTCCGTTCTCTGTGTTCCAGCTGTAGGACAGATTCCTCACCCCAGTGAAAATAGTATGAGATAAACGCCATTTCCTTATATAACTCTTCCTCCGGATAGAGCCTTATCCCTCCCCGGTAAAATTTAGCGGCACCTCAAAGGCCTTGCCGCAATCGGGGCAGACTGCCGTAAGTGTCGGCGGTTCCACATCATTGATCCTCTGGTACATATCCTGCAGAAAGGCCAGGTCCGCCGTAAAGAGCTTTTCGATCACCGTCGCGGATATACCCTGTACACCTTCCAGCTCGGTGATCACACGACTGAGGATCACGATGGTCAGATAGGACGGGTTCTGCAATACACGCGGATCCCTGGTGGCGGAGATCTCATCTCCCGCCGTTGCCAGCCGCATCTTGCCTCTCCTGTGTACTTCTCCGTTGGAATCGATGTATCCCTTCGGTAATGTGAATTCATAGATCGTCTGCATATTAACCTCCTCTTACGCGGATTTATGATCTTTCTGGCATATGTCACTATGCTTTTTGTAAGATGCATGACCCCGTGGGGGATCATGCACCCTGAAACAGCATACTGAGGGGTCACCTCTCCTCTCACGCTCCGCGTTCGAGTCGATGTGACGGCTGCGCCTGCCATGGATCACCTCTCCTCTCGCGCTTCGCGTTCGAGTCGATGTGACGGCTGCGCCGTATACATCTTCTTCGATATACCTGCGCATACGAGCAAGCTCGTGCGCAGGATATCTCGAAGATGTGCATGGCTTAGTTCGGGATCACAAGTTCCTCATATGCGATCTCAACGGACTCGATCGCAACACCGGAGTTGCCGGCATCCAGATCGGGGGCGTTGTACTTACATACCCACGCATTTGTCAGAGTCCATGTCCTGGTACCCGTCGGGGTAGTTACTGTCTGGGTAGGTGCACCGGGGTTGATGTCGATCAGCTCGATCGTAACATCATATCTCGGCATCTGACCTCTGGTCTCACTTACGCACTCCTGAACCCAGGTCTTAAAGGGGCTGTCAATGATGTAGCCCATCTTCAAAGTTACATTTCCGTGCTTAACAAGGCCCGGAATCTTTACAGGTGCAAGAGAACCTGAATTACCCTGTCTGAAGTCGATCACGTCGACCGATCCTTCCACGCCGGTCACCTCTGAGAACGCCGCAGTACCGGCAATCTCGGATACAGTGACCAGAAAGTTCATTTTTGTTAACGGATAATAGGAACCTTTACCATTATCATAAGTATTAGCTGCCATACTGTATTATCTTCCTTTCTTTAGTCTGTTTCCTTGATTTACTCTCCGCCGCCGGATTCTGCCGTGAACTGGGTTACACGGAAGATTACGAATTCTGCCGGTCTGGACGGTGCGATACCTACGTTACAGATCAGTCGTCCGTTCATGATATCATCTCTGGACATCGTAGAAGTTCCGATCTCAACAAAGTAGCTGGAGGACGGTGAATCACCTGCCAGCATGCCGTTTCTCCAAAGTCCGTCAAGGAATCCGGATACGGACAGCTGTACTCTCTGCCACAGTGTTGCATCATTCGGTTCGAATACAACCCAGTTGGTATTTGCCTTGATACTCTCCTCTACATAGATGAAAAGTCTGCGGACATTGACATACTTGAAGGTTGCATTTGTAGAAGCGGTACGCGCACCCCATACACGGATTCCCTGTCCGGGAAGCGCCCGGATCAGATTGATCCCTTCGGGGTTCAGGATATCCTGCTCCTCATTCGTATAATTGGTCTTCAGACCGGAGCAGAATACAGTCTCATTTGCAGGTGCCTTATGAACGCCTCTGGTCTGATCGGTTCTTGCATAAACACCCATGATCGCTCCTGAAGGAGGTACGAAATCAGCCTTGTTGGAAGACGGATCAAATACCTCGATCCACGGATGATACATAGCCGCATAGGTGGAATCGATCATGCTTCTGTAATTGATCAGATCGATGGGCTTGTAATAATCCTTCGGCATATCGATGACCGCGAAACGGTTCTTCTGGTTCTCGCAATGTCCTACCAGAGATACAACGACTTCGGGGATCGTAACACCGGGAACCGCCAGCATGCTGACATTGTTATTCTCAACAAATGCCTGCAGACCGGTACGCTTGCCGGGGCCGTTGTCCTGTCCGATAAATGTTCCGGCATTTACTTCGGATACGGAACCGTCTGCACCATCCTCAAGGAAGAAGGATCCGCTCTCTTCACCATCTCCGAGGATCGCCTCAACCGGGTCTCCCGCATCCTCCATGGGAGTAACCTCAACATCCACGATCTCGCTGCCGGCCAGCTTGGAGCCTACATAAAGCGGAGAAGCGGGATTGAAGGTCAGATCCGTATAACGCTCCAGATCATCACCGTAACGTACGATCATGTCAAATGTAACAACATACAGTACATTCTCGGGAATGATATTTGCATCAACGGCATCCTTCGGAAGATCATCCTCAAAGGTAAGCGTCTTGTCCATGATGGTCTTGATCCGTGTATAGGTTCCGTTGAACTCGATGATATCGCCTTCACGAAGACCGTCAACGCTCTTTGCCTTATATCCGGAATCGGTCTCCTCAAGGAGCTGGATCTTATGACGCTTTACGGAATTCAGAGTGATCTGGATCTTGTTTCCCCAGGAACCGGGGTTCTTTGCCTTCACTGTGAGCAGACCCTGCTCAGCGGAAGCAGCCACAGCATCCTCGGGTGCAACACGCATAACATAGCATCTGGTTCCGCCATTTGCGAAATACTGCTCTACGCTGTTTGCAAGGTATCTGAACTCACCATAGGTGAACTCATTCAGATATCCGCCGAAATTCTGCTTAAATGCCTTAAAACTCGGAACAAAAACGGGTGCTCCGCTTACCGGGCCCTTCTCTGCAAGACCGACAAAACCGGCCGTGCTGGTTCCTACGCCTTCGATGCCGCGTGGTGAATTGTCATATTCTTCCACATATACACCAGGTGAAAAATATTCTGCCATTTTTTCTTTTCCTTTCTTTGATTAAGATACCATGAAGAATCAATTTGCATTTGTCTTCTGCTGACCCGGAACGGTTACCGTGATCTGGCCGGCATAGGCGCACATCAGCTTGCAATCCTGTGTCAAACAGGGTTTCCCTGCGATCAGTACCTTTGGATTGGCTGGCAGCCAGGTGCCAACCGGAACCGGCATACATGGCTGCGGTGTCAGGGTTCCCATAGCTGCTGCCGTTGCGGAAGCAACCGCCGGATTAGCAAGCGACATGCACATCCCAAATGGTCCGACATTTGTCGTCGGAGCCGCGTCCTGAATGGTGGCCGCAGGTTTCCCTTCCGCCAATACCTTATTCTGTGACGACACTTTGATGGGTGCAGGTGCATTTCCCATGGAACACATCAGATTGCCACTCATAGCCACTAATAAACTCACTGTAATTCCTCCTGATCATTAAAATCAACTACCTGAAATCTTACCTCGTCTCCGACCACATAACGCACCAGATACTTTGTATCCTCTCCTTCATCGATTACCCGGAGCAGATAACTTCCGTCATCCTTTACTCTTCCGTATACGATGCGTGCGATGGGCAGATTGGTGGCGAACTCTCCCTGTAATGGATTTTTCAGCTTAACAGACTTTTCGGAAATGATTTCCTCGATCTCGATTCTTTCATAGCTTGACCTGTCTGCTGACAGTAAACCGTAAACTGCTTCGTCCATCGGGGCTCTGCCTCCGGATGGAACATAAACCGACATGACATTGGTCTTCTTATTCAGACCTTCTGACATGCAGATACATTTCTTCAGGTTTACCGCCTCAATTCTTGTAAGAAAAGGAAGAGTGCCTGAGAAACTCTGCGTAAAATATGCTTTCGGCGTGTTCTCCGATGGCATCAGGAACACGTTGCAAACCGGAAGTCTCTCGTCCATTTCTTCGTAACAGACCTTTACCTCGTAATCTTCGTACCCCCGTACCGATATCCGCATAAGAAAATCTTCCCTGCCGGTATTGATGAATACATAGATTCCCGCACCTCTCGACTCCGGTCTGACTGGTACGCCGTCTCTCATGAAACTAACGCTTCTCTCGTCTACTGTCGCTCCCGTTGTCGTGTCGAACAGATTTATTAAAAGATCAAGCCGTGCACGAATAACAGAAGCTGCCATTTCCTATCCTCCTTTCCTTCCCGCACAGGTGTAACCCCCCATGCTTCAACAAAAACCTGGAGACAATAACGCGTAAACACACATTAATTTCCGTTGTCCCCTGCTACATGCAGTCCGATCTCGGCCTCGACTACGCGTGGCGTGTCGATGACTTCCGCACTGGACAGATATACGGGTGCCGCCTTGTAGAACAGGCTGATCTGATATGGTTTGTTGATCGCCTGCCACACCCTTACCTTTTCCTCCAGACTTATCTTCGCCTGAGACAGTACGATCGGAGGTTCCTGTGTCGTAAGCCAGGACTGCAGTTCATCGGGCCGTACGCTGTTATTGTCATTAACAATCTGCGCAACCTTACCGATGATCTTCTGTACATCCGGATCCTTGAGCCCCATCTGGGCTCCTCCGTTTATAAAGACCATATAGTATAACGCAAATGGTCTGGGCGGCTTTGTCAGTTCGGCTCTGCCCCGTTCGATCATCCGCGGAGAGATCACCTGTATGTCCTCCACGATGTCGTACAGATACAGACCCACCAGATAATCCACATCCTGGGATGAGGGTGAGGATATCTCGATATTGTTAGGTGAGGGGATCGGTTCCGGGCACATTTTCTCCCGAAGCTTCCTCACGATATATGCACTTACATCTGCTATGATAGGATAATCAGCCATTGTTTTTCCTCTTAAATAAAGCCTTCTGTTTACTCCAGGATGCTTCCCAGGATCTCATTTACTCTTCCTTCCATGGATTCCGTCAGGCAGACTGCGTACTCCGTATTCAGAACATATTCCGAATAACACCTGAGCAGCACTCCTGCATCCTCCTCGGACAGATACATCGTCCCGTTTGATACCGTCTTGTACATAAGTTTTTCTTCCTGACCGCCGCGCTGTATCTGATCGGATCCGCTGACGAAAACGATGCTGTTCCCGCCGTCACTCATGGTCACGGACCGTTTGGATGTATCATAATAATATCTGTAATCCGTGCAGAGGCCGATGGTCTTCAGATTGATATATTCGGGATTCTTGTCCGCATACTGATCATACAGATACTTACTGTCCTTCGAACGCATCAGACTCGCCATATCCGCTGCAAGCGAACGTGCCGCTGCGACACCGTTCCTTCCGAGTCTGGAAACCAGAGCCGTGGCCATGGCAAGATCCTCTGCCCCCATCGTCTCCACCGGTTTCCCGAATTCTGCAGCGAGAGCCGACCGGATATCTTCTTCGCTCAAACGGATCGCAGCCGATGAGGTACCTTCCTCCTTCCCTGGATCCGATGATCCGGAGCCTGCATCGGAAGCAGACGGATTTCCGACTTCCTCCAGTTTATCTTCAAGCTTATCCAGTGCCTCATCCGCGTCCAGATCCTTAAGTGCCGTTACGGCAGCGGAGACATCCGCCTTCGGATCCTTTGCCAGTTCTGCCAGTGCCTCCGACGCGATCCTGTCGGCCAGCTCGGCATCCGCACTCTGTCCGGTCCTTGCAGCCTCGGCCGCGATATCAAGATCCACTGCCGCGATCTTGTCATCATACAGATTGGCGGTGGCAAGATCATTATCATCCAGTGCCTGATCTCTCTTGCTCTGGAGCTCGGCTTTTTTATCATACAGCTGATCCATTTTGGATTTGAGGCTTTCCTCCGATGTCCGTATCTCCGTCGACGCCTTCTTCAGCCAGTTGGCATGACCGTCGATGGAACTGCCTGCCCTGGATTTAAATGCGTCATCCGGAACAGAGGCATAAAGTCCTTCCGTCCAGGAGATACAGCCTTTCACATAAAGCAGCCCGTCAGCCGCACTTACACGCATACGATATGCATCAATGAGGAATTCCAGTTCACTCCGTTTTGCCTCCAGATCATCCATCTGGGTATCAAGCGCCTTCTCGGCAGCCGCCGAAGATGCGCCCCTGGAAGCCTCCCTGGTATACTCTGCCGACGCTCCGCGGGTCAGTGCCGTCTCATACTGGGTTTCGGCAAGGTTGAGAAGGGAATGATCCAGCAGATATACTTCACTTTCGGAATTTCTGACCATATTTGAACTGATATTCCGAACGTCTCTCAGATAGGTGAGGGCATTTCCGGCTCCCGACGTGGAGAGCTCATCGATCACCTGTCTTGAAAATACATATTGGGCATGTCCGAGGACCGTAGACCCGTCCATCAAAGCTTTGGACTGCGTATCGTAGTAGGATTGCTGGCAGTTCTGAAGACATTCTCCGATGGCCGAGATCAGATCGGGATCCGTCTGAAATGCCACCTCCTGCTCCGAATCATGTTCTCTCACCTGCATCAGGGATTCCTTCAGGCTCTTCAGATACCCGGGATCCTGCGCATTGGAATCACCGGCGGTATAAGGATTCCTGAAATCTCCGGAGGATGTATAATAGCTTCCGGATGCCAGATCATACAGGACACCGAGGGCATGCTCGTCCAGCATGGCCAGTTTATTCATTACCACACTTCTTCTGGCCGCATCCACATTTGCCATCAGTGAATATACGATCTCTGCTTCTTCCTGTTTCTTCTCTGCTTTCAGAGACTTATAGGCCTCATACAGCCGCTTCAGATCCGCGTCGTAACCATCCGTCTCCGCATCCCGAAGATCCATCGCAAAGAACGTCGAAAGGATCTGGTAGGTATAACGGTCCACCCGCTTCCTTCCGGTGATCTCGGAATTCTTATCGATCAGATACTGATCCTCGGAAACCGTCTGCCCGGTCTTGGAATCGCTGAACTGTGACCACAGAGGTTCCAGTTCCTTCAACTTGGAAAGATCATAAGGATCCGGGATGTCAAAGGGGTTCACCTCAGCTCCGTTGGATGTATCGATCAGGATCCCGTCGGAACCCACATAATACTGAACAAAGAGATCTGCCAGATCCGATTCGGGTACGGAATTCGCACTGTTCATGATATCACTAAGGGATTCCGCATCCGTTACATCATACCAGAGATCATCTCCGACCTCTGATTTATAATAGATCTTCATCTGGCTGGACTGACTGGCGGAATCCACGGCTTTCTCATACAGTTCATCCGTCAGGGCATCCATATGGATCAGATAGGTGCCGATAAAGAGGGTGGAAACACCGATATTGTTTTTTGAAGAAAACTGCGAAAAACGAACAGCCTCATCGGGCCCGAGGACAGCCAGCGCCCTGTCCTTGGCAAAACTGAAGGCGATGACAAACACAAATGCCGTCACCAGAAGCTGAGCTATTCTTTTTTTCAGCTTTTTTCCGTTCATTCCGTTACCCGTTTCTTAAGCTTTCCGCTTCCCGTATCCATATATGCGATATACAGGAGTTTTTCCGATGTATCATAGAATTCGATACTGAGTTTATCCAGATCTGCGGATACCAGACCGAGATGCCGGAATTCCTCATGGATCTCCGATCTCTCCCTGCTTCCCAGCGTCTTACCGGTTTCCGTGAGCACCCTGTAATAACCGACGCCTTCGCTCTCCAAAGGCGTAAAAGTGATGCTGGCCATTCCCGTCGTTTCACTGATCCGGGTCAGGAAAGAGCCTACGATCCCGGTCTCTTCCTTGTTGAGGCTCATGGCTGTCACTATACTCAGCACACCGTTTTCATCGTTCGGGTCGATCACGCAGTCATCCACGAACTCCTCCCCGCTGTACAGCCGGATCCGAACCTGTCCGATATTCTCCCGGGTCAGTGCCATATGCCGGATGGATCCGTCCACAGGCGTCCGGTCTCCGATCCTCTGGTCATCACACCATAATTCGAAATGTGTGACGGTGACCGGGAAATCCTTTGGGATATAGACCGAAAGCTCAAAGAGTTCTCTTTGGATAATGGGCTTCAGGTAATACTGCGCTTCCTTCTTATCCCTTTTGATATAACTCTCTCCTTCCGCAGCCACATTCAGCTCCGGGTCCGTACCCGACAGCAGCGCGCTGACAGCTCCGCAGGTCAGACGGTCAAAGGAATAGAAGGTCTGGGTGTAGAGCTTCATGGCTTCCAGCAGGGAATCCTGATAGTTTTCATATTCCTCCACCGCATTTTCATACTCTTCCTGTGTCAGCTCCCCCATGCGGTTTTGGGCTTCATACTGTTTTGCTCTGCTCCCGGCTTCCGTCTGTTCCGTCAGATACTTCTGATAGGAACTGCGGATATTGATATAACTGTTAAAGGCCTCCTCGATCTTCCGGTCGAGCTCAGCCCTGGCCGCTTCTTCCTCTTCCCGGGCGGAGACATAGTCCAGCACATTCTGATAGAGTACATAGGGATCGTCTTCTATGTAACGGGTACCATCCAGGGAACCCTTCATCCATTCCTTCGGGATCTCGATAAAGCGGCAGATCTTCTTGTCTCCTTCCCAGTAGCTGTCCACCTGCTCCAGGAATTTCTGATAATCATTCTTAAAGGATCTGGAGTTCACTTCCCGTCCTGCCAGAGCGTCACTCACGTAACGCGAGATCATGTGGATATCCTTCTTGTACCGGGACTCCATCAGCTCATAGTTGATACTGAGTTCCAGCTTGGCGGTGAGGGAGGCGATACACGCCTCATAATATGTGGCATCCCGGTCCTCTGTATAAGTGATCAGCGCCGGAAGCATGGATCGTTGGATCGTCGCCTCCGTATAAGGCCGTTCAAATGTGTAACCTGTAGTCACATCCAGTCCCGTCATCTCAGACAGTCTCTTCAGATCAGCCTCCAGGGTCCTTCGGTCAGCGGATATACGTCCGGTCAACTCATCCAGTTTCTTCTGCTGACGTTCCAGATCTCCTTCTGTCGCTTCTCCTGTCTTGATCATCTTTCGTGTATGCGCGATCCCGCTTTCCAGTCTCTTATACCGGTCCTCGGCATATGCATTCTTTTCCTGAAGCGTAACGATCTCTACATAAAGGTTATTCACTTCCTCGGAAAGCCCGTACAGCTCATCCTGAACCTTACGCTCGGCCACCTGAACCTCTCCGGCCAGCTGAACCGGTTTAAACTCAAACTCCGATGCCTCCGAGAGATTCGGCTTCTCCGAAACGGAAATGCTCTGAAGCGGACTCCAATGAAGCGTGGACATGCTCTTTTGCCTCATCTTAACGGCTTTTACCGCGCTTTCCCTCTCTGCCTTCTTTGCCTCTACCTGCATCTTTGCAGCCTCATAGGAAGCATCATTTCGAAGAGCCAGAGCCCGGGCCTCATCCAGTGTCAGATTTTTATCGGCCGCATCCGTGGGGATCGGGGGATAGGTCATGAGCATACTAACCAATACCGCGGCACTTAGCGCAGCACTGATCAGACGCTTTCTCCATTTCCCGGTCTTTCTCATTGATCTCCTCCGGACTGTATCTCGTAAAATGCAAAATTTCCGCCCTTCTCATTACATACGAAGGAATAATTCAGATCCCCCCGCCTGAAGGTATAAATATAAACTGTATACTGCTGGTCGAAGCTGTTTACGACCACGTCGTCGCTGTACACCATCGTGGTATCCATATTGATCCGCCCCTTCAGCGTATTCTGTCTGTCATTCAGGATATTGATGGCAACCGCCTCCGGTAATATTACGGATGAATATCCCTCATAGACCGGTTCCCCCAGGATCTGCTTTACGACCTCGATGCCCCTTGCTTCCAGCCTTCCCGACCGGAATACATTTGACAGGACGATCACATTGACTGCTTTCATCTCATCATCGGTCGCTGCTCCGTCACCCTTTGCAAGATACAGTGCATTGATGTCGGACAGATGGATCACGGCATCACTGCCCAGATCCTCATTTTCCTCATACAGCTTCTGTTTTCCGAGATATTTCTCCCGGATCTCCTTCGGCGATTTTCCAAGCAGTTCCCCATATATGATCTCATCCGAAGCGAAGGTTCCTTCATACACCGGATTCCCGCCGGAATCAAAGAGTTTGCCTTCGCCCTCCTTCATTCCTTCAAAAAAGGTCCCCTCATACTCTCTTGTCCCGTTGGGACGGAACAGCGTTCCCTGTCCTTCATAGAGATTTGCATGGAAATTGCCCTTATAGCGAACCGCTCCGCTCTCGTAGCTCAGCGTACCTTCGCCCTCATAGCGGTTCTTCTCAAATGTTCCCGAGTACAGCACCACTCCGTCGCGTGAAAAGAGTTTCCCCTCTCCCGTCACATAGCCCTTGCTGACCTGCCCTTCATAAGCGATATATCCCGACTTGGCCTTGATCCGGACCTTGTCGTCTGCCAGGCGCAGCATAAAGGAATTGTAGGAATAGGTAGGGATCCCGCCGGAGCTGCCGGAGAACAGTTTCAGCGAAGAGGTGATGTACCAGATGCTGAGGACTCCTACTACGATGATGATCAGGTAGGCAAGGCGTTTGCTGATCATCCAGCGGAACACCGTGTAATAGTCATCCTTGTTCTTCGGTCTTACATCGAACAGCTTTACGAAGAAATCCCGGATCCTGCCAATGATCCTGGTCCTTACAAAATCCCAGCTGAGCAGCAGACGGAGTTTGGACACCAGGGACGCGAACTTTGATTTAATTGAAGAAAAAAGTACACTGAATAGATTCTGTCCCATGTCTCCCTGCTTCCTATCTTACTGGTCAACCCGGATATATCCCGACTGAGAAGCAACCTCATCTTCACTCATATATTTCTCACATTCGAAGATATACCATTTTGTCATACCGTCCTCCGGACATTCCTTCAGAATCTCCATGAACTGGTTTCGAGCCAGATAATAATCTCTTGAACCATACAGCTCAAGCGTTGCTTCAAATTTCTCCCTGTTGATCAGCATCAGCTGACGTGTCTTGGCCGGATATGCATCCAGCATCTCGTAGAACCGGACCTCTCTTCCGCTTTCCTCAAAGTATGCTTTCCCGATATACCGTTTCTCACCGATATCATGCGCTTTGATGATATTCTCGGTCGCAACCATCGGGATCCCGAGCCGGCGGAACCATTCCGCATAAGAATCCAGTTCTCTGGAATACTCGGAATCGATATAGGTAAGACTCTGGGAATCCGATCCTGCCACACCATATATCAGCTGATCCCAGTATAACAGAATGGAAGAATCCAGTATTCCTGCGGCGGCGCTGTTCTGGCTGACCTGCAGGATCTGAGGTACCGTAGTTTTCTCATCCTTAAGCAACAGGAACCTCATATTTGCAAAAGACGGTTCTCTGGAGATCAGTACCCCTTCGTTCTGCCTTGCATAGACCTCAACGCTTGAGAAGATCCTTGAAATGTTCTGTACCCGATGCTGAAAATCCTCTTCCTTATTTACGGAGAGCAGAATAACGATGCCGGCTACCTTCACCACATCTCCGTTTCTGACATCCAGAATGGACTCCTTGCCCATGATGTCCTCGATGCCCCTTGGTGCGAAACGGTAATAGGCTTCGTAGATCATATATTTATCATAGTTGATCTGATCGTATCGCTTGGCGAGTTCTCCGTAGCATTGCCAGAGTTCCCGCATATCCCGTGATATCTTCTTCGGTGACTCCTCACGCTCTTCCTTTTCGAGAGCAAGTCCCTTCAGCGCCCTGGAGAACCGCTTCAGATCGACATGCTGCATGTACAGAACAAAGAAGAGAAGGACGCTTCCGACCAGATAGATCACGATGAAGATGACTCCGATATCCCGAACGGATGCCCAGGAACGATCCAGCCCTTTCTGACTCCGGTAGACAGCCACTGCAGCCACATCATCCTTCGGATTCTCTCCCTGATATGCCACAGCGATCATCTCCTCCCCTTCCAGAAGGAAGGTTACAGATGCGGAGTCCGGATCCTTCTTCATCTGGTCCACCAGAGCGGTCATTTCTCCGCCGTACAGATAGGACACCGGCATGCGGTTATTGCCGCTGCAATCCGCAAGTACAAGTCCCGTACTCTTTCTCATGATGAAGGCATCATGGAAAACGTCTTGCTGATCACTGTACTTCACGATATTACTCAGTTCATCCAGGATCTCATAATACTTCTTACTTTCAAAGAATGTTTTCGAATCATAATCGACACCGGAAAGATTCTTCAGATTCTCCCGCATGACCATCCGGACCTGTGCCATATAGTTCTTCGTTTCATTCCTTTGGAACTGCTGTCTGATAAACAGAAACGCAACAAAAAGGATGAGGAAGAAGACCACTTCCGATCCGAGATACAGATAAACGATCCTGTCCCGTTCCTTCGTCAGTTTCAGAGTAAGGATCACAAGAATGATCCATATCACGAGGATCCCCAGGATCCGGATCAGCCAGGAAGAACGAAGACGGATATTCTGCCCGAAGCTGAAACTGATGTTGTCCACCGCATTCTTCACATCGAGACTCGGTGCAAAATAGCCGGTGGGTGTATCACTGTCCATCAGAACATAAAGCTGTGCATTCCGGTAACATGCCTCAACGAAAAATCTCTCGGCGCTTCTGTCCTGATGAATGATATATTCCGGTTTTCTGAAATCATCTCTCGTAACCGGCGTGTCCGCCCCGTTTTTGTCCGGTTCGGATGTATCATCCTCCAGAAGATCCGACCCCTTCAGATCGGAAACCCGGAGCTGACATACGGAGACGCTTTTGCCATCCTCCGCAATGATCGAAAGATACATGAACACATCATCCACCGTAATGGAACTGACCCGTCCCGGATCGGCAAGTGTAAAATGATCGGATACGCTTACCATCTCCAGCTCACTGTCATACACTATGATCCTGTAAACCCGGAAGGATCCGTCCTTATCCGTTTCATTCGAAGAATAAAGCGCATACAGCCTGCCGTTATAGACCGTTAACTCATCGGAACGCTCCATACCTGCCGTACCGGCTCCTGTCATGGCCAGAACCTTCCCTGACGGGTCGATCCGGTAGAGCCAACCCTTATGATTCCAGTTTTCCATGAAGAATACACCGGACTCTGTATCTATCGCACTGCTATCAGCCGTATATTCCGGTTTATGGCGCATCTCATCTGCCGAATCCGCAACGATGAAGATCGCGCCCAATATGCTAAGTGCTATTATGCAAAGCACCATCCGCAGCTTTATGCTCATTGTTGCAAAGACTCCGTTCCTATATTCTTAAAGTTATTGATAAACCACCGGAAGATCGGAAGATCTCCCCAAACTACATGAGTAAGCAAAAGAACCAGCGCCACGATCCCCAGGATCACACAGACCCAGAAGAGGATCCCAAACAGAAGGTCCGCATTTCTGACGAAGAAACTCTTGATACGGATAAAAAAACCGACACGTTCTACGGGCATGGCCGCGATCTGAAGATCCCGGTACAGCTCGGTAAAACTGTTGTAGCTGTTATTCTCACACTTCCTTGAGATCAATTCGAAACTGACATTCTTCTGATCCGCTTTGGAGGACAGGAGGTCCCGAAGGATCTCGGCACATTTGACTGTACAGTCCCTCTCCGTCCTTTTCAGATCCAGAGCCTGAAGATCCACCACAAAGGTGAGATAGGTGGAACCGTCCCTTGCCAGATTGATACAGCTCTGTTCCAGAAGCAGGTACAGCATGGGGAAGGGAAGGGACGCCGTCATACAGGTCATCAAAAGATTCCGCCCGATCTCCTCCACCTGACTCAGGGTGTACGCATCTCCCTCAAAGAAACGGTCGATCGGACGTTCCTGCCGGTAGGGAAAGACCAGGATATACTCATTCCCATGCGAGAAGGCATCCACCAGCTGGCTCTCTTCCAGAGATTTGATCCTGCCGGATGCTTCCATCAGGGACCGGATGATCTCATGATCCTTTACCGCTATGATAAAGAAATTCCTCCCATCCATGTCATCCGTGGGACGGACGACATAGCATGCGTTAGCATCCCCGCTGAACAGGGTAGAAACCACCGTATAGCTTGACTTGTCTGATTCAAACGTCATAGAATCCCTTAGAATCCGCCATCTCCGACAGATCCATCCCTCCCTGCAGGTTCACCGACCATCTTCTTTCTGACGATGGCATACGCATAAGTACAGATCACCGGCATCTCCGTGCAATAGATCCGGATCTCATATACACCTTCCCTGGTGGGTGCGGTGTAAACTCCGTCGGAACTGATCTCGCCGCTTCCCGGTGAAGTCAGTTCATACGTGATGCTTGTTGCTTTCATATTGTTGAATCTTACACCGAAGAAATGACTTTCCTTCGTTCCCATGATGACCGTCGGAGTTGCAACGGAAATGCTCTTGTCATAGTAATCTTCGGTGATCTCCATCTCATCTCCGGACGGGAAGCGGATCGCAACCCACCGGAAGGTAAGTGTCAGATAATCCACATCCTTCAGCAGCCGGACAGCCACTACAAAATTTCCTTTTTCATTCAGAACCTTGACTGCCGTTTCCACATCCGTCATCGGATCTCCCTTTCTGCTGAACAGATCCGGATTTCCGTAGAAGGTACACTTCTGGTTTGCGGCAAGTCCGGGATCGTCCGATACATAGGTATATCCAATGTCTACATATACATTTCCCATACCCAGGCCATGGGGGATCTCACCGGAATACCGGATATCTCCGGCTCTTGCATTCTTTCCGAGTGGAACCTCTACCGTGCCCGTAGCGATATTGGAGAATTCCGTCCGGGAACCTCCCTTACTCGAAGTCACCTGCTGCTGACCCTCTGTCCGTGTAGCGGTCAGATCCACTTCCTTTTTGAAGAAGGAAAGATACTGGTTTCGCATCATCATCTGTGCCGGCGTCATGATGTAATTCTTAACTGTATCCTCGGTGATCGTATCGATCAGATAGTTATTTGACGTTCTGACGATCTTCAGATCCGCCAGAGGAACGGAATCGTCCAGAAGACCGATCCCCCGCATCTCCAGATTCACCTTGCCGGCTGCATTTCCGACCAGCTGCATCGGATCCAGCTTACTGAGGATCACACGAAGGGTGAAGTTGGACGCTGTGCTTATGGCACTGTCATCCTCAAAAGCAAACCCCGTTCCGCTCCGTAGGATCAGTTCGGTTGCGATCGCCGGTGTATCCTGAACACGAACCCAATACTCCTTTTTCAGGGAATCTCCGAAGGCAAGCCTCAGGTTCTCAACACTGAATTCGATCTCATGCTCTCCGTCTGCTGTGACAAATGCCGGCATCTCCAGGACTCCCCGGCAGTTCAGCGAAACATCATTTCCGCTGAGCTTACGGATCTCAAGGACGATCTTGACATTTCCTCCCTTGCACACCGTGGAAGGCACCATGATCTCGCCAACGTAATTCTCGCCCTTAAACAAGGTCTCCTTCGTCAGGAATTCCGTTTCCGGGGAATAATCGGTCTCTACGGATTCCTTATCCGAAAGGAACAGCTCATAGCCTTCGGAAATACGGTTGAACTCGTATTCCTTCTCATCCTCCTTACGGTTCACGGAATATACGTTGTGGATCTCCTGCTCCTTAAAACGGATGCTGAGCCGCGCAACATCTCCCGTAAGCCGGTCAAAGCCCTCGATGGCGGACAGTTTCTTCACCGTGGTGGAATCCACAATGATCTCCCTTCCCCGCCCGTCTATGGCGGAACCGCTCTCGATCAGGACCGATTGGTCATCCAATGAAAAAACACCCAGTCCGCAGATCACACCGGACCCGTACATAAGTCCGTTCATGAACCGCATCTTATTGATGTGATAGTCCTGTTCGGCCTGGAAATCAGCCGAGGTCAGCATCTTTCCCGGATAATATCTGTTTCGTTCAAAAGGATAAAGCTTGTTATTGTTCATGATACCCTCTTCAATTCTTTCCTATAGATTTTTGATATACAAAACCCCAATGTTATTATAGCAAATGAAAGGACACAAAAAGGACACTCAGGTGAAAGGGTCCGGGCATTCCTGTTTCGGTATCCTGATCACTGCTTCCGTTCCATGACCCGGAGACGAACGGATCACCAGATCTCCCCCGCTGAGACGTCTCAGCCGTTCCTTTACATTTTTGAGACCGATATGATCTGCGGATCCCTCCGGGGGATCCGGGAGTTCCATATCGAATCCCACCCCGTTATCCGTAATGGATACGATAAAATCCTGTTCGGTCTCTCTGGTGGTGATCGTAATGATCCCGCCGGAATCAAGCGGCATGATCCCGTGCCGGACGGCATTCTCCACCAATGGCTGCACCGTAAGGGCAGGCAGTGAAAAATGTGTCACCGGCGTGACTATGGTATAGTTCAGTTCTTCGGGAAAGCGTATCTTCTCGATGGCCAGGTAGCTTTCCACAAGTTCCATCTCTCTCGAGAATGGGATCGGAAATTTACTGTCGATCGCAGCCATGTTGCTTCTCAGATAATCCGAGAGATGCGAGATGGCATATCTGGCTTCATTCATATCCCTTCCGCAGAGGACATAAATGGAATTCAGTGCATTATAGAGGAAATGCGGCTTGATCTGGGAAAGTGCGATCCTGGTCTGCATCTCGCGGATCGTTTCTTCCTTTTCACTGATCAGGATCTCCTTCCCTTCAGACTTTTTTGTCTGAATCAGAAGTTCCCTGACGAAGAGGATGATCGCCGCGATCATGCATATAATGTTGGTAAACGGATAACCGTAGATCAGGATCTGGACAACGATCGCCACCACAGCTCCCCCCACTATGAACAGTATCGGCCGCAGCTTCTCCCGTATGGCAATGATGAGATAGGAAAGAACCAGAACGAACTGCAGCCCCATGGCCAGGATCATAAAAGATCCCCTCTGATAGACATTCCACTCATCGATGGTATAGAGGATCCCCGTGAACTGCGAAATGATGAGCAGGATCGTATCGAACCCCGAGATCAGAAGGACCATGGGTTTCCACCAGTCGATATAATTCTTTCTTCTTTTCTTTGGGATAAATGTACTGAGATACTGAAAGAAAACACCGCCGATCCAAAAACTGCCGAGAAGGGCTATGAAGTTTCCTGCGATCACCAGGATATGTGCCAAGTCCGAGCTTCCTCCCCGGAAATAATATGCGACGGAATCCGCGATCAACATCAGCCCCGTGATAAGCTCCGGCCATACCCTTGCGTGTCTGGAGTCCCCCGGTTCTCCGGAAAACCACAGGATAAAAGATGCCATAAGGAAGAAAAAGCCTCCCCACAGCTCAAATGCAGAGTAAAAAAGTTCAATCTCCACTTTGATCCTCTCCTCCCCGGAGAAGTGAGGCTATCCGGTATTCTCCCCAGGTATACTGGGACATATACTCCCCATGAAACAGCTGCTCAACCCCCTTCATTCCCCTGTTATTCAGATAATCATACAGATCGCAGTCGATCTCATCCTTCAGGATCCCAAGCTCCCCTCTGCCCCGCATGATGCAGTCCGGACATCCGGCTTCCTCCAGAACACTGATCAGATCCCTCCGGATATTTTTCAGATAGGAGATATGCGAACTCTCCATATCATAATCCTCCCAAAGGTACTCAATGATCTCTGCGTTACTGCACATCACTCCCCGTCTGTCAATGAGCAGTGCAAGCAGTTCCTTCGTCTTCTGGTAATGAAACTGAAGCGGTCGTCCGTCCACAAACGCTTCAAACTTACCGAAGGTCCTGGCATAAAGCCTTTTTGATCCGGTATCCTCCGGCGGATACCGCAAATGATCCAGTTCATACCGGATCTTCTCTGCATTGATCGGTTTCAGGATATATCCGCTGCACCGCATGCCGATGGCATCGACCGCATATTCCGAAAAGCCTGTGGTATAGACCAGATTCAGCCGGGGATACAGTTTCAACAGTTCATCACCGAGCGTCAGTCCGTTCATCCTTTTCATCTCAATATCACAGAATGCAACATCGATACTCTCCCGTTCCCTGCAGAAAGCAAGGGTTTCCGCACCGTTCCGGAAGCCATGGACCTCTGCCTCGGGTGCTGCAAGCGCAATTTCCGTCACAAGGCCTTCCAAAGCCAGTTTTTCATCATCAATTGCGATTATCGTCATCTGCCAGTCTCAACCTCTCTTTTCTCAATCGTCATCCGAGCCTTCCGGCTCTCTGTCCTTCCTTCTTTCGCCGGAAGCAAACAGCAGGATGGCAATGGGCAGGATGCCGATCACTGATATGATAAGGATCCAGAGCTTCCCGCCGCTTTTCGGCGTATTGGCATATTCATCCGTGATGCTGTCATTTACGTCCGAGATGACAGGGGTACTTTCAGGCTCCATATTCTCGGAAGGCTGAACAAGAAGCAGATAATCCGTAGCTTCCGGGATCGTAAAGGACGCATATCCCAGATCACTGATCTGCTTCGTCTGGTGATGCTTCAGACGGTTTTCATTTTCCACATAATAGTAGAGGTTCGCATATTTTCCGGCATTTTCCTTCCCGAGCTTCAGATCCATCTCCGTGAAAAGGATATTCGCCGCTCTGTTCTCGACGGAAAAGATCTCCCGGGGATAGACACCCGCAAGTTCATTGACAAGTCCCGCCGGGATCCTGCTTTCATCACGAAGGATCCCCAGATCCACGTCCTCCGATACGTCGGTAAGTGTCAGTCCGCGGACCACCCAGATATAGGTATCATCCATGATGAGATGTAGCGCGATATCCTTTCCGGCGATCCTGGCAAGTACATCCCCCGGGATCCGGACTCCGCCGTTCATATCGATATACATATCCGACGGTTCCGGTGTCTTTGAAAGGACCAGGCCGATATCATTCCAGCCTGCGATCTTGTCGATCCCGGAATAATCTCTCTCAGCGGAAGCCACGATGTACGGGATCCTGTCCACCGCAGTACTCTGCTTCACCGGATCGGTCAGCGACACTCCTTCCGTACGCTTGGCAACATTGCTGTTCCCTCCGGGCTTCATGGTGGAATCCGGGTCGGTACGTACAGAGGAAGCCTCCACCTCTCCTTCCGTTGCCAGATTTCCGCTTTTTACCGGTGACAGATTTCCTGCTTTATCCTCCACCACCGCATAGAGATCATATCTGGACCGTTTCGTCAGACCGTTGATGGTAAAGATCCCGTCATCCGACGGCATTCCCAGCCTCCTGACATCCTCCGGTTCCACGCCTGTAAGCTCCAGCTGGTCACGTACCAGCAGATAGTATTTCAAGATCCCGCTTTCCTCATCGCTCCCTGTCACGGTGACGGAAGCACCGGTCTCATCTGCTTTCGCATCGATACTCATAGCCAGGGGAAGGGTCTCATCCTCCCAGATCCCCCGTGTTGCGATATATGTTTCACTGCCGTCCGATGCGGTGATCTTTACATAGATATAATTCAGCATGTTCCGGACGAGGACCGGCTTCGAACCCGGCTCATATGCGGACCATTTACTGATGTTCACCTGAGAGGCTCCTGCAGAAGTATTGACATCCTGGGCCTCGGTGGCTACGGTCTCGATCAGTCCTTCCGAACTGAGGAATCTGTCCGCTATGATATATTCGATGCTCTTTACATCCTGTTCCTTCCCTGTATTGATCGTAATGGTCTCGGACTGATTTGTATAATCATCGATCTCATCCTTCGTCTGAAGCGACAGATAGACATGTCCCATGACCTCGATCCCCCGGGATCCCAGCGCTGCCCCCCGGCGTTTGATCACTTCACTTAAATTTCCGTTCTTATCCTCAGCCACCGCATAGAATACATATTCCACATCCGCAGTCAGCGGAGCCATGGACAGATATCCGTCCCTGGACCCGGTCCCCTCCTTTTTTACTTCGGAGGAAGAAGGTTCCTTCTGATCGGCTTCGCGTACCAGCAGATAATACATGCTGATATCACTGCCGCCGCTGATGATCACGGTGGACGATTGATCCGTAAGCTTCACGGTATCGATCGTGAGCGGCTCCGAAGATGCTGCATCGATCCCGATCCCGGAGGAACCTTTTCCGGTATTCTTTGTTCCTCCCGTCCCGGACGTCCCTGTTCCCGTGGTTCCCGCAGCACCTGTTCCTGCAGTTCCTGTTCCACCGGTCCCCGCAGCACCTGTTCCTGCAGTCCCCGTTCCACCGGTCCCTGCAGCACCGGTTTCTGTTCCGGGATCGCCGGTACTTCCGGCACTTCGGGTCTGTCCGCGATATGGCTGTATACCTCCGGCCACAGCCACATCCGTTTTCCATAGATTCATGCATGCAAAAAAGACGAGCAGCAGAACCATACATCTGCCCGTCATATTAATCTGTCCGGATCGCTTCTTCGGCCGGGTTTTATTCTCTTGGGAACCAACACCCCATATTCTCATAGATCATAACCCCTGTGATTCAGGTCCACCCAATAACAGTAACTTTATCTCCTTTTGATGTATTCACGGCTATTATGGCCGCCGCATACCATGTCGAACAATACAAAACCGCCGAACCTGACAGGGTATAGTAACCCCATCAGAATCCGACGGTTATCCATCACAAATGTAGTATTCAGTTTCAAGCGCCCCGCAGCCGCAAGACGCAAAAAGGGCGCAGTTAGCCCATGCTCTGCTCTGCTCTGCTCTGCTCTGCTCTGCTCTGCTCTGCTCTGCTCTGCTCTGCTCTGCTCTGCTCTGCTCTGCTC
>OCVV011307179.1_pt1 | contig 38713 bp, 40 predicted proteins | sample 1539721 | NCBI WGS metagenome assembly OCVV01 (sample SAMN02144230, study PRJEB22623) | gut metagenome | biome: sheep rumen | host: Ovis aries | place: New Zealand | reverse complement strand
TAAGGAAAATGTATTCTTTACAGACGACAACAATCCAGAAACGCTGTATTCAGCATTGCTGGAGATGCACGAAGACGAGCATTTGAGAAAACGAATTGGTGATTCCGGCAAGGAGTTTGCCATGTCTAATTTCAATTACCATATTTTGACAAAAAAAATCATGGAATTTATTCTTAAATGATGTAGAAGACGTGTTAGAATAGCAATGATAATCATGATTGATAAACTACTTACCTATATAAAAAAAATGTTTTCTATCGTTTTCTCAAAAGAAAAAAAGGATGGAAAGAATAGAAACCTAACTCATATTGTATTAAAAAGCTCTGCCATTACTTTGCTAGTTAAGGTCGGAACTGTGATCCTGGGCTTAATAACAATGCCTATTGTGTACAACAGTCTTGATAAGTATCAATTCGGAATATATGTTACGCTTACATCTATTATCGGATGGATAGATATGTTTGATTTTGGTATCGCTTTTGGCTTGCGAAACAAATTAACCGAAGCAAGAACCGATGGCGATGTTCGGCGCGGAAGAATGTATATTTCTTCTGGCTATTGCATGCTCTTCATAATTGCATCTGTTGTCTTTCTGGCCTATTGTATAGCAAAACCATTTCTGAATTGGCAGGTGATATTAAATGCTGCTTCGGTAGAGAGGGAAACCTTGGACAGCATGGCTTTTTGGGTGTTAACATTCTTCCTTATTCGTTTTGCTGCGTCAGCCCTAAGAAACGTGTATGCTGCTTTCCAGAAGACATATATGGGTTCATTGATTGCAATGATAGGGAAAACCATATATTTAATAATTCTTATCATATTTGTTAAAACAGGAAAATTGGATTTGTTTACATTAGCGGTATTGCAAAGCGGAATAGCGGCCGTGATGCCGATACTGTCAGCATTTTATTTCTTTATTTTTGAGCAACCTGATTACAGGCCTTCGTTAAAACTTATAGACTTAAAGCAGTCTATCGACATTCTTTCGTTAGGATGGAAATTTTTTGTAATCCAATTGGCTTTGTTAGTAATACATTCGGGTAATAATCTGTTGATTTCTCAGTTTGTTGATCCATCAAGTGTGGCTGGTTATTCTTTGTCATATCAGCTGATAGGATATGCCTTGATGGCCTATTCGATTGTGTTGGGACCGTTATGGCCGGCCTATACTGAAGCTTGGCGAAAGGGTGATGTGGAATGGGTGAAGAAAACAATGAGTAGAATGAGGTCCTTATATTATCTGTTTTTGGTAGGAATTGTTGTTCTGGTTCTCATCTCACCTTGGTTCTTCAGAATATGGATTGGCGAGAAAGCCGATGTTCCAATTCTAATGACGGCAGCAGTGGCTGTGATGTATCTGTTGGATATGTGGATTCGTATTTATGACTACTTCATCAATGGCGTTGGAAAAATCAAGGTCCAGATGATAGTAAATATCATAATGGCGTGTGTTAATATCCCATTGGCATACCTGTTCTCTGTAGTGTGTGATTTTGGTGCCATAGGGGTGGTAATGGCATCAATAATTTCCTATAGTATAATGGCTGTAGTATCACCTCTTCAAACCCGCATGATATTGAATCATACAGCCAAAGGTATTTGGAATGAATAATAATTGAAGCAAATGGATAGGATAATTAATATAGAACAGGTTCCTCAAAGAAAATCTAAATTTGCAACGGCCTTTTATTTTCTTTTTGCACTTATCATCATAGTTTGCTTTTACCCGTATGAGTTTCAGAGTGTCTATCCTATGGTTTTCCCACAGGAAGGCCCCGTATTGCAAATTGTATTAACGTTGGCCGTTGTCATTGTATACTTGACGTGTAGAAATAAAGCCAGATTGCCTAATGGTCTATGGTCACTGCTATTTGTTCAGTTTTTTGGTTTTTCCTTGTGCTATATTGTTCAAGGCCAAGCGCAGGTTATTATTATTTATTTGATGCTTGTTGCATTGTTTGTATCCCTTCTGGCACTAATCCATTCAACTATAGGTCTTGTTTTATTTTTTAAATGGTATAACAGATGGATTTTATTGATGGCTGTGTTGGGAACGGTTGCTTGGTTTTTGACTAATTACGTTGGATTTCAGCCTTTATATGTTGTCATTGATAAAATTGATACAAAGAGAGAAATATTTAATTATATATTAACGTTTTCGGTGCATGACTCGTATCAAACAGCCATGCGTTATTCCGGTTTCTTTGACGAGCCTGGTGCAATGGCAAATTGGGGCATGTTTGCTTTGTTAATCAATAAGTTGTTTGTTGGCGATAAAAAAATAGAATTGCCGCTCATTGTGTGTTTGTTGTTTACCTTTTCGATGGGTTTTTATGTCCAATTGATACTCTATTATTTGTTTTTTTATGCGAGAAAAAACTCTTCCAAGATTAGGGGTGTTATCGTTATTGCTGTTGTTGCGTTGGTCTTCTTTTTCCTTTCTACTCTTAGAGAGGAACAAGGCGTTAATAGAACGCAGAGTGTTTATGAAATGACCATAGGCCGTTTTACTAATATGTTTCATGAGAGTAGAAACAAGAATACAATAGTTGCCGTTGATGACAGAAGTGAGCTCGCTGAAATTGCAAAAAATGAGTTTCTCGAAAATCCTATATTGGGAACTAGCAAACAAATCTATTTAGGAGATAATCTTTATGAGCCCTTGGCTATGTATGGGTTGGTTGGGGCTTTTTTGATTTATTTCCCCATATTATGGTTGTTATTTTCAGCTCTTAGACGAGGTGATAAGAGTATGGTAAATGCAGTTATCATCATTATTATTGGTTTTTTGCATAGGCCATATCACAGAAATCTTCTATGGAATATAATCATATACGGCATAATTGCCATGTATCTATTATACAGATATAATAATAAACCCAATAACACACAATTACAAAGTAGGAGATGAATATTTTGTTTGTAGGTTGTTTATATTCGGATACTCAAAAAGACAGGTTTCTCAAAGCTTCAAGTCGGGGGTATCAATTTGCTGCCCAAAATTTGCAGGAAGCAATAATAGATGGTTTTATAGCAAATGACGTTGGTATCAAAGTCGTAAGCATCCCTTCATTGAGCACATTCCCCCAAGGTAGTCGTATAATCAAAGTGCGGGATTGTGATTATGTTTATAAAGGGAAAACCTTAGGCCGTTGTTTTGGCTATATCAATATTCCTTTTTTGAAAAAAACTGATTATAATGCCGTCGACACTTGGGTTGATGAATGGTATAACAAAACACAAGGAAAGAGGTGCATTGTAGTATATGCTATGATTGGTACGCAAATGGCAATTGCTCTACGAGCAAAAATACGTCATTCGGATATTAAAATTGCTATTGTTGTTCCAGATCTCCCAATTTTTATGGGGTCTAATAAATACTATAAAGCTTTAGGGCTTCAGAAAAAAAGCAATGATTGGAAATATAGTCGGTTAAACCGTTTTGATGCGTTTGTGGTTTTGGCGGAGCCAATGATTGAGAATTTGGGGGTGGTGGATAAACCTTATGCTGTGGTTGAGGGCATCTTTTCAGGAAATACAGAAGAACAAATTGTTGAAAAAAACAAGGAAATCACATTATTGTATTCGGGAGCATTGTCTCTTCGTTATGGTATCGGAGACCTGCTTGATGCTTTTATGATAATTGAGGATAAGCGTTATCGTTTATGGTTGTGCGGAACAGGCGATGCTGTTGACTATATCAAAAAATGTGAGGGTAAAGATAAACGCATCAAATATTTTGGTTCCGTTTCAAAATCAGAATCTGAAATAATGCAGAGAAAAGCCACCTTATTGGTTAACCCCCGTCATAGCAGTGAAGAATTCACCACATATTCCTTTCCATCTAAAACTATTGAATATATGGCCTCTGGCACGCCGACCTTAATGTGCCATTTACCAAGCATACCCCCTGAATACGACGAGCATCTCTATTATTTTACTGATGAATCAGTTGATGGTATGACGAGGACAATAGTAGGGGTATGTGAAAAGCCGTCAGAAGAACTTACAACTAAAGGATTGGAAGCACGTAATTTTATTTTAAGTAATAAAAATGCTAAAATCCAAGTGAAGAGGATAAAAGAACTATTAGATCGGATATAATGAAAGTTGCTATTGTAAATACGCTTCCAGTCCCATCTGGAAATGCTTCTGTCAATCGCCTTCTAGGTTATGGGAAAGAATTGGTACAGAAAGGTGCCGTTGTGCATGTGCTTTCTTCAGCGCATTTTGATGATAGTGCAATAGATGGTGTGCAAGTATTCTCATGTGGAAAGAATCGCTCCTTATCAATAGCGCTTGGAGATATTATCAAAAGGATTCATAAGGGGCACTATAATATTGTGATAGTTGTTTCCAATAGTCTTTTGTTGATATATCCGCTTTGGTTCTTGTGTAAGAATAAAAGGACAAAACTATTGTTGGAAAAAAGTGAGTTTCCGTTTGTCCTATTAAAAAAAGGCGTTTTGAACAAAATGGTTGCATCTTTGTATGTCAACACAACCTATCGCCTGTTTGATGGTTTGATTGTGATGACCAAACCCCTGATGGAGTATTTTCAGGGAAAAGTGCGAAAAGAATGTCAGTTGTTTGAAATGCCCATGACAGTGGATACAGATCGTTTTGATATTGAGAAACAGACATCCGAGTATGGTGATTACATGGCCTATTGTGGTAACATGGCGGGTAATAAGGATGGTATAATGAATCTTATTGAAGCTTTCGCCATGGCTTCCCCACGTATAGGAGATGTGAAACTCCTTCTGATTGGAGGTTCCACAAATCAAGAAGATTGGGATAAAATCGTAGCTGCTGTGAAGCATACAAACAATCAGAACATTGTGATGTTCGGAAAGGCTAGCCGTGAACAAATGCCGTCCTTGTTGAAAAACGCAAAAGCCCTTGCACTTGCTCGACCAGCGGGATTGCAATCGACAGGAGGCTTTCCCACGAAGCTTGGCGAATATTTAGCCACTGGTAATCCTGTTATTGTCACAGCTGTGGGTGATATACCACATTATTTGAACGAAACAAACTCCTTTGTCGTTTTACCTAATGACAATAAAGCCTTTGCACAGGCTATTGTATCTGTATTTGAAAACTATGACCATGCGAAAGCAATAGGGGGGAGAGGTAGGGAACTTGCTTTGTCTGTTTTTAACTCAAAAGTACAATCAGAAAGACTTTATAACTATTTGCAGTCTATATTATGAAACTTGCATTATTAGGAGACATCGCTTTATTTGGCAATATGTCAATATCCAAGAACCCTGATTGGAAAGAATATTTTTCCGAGGCAGCCCAATTCCTGGCAGAAATGGATTATGTCGTTGGCAACTTGGAAACTCCTTTTTCGATAAAGAAAAAAACACATGGTGCAAAATCGGCATATATTTGTAGCGATATTGGGAATGTTGAAATCTTGAAATACCTTCACATCGATGCCGTGACTCTAGCCAATAACCATATTTTCGATTTTGGAAAAGAAGGCTATGAAACGACAAAACTAATTTTGGGAAAAAATGGAATTGAATGGTTCGGTACAGAAGGGAAAAGCTTGGTTTTTGATAGGCACGGTAACAAACTCGCATTCGAAGGCTTTTGCTGTTATTCGTCAAATCCTTTACAATGTGTCCCCTATGGAGAATATGGTGTGAATGAGTTTGACGTAGGGAAAACGAAAAGTATTCTGAAATCTCATGTTGAAAAGGGTTGTTTGCCCATTGCGGCAGTTCATGCAGGAATTGAGCATGTCAATTACCCGAGTTTAGATACGATTAAAGTTGCCAAAATTTTGGGAGATAAATTTCCCTATGTTTATTATGGACACCATCCTCATGTGTTGCAGAGTGTAGAAAAAGATGGCGATTCTTTGATAGCGTATAGTTTGGGCAATTTCTGTTTCGATGATGTATATTCTTCCGCTTCAAAAGAGCCTTTGATTCAACTTTCCGAGAACAATCGTACTACCTGTATTCTTGTTGTTGAAATTGATAATAATCAAATCAATCATTACGAGTTGGTTCCTGTTTATATTGGTAAAGATAAGTTTAGAATCAATTCCGGTACAGGGAGAGAGGATGTTGCTCGGTATGCAGGTGTAATGACCGAAAAACAGGGCGGCGAGTATGTGTCTATGCGTAACCGCTTAATATCAGAATATATTGCAGCAAGAAAGCAAAAGCGGAATTTAATGTGGTATTTAAAACGTATGCGTCCTCGTTATTATTTGATACTAAGAAATGCAAAAAAGAACAAATTGAAATATACACAATGTGTTACAAATAATATTGCTAACAAATAATTTTTCATTATATGAAAGTACTAATAAATCAGCGGCCTGGTCCGCAACACAGTACCTCTTGGAGTATTCCATGGGAAGAGTATTTGAAAGAGAACAATATTCAGTATGAAAAAGTTGATCTCTTTGCTGTAAATGCCATTGAAATATTGAGAAATTATGATGTGCTGTTATGGCATTTTGGTCAATACGGTTGGACTGATATGTTAGAAGCCCGCAGTATTTTGTACTCGGCCAAAATGATGGGATTGAAAGTGTTTCCTGATTATGAAGATGCTTGGCATTTCGATGACAAGGTGGCTGAGATGTATGCTCTCCAAGCAGTTGGTGCTCCTATTCCAAAGTCGCAGGTTTATTATGGAATGACCACGCTACGAAAAGCTTTGGATAACGGGGGAATAGAATTCCCAATTGTTGCCAAATTACGCACCGGTTCAGGCTCTCATAATGTGAAGTTGATACACAACGAAGGTCAATTGTTGCGTTATGCGAAAAGAATGTTCGGAAAGGGATTTAAGCCGGCACCAAGCCTAATTTACAAGACCACCTCCAATATTCGCTCTTCACACGACAAGGCTACTTTTTTGGCTAAATTGAAGCGTGCGCCAGAATTCCTTAGAACTAGACGAAATGCAAAAAAATTCCCAAATGAAAAGGGTTATGTTTACTTGCAGGAATTCATACCCAGCGATGGCTTTGATATGAAAGTAGTCGTAGTTGGCGATAAACTGTCAGGTTTGTATCGTCCTATTCGCAGTCATGACTTTAGAGCTTCAGGTGGTGGTGAGGTTTTATATAATAAGGAATTATTTACAGAGAATATTATTCGGTCAGCATTTGCTACTGCTGATGCTATCGGATTTAAATGTGTAGGTTTCGACTATGTGGTGGACAATCGAACAGGAGAGGGAAAGATTGTGGAAATGAGTTATGGTTTTTCTCACACAGCAGTGATGGGAATGGGAGGTTGGTTTGACCGTGATTGTCAGTGGCATGAAGGGGCGCTAAATGCGCCTAAAGAATTACTAAAGAATTTACTTGAGAAATAATTATGCAGTATAAGGATTTGAATTTTCCTAAGAATTCATTGTTCTTAGTTACGGGTGGAGCTGGTTTCATTGGTTCCAACCTCTGTGAGGCCATCTTGAAAATGGGTCATCGTGTGCGTTGCCTCGATGACCTCAGTACTGGCAAACTGGCTAATGTTGATTTGTTCATTGGCAATCCTAATTATGAATTTATCAAGGGCGACATCAAAGACCTCGACACCTGTATGCGTGCTTGCGAGGGTGTGGATTACGTCCTCAACGAAGCAGCATGGGGCAGTGTGCCTCGCAGCATCGAGATGCCGCTGTTCTATTGTGCCAACAATATTCAAGGTACCCTCAACATGATGGAAGCCGCTCGCCAGAAAGGGGTGAAGACCTTCGTTTACGCCTCCAGTAGCTCGGTGTATGGCGATGAGGCTCACCTGCCGAAGAAAGAGGGTGTTGAAGGCAACCTGCTTTCGCCCTATGCACTCTCCAAGCGTGCCGATGAAGAGTGGGCAAAACAGTATCACCGTCACTATGGTCTGAAGGTGATAGGCCTCCGCTACTTCAACGTCTTTGGCCGTCGTCAAGACCCGCACGGGGCGTATGCTGCCGTGATACCTAAGTTCATCAAGCAGTTGCTGAACAACGAGCGTCCTACCATCAATGGCGATGGCAAGCAGAGCCGTGATTTTACCTATATCGAAAACGTCATTGAAGCAAACCTCAAAGCTTGTTTGGCCCCAGCGGAAGCCAGCGGCGAAGCTTTCAACGTGGCCTACGGCGGTCGTGAATACTTGATAGACATTTACTACGACCTCACCAAAGCTCTCGGCAAAGACATTGAGCCTATCTTCGGCCCCGACCGTGCAGGCGACATCAAGCACAGCAATGCTGATATCAGCAAAGCTAAACGCCTCTTGGGATACGATCCTCAATACGACTTTGCCCGTGGTCTGAATGAAGCCATCGAATGGTATAAGGCCAATTTATAATTGACAATTCATAATTTATAATTGAAAATAAAAACAGCATATAAAATGAAAGACACTAAGATTTGTGTTATTGGTCTGGGCTATGTAGGACTGCCCCTTGCCCGTTTATTCAGCACTAAGTACCCCACTGTCGGTTTCGACATGAACCAGAAGCGTTGCGACGCCCTGATGGCTGGCCACGATGCCACCCTCGAAGTGGCTGACGACCTGCTGCAGGATGCCATCAAGAACCACGGCTTCATCTGCACCAGTGACATCGAGAAGATTCGCGACAGCAACTTCTACATCGTGGCTGTGCCTACTCCTGTGGATAGCGACAACAACCCTGACCTCACGCCTCTCGTGGGTGCCAGCACCACCGTCGGCAAGGTCATCGGCAAGGGTGACGTGGTGGTTTACGAAAGCACCGTCTATCCTGGTGTTACCGAGGATGAGTGCATCCCCGTGGTCGAGAAGGTTTCTGGCCTCAAGATGAATGTTGACTTCTATGGCGGCTACAGCCCCGAGCGTATCAACCCGGGCGATAAGCAGCACACCGTGGAGCATATCAAGAAGGTGACCTCTGGCAGCACGCCTGAGATTGGCAAGTATGTGAACGAGGTTTACGCCAGCGTCATCACTGCCGGCACCCACTTGGCTCCTACCATGAAGGTGGCCGAGGCCGCCAAGGTGATTGAAAACAGCCAGCGCGACATCAACATCGCTTTCGTCAATGAGCTTTCGAAGATCTTCAACAAGATGGGTATCGACACCCTCGACGTGTTGGAAGCTGCCGGCACCAAGTGGAACTTCCTGCCTTTCCGTCCGGGCCTGGTGGGTGGCCACTGCATCGGTGTTGACCCTTACTATCTGGCCCAGTGCGCTCAACGTCACGGCTACAATCCTGAAATCATCCTTGCCGGTCGCCGCATGAACGACGGTATGGGTGAGTATGTCGCCACCGAGACCATCAAGCTGATGCTGAAGAAAGGCATTCAGGTTTTGAACTCCAACATCCTCATCCTTGGCTTCACCTTCAAGGAGAACTGCCCCGATGTGCGCAACACCAAGGTCATCGACATCTACAAGGCCCTGAAGGAATACAACCTCAACATCACCGTTTACGACCCCTGGGCCAATCCTGCCATTGTAGAGCACGAGTACGGCATCAAGGTGGTGAACGAGCTGCCTACCGAGAAGTTCGACGCTGCCATTGCTGCTGTGGCTCATAAGAAGTTCGAAGGCTTGGATGTTCCTGCCCTGCTGAAGGACAAGCACGTGATCTTCGATGTGAAGTGCACCCTAGACAGAAATATTGTTGACGGAAGATTATAAAAATGAAAGGTAATATCTTAATCCTTACCAACAATATCGGAGGCCTTCACGCTTTCCGTAAGGATGTGGTAAAGGCAATATGTGATGCTGGTCACAAAGTTTATATTTCAACGCCCGATGATAGTGCAATGGCCGATTATTTTAGAGAGATCGGTTGCGAAATAATAGTTACGGAATTCGACAGAAGAGGCGTGAACCCATTGGCTGATTTCAAGTTGATGCTTGCATATCGTAAATTGATGAATCAACTGAAACCTGTCGCAGTCTTGACTTATACCATAAAACCCAATATTTATGGCGGTATGGCGGCAAGATTGTGCCGTGTTCCTCAATTGGCCAATGTTACTGGTTTAGGTGACGCAGTGGAAAACGGAGGTTGGATGCAGAAATTGACCATTAGTTTGTATAAGATGGGGTTGGGTAAAGCTCGCCGCATTTTCTTCCAAAATGAAAGTAATCGTAACTTTGGTATTCGAATGGGGATTGCCGATGAAAGTTCCATTTTGTTGCCTGGTTCTGGCGTGAATCTTCAACATCACACCTATCAAGAGTATCCTGTCGAAGAAGGACGGATTAGATTCTTGTATATTGGCCGCCTGTTAAAGGATAAAGGAGCAGAAGAATTGTTTGGGGCTGCTAAGGCAATAAAGGCTAAATACCCACAGACCGAGTTTCAAATAGTAGGGAGTGTTGAAGGTGACTATCAGAAACAACTGGACGAGTTGGTGGCTGATGGAATCGTCCGTTTCCTAGGTCCGCAAGCCGATGTCAGACCCTTTATTGGTGCTGTTGAATGTACCATTATGCCATCTTACCATGAGGGTATGTCGAACGTAAACCTTGAGAGTGCAGCAAACGGCAGGCCTGTTATAACAACCAATGTTCCCGGTTGTAAAGAAACTGTTGATGACGGGAAAACAGGTTTTCTGATTGAGGCAAAAAACAGCCAGAGCCTTATTAATGCCATTGATCGTTTTATTGCCTTACCTTACGAACAAAAAGCATTGATGGGTCGAGAGGGTAGAAAAAAAGTCGAAAGGGAATTTGACCGTAAGATTGTAGTTGATGCGTACTTAAATGAGATAGAAAAAATCAAGAAAAAATGAACGACATAGCAATCTACGGCGCAGGTGGTTTTGGCCGTGAGGTGGCCTGCTTAATAAAAAGAATAAACGAGAAAACCCCAACTTGGAATCTAATTGGTTTTTTCGATGACGACCCGTCATTAAAGGGAAAGATGATTTCTCATTTCGGTCCGTGCATGGGTGGCATTGAAACCTTGAATAATTACCCTGAAGAGCTTGCCGTGGCTATGGCGTTAGGTAATTCTCATGTGGTTAAACAATTGGTGGAGAAGATTGTAAATAAGAATATTTCATTCCCAAATTTGATTGACAATTCGTTTCATGAAGTTGATCCCGAAACATTCAATATTGGGAAAGGTAATATCATTCAGGGTCCAGGTTGCGCTACATGTGATGTTACAATTGGTGATTTTAATGTATTGAACGGGAGCGTTGTGATAGGTCACGATGTGACAATTGGTTCATATAATACTTTTATGCCAACTGTCAGGGTTTCGGGTGAAGTTACCATTGGAGACTTGGATTTCTTTGGTGTTGGTTCGATTATTCTTCAGCAGCTTAAGATAGGAAATAATATTCGATTAGGCGCAGGCAGTGTGTTGATGACCAAACCCAAAGAAGGATACCTTTATCTGGGAGTACCAGCGAAAAAAACAGATTTTTAATCAATATAGTATTAACATTTAAATTTATTTAATTATGAAAAGTTTAGAAGAATTTGTAGAGCTCTTTGCAGAGCAGTTCGATGACACTGATGCCAGTGAAATCCAGGCCAGCACCGTTTTCCACGACCTCGATGAATGGTCAAGCCTTATCGGCTTGAGCGTTATCGCTATGGTTGACGAGGAATTTGACGTGGCTCTTAAGGGTGACGATGTGAAGTCTTCTGTGACTGTAGAGGATTTGTATAACAAAGTAATTGCAAAACTATAAAAGTATGGCATTTTTAGAATTCAAAAACGTCAGGATCGCCGGTATTTCAGCCGGCGTTCCTAAACAGGTGTTCAGTAACCTGACACCGCACGAAACAGATTGTATCTCTTCGGAATATACGCCTGAGGCTTTTGTTGAAACCACAGGCGTAAAAGAACGCAGGGTATCTGATACGCTTTGCACTTCCGACCTTTGTTATGCGGCCGCAGAAAAACTTATTGCTGATTTGGGCTGGGACAAAAAAGAGATTGATGCCTTAATATTTGTGTCACAAACCGCTGACTATTTTCTGCCAGCCACTTCTTGTATCCTTCAAGATAGATTGGGCTTAAGCCGTGAGTGCTATGCTGAGGATGTTGCTCTTGGCTGTTCAGGGTGGGTGTATGGTTTGAGTAATGTAGCCTCCCTTGTGGCCACAGGTTCCATTAAGCGTGCGTTGCTGCTTGTTGGTGATGCAAAGAAAAGAATAGAAGCGAGCCACGACCCGTTGTTTGGCCATGCCGGTACTGCAACAGCTATTGAGTATGTCGAGGGTGCCAAGGGCTTCCAATTCCATTTCGGCACGGATGGCAGTGGCTACGATGCGATTATCATCCCCGATGGAGGTGCCAGAAATCAGGTGAAGATGTCTTCTTTCGACACTGAAGAGATTGAAGGCAAGATGATGAATCGTCTCCAAACCAGAATGAAAGGCATGGATGTGTTCTCGTTTGGAATCACTACGGCACCTAAATCAATCAAGAAATTGGCTGAAAACTACGGTTTTGATTATCTCTCCTACGACTACTATATCTTCCATCAGGCCAACATGAAGATGAATAACCAGATTGTGAAGAAACTGAAGATTGACCCAGAGAAGGTGCCTTCATGCATGTACAATTTCGGCAATACTTCATCGGCCTCTATCCCGATGACCATCGTTTCTCAACTAAAAGGAAAGTTTGAGAACAAACCTACAAAGTTTTTGTGCTGCGGTTTCGGAGTTGGTTTGTCATGGGGTACAGTTGCTTTCGATTCTGAAAGCATGGTTGTTTCTGATTTGGTTGAAGTGGATGAACTGGAAGGAGGTTCGCAATGGGTGTAGCATATAATCCCTTCTCTCTGGAAGGGAAAACCATTCTCGTAACGGGAGCTTCCTCGGGCATTGGACAAGAAACAGCCATCCAGTGTTCAAAGCTTGGAGCCAAGGTTATCATTACCGCCCGCAATGAAGAGCGTTTAAAAGAAACCATGTCGCAATTGGAGGGTGAAGGCCATCAGATGATAATGGCAGAATTGACCAACCAAGAGGATGTTGAACGTTTAGTGGGTGAGGTTCCTGCGTTGCAAGGACTGGTGCTTTGTGCAGGAAAAGGTATGACTTCGCCCTTCCCTTTCTCAACCAGAGACAAGTATGAAGAGATTTTCAATGTCAATTTCTTTGCACCTGTTGAGTTGTTAAGGCTCTTGGTGAAGAAGAAAAAACTGGAAAAAGAGTCGTCGGTAGTATTTGTTTCCTCCATCGGTGGCATCGGCTCATTCTCTTTGGGCAATGGTGTTTATGGTGCATCGAAAGCGGCCATCAACTCCACGATGAAATTCTGCGCAAGGGAATTGGCGACCAAGAAAATCAGAGTGAATACGGTGAACCCCGGCATGGTGAATACCAAGTTAATCCAAGGCGGAGCCATATCCGAGGAGCAGCACAAGTTAGACATGGAGAAATATCCATTAAAACGCTATGGTGAGCCAGAAGATATTGCCTTTGGTATTATATATCTCCTTTCCAACGCTTCCTCATGGGTGACGGGACATTCACTGATTATTGACGGCGGTGTAACGATTTAAGAGAGATGAAATTATTAGAGAATAAAGTAGTTCATATCACTGGCGCAGGCCGTGGCATTGGCCGTGTGATTGCTGAGCAGTTTATTGCTGACGGGGCTATAGTGTATGCCAACGATTTAAACGAGTTTGAAATTCCAGGTGCCAAAACCATCTGCTTCGATGTGACCGACAGCAATGCCTTGAAGGCAGGACTGATGTCCATCTACAAGGCCGAAGGCCGTATCGACTGTGTAGTGAACAATGCCGCCATCATCCAAAACCAAAAGCTGGGTATGGTTACAAAACCCCTGTTGGAGAAGATGTATGCGGTGAATGTGTTTGCCGTCATCGACATGATTCAGATTGCCTCGCGCCTGATGGCCCGCACGGGTGGCGGTTGTTTTGTCAACATGGCTTCGGTGACAGGTGTGGTGGGTTCCCCCGGACAGGTGGCCTATTCAGCCTCGAAGGGTGCAGTGATTTCACTCACCAAGTCGGCTGCCAAGGAACTGGCTCCAATGAACATCCGTGTGAACGCAGTGGCTCCGGGCATCGTCCGTACAGAGCGGTTTGAGGAACTCTATGAGGCCACAGGCGATAAAATCAACGAGCGAATTGAAAAGATAGCCCTTGGACGCTTAGGAACTCCTCAGGACATTGCCAATGCCGTTTCGTTCCTCGCCTCCGACCGTGCCAGCTACATCAGCGGCCAGATACTTGGCGTGGATGGCTGTGCTACCATTTAGTTTCATAGGCCTTCGGCCGTTTCAAGTTTCATGTTTCAGGTATGGGAAAAGCACAAAAGTTTGAGGATTTGTCCGTTTTTCAGAAGGCCCGTGAACTTTGTAAAGAGATTTATGCTATTACAAAGGATGGAGAGTTTCATAAGGACGTTAGGTTTGTCCAACAAATACATGCGTCAGCAGGTTCTGTGATGGATAACATCGCTGAAGGCTTTGAACGTGACGGAAACAAGGAGTTTGTCAACTTTTTATATATTGCTAAAGGTTCGTGTGGTGAAGTGCGTAGTCAGATCATCAGAGCATCTGATGTTGGTTTCATCGACAACGACACTGCCACCAAACTTTACAATGATTGCCTTAATTTAAGCAAGTCAATTAGCAAGTTTATCAAGTCCCTTAAGACCAGTGGTCTTTCGGGTCTTAAGTTTCAAGATCCAAGATCCAGGTTTCAAGAAAGCGAAGCCAACGTGGAACCTGAAACTTGAAACATGGAACAATTCTAACTTGAAACCACCTGAAACTTGAACCCTGAAACCGCTTGAAACTTGAACCCTGAAACTTGAAACAACAAAAAACATGTTCTTAGATTTAGACAAAAAGCCCAAAGACAAGGTTGCTGTCATTGATGATAGCGGACAGTCAATAACCTACGGTGAGATTTGTGACTTTGCACAGGAGTTTGCAAAATACTTGCCACAACGGTCGTTGATATTCCTGCTGTCAGAGAACCGCATTGGCTCTCTGTTAGGATATACTGCGGCACTGAACAATCGCATTGTGCCGCTCATTATCAGTGCGGCTACCGAAGAGGGACTGTACAATCATCTCTACGAGCTGTATCAGCCTGAATTCCTATGGATGCCTCAGGCCAAAGCGGAAGGGAAGGAGGCTGTGTTCTCCGCTTGGGACTATTGCTTGGTGAAGACGGGCAACAAGCCCACCTCGTTGTATGATGAGCTTTCGTTGTTGTTACCCACCAGTGGTTCCACAGGCAGCCCCAAGCTAGTGCGCCATAGCTATTGCAACATCGAGGCCAATGCTGATAATGTGCGCAGACTATTTAAGTTGGATGGCTCAGAGAAGGCAATGGCAATCCTGCCCATGCACTACACGATGGGATTGTCTGTTATTGCCTCTCATCTTTTGGCCGGTGCAACCTTACTACTTAGTGGCCGATCACTCCTTGATAAAGGCTTTTGGACAACTCTGAAAGAAGCCACCAGCTTTACAGGCGTACCTTACAGCTATGAGATTTTGACCAAGATGCGTTTCACCCGTATGGACTTGCCTAACCTGAAAGTCATTACCCAAGGCGGTGGCAAACTGACTGAAGCTATGTGGAACACTCTGGCACAGTATGCAAAGGATAAGGGTAAACAGTTTATTGCCACCTACGGTCAGAGCGAGTGTACCGCTCGTATGGCCTACCTTCCCCCAGAACTTGCTACAGAAAAGATATGCAGTATTGGTATTGCAGAACCTGGTGGTCAGCTCTCCATAGTGGATGACAACGGCAATGAGACCTTCGAGGGTGAGGCGCAGGGCGAGATGGTCTATCGTGGCGAGAACGTCACTTTAGGTTATGCCACCTGTCGTGAAGACTTGCTGAAAGGCGATGAGAACCACGGTGTGATGCACACGGGTGACCTTGCCCGTCGCGATGCCGATGGTTGCTATTTCATCATTGGTCGCCTGAAGCGTTTTTTGAAGATTTACGGCCTACGCATCGGACTGGACGAGGTGGAGCGCATGATTAAGGCCGAATACAATACGGACTGTTACTGCAAGGGCGACGACGAAAAGCTGGTAGTGCTGGTGACCGATGCCCATTTGCAGGAAGTGTTGCCCGCCTTCATCGAAGAGAAAACCCACCTGTTTCATCAGCGCATAGAGGTGCAGGTGGTGAAAGAGATATTGCGCAACGAAGCCGGAAAAGTAATCAATCAATAAAAAATATATCACAATGACTAATTTGGAAAAGCTCAACAAGATTTTCTGCGAAGTGTTCTCAGTGGAGGAATCCGCTTTGAACAGCAATTTCGATAAATGCAATGTGGATGGTTGGGACTCTGTCCGCCAACTGAGCCTCACCACATCGGTTGAGGACGAATTTGACATCATGCTCGATGCCGAAGACATATTGGAATTCACCTCATACGACAACGCCAAGGCTGTGCTGGCAAAATACGAAATAGAATTATAAAACGGTTATCGGTTATAGGTTAGTGGTTAGCGAAGCTGCCGCCAAATATTTCTAAACGCTAATCGCTCAACACTAACCGATTAATAACCGCTAACCCCTAACCGCTAAACGATTATTATGGCTAACTGGGAAATAAAAAACGTTGCTGTTCGTGGTGTAACTGGTACAGTGCCCAACAACCCCGTGAAGTCGGCAGAATTGGACATTTTTACACAAGAGGATGCACAACTGTTTGATGATACGGTGGGTATCAAGAATCGCTATTTGGCACCCGACGATGTTTGCGCTTCCGACCTTTGTTGTGATGCTGGCGAAAGATTGATTACTGGGTTAGGTTGGGTGAGAGAAAGCATAGACGTGCTCATATTTGCTTCTGTTACGGGTGATTATAAAACCCCACCAACATCGGGTATCTTGCAAGATCGATTGGGCCTGCCAATGTCAACTTTTGTAGTTGATCTCCCTATGGGCTGCTGCGGTACGCTATATGCTATCAATGTGGCAGGCAATATGCTTTCCGCAGGTACGGCTAAACGAGCATTGCTTCTGATAGGTGACACTGCTTCGCGCATGGGTTCTTATAAGGATAAAAGCCGCGTGCCACTATTTGGCGATGCTGGTATGGCCATGGCATTGGAATACGACACGACAGCCGATGATATTGTCATAGAAATGAACACTCTCGGTTCGGGCTATCAAGCCTTGATGACACCTCACGGTGGCTATCGTCACCCTATAGACAAGGATAAATCGTTTGTTGAGGAAGACTTTGGCAACGGAATTATCCGAGCACCCAAGGATGCACTCATCAACGGTATGGATGTGTTCTCCTTTGCCATCACCAAGCCTCCGATTAGTATTAAAAAGATGATGGAGAAATATAAGCTGACCACCGACAATGTGGATTATTTCCTTATCCATCAAGCCAACAAACTCATAGTGGACCGAATTGTTAAAAAGCTTAAACTTCCGTTGGAGAAAGTTCCATACGATTTGCAAGAGTTTGGCAACCTTGGTGGTGCCTCCATCCCCATGCTGATGACCTATAACCTTGCTGAAGAGTTGCAGACGAGACCGTTGACTTTAGTTTGTTCTGCTTTTGGTTTGGGGTTGACTTGGGGAACAATGGTGATGAAAACACAAAAGATGATGGTTGTGCCTGTGTCTTTTTTTAATGTAAATTAATATTCAAAGTATTATGAGCACGAAAAGATTCGATGTTTATGCTCCAGTTATTATTCCGACATTATGTCGATATGATCATTTCAAGAGATGTATTGAATCGTTGAGTAGATGTACAGGAGCAGAATACACTGAGCTATTTATAGGTTTGGACTACCCATTAAAGAAAGAACACGAGGATGGCTACACCCAAATAAGTGATTTCATAAGTAGTATCTCTGGTTTTAAGGACGTGAAAATTTTTAAAAGAGATAAGAATTTTGGTGTAAAGCAAAATGTGTTGGATTTAAAACAGCAGGTTGCAAAGGAATATGACAGGTTTATTTATTCGGAGGATGACACTGAGTTCGCTCCAAATTTTTTGGAATATATGAACGAGGGGTTGACACGATATAAGGATAATCCAGATGTGCTGTTTATTTGTGGTTGTACAATGCCATATTTTGTTGATTATGAGGGGTATTTGAAGGGGTATCAGTTTAATTCGTTCCCTGCAAAAGATTATAATGCATGGGGGACTGGTATGTGGTTTTCTAAAATGCCATATGGTTGTGGCCTTTCTAAAGATATAGTTTTACATTCTTTTAAATTATCATATAAAGCATTTAAATTTGGTTATAGTCAAGCCATAGATAGGATGATATTTCAACTTGAAAAGACAACTCAATTAAATGATGTTTGCAGAAGACTGTATTGTGCCTTTAATGAAAAATACGGTATTTTTCCGCGTGTTTCAAAAGTGAGAAATTGGGGGTTTGATGGTTCGGGGCTTAATAGTGATAATAATATTAAATTAAATAATGTAATAGAATTAGATACATCATCGGAGTTCATAATGGATGAATTTGAGATTAAAGATTATTCAGAAATCAATTCATTTATAAAAAAAATGTATAATGGTAGCGCATTAACTAGGTTAAAAATAATGATAGAATACGTTTTGTTCCGTATTACAGGGAAACGTATTTATATATCGAGAAACTAATAGTAATAAATTTTGAGATATGAAAGGTATAGTATTAGCAGGAGGTAGCGGAACCCGCCTTTACCCGATTACTAAGGGTGTCAGTAAACAATTATTGCCCATTTATGATAAACCCATGGTTTATTATCCCATTTCAGCCTTAATGCTGGCTGGAATAAGAGACATATTGATTATCTCTACTCCGTATGACCTTCCTGGTTTCAAGCGTTTGCTTGGCGATGGAACTGATTATGGCGTTCACTTTGAGTATGCTGAGCAGCCCTCACCTGATGGCCTTGCTCAGGCTTTTATTATTGGTGAGAAATTCATAGGTGATGATTCGGCTTGCTTGGTGTTAGGTGATAACATATTCTATGGTAGTGGTTTCACAAAACTTCTTCGCAATGCCGTGAAGGATGCCGAGGAAAATAAGAAGGCTACTGTGTTCGGCTACTGGGTAAGTGACCCCGAGCGTTATGGTGTGGCTGAGTTCGATAAAAATGGAAACTGTCTCAGTATCGAAGAGAAGCCCAAAGAACCCAAGAGTAACTATGCTGTTGTAGGACTCTATTTCTACCCCAATAAGGTAGTAAACGTTGCCAAGACCATCAAACCAAGTGCAAGAGGCGAGCTTGAAATCACCACGGTTAACCAAGAATTCTTGAAAGACGGCGAGCTGAAGGTTCAGGTCTTTGGGCGCGGTTTCGCATGGTTGGATACTGGTACGCACGACAGTTTGAGCGAAGCATCAACCTTTGTTGAAGTGATTGAAAAACGTCAAGGCTTGAAGGTCGCTTGCTTGGAAGGCATTGCCTACCGTAACGGCTGGATTTCAGAAGAGAAAATGCGAGAACTGGCCAAACCGATGCTGAAGAACCAGTACGGACAATATCTGCTCAAGGTGATTGACGAAATGAAGGAAGAAGTCAATTCATTAAGTTTGACTCATCCTGAAATGAAAGGCCCGAAAGAATAGTTTAGTGGCATTGAGATGAATACGAGTTTCACAGTTCAGGATTGCAATTTAATAGATATACCCACATTCACGGATAAACGCGGTGTCATCAGCGTGATGGATAAGGAACTGCCGTTCCAAGTGCGTCGCGTGTTTTGGCTGCATCATATCGCTGACGGAAAGGATAGGGGCGAGCATGCATTGTTGGATAGTACCGAAATCATTGTGGCTGTACATGGCTCGTTTGTGGTAGATTTGGATGATACCGTGAGCAAAACCAGCGTGCTTCTTGACTCACCTGACAAAGGGCTGGTAATCCGTCCTGGTGTTTGGTTCCGCACCCATTCCTACAAGAACGATGGCGTATCGCTCATCCTTGCCGAAGAAGAATACGCCCGCGACAAATACACCTACGACTACGAAGAGTATAAAGCCTTGAGAGCAAACAAATACTTTTAACTTTTAACATTTAACTTTTAACCGAATATGATCCATTCCCTGCTTACAACCGATAATCCGCTCAACAGCACTGAGTCGCTGCGCCAGTGGATTGAGCAACGCAACCGTGAGGTGCAGGTTGATGTGCAGCTGATACCTTTCAGCGAAATGACGGGCTGGTATGTTGACCAGGACGGTAGCCTCAGGCACAACTCAGGCCGATTCTTCACTATCCAGGGCATCCATGTGGAAACCGACTATGGCCACACCCACGCCTGGGATCAGCCTATCATCAATCAGCCTGAAATTGGTTATCTTGGCATCTTGACCAAGGTGATTGACGGCACGCTCTATTTCCTGATGCAGGCTAAGATTGAGCCGGGAAATGTGAACTGTGTTCAAATCAGCCCCACCTTGCAGGCCACAAAGAGCAACTACACCCAGGTACATAAAGGCAAGAAGCCTGCCTATCTGGACTACTTCGTGAATGTGAGGCCCGACCATGTGCTGCTCGACCAGTTGCAGTCAGAACAAGGTGCGCGCTTCCTGCGCAAGCGCAATCGCAACATCATCATTCTTGTGGATGAAGAGATAGAGGTGTTGCCTGATTTCCGTTGGATGACCCTGGGACAAATCAAGTCGTTCATGCACTACGACAATATGGTGAATATGGATACCCGCACTGTGCTGTCAGGCATTGAATACATCGACTATATCACACCTTTGACGGACTTGTCAAACCTTTCTGATTTCGGTCGCGACATGTTGAAGTCGGCACGCACTCAGGAAGGTATTCATACTATGGGTCAAATTCTCTCGTGGTTGTCTGGATTGAAATCGCGTTACGACCTCTTTGTGAGCAACAAACCGATAGATAAGCTGGAAGGATGGCACCGCTCTGAAACCGAGATTGCCAATGATAAGGGTCTCTATTTCCGTGTCATCGGTGTGAAGGTGAGTATCTCTAATCGTGAGGTGACCAGTTGGTGCCAGCCGCTGGTGCAGCCTCTGCAGCAAGGCTTGTGTGCCTTCATCGTGCGCAAGATTGGTGGCATCTACCACTTCTTGGTGCAAGCTAAACTGGAATGCGGCAACTATGATGTGATGGAGCTGGCTCCAACGGTACAGTGCCTCACCGGCAATGTGTATGCCGCCACAACAAAACCACCGTTTGTGGACTATGTGCTGAACGCTCCGAAGGAGCAGGTGCTTTACGATGTGTTGCAATCCGAAGAGGGAGGTCGTTTCTTCCGTGAGCAGAACCGCAACATGATTGTGGAGGCTGGCAAAGACCTGCCGCAGCAACTGCCAGAGCATTACACTTGGATGGCGCTTCACCAAATCAACCACTTCCTGAAGTTCAACAACTATCTTAATATTCAGGCACGTAGCATCCTATCAGCCATTAAATACAACGAGAAATGAAAAGAATAGGAATAATTTGCCCTTCGGAGATTGCCTTCCGCCGTTTCCTTCCTGCCTTGAAAGAGGCCGCTTGCTTTGAATATGCAGGTGTGGCCATCGCCAGCAAGGAAGAGTTTGTTGGGGCAACCGACGAGATATTGGCCAAAGAGCGAGCCAAAGCCCAGACCTTTGTGGACAACTATGGTGGGAAGATTTACGAAGGCTATCGCCATCTGATAGAGTCCAACGATATTGATGCGGTCTATCTGCCGCTGCCTCCTGGCTTGCACTACCAATGGGCAAAAGAGGCCTTGGTCGCTGGCAAACATATCTTGGTGGAAAAACCTTGCACCACAGCCTTGGCCAATACGCAGGATTTGCTGCAAGAGGCTGGCAACAAGCAATTGGCCGTCCATGAGAACTATATGTTCGCTTTCCACGACCAGTTGAAAGCAGTGAATGACATAGTTAATTCTGGCGAGATTGGCGATGTGCGCTTATACAGGGTTTCTTTTGGATTCCCGATGCGAGCACAAAACGATTTCCGCTACAACAAAGCCTTGGGTGGCGGTGCCTTGCTCGACTGTGGTGGCTACACGCTGAAATATGCCTCCATACTGCTTGGTCCAACCGCCAAGATTAAGTATGCCCAGAGCAACAACATTGAGGGCTTTGGTGTGAATATGTACGGCTCAGCTGCTTTGGTGAATGACGAGGGAGTGACAGTACAGGTGGCCTTCGGCATGGATCACAACTACAAATGCGAACTGGAAGTGTGGGGCAGCAAAGGCACGCTCTACACCAACCGCATCTTGACCGCCCCTGCCGGTTTGGTTCCTGAAGTCATCATCCGCAAAGGCAACGAGGAGGAAAAACGCAATCTCCCTGCCGACGATGCCTTCAAGAAATCCATCCTCCATTTCGCTCACTGCATCGAAGATGCCTCAGTGCGCGAGGAGAACTATAATACATTATTTAGACAAGCCCGTCTCGTCGAAGACTTCAAACAGATGTCAGGCTTGAACAATTAAGCAATTAAGCAAATAAACTATCGAAATATGAGAAATCCTATTTATGTTACCATGCCAACCTTGGCTCCCCTGGAGGAAGTCAATGAATTGATGAAATGCATTTGGGAGAGCGGTATCATGACCCACAACGGTCCGCTGGTGCAGCGTTTTGAGAAGGAAGTGTGCGAATATCTGGGAGTGCCTCAGATGGTGAGCTGCTGCAACGGTACTCTCGCCCTCCAAATGGCCATCAAAGCCTTGGGCAAGACGGGTGAGATTATTACCTCGCCATTCACTTTCATTGCCACCATCAGCTCCATTATGTGGCAACACTGCACACCAGTGTTTGTGGATATCGACCCTGAGACGTTGGACATTGATGCCTCTAAAATAGAAGAACGTATTACCTGCCACACAGTGGCCATTATGCCAGTGCATGTGTTTGGCAACAACTGCGACTTTGAAGCCATCGATACTGTGGCCAAGGCACACAATATCCCTGTTATTTACGATGCTTGCCATTCGGTAGGTGCCAAATATCAGGGCAAAAGCGTTTTTTTGCAGGGCGACATTTCGGTAACCAGTTTCCATGCCACCAAGATGCTCAATACCGCTGAGGGTGGTGGTGTATTTACCCAAAACAAAGAGATTGACGAGAAATTGCGTCGCATCCGTTTCTTCGGTTTCGAGAACCATGCCGACATAGTGGAGGACGGCTTCAACGGCAAGATGACCGAAGCCCATGCCGCCATCGGCATTGCCAACCTGCGCTATCTGGATCAGGCCTTGGCCGACCGCAAGGTGAAGTACGCTCGTTACAATGAGATATTGGGTCAGAACCCTGAAATCCATTTCCAGAAGATTACCACCGACTGTAATTGCAGCTATTTCCCAGCCATCTTCAAGAATGAGGAAACAGCTTTGAAGGTGGTGGCTGCATTGAATGCCGAGAACATCTTCCCACGCAGGTATTTCTATCCGAGCGTGAACACCTTCTCCAAGCTGGTGCCTTACGTGCCGATGCCCAAGTCGGAAGACATCGCCAGCCGTATCCTTTGCCTACCATTGCATGTGCGCATGACCATGCAGGATGTGGAAGAGATTGCTGAAATGACTTTGAAAGTTGTGAAATAATACCATAAATAGAACAATGGAAAAGAAAAATGTCTTAATACTGCCAGGTAGCGAATGGGTTGTTCCTTTGATTAAAAGGACAAAAGAATTGGGCTACAATGTCTTCGTTGTTAATCCTGCTGAAAATTCACCCGGATTTGAATATGCTGACAAGTATCTGTTGTCGGATATTTTCGACTACGATAAAGTGATTCAGTTCGCCAAAGATAACGACATCAATGCAATTACAAGCGATGAGTGCGACATTGCGATGCCTGCAATTGCAAAATATGGTAAAATATTAGGCCTGCCGACATTGTCGGAGAAGACTGCTTCAATATATCAGGATAAGTTTGAAATGAGGGAATTTTGTCGCGAGCACGGAATCAACTTCCCTGAATACAAACTATGTTCATGTGCTGATGATGCTATAGAGTTATTCGAAAATATTAAGAAGCCACTTATCATCAAACCATTGGACAACTGTTCCAGTAGAGGCGTCTTTAAGGTGACATCGGTAGAAGAAATAAGAGAACACTTTGATGAGAGTCTTTCATTCTCTCATTTCCACAAAGCAGTTTTGGCCGAACGTTTTATTACAGGCACTGAATTTACGATAGATACCATTAAAACACCTTCACAGAATTATACTTTGGCAATAAGCGAGAAGAAGCACTTTGCACATAACAAAAGTATTGCGAATGAATTGCTATTCTCTCATAATAACCCTAACTTTGATTATGACAAGCTCCGCCATACAAACGATTTGTTTGTTATGCAGTCCGATTTTCAGTTCGGTTTTACCCATGCCGAATATAAATATGAAGACGGTGAGTATTATTTGATCGAGATAGGTGCAAGGGGCGGTGGCGCTATGATATCGTCATGTATTACACAGTACCTTTCTGGATACGATACCTATCGTTATTTGTTGGAATGTGCATTAGGGAATATCCACGACGAAGACTTTTCCATCAGACCAGAATATCGAGATAGAGCAGCGGTATTAAAGTTCTTTGAAACACCAGGCAGTGGTGGGTTGGTTCGAGAAATAAATGGGGTGGATTATTTGGAGAATGAACCCGATATCAAACATTTCCGCTTGAACTTCAAGGTTGGCGATACCATCGAAAATGCAAAAAACGATGCAGCACGTATTGGTTTCTATATTGCATGTTCGGAAAGTATGGAAAAATTGCGTGAGGTAATGGATAATGTAAACAAGAATTTTCAAATTCTATATTGATTATGGATACTGTAACTATTAAACAACAAGCCCTTGAACTGATTGAAGCCAACAAAATTTCGACAACAGAGGTTGCCGATGTTCTTGGTAAAACTGGGCAGATTGAGAATGTTCATGCACTCAACCAAGGTATGTTCAAAGTTGGCGAGGTGAAATTTATTTATGCTATTAATAATAGCAACTATGAAGTTCACCGACAACTTGCAGAGTCAGACGATATAAAAAACAAAATATTGTTTGTTTATAATGTGAATTGTGACAGGGCTGTTTTTGGCGACTTGGTTTCCAAATACATCATGCTCTATAAGCGAGCTAAGGCTATTGTAATCAACGGCAAGTTGCGTGATGCTCATACTTTGATTAAAGAAAAATACCCTATTTGGCTTCAGGATGTCAGTCCGATAGGGTGCGTCAACCGACCCAATGGGCCAGATCTTGATGAGGATAAATATCAAGAAATGAAAGCCTACTACGATGGTAGCATTATGGTGTGTGACGATAGTGGTGTCGTGATGATTCCAAAGGACAAGATTGACGAGAAACTTCTTACAAAGCTTGAGTTCATCGAATTTCAAGAGGATATTTGGTTCTACTGCGTGGATACGCTCAAAATGTCAACTTTCGATACCGTCTGCAAGAAGAAGTACTTAGAAGGTGGTCTTATTGACGATAAGATGCTAATGAAATTAAACGAGATACAAAAGAATATGTAAATGATAGAAGTATATTAATCGTTAATGTATTAATAAATATTAGCTTATGAATAAAATAGATTCTTCAGCACAGGTCGTGGATTCCGAATTAAATGATGATATTGTTGTTTGGAAAAATGCAAGAATATTATCATCATCTTTATTTGGACATAATTCGATTGGCGATTTCTCAACAGTTCGACAATGTGAATTGGGAAAACATGTTAGCATTCAACGTAATTGTGATTTATTAAGGGTAAATGTAGGTGATTTTTCTATTGTTGAAAAAAATGCAGTGATTCATGATGTGAAAATAGGTAAATTCTGTGAAATATCTTGGCATTGCAGTATAGGCGGTGATAATCATAACTATAAATTGCCTACCATACATCATTGGTATTGGAATAAGAGTTTTGGTTTTGAGGAAGAGCCCGGTGCAATTGGAGGTGCTAATTTTATGAACAAAATTCAAAACGAAGAATGTGTAATTGGTAATGATGTATGGATAGGGTCGGGTGTGACGGTGAACAGAAAAGTACATGTTGGAAACGGCGCAATCTTGGCTTCCGGCACCGTGGTGACGAAAGATGTCCCTGATTATGCTATTGTTGGAGGAGTTCCTGGGAAAGTAATCAAATATCGTTTTGACGAAAGCACAATAAAGCGTTTGTTGGACATAGAATGGTGGAATTGGCCGTATGATGTTTTGAAAGAGAATAGGCATTTGTTTGAAATTGAGGTGAGTGAAGAAACACTTGATAAGATGGAACAAATCAAAAAAACTTTATAAATTATGAACAACTTATTAATCGTGGGCACTTCTGTAACTGCTCAAAGCATTCGTGCTTATGTTGTCGATTATAAATTATATAACTTATTAGGCTTTGTCGTAGACAAGGAATATAAAACAATCGATGAATATTTGGGTGAACCTGTTTATACGTTTGATTCTTTGCCAAATGATTTTAACAAGGAGAGAGATTTCTTGTTTATAGCTATGGAATGGGATAGGCTCAATTCAACAAGGAGAAAACTGTACAACAGGCTTAAATTGGAAGGTTACAAGTTGGCAAATATTATTTCTCCACACGCAATCATTCATGGGAGTGTTTTAGGTGATAACTGCTGGGTTTGTGATGGGGTAATTATTGAAAACGATGTTAAAATTTATGAAGATGTAATGGTGAAGAGTGGCGCTAAAATAGCCCATTTGTCCACTATTTATCCTCATTGTTTTGTCGGAGCGAATAGCTTTTTGGCGGGTGGAGTTAACTTGGGCGAGCAAACATACGTAGGAGTTTCGGCCACAATATTCAATAGTGTAAATATTGGGAAAAAGTGTTTGATTGGTGCTTGTGTCTATGTCAAACGACACTTGCCAGATTGTTCTGTGATAAAAACAAAAAATGATGAGTTTGATATCAAACAATATCCAGAAGACGAGATTGAGAATAAACTGTTGGCGGCGATAAAAATAAGATAGTGTGAAAACTATATGGTAATGCTTATTACATAAGATACATTTCTGAACGTATTGACGATTTGAATGACACCGAACGTCGTTCAATGAAGAGGGTTCTACAATGTGATTCCTCAATGATACTCTTTAACTTTATAATAATTGCTAAATAATTAATAATGGCAAAAGCATACGTATTCCCTGGTCAGGGAGCCCAGTTCGTAGGCATGGGCAAAGACCTATATGAGAGTAATCCGAAAGCAAAAGAATTATTCGACAAAACTAACGACATCCTTGGCTACCGCATCACTGACATCATGTTCAACGGCACGGACGAGGACCTAAAGCAAACCAAAGTCACCCAGCCTGCCGTCTTCTTGCACTCAGTCATCTCGGCACTCTTTATGGAAGACTTCCATCCTGACATGGTGGCCGGTCACTCCCTTGGTGAGTTCTCCGCTTTGGTGGCAGCAGGTGCATTAACCTTTGAGGACGGCCTCCGCTTGGTCTATGCCCGTGCCATGGCCATGCAGAAGGCTTGCGAGGCAGCCCCCTCCACCATGGCCGCCATCATCAATCTGCCAGACGAAATCATTGAGCAGGTGTGTGCCGAGTTGAGCAAGGACGGTCAGGTGGTTGTCCCTGCCAACTACAACAGTCCGGGTCAGGTGGTTATCTCTGGCAATGTGGAAGCCGTCAAAGAGGCTTGCGCCAAGCTGAAAGAGGCCGGTGCCAAGCGTGCCTTGCCGTTGGCCGTGGGTGGAGCATTTCACTCACCGCTGATGGAGCCTGCCCGCATTGAGTTGGCTGCTGCCATCGAGAAGGCCCCTGTCAGCAAGCCCGTGTGTCCCGTGTATCAAAACGTTGATGCCCTGCCGCACACCGACCCTGTTGAAATCAAGGACAACCTGCTGAAGCAATTAACAGCCCCCGTCCGCTGGACGCAAAGCGTCATCAACATGATTGGTGATGGCATGACCGACATTGTGGAATGTGGCCCGGGTCAGGTGTTGACAGGGTTGATTGGCAGGATTCAGAAGAGACTCGAACAATAATGATTCAAATCAAGGAAATCGTTAACAGTATTTTTACCTCCAAGACCTATATCCTCTTCTGTGAAGGAGAGGATAAGGCTTGGTTAGTGGATATTGGTGACGTGGAACCTGTTGTGAAATTCCTTGAAGAGAAAGGGTTGGATGTTGAGGGAGTTTTCCTAACCCACGCCCACTTTGACCATATCTATGGCTTGCCAGAATTGGTAAAGCATTATCCTAAATGCAAGGTATATGTGACAGAGTATGCCAAAGAGGGGTTGGCCTCTGACAAACTAAACATGTCGAGATATCACGATATGCCTGTTACATACGAGGGTGATAATGTGTTAGTGGTGCATGAGGGTGAAAGTCTGAGATTATATAACGGAGAACCAATAATGGAGTTCTATGAAACACCAGGGCATAATCCGGGCTGTTTGACGTTTGTGTTAGGAGGTATGATTTTTACAGGCGATGCCTATATTCCAGGTGTGGGTGCCAACACCCAGTTGCCCCATGCCAACAAAAAACAGGCACAGCAATCAATGGAAAGAATATTAAAACTGGCTGAAGGGAAGAAGCTTTTTTCAGGACATCATTTATAACCTTTCAAATAAATAGTATAGTTAAAATCAGTAAAATCATTATATTATGTCAGAAAGAAAGAGAATTTATCTCTGCTTAGCGCACATGAGTGAAGCTGGCTTGGAACAGAAGTATATCAAAGAAGCTTTTGATACGAATTGGGTGGTGCCGCTGGGGCCGAATGTTAATGGCTTTGAACACGACCTCGAAGAGTTCGTTAACGAAAACCAAAACGAAAAGCTTTCAAAAAGGGTTGTTGCACTTTCGAGTGGAACGGCGGCGGTTCACCTTGCGTTGATTAACTGTGGAGTGAAGGCTGGGGATGAGGTGTGCGTGCAGAGCTTCACTTTCTGTGCTTCTTCGCACCCGATTACTTACCTTGGGGCAACACCTGTCTTCATCGACAGCGAGAAGGATACCTGGAACATGGATCCTGAATTGCTTGAAGAGGCCATTAAGGATAGAATCGCCAAGACGGGCAAGAAGCCGAAGGCTATCGTACCCGTAGCATTGTATGGTATGCCATATCAGATTGACAAGATTATGGAGATTGCTGACCGCTACGATATCCCCGTGGTGGAGGATGCGGCTGAGGGATTTGGCTCACGCTGGAAAGGTCAGATGCTGGGCACCTTCGGTAAGTATGGCGTTTTGAGCTTCAACGGCAACAAGATGATTACCACCAGCGGTGGCGGCGCTTTGGTGACGGCCAACGAAGACGAGTGGCGCGAGATCATGATGTATGCCACGCAGTATCGCGAGAGCTATCCCTACTACCAGCATGAGAAGATAGGTTTTAACTACCGCATGAGCAACATCTGCGCTGGTATTGGCCGTGGACAGATGACGGTGGTAAATGACCATATCGCTCACCATAAGCATGTGCAAAAGATGTACGAAGAGTTGTTGGCCAATGTTCCAGGCGTTCATGTTCATGCTCAGCCCGCTACAGGTGAATACGACAGTAACTATTGGCTTTGCACCATCACTTTGGATGAAAACGTGAAGATTAAAGGTCAGGAAAATGCCTACAAGACCATCGTGACCGGTGCAGTGGGTGGTGCCGCAGGTGTGATTCATGCTGCATTATCAGCCGTGACCGACTGTCAGCCTAACGACAATGTGGAGGCATTGCGTGTGTTTATGGATGCCGCTGGCATCGAGGCTCGCCCTGTGTGGAAGCCAATGCACCAACAGCCTTGCTACAAGGATGCTCCGGCTTATTTGAACGGTGTAAGCGAGGCGATGTTCAAGGTGGGGATGTGTCTACCTGCTGGACCGTATGTGAGCGATGACGACGTTAAATATATAGTCGATACGATAAAAGCTGCCATCGTCTGCTAAAACCTTATGGGGAATAGAAGCGCATTCCTTGCGTTTGTGAAAGCTGGGCTGTGGAACACTGAGGTTCCGTTTCAGCATGATGATACACTGGATTTTACAGAAATCCTTCGCCTCGCTGATGAACAATCAGTGATAGGACTTGTTACTGCCGGAGTGGAGAAACTGCCAGCTGGTAAATTGCCGCTAACGGAGAAGCTGGCGCTTTTGGGCAAGTGCCAATTGATTGAGCAGAGAAACGAGGCGATGAATCGCTTTTTAGCGGGGCTGGTGAAAAGGATGCAGGAGGCTGGCATAAAGGCGGTGCTGGTGAAGGGCCAAGGGGTTGCGCAATGTTATGAGAAGCCATTGTGGCGAACAGCAGGCGACATTGACTTGTTATTGGATGAAGAGAATTACAACAAAGCCAAAGCATTCATGTCGTCACTTTCGGAAAAAGCCATAGAAGAGGATGTTGACAAAAAACATCTATCTGTTCAAATAGGTGGGTTTACAATTGAGTTACACGGGCGTATGCCTTTTGCATTGTCATGTCGGGCAGACAAGGTGGTAGATGAGGTAATTGCGGATACATTGTTAAAGGTTAGCGATGAGCGATTAGCGGTTAGAGTATGGAAAAATGGTGGAATGGCAGTCTATTTACCCAATGTTGATAACGATGTGATACTGGTTTTCACACATTTCCTCCATCATTTCTTTATAGAAGGTGTTGGTTTAAAGCAAATCTGCGATTGGTGCCGTTTACTTTGGATATACAGAGACGAACTGGATAAAGAACTGTTGGGGAAACGACTGCGAGAGATGGGTTTGATGAGCGAATGGAAGGTGTTTGCTTCGCTTGCCGTGAATACATTGGGTATGCCACAAGTGGCAATGCCGTTTTATGATGACAGCCTATCCTATAGAAGAAAAGCAAGAAGGGCGCTTGCTCATATTTTGAAAAGCGGCAATCTTGGACATAACAATGACGTTAGTTATCGGGTAAAATATCCTGTTTTCATTTCTAATATCTTAACTTTCTATAGGCGTTTTGTGGATTTTACTAAATTGGCATTTGTGTTTCCCAAAGATTCTCCTTCTTTTTTCGGGAAATATGTTTATAAAAGATTTAATGGTTAGCGTGATATGAACTGGGTATTAAACAATTATATAAGCTCATCATGGTATAAAGAATTGTTATTCCCGATATTTGTATTTTTAGTTCTGTTATTTTTTTGTTCCTGTTCGCAGGTGTTAAGGTCTTATTCAACTGGGAATAAACTTCATGCTGGTAAAGTGATTATTGACCGAAATGTGGATTTGGGTGGAAAGATTTTCAGTGTTCCAGAAGGGTGTACCCTTGTATTTAGAAACAAAGGGCTTATTTCAAATGGCACCATAATTGGAAATAATACTAAAATAAAGTACAACGGTACATGTTTCGACAAGGTGATTATTAAAGGGACATGGTGCGTTCCAGAAATTCGTTCGTCAATGTTCATAACACATGATGATAATAGTTTGGCTAACCTTTTTAACTTGCAAAGCAATTCGATAAAGAATACTATTTACATTTTGCCTGGGATATATCATATTAATGCGAATACTCAAAGGGCTGCATTGTATTTAAAATCAAATACAACGCTTCAGGTGGATGGAGATTTAATATTGGATAAGCACACTAATAATAAATTCTATAATGGTTATTATGCGATTGAGGTCGAAGATGTTGAAAATGTTGTAATTAAAGGGAAAGGTTCAATCAGAGGTGATTTGGGCCGCTCAGGATTGGCTTCTGAATATGGCCATGGTATATGCGTGTTTCAGTCTAAAAATGTGACTATATCAGGTTTGACAATCAAAGATTTTCAAGGTGATGGTATTGCCTTGAGTATAGGAAATGATAATATTACCATTGATGGGGTGTCAATTGACCATTATTACCGAAACGGAATTTCCGTTGTTGATGGTAGTAATATCAGCATCAATAACATAATGGTGAAAAATGGTGGCATAAGTGACCCGTATGCGGCCATAGATATCGAACCCAACGAGGGGGGTAACATTAATAATGTAAAAATAAAGAATCTGACAATATCAAATTGCACTGTGGGCATAATGGGATATGTTTCTAAGAACGCAAAGGTTGATAATATAATTTACCAAGATGTTAAGATGATGGGTATATCCCAATGTTGCCTTTCCTCATCAAATTTCACAAAATTGGAAATGGTAAATGTATCAGTGAAAAACATTGGTGAGAATGCCCAGATAATGAGGTTTATAGGAAATAAGTATTTGTCTTTGTCTCGGGTCGATATTGAAGCTTGGAATAATAAAACGAATTATCCATTTTATTTGGATAATAAGGATACGAGGGTGGTTAATTGTTCATTTATTTGCCCAAAGATGTTTTCTTGGCATCTTTCTAATGTGCAGTTTGTCAATACATTTTTAAAGTTTGACAGTTTTGTTTGGACTGCTGCTGATATTGCCAACAGCAATCTGTTGTTTGATCAATGTGTTTTTGACGGTTTGTTGTACATGAGGCCTAATAATGTGACTTTTAGTAATTCTTTTTTTCGGAATACTCATTCTACCAGCCAAAAGAATCTTGTGCGTTTTGAGGATGCTAATAATGCGGAAGATGCCTCTATGGGTGTAACTATGGAGGACAATACTTTTGAAATTGGCGGCAATGTGTCGGAAACATCTGCTGTTGAATGTTTGACAAGGCGCAGCACTATTTCAAAATCAAAGTTTAAAAGACAATAATATGAAAATAACACAAGCTTTATTGGATACAATATCGGAGCAGGCGAAGGCTTCGCCACGGCTCAGGATGAATTATGATTTGCGCAACTCGGCTGAGGACAAGAGCCAAAGGATGCTCAATGCCATCGAGCCAGGCACGATTATGCCCATACATCGGCATCAAAAAACCTCCGAGACCATCGCTTGCCTCAGAGGTAGGTTTGTGATAGAGTTTTACGATGAATTAGAGCGCATCTGTTCGGATTCTATCGAACTGTCGCCCAATGGCGAGGTGGTTGCCATCAATGTTCCTGCTGGGCAGTGGCACTCGTTGCGTTGCCTGGAGCCGAATACCGTTTTGCTGGAAGCAAAAGATGGACCTTGGGTGCCATTGACAGATGCTGATATTCTAAGTTTGTAAAAAATAGAATTTGAATTATGTATAAACATTTTTTTAAGAGGGTATTGGATATCCTTATTTCTGGTATAGCCTTGCTGTTGATAGGCTGGTTTTTGATTTTGGTTGTCATCTTTTTGCATTTTGCCAACAAGGGAGCAGGTGCTTTCTTTTTTCAAGAAAGACCTGGTAAGAATGCCAAGATTTTCAAGGTCATCAAGTTCAAGACCATGACCGACGAACGCGATGAGAATGGTAATCTACTTCCTGATGAGAAACGCTTGACCAAGGTTGGCAAGTTTGTACGCAGTACAAGTGTGGATGAGTTGCCACAGCTAATCAACGTTTTCAAAGGTGATATGTCGCTAATAGGGCCTCGTCCGCTGTTGGTTCAATACCTGCCACTTTATTCAGCAGAACAGGCTCGTCGCCATGAGGTACGTCCCGGCATTTCAGGTTGGGCACAATGCCATGGCCGCAACGCTATCAGCTGGAAAGAGAAATTTGAATTAGACGTGTGGTATGTTGACCACTGCACGTTATGGACTGACATTCGTGTGATATTCATCACTGTCAAGAATGTCTTAATGCGGAAAGATATCAATTCGGCAACAGCTGCCACAATGGAGGCGTTTAACGGGCATAACTAAGGAGATGAAAGAGGTTTTGAAAGGCGTATGGCAGTTTTGTAGTTATTTGTTTTGGCCGAGGTATTAAAGTTGGTTTACAGTTTACCGCTTAGAAGCTTATGAAAGGGCTATTGAAGGGCGTATGGCAGTTTTGCGGGTATTTGTTTTGGCCGAGGTGGAAGTAGTGATGTAAGATGGAAGAGGGCAGATGGAAGACGATATATCATCAGAATCAACAATAATAGAATAATTAACTAATGTATATCCAATCATTTACTCCTGTTGAATTATATCGCTGTACAACTCAAGCTGAACGGCAAAATTCGGGCATGGATAAAGATGAGCTGATTGAGGCTATTGAAGCTGAAATAGGGGGTTCTATTGTTGACGGTACCTATCGTTTTCAAATAAAGCAGTACGATGATTTATGTCTGAATGCTCGTGATAAGAAAACTATGGGCTATCTTTGTCAAAATCTTGTCTTGCGAAAATTGCATAAAAACATAAAACGCATCTATTCAGTAAGACAGTCTGACCGAAACGCCATTGTGAAACATATGAAACTTTTGTTGTCGGAGAATGTGAAGATGAGGATTGTTAGGTTGGATGTGAGACACTTTTATGAAACAATCGACCGAAAACAGTTGTTGACAAGGCTAATGGACGATGCCCGGTTGAGTTATCAAACAATATCCCTATTACAGGCTTTGTTTGACGACCCTGTTGTTGCCTCGGAAACTGGTTTGCCAAGGGGGTTGAGTGTTAGTGCAGTGCTTTCAGAGCTCTATATGAAATACTTCGACTTGGATTTCAAAAAGATAGAAGGTGTTTATTATTACGCACGTTTTGTGGATGATATTATTGTGTTTTGCAGCAATGAGGCGAGCAAAGAACTTGCTTGGAAATATGCGAGCGATGGTCTCTCTAAAATTGGATTACAGTTAAATGAAGAGAAATCGTATTGGATTGATCCCCAATTGCCTGGTTCTGAGTTTACCTATTTAGGCTACACTTTCCATGAGTCGGGAAAACGTCTGAGTGTTTCTATCGCTCAAAAAAAATTGAATGTAATCAAAACACGTCTTACCAGGACTTTTGTCCGTTACTCCAAAGACCATGATTACAATCTTTTGAAACAGCGTATTAAATTTCTAACCGGTAACTTTACGCTTTATAATCCTCATACTCTTTTGCCAATTAAGGTTGGGATATTCTTCAATTATAAATTGGCAACGGACATTAGCGCACTTGATGAACTCGACCGCTATTACCAACGTATTCTTCACTGCCGAACAGGGAAGTTGGGTTCCGCAATAGCATTGGCAAAACCTGATATGAAATCTCTTGAGAAGTATTCCTTCAGATTTGGTTATCGAAATCATGTGAACCATCACTTCACCACCAACCAGATGGTAAAAATAGCGAATTGTTGGAAATGAAACAGACAATCGACTTAAACAATAAATACCGCGTACTTTTAACCGAATTGCTTCCATACGAACTGCCTCTTGTGTTAAATAACGATGCGTTCTATGAGAATATGTTGGATGTTAAGTTTCGCAATCTGTTTGTTGGAGTATTCAACAATATCGTGTCAAGTAAAGAATGGACTATTCCATTCGATTACAATATTCGTCGCGTAGGAGGTGAGAAAAGCCGAAAGATGAGTCTAATGCATCCTCTGACACAGTTGGCGTGTGTTGAACACTATGAGAAATACGATGAGTATATGCTTAATCTCTGTTCCCATAGTCCATTATCAATCCGTTATATCAGCAAGAAGGCAAAGTGTGTATTCCCTCCAGAAGAAGAGGAAATGGTTGAGGTGACCCAAACAGATAACGTTGAACAGGCAGTTGAGTTGGATAATAACGAGATAGAAAAACGCTATCGTTCTTATTTCAGTTACAAAAAATACGATTTGGCCTATAAATTCTTTGAAAGTGGCGACAACCTTCGTCTTGAGCAAAAGTTCAGTCACATGATGACGCTTGACGTCTCGGGTTGTTTCTATCACATCTACACCCACACCATTGCTTGGGCTGTGAAGGGGAAAGAGGTGGCAAAAGACAGTATTGATGCCATAACGTTTGAAAAGGCTTTTGACCAGCTGATGCAACACACCAACTACAACGAAACCAATGGCATCATTGTGGGCCCGGAGATTTCAAGGATTTTTGCCGAGATTATTCTTCAAGCCATTGATATCGCTATAATCCGTCAGCTGAAGGACAAAGGTTATAGCTTGGGGCGCGACTATGAAATTCGCCGTTATGTGGATGACTCGTATATCTACGCAAATTCACGGGATGTTTTGGATGATATCTGTGCCGCCTATAAGGAACAACTGGCCTTTTACAAATTGGATATTAATGAGAAGAAACGGGAATATTTTGAACGTCCTTTCACTTCGGGAGTAAGCGATGCCAAACGTCAGGTGAACAATATGGTGTCGGATTTCAAGGAGAAATACCTTAAAGAAAAGGATGATGAAGAAAAGCACTATGCTACGACAATAAGAAGCGATTATGGTGTATTTACCTCTTTTGTCAAACACTTCCGTTCTATCACGCACCAGTTCAATCAACAATACGGAAGTTTAAATAAGTACACACTCACGCTTATGCTTAGTCAAATTAGGCGAGAGATGAAGAAGGAAATGATTCCGAGTCAGAGTCTTTTGACAGTCTATGCAGATATTGCATTCTTCTTGTTCTCGTTGGATATGCATACCACAGCCTCTTATAGGTTATGTTCCATACTTGATTGTCTTGTACAATGGGCTGAAAAAGTGGCTGAACCCAATGCCAAGCAAGAGCTGATGGCAAGGATACGTCGCGAAGCCAAACGAGTAATGGATATTTATCAGGCTGATTTGTCATCAGGAAATACCAATTTGGAAGTTCTTAATCTGCTTGTCACTTTACAACGGCTGCTTGCATTTAGAATACCTGTTACTCAAATTTCATCATTGTTCGGTATAGATTTAGATACGGGAAAGGGATACGAAAAACTGAATTATTTTCAAATTTGCACGTTATTCTATCTTGTAGAGGATGATGCTGCTTATGACGCTGTGAGAACAGGCTTGGAGAATGAAATTATTAACCGGCTATCTGACCCGAATAAACTTCGCAAAGCCGATAATGCCTACCTGTTTTTTGATGTGATGACTTGCCCCTATATGGATAAAAATACGTGCATTACAGCCGTTGAGAATTGTCTTGGAATAAAGGATAAAGGGAAGGCTGGAGCGAAACGGGCAGAACTTGCAAAACCAAAACGTTGGTTTTTTGATTGGGACAAGACAAACGATTTTACGGAATTTCTAGAAAAGAAAGAATATCATTCACCGTATGAATAAAACTCTAAGAGAACCTGGCTTACCCGAAGAGACAGTCCAAAACGGGTTCCGCTCATGACGGACGAAGTGGCGGAATATACGGACGATGGCTGTGCCAGTAAACATGTTGCGCTGTTGTGCAAGAAAGTTTGCTATGCTGCGGCAGGCGCAAAAGTCGTCCGAGGAGCTTGCTCCACACACTAATGACCCCCAGAGGTTTGTCGGGTTCTCTTTTTTCAATAATAAACGGTGATGTGCAAATTATAAAAAATCAGGAAATAAACAATCTTATATACACAATGAAAAACATCCTTGTTACAGGTGGTGCTGGCTTTATCGGCAGCAACCTGATAAAGCGCTTGTTTAAGGACGTGAAGGACGCAACGATTGTGAACATCGACAATATGAACGCCTATTACGATGTTGAAGGAACTTGAAACGATGGTTCCCGAAGGGGTAAACTATAAGTTTGTGAAAGGCGACATTGCCGACAAGGCACTTGTTGACAGCCTATTTGCTGAATATAAGTTTGACATCGTGGTGAACTTGGCAGCCCAGGCTGGCGTTCGCTACTCAATTGAAAACCCCGATGCGTACATCCAGAGCAACGTGATAGGGTTCTACAACATCCTCGAAGCCTGCCGCCACAACCCCGTGGAACATCTTGTGTATGCATCGTCATCGAGCGTGTATGGCGACAACAAGAAGGTGCCGTTTGCGGTGGAGGACAGGGTGGACAACCCCGTGTCGCTCTATGCCGCCACCAAGAAGAGCAACGAGCTGTTTGCCCACTGCTACAGCAAATTGTACAATATTCCGTCAACCGGCTTGCGCTTCTTCACCGTGTACGGCCCTGCCGGTCGTCTCGACATGGCCTACTTCGGCTTCACCAACAAGCTGCTCCGTGGCGAAACCATCCAGATTTACAACTACGGCAACTGCCGCCGCGACTTCACCTACGTTGACGACATTGTGGAGGGCATCGTGCGCGTGATGGCCAAGGCCCCCGAGAAGCGCAATGGCGAAGATGGCCTGCCTCTGGCTCCATACGCGGTTTACAACATTGGTGGCGGCCAGCCGGAGAACTTGCTGGACTTTGTGCAGACCTTGCAAGAGGAGCTGCTCCGTGCCGGTGTGCAGCCACAAGACTATGACTTCGAGGCGCATAAGCAATTGGTGCCCATGCAGCCGGGAGATGTGCCGACAACGTATGCGGATGCTACAGCATTGGAACGTGACTTTGGGTTTACTCCGAAGATAACGCTGAGGGAGGGGTTGAGGAAGTTTGCGGAGTGGTACAAAGGCTACTATAAGTAGCTTACGGCTTAGAAGCTTACAGCTTACCGCTTAATTTGGCTTACCGCCTACAGAAAAAAATTGACGTTTAAGTATCTATTTGTTCTTCAACTCAATAAACCAATTCCGTAATTATGGACAATGATGCTTTTATAGCGATGATTCACAACAATCCTGGTTGGACAACGACACAAGCCCTGCGCCGGATGCGGTTGCGGGGCTTTTTTTAATTGATAGTTGATAATTGATAATTGATAATTGATAATTGAAGGTTGAAAGGGGGGGCGGAGGGGTAGAGAGGGGGTAGAGAGGGGGTAGAGAGGGTCGGGGGTAGGCCTGTCGTGGACTGGGTTTTCGCGTAGCGGTGGCGTTTCGACCTGTGATAGGGCGCTCTTAAGTTCAAATAGAAAATGCAACACAAGAGATAAAGAAAGAAGCGCCAAAAAGCAAAAAGTTCTTGGCGCATTCGGTAAAAAGTAGT
>OCVV011349996.1_pt1 | contig 38722 bp, 34 predicted proteins | sample 1539721 | NCBI WGS metagenome assembly OCVV01 (sample SAMN02144230, study PRJEB22623) | gut metagenome | biome: sheep rumen | host: Ovis aries | place: New Zealand | reverse complement strand
TAAGAGATCACCACTGCGGCAGAGAAAGTTGGCTCTGTGTTGGCGGGAATGAAGCGACCGGAGGCCATAGAAGGCAAAAGGTCACGCATGCTGCACAAAAGCGAAGCGACAGAGGCGTCGTAGGAGAAAAAGATCACCACTGTGCTGGTGGAACTTGACTGGAACGAAGCGACCGGAGGCCGCGCCGAGCAAAAGGTCACGCATGCTGCACAAAAGCGAAGCGACAGAGGCGCCGCAGGAGTAAAAGATCACCACTGTGCTGGCGGGACTTGCCTGGAGCGAAGCGACCGGAGGCCGCGGAGAGCAAAAGGTCACGCATGCAACAAAAAAGCGAAGCGACGGAGGCGTCGTAGGAGAAAAAGATCACCACTGTGCTGGCGGGGCTTGACGGGAGCGAAGCGACCGGAGGCCGCGGAGAGCAAAAGGTCACGTATGTGTTCCGGCGAAGGGCTTTTTGGATTGTATTTGCGGGTACATATAGGGTGAAGCAGATGATATAATTATCAATGGTTTTGCTTCTTGAAAAAAGACTGCTGTATGAACGAAGAGATTCCCAAAGGACTCTCTTCCGGCGCAGCAGTGTGAAGACTGGAAAGACGGAGATCAGATTATGAGCAGCAGTAATGACATAAAATGCAAAGTCATCGAGGAGGAACTCAGATCCGTGTGGCCGGACTGGCATGTCGCCGGGCGTCTGGGCGGAGGTGCTTTCGGGGATGTTTTTCAGATTTACAGGGACAATCACGGAATCCGGGTGGATTCTGCCCTCAAGGTCATCCAGGTCGACAGCGAGGAAAACTCAGCTGCGCTGCTCTCCAACGGGCAGGATGATGGAAAAACGGAATCGGAAAGTCAAAGCGATATCCCGGAGGCGCTTCTCAGTGAGATCCAGATCATGGAGGCGCTCCGCGGAGCACCGAATATAGTTGCCATAGAAGACTTTTATTTCAAGAAAGAAGGGTCTACCAACACCCTCTTCGTTCGGATGGAACTGCTTACCAGCCTTGAGAAAGTACTGCCTGGCCGGGACGGACACGGTACCCTGTCCTCTATCCGGGAGATAATCAAGCTGGGCAGGGATGTCTGCAGGGCACTGGTCTACTGTGAGAAAAAGGACATCATCCATCGGGATATCAAGCCGGCAAACCTGTTTAGGGACGAGTTCGGTGATTACAAGGTGGGGGACTTCGGAGCCTCGAAGCGCATGGATACGATTCATGTCGCCCGGACCATGACCGGCATAGGGACGGTTTCCTATATGGCGCCCGAGATCTTCCAGGGGCGCTCCTACAACAATACGGTGGATATCTATGCCCTGGGACTTGTCCTCTATCAGTTCCTCAACAAGGGCAGGATTCCCTTTCTTCCGGAAGAGGGCTCCTATACCACACAGGACATCGACAGTGCCAATTTCCACCGCCTGCACGGGACGCCGGTTCCAAGTCTGGCCGGAAAATCTTTCGGAGAAGAGGTCATAGACAGCCGGTTGGACGCCGTTGTGCGCAAGGCCTGCGCTATGGACCCCGCGGACCGCTATCAGACCGCGGAGGAATTTTACGATGCCCTGGAATTCCCGGAGATAGAAGAGAAACAGCCCATACCGGTATACGCAAAAAGACCCCAGGGCTCTTTAGCGCCGGATGCGTCTTTACAAAAGCGGCAGCAGGAAAGAACGTGGTCTGATTGGTCTGATCGTGGAAAAAAGCCATCCGGTGACCTGGAACCTGCCGTTTCTCTGCAGGACGTGCCGCAGGGGAGGAAAAAATCAGGGTCAGAAGAGAAGACATTGACCACCCCACTGACGGATAAATCTTCACAGAGTCGGCTGCAGAAGGCGGAAAAGCGCTCAGGCAGGAATAATATACCTGTGATTATCATTGTAATTCTGCTTATTATTGCGGTGGCAGCACTGGCTGCTTCGCTAAGTGGGAGAGGATCTTCTTCGAGTACAGATTCTGATGTTGCTGTGAAAACAGAAGAACAAAAAGGAAACGGTTTCGAGGAAGACGGTAGGGTGGATGAATCGGACCCCGATGCTGAGCCTACAGACGCAGCTTCCGAAGAAGAGAATCGTGATCCAGGACCAATCTCCGACTCTTGGGAGGAGATTGTTACTGCAGGAGAGAAAGGAACCTATATTAACAAGTACAAGATCGGGGATACAAAAGAACTTGATCTCGGGGAAGAAGGCGTGATTGAAATGGAGCTTGTTGCCTTTGATGAAGATGAACTGGCAGACGGCAGCGGCAAAGCTCCAATGACCTGGATTGCTAAGAACCTTCTGAATACAGAACATGTTATGAATGAGGAACGGACAAATGCAGGCGGTTGGCCTGCATCGGACATGCGCGAATGGCTTCGGGAGAGTATTCTTCCCATGTTTCCGGAGACTGTTCGATTGAACATCTGTGAAGTGAAGAAATATACTACTAATTCTGGAACTGGAGGGATGATTTCTTCCTTAGATACGATCTGGATCCCATCCAGGAGGGAGATGTTTGGGTCGCATCGTGCTTATGAACACGAAAGACCGGAGCAAGTAGGGGATTTTTGGGAATATCAGATTGAAGGAAAACAGCATACCGGCATTTCTGAGCTGTCAGGGTGGTGGTTAAGGTCCGTTTCCACCAGCGATTCCGGTGTCTTTGACAGTGTCAACATTTACAGAGAGTTCTCAACTCTCTTTGATGCTAACGTTGACCGGGGTGTGGTGATCGGGTTCTGTTTAGGGGCATCAGGTTCATTTTTAAACACATCGTCCGAAGAAGACAACCGTGCTCCAGGACCAATCTCCGACTCCTGGGAGGAGATCATCACTGCAGGAGAGGACGGGACCTATATCGACAAATACAAGATTGGAGATACAAAAGAACTTGATCTCGGGGAAGAAGGCGTGATCGAAATGGAACTTGTCGCCTTTGATGCAGACGAACTGGCAGACAGCAGCGGCAAAGCCCCTATGACCTGGATCGCGAAGACTCTTCTGAATACAGAATACGAAATAAGGATAGATAATGGCTTCTGGCCGACATCGGACGTGCGCAAATGGCTGCATGAGAGTATTCTTCCCTTGTTCCCCGAGAAGGTGCGCTCGAACATCAAGGAAGTGAAGAAATATTCCTACTCCTATTCTAATAACGAGACAAACTCTTCTTCAGATACGATATGGATTCCATCCAGGAGGGAGATGTATGGAGCGGATTGTGCTTATGAGGACGAAGGACCAGAATATATAACGCTATTTCCGGATGATGCTTCCAGACAAAAACAGCATACTGGCGTTTCCAAGCCGTCGAGTTGGTGGCTGCGATCTGCTTCCTTCGGCGATGATCGATCCAGATTCTACGGTTTCGACTATGTCAACTGTGGTGGGGCAAGTGATGGCAGTGACTACTATGTTGACTATGGCGTTGCAATCGGCTTCTGCTTTTGATCTTGGTATCTGTAAACCGGCGGGCTTTGACCCGCCGGATTGCGGTCAGTCCCGTCCCGCTGGTTTATAAGCGATAGGGTTCATGGTTATTTGATATAGACAGAAAACGAAGCGAACCTGGATTCAGGATATAGCAAGAGATAAAAACCGATGACTTTCAGACAAATAATCGTAAAAACACAAATATTCTTTGCAGTACTCACTGCTTTGCTGTCGATCCTTTTTTTCTTTGCGGGAGGCTATGCCGGGAAGCGGATTCTGTGCCCGCCTGCAGCTATCGCAGCTGTCATACTGCTTATTCTGGCATTTAAATTTCCGTCCAACCCTTTTGCCAATGCGTTTGCTATCACAGGAGCAATTGTCACATTTTTATGCATATGGTCTCTGCCCTCTATGATACCCTGGGAAGGCGGAGAGTTTGCACTTTCCGGATCTGTAGGAAATTTTTTAGGAGCGCTTCAAGGCCTGCTCAGATTAACTGGTTTTGTAACAGGGATTATTTTCCTCTTTATTTGCAGTGGTGAGATCAAGAATCTGCAGGATCAGAGGCGGGAGATGATACAAAAGGCGGCTTTGGCGGAAAATGACCCCGATCAGCTGCAGGGAGCTTTAGCGGAGTTTCTCCGACCCGATATTACTTTCGACTTTTTCCTTATTGGATATTTTATCATTGGAACAATCGTGTTTTTCACAGTTATAAGGAAAGGACTTATAGAAGGCGGGAAAGGCCCCCTGATTATTTTCGCTGTTTTTGTTGTATATACGTCATACAGCGTTGTATCCTTTCTGAAGTCCATTTGGACTCCTCGTCTTTATATAAAACACCTGTCGGAAACCGGTGAGTTTGCCCGGATGGCGAAGGATTTTACCAATGGGAAAAGCTATCCTGAATATGACCTTGTTCTTGGAGAGATCTATCTTTTCAGGAGAGGTTCCGGAAGAGTATACATGTACAGCGATATAATCAAAATTTACCATGTATGGAGTGATAGGAAGGGCAATTATACGAGTCCGTATTGGCGGCTGTATATGGAGACAGCGGATCAAAAGCAGGAATCTCTTGCTCAGATTCCCTTCCCGCGGTACAGGGTAAACTATGAAAAGAAAGTGCTCCCTCTGATCCTGGAGATCAGGAGCAGAAATGAAGCGATTGTCATAAGTCCGCTGACGTCTTTCAGACAGTAACAACTACGAAGCAGGTGCCCATCACCTTCGGGTGGAGGGCATTTTGCAATATATATGGGGGTTGCTAAAGCCGGTTATCTGTCGCTCCCTTTCACCCAAAAGGCAATAATAAAACGGGATAGCAGGGCAATACAATTGCGGGATAGAAAAACAAAAAAGGCGGGAAGGCAGCGACCACTGCCATCCCGCACTCCTTGCAAATCGATATTCACGAAAGCGCATATTGTTGTCTGCGTAAGCGCAGAATTCTGTTTACTGGATGCTGCTGACCATTGCTGTCAGTCTCTCGGCATTGAGTCCGAAATCCTGATCTCCGCCGAGGCCCTCGGCAACGATGCTGAAATACATATTGTCTACAGTCCAGATGCTCTTGGCCGCATCGCCTTCCCTGTTGCCGAAGCAGGTCACTTCAATTCCGTTGACATCCTGGGTCCAGGTATTGGCATATTCAGTGTAATCTCCGGAAATGTCGCCTTCTTCAGCAATGGTACCCTTGCGGACTGTAAGGGCGCTTGCCGGGTATTCAAGACGGGCTTCTGCAATGCCGTCCATGCAGCGGTAGGTTCTTTCAAAAAGCTCTCCGAGATCGAGGCCGGGATCTTCTGCGATCACGAAACTGTCGATGCCGGCTCCCTTTGCTGCCTCTTCGGCGCTTCCCACATCGCTCCAGGGATTGGCGAGGCCTGTGTTCTCTTCTGCTGCAGCACTTGTTGCAGCAGCGGTGCTTTCTGTTTCAGCTGCGGAAGCTGCTGCCGCTTCAGTGCTCCCGTTTTCTGCTGCGGCATCCTCTGCCTTTGTCTCGGCAGGTGCAGCCTCTTCCTGAGTGCTTTCTGCCGCGGCAGCGGGCTCTTCCTTTTTCGCCGCAGAGCCGCCGGAGCTACATCCTGCAAGCACTGACGCCAGCATAACTGCAGCAAGGATCATTGATAAAAAGATTCTCTTTTTCATTTCTTTTTTCTCCTTTTTTCCATGTGTTACAAGTACATGTAAATTTACAACTACATGTTAATAGTGAAGGATAACAGTCATTAATAGACCTGACCTTCTTTGATTGATATATCACATTGTTGTATAAACCACAATGGAGTTTGGTTTTTTAACATTAATATTTCACTCTTTTGTCACACCCCGGGCAGACTGGCCGCTTTGACATCACTTTATTCTGTTTATAAGACTTATTTACACCCTGTTATGGACTGGATGATCCGGTTCAACAATCGTTTCCTCGACAGTTTCCATTTTTTAACGTTATTTCTTCGGCTCTCTGATCGTTACCCTTTGAAGGATGTCAGAGGTCTTACAACGATATCGGCGTTTTTGCTTCTGATTTCCAGGATCAGAGGGAGTACTTTATCGAAATAGTTTTCTTTTGACCGCAGGAAAGAAATATTAGCCAGAATAGAGATCTTTTTGTCCGCTGTCTTCATGTACAGTCTCCAATATGGAAGTTTGTCTGCCGCAATGCTGTCTTCCCATGCGTGGTAAATTTCAACAATATCGCTGTACCTGTAAACAATTCCGGAACCTTTCCTGAATAAATAGTCCTGTCCCAGAACAAGGGCATATTCAGGATGGTTTTTCCCGTAGGAAAAATCCATTGCCATCCGGGCAAGCTCGCCGGAATCCGACAGGCGCTTAATATAAAGACGACGAGTCTGAATGGATTTAAAAAGTGATGTGGCCCCGTAGATTCCATATGCAACAAGAAACAATAACAATAACGCTATCACCCACCAGTCTTCCTTGTCTACATTTATAACTTTCGGTATGAACACGATCGTCCCGATTGCCCCAAACAGATATGTTCCTATTAAAAAAATAATGAGAGCCATGTCTGTCATGTCTGGCCGAAGGAACTCCGTCAGATTCTTTTGCAGTTGATCAATGTCATTTCTCATAAAAGCCTCCTTTTGTATTATTTGTTCCCTGCCATCTTCTCCAATTTGACAGCGCAGACCTTGTATTCGGGGATGCGGGCAAACTCGTCAAAGACGGCGTTGGTGATCCGGCGATTATTATTCATGATAAATGACCTCACAGAAAGTTTTTGGATAAGTCTATTTTACCATGCGATGCATTCACCTGACAGGTGAATAGCTATCTTAGACAAAAACATACGATAAACACTGTAACTAAGGGCTTTTACGAGCCTTTGAAAAAATCAACTTCACGGATTCAGGATATCATCCCGTTTTCTGGTGAAAACATGGATGGTCTCCGCGTCCAGGCGGACGGCGGTCCTCGCCGCATCCATGGCGACATTTCCGCCGCCGATCAGGACGACTTTTTTGCCGGTCAGGTCCATGGGAGTGCCGCCCGGCTTTTCATGCTCCTCGAAGATGACGACCCTGTGGCCCATGAGGGCGAGAAAATAGGCTGCGTCTGCCGGCGGGTCTGTGCGCTCCTGCCGGCGGGTCAGGGCTTGCGCCTGCGGCGGGGGAGGGATGCGAAAAGACGATGGAAAGCGCGGAAAAGCGGTTTCTGCTTCAGTTGACGGCAGGTGATTATGTGGCTACAATAAACGAATGTACACTGCTATGCAGTTAAAGCAGATCAATTTCAAAGTCGAACGGATTTCCGAATCGAGAGGATTTCCTGTTTCATGGATTTCATATTTCCTGTGGCAGGAAAACCGTTTTGCTAAGAATCAGGAAGGGATAAGACGTGAGGAAGATAAAGAATCTGGTCATCGGCGGTATTGAAAATAAGATATTTAATCTGGTGCTGATCACAACCATTCTGATTGTGGCAGCATATACGATCGTGATTTCCTATCAGGCGAAAAACCTGCACAATCTGGTGACAGAGACCAACGGGAAGCAGAAGGAATCGATTGCGAGTATCTCGGAAATGACCATGGACAACGTGATCTCCAACTCTTTGACCAATGACACCCTGATGAAGGCGACGATCGCCGACAACGTTTTCCAGGAGGTGGAAAACAATGTCAGGATCATGGGAGACTATACGCAGGTTCTGTTCGAGGATCCAGAAAGCGTCAGCCCCGGAGAAGCAGCCCTGCCGGATGCGTCCCGGGACGGAACCGTTTCGGTGCAGTTATTCGCGGAGGAAGGGGTTGACCTCAGCGATCCGGATCTTTCTGCCAGGCTGGGTCTGATCGCCAACATGTCCGGTATGCTGGAGGCTGTTTTCAATCGTTCTTCGCTTGATTCCTGTTTTATCGGACTTCCGGAAGGCGTTTTTCTGATCGCGGACGACAGGGCCGGGGACAAGTTCAATGAAGACGGGAGCCTTAAGAGCATTCCCGTGACGCAGAGGCCCTGGTACACCGGGGCGGTTGAGAAGAAGGAACTCTATTTTACCGATGTAGAGACAGATGCTTTCAACGGACAGGTCGGAATTGTCTGTGCGCTCCCTGTTTATCTGGACGGAAAGCTTGTCGCTGTAGTGGGCGCGGATCTCTTCCTCGATTCCCTGCAGGAAGCTGTGGATGCTTCCGACCAGTACGGCGGCTTTATCTGTATTGTGAACGAGCAGGGACATGTGATCTTTTCCCCGAAAAAAGAAGGGCTTTTCCAGGTCCGCCTGTCATCGGAGAGTGAAGATCTGAGGGCATCCGGAGGTGAGGACCTGGCCGCCTTTGTCAATGATTCCATGAAGGAACTTACCCCGGTCAGGCTTGTTGAGGCGGAGGGGGTCCAATACTATATGTCCGGCGCACCTATGCCGACGGTCGGCTGGACTATTCTCAGTTCTGTCAGCAAAGAAGAGGCGGACAAGCCCACAGCCATGATGGAAGAGCAGTATGATTCCATCCTCCAGGAAGCTGTCGGATCCTACAGTGATGAGATCTCGCATGCAAAATCCACGATCCTGGTGCTGCTGATCATCGTATTCGTTCTTTCGATCATCAGCGCCCTTGTTCTCTCAAAGAGAATCGTAAGGCCGCTCAACACAATGTCAAAAACGCTGGAAAAACTCAGCGCGACTAAAGAGCAGTTCCGCATGGAGGATATTTACCGGACGGGTGATGAGATCGAAGTGCTTGCGGAGAAGTTCGCCAGCCTCTCTGCCAGAACCATCCATTATGTCAGACAGGTGAAAAAGATCACCGCAGAGAAGGAGAGGATCAAGTTGGAACTGGGGATGGCAACGGCCATCCAGGCAAGCCAGCTGCCCCATCTCTTCCCCGCTTTCCCGGACAGGAAGGAATTTGATATATATGCATCCATGACCCCGGCCAAGGAGGTCGGCGGAGACTTCTATGATTTCTTCCTGGTGGACGATGATCATCTCGGGCTGGTCATGGCAGACGTTGCCGGCAAAGGTGTCCCGGCGGCCCTGTTTATGATGATCGCCAAGATCCTGATCCGCAATCGTGTTCAGAACGGGGAGAGCCCCGGCGAAGCTCTCGGAAATGTCAATAATCAGCTGATGGAAGGCAACGAGGCAGGACTTTTTGTCACTGTCTGGCTGGCGGTGGTGGAAATCTCCACCGGCAAGGGCATAGAGGTCAATGCAGGTCATGAGCATCCTGTGCTTCGGCGCGCTGACGGCGAATTTGAGCTGGTCAAATACCGTCACTCCCTGGCGCTGGCGGCCATGGCGGATGTCCGTTTCAAGGAGAGAGAATTCCAGCTCTATCCCGGGGACACACTTTTTGTCTACACAGACGGCGTGGCAGAAGCTGCCAACTCTGAAAATGAGCTCTACGGCACAGGCCGCATGCTCTCGATCCTCAACAGGAATCCGGATGCGGAGCCGGAGGAGGTCCTGCGCGGGGTGATGAAAGGCATCAACGGCTTTGTGGACGGCGCGGAACAGTTTGACGATATCACCATGCTGTGCTTCCGCTATCACGGCCCTGTCAATGAAGATACCTCTGTCAATGAAAATACTTGAGGAAAAGAAGATCTAAAAAGATAAAGAAGATACAAAAAGGTACTTAAAGAAAATCCCGGTCAACAGCACTTGTTGATCGGGATTTTCCTTACTGTAGAGGTCATTCGGCATGAGCCTTTCAGCTCACATCATGAGCCGGCATTTCAGTATCATAGTTTCAGCTCACATCATGGGCCGGCTTTTCAGCATGAGACTATCAGCTCACGACATTGACGGGTTTTCCTTCGAAGAATCCGCGGATGTCATCGGCGACGACTCCGACCAGGCGCTGGCGGGTCTCCAGGCCTTTCCAGCCCATGTGGGGAGTGATGATCACATTGTCCATTGTATAGAGAGGATTGTCGGCGGCAGGCGGCTCGGTCTCCTGGACATCCAGGCCTGCTCCGGCGATTTTCCCTGCCTGAAGGGCGCTGATCAGAGCCGGCTCATCGATCAGGGCACCCCTCGATGTGTTGATCAGAAATGCCGAGGGTTTCATCAGGGCGAGGGTCTCCTCGTTGATGATGTGGCGGGTCTTATCGTTCAGCGGGCAGTGCAGAGATACGTAATCGCTCTCTTTGAGGAGTGTCTCCAGGGAGACGAAGGACAGGTTTTCCTGATCGGGCCTAGGAGTCCTTGTATAGCAGAGGACCTTCATGTCCATTGCCTGCGCCACCTTGATCACCTGGCGGCCGATATTTCCGTATCCCACGACACCCAGCGTTTTTCCGTTCAGTTCCACATGAGGCACCTGCAGATGGTCTGTGAAATTGCTCCGATCACCTTTGCCGAGCATTTTGATCTGCATCTGCATGGTGGATGACAGGTTCAGCATCATCATGACGGCGGTGTGGGCCACCCGGTGGGAACTGTAGGCGGGGACGTTGCAGACAGTGATTCCCTTCTGCACGGCAGCATCTATTGCAATGTTGTTATAACCTGTACCGGCTTCACAGATCAGCTCCACACTGTCCGGAAACTGTGCGATCATCTCGGCCGGAACCTGGAGTTCTTTTGTCACTACTGCACGAGCACCCTGGATCCGCTCAAGGATCTGGCCGGGTTCGCTGTCATCATACACAATCGTCTCCGGAGAGAGTACACTGAAATCCAACAGTCCGTCATAATTCATCTTTGCCGCATTCAATACGACCACTTTCTGATTACTCACAGCTTCCTCCTTTGCGTTTGGTCAGCATGTCTTTTTACTGTTTTATTGTACTATGCCGGATGGTTTTACGGCAATGAAAACAGCGCTTTTCTACTGCACGCTTTTCTGCTGTACGCTATTTTTCCGCAAGTCTTTTTGACATACATTTTACTGCTGTATATTTTTCTGCCGCAGGCCCTTTGGAAGAGGAGCGGCCGCATCCCGGCCGGGTGTGCGGAAGCTGGTTTGCGGAAAAGGGCTCGGCAGAAAAGGGCCGGTGCTTCTCTTGTTGACGGTATCGTTTTACAACTATAAAATAAGAAATTGCAGAAGCCTGTAAAATGACGCCCGGCCTTACATATATACACTACATACACGCCTTCTTAGGGGCGGGTGCTGCAGCTGACAGGAGGAATCGTAAAATGAGAAAAATACTGATCGTCATTGATATGCAGAACGACTTTATCGACGGCGCACTTGGCACATCGGAGGCTGTCGGGATCGTGGAAGCGGTAAAAGAGAAGATCCGGTCCTATCCCGCAGCGGATGTGATCGCCACAATGGATACACATTTTGACAACTACATGCAGACCCAGGAGGGAAAATACCTCCCCGTTCCCCACTGCATCAGGGAGACGGCAGGATGGGAGATCCGCCCGGAGATCGCTGCTCTGTTAAAGGAAGCAAAGATTTATGAAAAGCCTACTTTCGGCAGCACACAGCTGGCGGCGGATCTGAAGGCCGCGGCGGACAAAGAGGAGATCGAGCTGGAACTGATCGGCCTCTGCACGGATATCTGCGTGGTATCCAATGCCCTGCTCCTGAAAGCACAGATGCCCGAAGTGAAGATCTCTGTGGATGCGTCCTGCTGCGCAGGCGTCACACCGCTCAAGCACGAGGCGGCCCTGGAGACCATGCGCTCCTGCCAGATCCAGGTGATCTGACTGATCTGACCGGAATCAGGTTCTGACCGGAATACTTGTGTGCTGTTTGTGTGACAGTTCCTGCTGTACCATAGCTGTCATGTCCTCAGCGGATGAAAGCGCTGCATGCCTGCGGATGCCTTCCCGGGGACGCTTCCGATAGGAAAATGTTCCTGCCGGAAGAGAAATGTTCGTAAGAGAATAGGATTTCGTAAGAGAACAGGATTCAGAAAAAAGGAGAACACTGGAAACGATGAAAAAACATTTTATGATGCGTATCGCAGCAGTATTGATCGGAGCAGTCATGGCCTTTACGGTTTTGGGCTGCGGCAAAAAGGATGCAGAGCCCAAAACCTTTATCGATGTTCTGGATGACGGAAGCGTCGTCGCCAATTTTGACAAGACCGGAAAAGGGACTGCCGGAGGAAGCGGGATCACAATCGAGGAGAACGAATATCTGGTGATCGACACCGCCCTGACAGCAGGGAAAGTGCATGTCACAGTCGTCCGGGGAAGCACAGACATTGATAATCCGCCGGCTCTGAATGACGATACCCCTCCGACCATTGACTTCGTTTTCGAGGACAGCGGAACGACAGAATATATGGAGATCAAGCCCGGAGATTATATGTTTAATGTCAGCGTTGAAGAGAAGGCGACAGGCACGATCACTGCTTCGAAGAAGAACCTTCCCGACAACAGCGCTGCAGCAGGCGATACAGCCGCAGCACAGTGACCTGCAATCCGGTGACAAGACAGGAAAGCCGGTGACAAGACAGGAAAGGCATTCCATCCACTTCTAGATGCACATATGCTCCCCGGGGAGTCCGGTGTAAAAAACGTTCCCGCGGGTTGCCTGAAAGAATAAGGAAAAAATCAGGGAAAAGAAAGGGAAGAGAAAGGATCAGGGAAATGGGAGAAAAAGTAATGTTTGGGGAAACGGGCCTGGAGATTTCTCAGATCACTCTGGGAACCTGGGGGATCGGCGGAGCAGGCTGGGACAGCTACTCCGACGAGGACAGGCTGGATGCGATCCGGGCCGCAGTGGAGAGCGGGATCACGCTCATTGACACGGCGCCCGCCTACAATGCCGGAGAGGCAGAGCGGTATATCGGCAGGGCCCTGCAGGAAATCGGAGCAAGGGATGATATTTTTCTGGTGACCAAGTGCGGCAACCGCTTTATCGACGGAAAATATGTGCGCAGCGGCAGACCCGAGAACATTTTCGCGGAGTGCGAGGATTCTCTCAGGAACCTCAGGACGGACCACATCGACGTCATGCTGGTGCACTGGCCGGATCCGGCAGTTCCCTTCGCCGAGACTTTCGGTGCCCTGGAAGAACTGAAAAAAGAAGGCAAGATTCGCCACATAGGCGTCTCCAATTTTACAAAAGAACAGCTGGAGGAAGTCGGGAAGACTTCTGAGATCGAGGTTCTGCAGCTTCAGTATTCCATGCTCCACCGCGACAACGAGGAACTCCTCAAATGGGCACATGCACAGGGCATGGGAACCATGGCTTACGGCGCACTGACCGGCGGCCTTCTGACCGGCAGATACCGCACCGTTGAGATCTACGAGCCGGCTGACAGCAGAAACCGCTTTTACGGAAAATATTTCCAGGAGCCTTATTTCTCCGGAGCGATGAAGCTTCTAGAGGCCATGCAGCCGATCGCGGACAGGCACGGAGCCGCCCTGGCAGAGGTCGCGCTCAACTGGGCGCGCCAGAAAGATTTTGTCAGCACCTGTGTCGTGGGCGCGCAGAAGCGGGTCCGCGTGGAAGGCAACGTCAAGTGTCTGCAGTGGGAGCTCTCCGCGGAGGAAATGGCGGAACTCAACAGGGCTCTTGAGACGATTTTCTGAAAAATCCGCACAGGATGATGGAGACAGAGCATGAGGATCCCTATTCCGAGGCAGGAAATCCGCCGCATCCTGGGCGGACGATATGAAAATCTGCACAGGGAGTTTCTGGGAATCGATATTTCCGGCAGGGGTGTTGCGCCCATTGACCGGAATGTATACTATGTCAGCTACCTGGATGCCGCCGGGTGGGAGATGTACCGGAATGATGCCCCCGCCATGTGCGATTTCAAGGACGGCGCGATCTACTGCTACCACAATCCGACGCTCCCTCTGACCGAAGTCCGACTGGTGCACGAATTCATTCACCGCGCAGCCAGATTCCGTCCTTCCATCGGCGTCTGGTCCTCGGGAGTGGTGGTCAGCAAACCCTGGGTGAAAGTCAATGAAGGCCTGACAGAATATCTCACCAGCCTCCTGGTGGGACCTCGGTATGAGCAGCTGGTATCACCGGACAACCGCTATCTGCTCTACCTGCCCGCGATCAGACGTATGGAGAAAAAAACCGGCAGAGAGACACTGGTGCGCGCCTATCTGGACCACGATACAGGACTGTTCCGGGATTTTGTAACACCTGCCGGAAACAGCGGCATATACCGCTTCCGCTGATCCCGTTTGGGGTATCGCTGACCGGCGAAGCCATCCTCCGGCAGCCGGAATTATTGTCAGGGATAGTATTTGTCAGGGATAGTAATTGGAGAACGATATGACAGACCTTATGCCTGCTCACGGAGAAAACAATTTGGAGAACAGCGCAGACAAGAATACAGACAAGAGTACAGATAAGAGTACAGACGGGAAGACGACCGTCTATCTGGTGCGTCACGGCACGACTGAGTGGAATCAGCAGCTGCGCTATCAGGGACGCGCAGACAATCCCCTGGACGATGTGGGGGAGCGTCAGGGAAGCCTTCTGGTGAACTATTTTGCGGACATAGACGTGGATCTGGGTGTCACAAGTCCTCTGAAACGGGCAAAAAAGACCCTGGAATACTGTCTGGCCGGCCGGAAGCATCCCGTGCCGGTGCTCGTGGATCCGTCTGTCATCGAGTTTGATTTCGGTGACGCGGACGGAATGACCAGGGAGCAGATGCAGCAGGTCTATCCGGAATTTTACAGAATGTATGTCCTCAATGAAGACAGAGGCCACTCGGCTGCGCCGGGCGGCGAATCGCTCGAGCAGGTCTACTGCAGAATGCGGGACGGCATTCTGCGGATCGTCCGGGAACACCGGGGAAGTACGATCGTGATCGCTTCCCACGGCACGGCGATCCAGACCTTCCTGAATTTTGCCTCCGGTATTCCCTGGCAGGAGATGAAGCGCTTCCTGCTCTACAATGTGAGCGTGAGCTGTGTGGAAATCGATGCAGAGGAGAACCCCCATATCGTCTTCATCGGGGACCGCAGTCATATCCCCGAGGAGCTGGCTTTCTGCTACGCGAACAGGAAAAAGTGAATCTTCAGAAGAGGAAAGAGTGCGCTATGGACAATGTCCTTTCCCTTCCCGGCAGAGGGAATACATATTTTTATTTTTCGCAGATGGGCAGGGACGGTTTTTCCAGAGAACAGCAGGCTTACATCCGGGGTCTGATCGCTGCCTACCGGACGCGGTTTCCCGGGCTGGAGATCACGGCAGTATGGGATTTCGGAATGGAGGAGGGGACACGGTACCAAAATGAAAAGTACGGTGTCTTTGCCGACTGCCGCGATCTGGCGGTCTCCAACAGGGATATGGCCTCTATTTCCTTCAACCAGATCAGGGTCAGCCGGATGCCTGAGGACATCCCCGCGGCTGAGCTCCGGGAAATCCTGGAGGGATACCGGGCGGTCCGGGAAATCTCCGCCATGGCTGCGCAGAGGCGGCTTGAACTGATGTCGCAGGGAACGCCGCCCGCCGGCATCCTCGAGGCGGTCAATGCGGAAGCTGCTGCGTATCTGGAGAGAAGAGGAATCTGGACAAAGTCCCTGGGCGATAACGATTTTCCCGGAGGGATTGCTCCGGGCCCCCACAATCACCTTCCTCTGGAAGACCCCTGCTTTGCAGATGTCTGGGCCGTCCGGCAGCTGGAGGAGAGCATGAGCATCCGCCGGCTGACTGTCCACGAGATCGGCCATGCGGTCTCTGATGCCTACGGGGTCTCCCGGGACAAACGAATTCGAAAGCTGATCTCCAAATGCAGGGACGGCTTCGAGGATGTCGAAGAGTTCTGCGCGGAGTGCTTTATGGCCTCCGAACTGACGGACGCGATCCCCCTGGCCAACCAGGCGGCTGCCGTCTATCGTGCCTGCGCCGGCCTCTGATCAACGGGCAGTCAGAAAAAATTAACAGAATAACCATGTAAAGTCAGTTTTTATTCGGACTTGCAGGGAAAAGCTGTTATACTATAATAAAAATGCTGTGTAGTGTTTCTGACAAGGAGGAAATGACATGAAAACACTTGATGATTATATCCGCGTGATCCCTGATTTTCCGGAACCTGGAGTTATGTTCCGCGACATAACAACAGTCTTTCAGGATGCAGACGGCATGCAGCTGGCAATTGACAGTATGCTGGAAGCTGTGAAAGATCTGGACTTTGACATCATTGTCGGCGCGGAATCACGCGGCTTTATCTTTGGCGCTGCGATGGCTTACAAACTTAAAAAGCCCCTGGCCCTGGCCCGCAAAAAGGGAAAACTCCCCTGGAAGACAGAATCCGTCGATTATGATCTTGAGTACGGAAAGGCAACCCTTGAGATGCATATCGATGCGATCAAGCCCGGACAGAAGGTCCTGATCGTGGATGATCTTCTGGCGACAGGAGGAACCCTCAAGGCATCGACCGAGCTGATCGAAAAACTCGGCGGCCAGGTGGCGGGAATCCTTGTCATGATCGAACTGGCGGGTCTCGAGGGCAGGAAAAAGCTTGAGGGATACCGGGTGGATACCGTCATCGCCTACGACGGAAAATAATCTGAATCGGACCGCATTTGACAGTACAGTTCACGCCCTTTGGTAATATGCCTGCGCACTGACGCGCCCCGGCATGCTGCGGAAGGACGTGGACTGTATTTTTTTGACCCGAAAAACTGCCTGCTGTTTTCCATCCCTGCTATTGACAGTCTGCCCGCAAAGCGCTATTATGCACTTTGCAGCGTTAATCAGTTAAAATATACAGGCCGGGTTCAATGCCGACCGGCTCAGAAAGCCGGCTGCTGCCCGGAAAACAGATAAAAACGAGGGCTTCCTCACTGACAAAAAATAACTGACAGCAGATCATCAGGAAGGAAAAAGAAAGTACTATGTTTAAATACGTCTGTCTCAACAATATCTCTGAAAAGGGACTGAGCAAATTCTCCGATCAGTACCAGCTCACCGACAACGTACAGGAGGCAAACGGAATTCTGGTCAGAAGTGCTTCCATGCACGGAATGGAATTCTCCGACGAGGTCCTTGCAATCGCCCGCGCGGGCGCAGGTGTCAACAATATCCCTATTGACGAGTGCGCGAAGAAGGGTATCGTCGTGTTCAATACTCCCGGTGCCAACGCTAACGGCGTCAAGGAGCTTGTCTTTGCCGGTATGCTCCTGGCCTCCCGTGACATCGTGGAAGGTGTCGACTGGGTGCGCGCCAACTGGAACAACGAGGACATCGCAAAGATCGCCGAGAAAGAGAAGAAGAGATTTGCCGGTTCGGAGCTGCAGGGCAAAAAGCTCGGCATCATCGGACTGGGCGCCATCGGCGTACAGGTCGCCAACACAGCGGTCAATCTGGGTATGCAGGTCTACGGCTACGACCCCTATGTCTCTGTTGACTCCGCGTGGCATCTGTCCAGCCGCATCCACCATGTGATCCGCATCGAGGACATCTATGATGTGTGCGATTATATCACGATCCATGTGCCTGCCCTTCCTTCCACAAAGGGCATGATCGATGAGCATGCCATCGCCATGATGAAAACCGGCGTCATCCTGATCAACATGGCACGCGATGTTCTGGTCGACGAGGAGGCAGTCGTCCTTGCTCTCCGCGCAGGGAAGATCCGCCGCTATGTCTCTGATTTCCCCAACTCAACTGTGGCCGGCCGCCGCGGATGCATCACCATCCCTCATCTGGGAGCTTCCACAGAAGAGGCAGAGGACAACTGCGCAGTCATGGCAGTCGAGCAGCTCTCCGATTATCTGGAGAACGGCAATATCAAAAACAGTGTCAACTATCCCAACTGCGACCTCGGCAAATGCGAGACAGGAAACCGCATCTGTGTCTTCCATGAAAACAAGGCCAACATGATCACCCGCTTTACCGGGATCATCGGCAGTTCCGATGTCAACATCGCCGGCATGGCCAGTAAGTCCAAGGGAGAAGTGGAATATACGCTCTTTGATCTCGACAATGCTCCCGCAGAGGAGCTGATCAATGAGATCCGCAACGTTCCCGGCGTCTACAGGGTCCGTGAGATCTGCCGCAGGAGCTGAAAGTCCCCGGCATTTGCAGGGCCCGTGAGATCTGCCGCTATAGTCCCCGGCGTAAGTTCTCCCTGTTTCTGAGCATTGACAGTGCCCGGGAAGGACAGCGCGAAGACAGGCTCCGAATTAAAAAAGTTAAAAAAAGCAGTGCAGCCCGTGATGAAAACGGGTGCACTGCTTTTTCTATGCGCAAATGACAGTAACTGCGGGGGCCGGACCGGTTTCCCAATCCCGCCTGAGGACTTTCGGTCAACGGAAGACTTTCAGGCAGCCGGAGATTTCCAATCCCGCCTGGAGACTTTCAGGCAGCCGGAGATTCCCGATCCCGCCTGAGGACTTTCGGTCAACGGCGGTGCCTGGGCATGGAATGCTCGATGTGCCATGCGGCGGACTCGACGTTTTTGGCAAAATAGACTTTCTGGAAATCATTATTGTTCAGGAAACCCTCTTCCACCATTTTGCTCAGCATGGCCTTGAGCGGATCATAAAATCCCTCGATGTTCAGGAGAACGGCGGGCTTTTCCGTGCGTCCGAGCTTTTTCTGGGAGATAACTTCGGCGATCTCACCGAGGGTTCCTGTTCCGCCCGGGAATGCGATGAAGGCGTCGCCCAGCTCGATCATCTTTGCGCGGCGCTCTTCAATGGTCTCGGTTTCGATCAGCTGGGTGAGACCCTCATGCTGCATTTTCTGCTCCAGGAAGAAGGTGGGTTCAACGCCTATGACCTCACCCTTGTGCTCCAGGACAGCATCTGCGAGGACGCCCATCAGACCGATCTTGCTGCCGCCGTAAACGAGCCGGTGTCCGTTTTCACCGATCCATTTGCCGAGTGTTTTCGCTTCGAATACATACATTTGGTCGTCGCCCATGTTGGCGCCGAGAAAGACGGTAATATTCATAATCCCAATCCCTTTTTGTTAAACATTTGTTTTACAGTACCGACATTTCATTCATTCAAAATTTATTTACTTTGCTATTATTTATTATACCAAATATAAACTATGCAATACAATAATAATGAAAATTATTTGTTCCCATGGGCTCATTGGGAAATTATTCTGCTATAATGAAAAGTGATTTTTACATTTTGGTTGTCTGCAGGAGGAGAATACGCATATGGACACCATTCTGATCGGTATTGCAGGCGGAAGCGGCAGCGGCAAGACGACGCTGGCCAACAGCCTGGTGAATTATTTTGGAGAAGATGAAGTCAGTATTCTGCGGCATGACAATTATTATAAGCGCCATGATGATCTGAGCTATGAAGAGAGATCTAAACTCAACTATGATCATCCGGATGCATTCGATACCGAACTTCTATGCGGGCATATCCGGGACCTGAAAGCCGGCCGGCCGATCGAGATGCCTGTCTACGACTATTCTGTACACAACCGCTCTGATCAGACAACGACGGTTCACCCCAATCCGGTCATTATACTTGAAGGGATCCTGATCTTTGCGGAGCCTGTCCTGGTGGATCTGATGGATTTCCGCATTTTTGTCGACACGGACGCCGATGAGCGCATCCTCCGCAGGATCATGCGCGATGTGAATCAGCGCGGCCGTTCCCTGGACAGCGTGATCCGGCAGTACCGGGAGACCGTCAAGCCCATGCACGACCAGTTTGTGGAGCCGAGCAAGCGCAGGGCCGATATCATCATACCGGAGGGCGGCAAAAACAAGGCCGGCATGCAGTTTGTTGTGGACTTTATCACAAACCGTCTTCGCTGAGAGAATCTTCTGCGGGTTATTTCTTACGGAATTTCTCTGCGCGGACGATCTCCGGACCTGAGCCGGTTTTGTTCTTGATCGCTCAGTACCCGCGGATTCAGGCCACGGGATCCATTTCTTCTGTTTTGTCAGGATCCGTCATCTATATAGTTTCACTGTGTTTCATTTTAAGGAGGGAATCATGAAAAAGTGCACCAGAAGGGCGTTGATTGCTCTTTGCCTGTGCCTCATACTGCTGCTCCCTGCCTGCCGGTTTGTCCGGCCGGGCGAGTTGACCGGCGGTTCCGGTACAGGCGGCGCAAGCGGCGCGACATCGTCTATCGACCTCGCAATGGAAAACGTGGATGGAACAGGCTGGAAGATTGCCATGATCACTGATACAGGCGGCATCAATGATCAGTCCTTTAACCAGAGTGCGTGGGAGGGACTTCAGGAGCTGCAGCAGGATACCGGCGCGGAGGTCAGCTATATCGAGTCCAAGCAGAGCGGCGATTTCGCGACGAATTTCGAGACACTTGTGGACAATGGCAATTCCCTGTGCTGGGGCATTGGCTTTGCCTGTGCGGATGCCGTCATCGAGGCGTCCCAGTCCAATCCCGATGTCAACTTTGCCTGCGTGGATAATGCCTTCGCAGACTCTCCTGAAAATGTAACGGGTGTTGTGTTCCGTGCAGAGGAATCCTCCTTTATGGTGGGCTATATTGCTGCGGCAGTCACGGAGACCGGCAAGGTCGGCTTTGTCGGCGGCATAGCCAGTGATGTCATCGCCCAGTTCGAATACGGCTATAAGGCAGGCGTTGCCTACGCGAACCGGGTCCTGAACAAGAACGTCATCGTCACTTCCCAGTATGCGGAGAGCTTCTCCGATGCTGCCAAGGGCAAGAGTATTGCCAACAAGATGTTTACTGACGGCTGTGATATTGTCTACCACGCCGCGGGAGGCACGGGAACCGGTGTCATCGAGGCAGCCAAGGAAGCGGGAAAATTTGCCATCGGCGTCGACCGCGACCAGGCTTATCTGGCACCCGAGAACGTGCTGACCTCCTCTCTGAAAAACGTCAACGTTGCTGTCAACGCAGTCTCCAAGCGTCATATCGCAGGTATGGAGATCGGCGGAGAGACACTTTCATTCGGCCTTTCCGAAGGAGCGGTCGGCATCCCCGAGGATCACAGCAATTATCCGGATGCTGTCTATGAGGCGGCTCTGGAGTGCGGCGAGAAGATCAAGGCGGGTATTCTGACACCTCCGTCAAATGAAGATACTTTTGAGGAATTCAAGGTCTATCTTGAGCAGACAGCTGTCGAGGAACTGCTCAAAAAGGCCAATGATTTCTCCGATGTGGATGGAACCGGCAGCAAGATCGCCATGATCACTGATACCGGTGGCATCAACGACCAGTCCTTCAACCAGAGCGCCTGGGAGGGACTGCAGAAACTCCGCGAAGTGACCGGCGCGGAAGTCAACTATATCGAGTCCAAACAGAGCGGTGATTTCCCGACCAACTTCGAGACCCTGATCGACAACGGCAACTCCCTGTGTTGGGGCATCGGCTTTGCCTGTGCGGATGCAGTTGTCGAGGCCGCCCAGTCCAATCCGGACGTCAACTTTGCCTGCGTGGACAATGCCTTCGGCGACCCTCTTCCCAACATGACAGGTGTCGTGTTCCGCGCGCAGGAATCCTCCTTCATGGTCGGCTACATTGCAGCGGCTGTCTCCGAAACAGAGCAAGTCGGTTTTGTCGGCGGCATCTCCAGTGAAGTCATCGACCAGTTCCAATACGGCTATGAGGCAGGTGTCGCTTACGCCAACAGTGTGCTGGGCAAAAATGTCCAGGTCACTTCCCAGTATGCGGAGAGCTTCTCCGATGCGGCAAAGGGCAAGAGTATTGCCAACAAGATGTTCACCGATGGCTGTGATATTGTCTACCACGCGGCGGGCGGCACAGGAACCGGTGTCATCGAGGCGGCCAAGGAGTCCGGCAGATTTGCCATCGGCGTCGACCGTGACCAGGCTTATCTGGCACCCGAAAATGTGCTGACTTCTTCCCTCAAGAACGTAGATGTTGCCGTGGATCTGGTATCCAGACAGCACATCGCAGGACGTGAAATCGGCGGTCAGAACATGGGATTCGGCCTGATCGACGACGCAGTCGGCATCCCCGAGCACCATGAAAACTATTCCGACGAGATCTACAATGCGGCGATCGAGATCGGTGAGCAGATCAAGCGCGGCGCCATCGTCCCGCCTGCAAATAAACAGGAATTTGAGGCCTACAAGGAAACGTTGAAATAAAGGGAGGTAAATATGGCGGCAGAAGTCAGCAGCAAATATGCTGTACAGATGCATGGGATCACCAAGCGATTCGGTTCCTTCTATGCACTGACCGACGTCGATCTCGACGTGGAGCGTGGCACGATCCACTCTATCCTCGGTGAGAACGGCGCCGGAAAAAGTACGCTGATGAACGTCCTCTATGGCCTTTACCAGGCGGATGAGGGTGAGATCTACATCAACGGCAAAAAGGTCAATATCAAAAATCCTACCGCGGCCATTGAAAACGGCATCGGCATGGTACACCAGCACTTCATGCTGGTGGAGAACTTTACAGTCACGCAGAATATCGTTCTGGGGTCAGAGCCCACCAGAGGCCCCATCGGCCTGAATATGAGGAAAGCCCGTCAGAACGTTCTGGAGATCGTCAACAAATACGGCCTTGATGTGGAGCCGGACAAGCTGGTGCGCGACATTTCCGTCGGCATGCAGCAGCGTGTCGAGATCCTCAAGGCGCTCTACCGCGGGGCGGAGATCCTGATCCTGGACGAGCCCACGGCAGTCCTGACAGAGCAGGAGATCGACGAGCTCCTTGCCATCATGAAAAACCTGATCAGGGACGGCAAGACGATCATTATCATCACCCACAAGCTCAAAGAGATCCAGGCTTCTTCGGACAAGTGCACAATTATCCGCCGGGGTGAGTATATCGGCACTGTTCCGGTGGAAGGTATCACAGAGGATGAACTGGCGACCATGATGGTGGGACATTCCGTCAGACTGGTGGTCGACAAGACTCCTTCCAACCCCGGGGAGGTTGTCCTCGACATCCAGAACCTGTATGTCAAAAACGAACAGGGGATCAATGCAGTCAAAGACCTGAACCTGCAGGTACGGGCGGGCGAGATCGTCGGCATCGCAGGTATCGACGGCAACGGCCAGCATGAACTTATGGAGGCTGTCAACAACCTCAAAAAATGCAAGGGCAGGATCATTCTCTGCGGCGAAGAGATCCAGAATAAAAATCCCAAGTACGGCATCGACCGCGGCATGGCGACCATACCTGCGGACCGCCACAAGGACGGCCTGGTCCTTGGATTCACCGTATATGAAAACACCATCATGCAGAAATACCGCACGGACGAGTTCTCGCCCGGCGGACGCATCAATCGCAAAAAGATGCGCAGTTTCGCGGAGGAACTGATCAAGGCCTACGATGTGCGTCCCGAGGACTGCGGTCCCAAGCTGGCAGGCGGCCTCTCGGGCGGCAACCAGCAGAAGATCATCATCGGCCGTGAGATCGCCCAGGAGCCCAAGCTCCTGATCGCCATTCAGCCCACCCGCGGCCTGGATGTCGGCGCGATCGAGAACGTCCATAAGATGCTGATCCACGAGAGGGATAAGGGCGTCGCAGTCCTGCTGATCTCCTTCGAACTGGATGAAGTCATGAACGTCTCTGACCGGATCGCGGTCATCTACGACGGACACATCCAGCAGATCTTCGAGCACGGAACCGTCGATAACCGCACGCTGGGACGTGTCATGGCCGGCGGTGAGATCGAGGATGCCGAACTGGCTGCGATCAGAAAGCAGAAGCAAGAGGCAGAGGCAGCTGCAGCAGCTGCTGAAGCAGCGCCTGTTAAACAGGCAGTTCCGGAAGCTCAAGCTGCGGAAGCAGTAACTGAGGAAATCCCGGAAGCTCAAGCTGAGGAAGCTGAGGAAGCAGTAACGGAGGAAATCCCGGAAGCTCAAGCAGAAGAAGCAGCGGCAGAAGAGTTTTCGGAGGCCGCAGCCATAGAGGAAGAGGAAGTTCCGGAAGAGGAGACTCCGGAAGCCGCAGCCATAGAGGCAGAGGAAGCAGAGGAAGCTCCGGAAGCTCAGGCAGAGGAAGCAGCGGCAGAAGAATTTTCGGAAGCTGAAGTCATGGAGGCAGAGGCAGAAGCAGCAGAGGAAGTTCCGGAAGCGCAGGCCGAAGAAGAAGCCGCAGACAGTCCCCTGCAGAGCCCGTCGATGGAACAGATGCAGAATACACTCGCTCAGATGCAGCAGAGTCTCGCGGATCTGCAGAAGCAGATCGAAGAGATGCAGAAAGCTCTGGCGGGCAGACAATAATCAGGAGAAAGGAGGTAGTATAAATGTCTCTCAGAAAGAAATTTTTCAGCAATCCCTTTGTCCTGACTATCATCGCCATCGTGCTCGGCTTCTGTGTCGCCGGCCTGATCCTTCTCGCGGCGGGATATCCTCCGATTGAATCGATCCGCACCCTGGTGGAGAGCATGGTCGGCAGACCCAAGGATATTTCCAGCGTGATCATCCGCTCAACGCCTATTATTTTCACGGGTCTCGGCGTCGCATTTGCCATCAAGACCGGCCTTTTCAACATCGGCGCAGAGGGACAGTACGTGATGGGATGCGTTGTCGCCACAATGGTCGGCAGTATGCTGGATTTCCCCAAGCCTGTGGCAATCCTCATGGTAGTCATCTCCGCAATGCTGGTTTCCGCCCTCTATGCGGGCTTTGTGGGACTCCTCAAGGCGCGCCTGGGCATTCATGAGGTCATCAGCGGCATCATGCTCAACTGGATCTCACTGTATTTTTCCAACTGGATCTGCGGACTGGACTTTTTCCACAAGCCCGGCACCGTCGGCATGTATCCGGTCAATCCCTGCACCTATACCATGATCCTCCCCGAATGGAAGCGCTCTGAAGCCGGAGCGGCCTTTATGGAGAAGTATCCCATTCTCAAGGAGACACTGGGCAGGACGGATGTCAATGCGGGATTTGTTGTGGCCGTGATCGCGGCATTTATGATCAGCCACCTGCTGAACAGGACCCGCAAAGGTTATGAACTGCGCGCGGTCGGACAGAATATCCATGCGGCGCGTTTTGCAGGTATCAATGTCAACAAGAGCATCGTGCATGCCATGATGATCTCCGGCGCTCTGTGCGGCCTGGGTGCAGCTTTCTATGTCACCGGTCAGTCCCCGCACACTGTATCGACACTCTCCGCATTTGAAAATGTCGGCTTCAACGGCCTCTCGGTCGCATTCATCGCCTTCAGTTCGCCCATCGGATGCCTGCTTACAGGCCTTCTCTTCGGCGGCCTCCTGTATGGCGGCGCGGGCCTGCAGTCCAAAGTCGGGGCTCCGACCGAGATCATCAATATCGTCATCGGTGTCATCGTTTTCTTCTGTGCTCTGTCCTATCTGATTCCCCGCTTTGTGGAACGCAGAGATGCTGCACGGCTCAATAAAAAGAGAAAGAAACAGGCACAGAAAGCGATGAAGAAGGGAGGGGCTCATGTCAATTAATATTAATTCAGATACCGTTCTGCTCCTTCTGGGCATCACACTGATGTATTCAACACCAATGGTTTTCGCAGCACAGGGAAGCGTTATTTCCGAGGTCTCCGGCGTTGTCAATATCGGAATCGAAGGAATGATGACGATCGGCGCTTTCACCGGTGCAGCCATCGGATATTTTTCCGGCAGTCCCTGGCTGGGATTTATCTGTGCAGGCCTGGCCGGCGCTGTATTCGGCCTGATCCATGCTTTTGCCTCTGTGACCTGCAAGGCGGACCAGACCGTCTGCGGTATTGCAATGAATCTGATCGGACCGGGACTTGCCCTGTTCCTGTCCAGGGTCTTCTTTGACGGTGCAACTCAGACACACCCTGTCACCAACAAGATCCCCAAGCTCTTCGGCAGCAGGGGCCTGGAGGGAAGCCTCAACAACCTCAACGTGGACATGACTACAGTACTTGCCCTGATCCTGACGATCATCATGATCTGGATCTTCTATGGGACAACCTGGGGCCTGCATCTTCGCGCGGTCGGCGAGCACCCCGCTGCAGCGGATACACTGGGCATCAATGTCTACAAGGTCCGCTATATCTGCGTCACAATCTCCGGACTGCTGGCAGGTCTGGGCGGCGCGGCTATGACTCTCGCAATTGTTCCCCAGTTCATGCCGACTGCGATCAGCGGCCAGGGCTTCATCGCCATCGCCGCGGTTATCTTCGGTAAATGGACTCCGCATGGCGGATACCTTGCATGCCTGCTCTTTGGCTTTGCACAGGCACTTACTGTCGTCCTGGGCGGCGGCAGCTTCGCAGTTCCTTCGGAGATCCTGGCCATGCTCCCTTATGTGCTGACCATTATCATCCTGATCCTCTTTGTCGGACGCGCCTCCGCCCCCAAGGCAAACGGCGTGCCCTACAACAAGGGATCCAGAGTGTAAGGGAATTTGAAATCTGTTTGGCATAATTGAAATACAGCCGCCGGCATCGGATATGAATGCCGGCGGCTGTTTTCTGTATATCGCTTTTTCAGATATTAAATAGTATCCGGTAAAAAAGCATGCCTGACTGTCATTGCACTTATCATTCGGTATAACAAAAAGTTTTGCATGTATAAGAAAGCGTAATTTGTATTAGATGTTAAATTTATGTAAACTATAAAATATAAGGAGTAGCAAATAGTCTTTCTATAATAATATCTTTCACTGTCCCATCTGCGGCGTTATATCAGTGGGTACAGCCTGGTTTTACTTCGAGCGCGGTGGTCCTTAATAGTAACGTTCTTTCTTCAATTTTTTACATCATCTGGATTTCGTCGATCCCCGAAGAGGGGGAGAGAGGAGGAGCACATGCTGCTTGATTCTAAAATTCTGTCTCTTTTGAAAGTGGTAGAGACAGGCAATTATACACTGGCGGGAAAAGAACTCAATCTGACACAGCCTGCGATCAGTCAGCATATAAGGGCAATTGAGACGGAATTCCACATTCATGTTTTTGAACGCGTGGACAAAAAGCTGATCCTGACACGCGAGGGAGAAATCCTGGTGCGCTACTGCAGACGTATGCAGGCGCTCTACAATAACCTCAGCAAGGATCTGCAGAATGGGGCAGCCCGCATGCATTCTCTGAACATCGGGGTCACCCGGACCATGGAATACAACCGGATCTCTGAGGTGCTGGCCAGATATGCAGGGAATCACAATGGCGCCACGATCACGCTGGAAACGGATACGCTGGGAGGTCTGAGAGAGCGGGTCCACAATTATGAGCTTGACTTTGCCATTATTGACAACGATATTCGTGACAACGGGATTACCACCATGCTGATGGATACAGACGAGATGGTGCTGGTGGTTCCCCCGGATCATCCCCTTGCCAGGCTGGAATCTGTTACGATAGACGACATCCGTTCCGAGAATATCATCCTGTGGATGCCGGATCCGGGCTCCCGTGACCTGGTCCGTGCCTCCGTGAAGGAAAAAGGCATTAATGAAGATGATCTGAATATTATTCTGGAGGTGGAAAACCTCTCCACGGTCAAGGATCTCATCAGCCACGGCTTCGGTGTGTCCATTCTGCTCAAAAGTGTCTGCATAAGTGAAATCCGCAGGAAAAAGCTGACAGCTCTGCCCTTTAAGAATCTCAACCTGTCCCGCAACATTAACTTTATCTATTCAAAAGACTTTCCGGACCTGCAGATTCTTGAAGGCATTGCCGAGGTCTACAGAAACATGTAAAGACCGGGATACTAAAACTGCATGAATCCGGACATCATGCACCCGCCGGCGGCGCCGGCAGCGATGACTGCTTCGATGTTCGTTTCTTTGATGCCGCCGATGGCAAAGACAGGGATCGGACAGGCGGCGCATATTTCCCCCACAAAGGAAAGGCCTCTACCGCGGAGGCCTTTTTTGCATTGTGTTTCAAAAATGGTTCCCAGGATGATCCGGTCTGCGCCCAGAGCGACTGCCTGCTCCATGTCCTCCATGCTGTGGGCAGAGGTGCTGACACAGGCAAAACCTTCGGGACGGGTTCCCAGGGCCGCGAGGGCGGGGAGAGGCAGGTGGAGGTTGGGACAGCCGATCTCTCTGGCAATCTCTATCCTGGAATGGACGAAAAACGGAACCTTTTTCTCTGCCGCATTTTCACAGATGGCCTGCACCTGCCGGGCGAGGAGCAGATACTCCCCGTCCGGCAGATCCCGTTCACGAAGGATCAGCGAATCGGGATGGAGAGATGTGATTTTTTTGATCTGTGTCAGGAAATCACCGCGGCAAAGACTGCGATCGGTGACAGCAATCAGTTTTTCGTAGGGATACATGAAAGACTTCCTTTCAGGTGGGCATGGGGACGGTCCTTTTGTTTCGGGTCATGGGTCGTGGTCACGGGGACGGTCCTTTTGTTTCTGTCCCCGTGTATCGAGTGTCGAGACATGGGGACAGAAACAAAAGGACCGTCCCCATGTCCGCCAAAAGGGCCGTCTCCGCGCCCCATCAGCCCCCAATGCCTCAATGTTCAGACATAAATATAGTCGTTCAGAACCGGCTGCAGGCCTCCCTGCTCCAGATCCTCGTACATCCTGGCAAAGGAGCGGGTGTCGTTGATCTCAAACTGCTCGTCTCCTACGTCGTCGGAGGCGGGATCGGCAGCCAGACCGTCTGCAGAAGAATCTTCGAATTCCACATGGTGGTTTGCGGATTCAGACTGCGCTTCAAAGACGCCGGCTTCCTTCTGCTTATCGTATTTCTCCTCGTGATCGCCGATGCCGGTGGAGACACCTGCAGAGACCTTGGTCGCGCAGATCCTGGTGATGCCGTTGCGGAAGGCAGCACTCTCACGGCTGGATACGGTGATTCCGGCGAAGGGGAGGAAAATCCGGTAGGCGCAGAGCACCTGTGTGAGCTGACGCTCTCCCACATCGCGGGGATTGATCTTGTCGTTGTTGACGATAGGGCGAAGGCGGGGGCAGCTCAGAGAGATCTCTGCGTGGGGATACTTGCGGTTCATGAAATAGGCATGGAGGCCTGTTGCCAGAGCGTCCTTGCGGTAGTCAGCCAGGCCCAGCAGGGCAGAGAAGGCTACACCGCGCATGCCGCCCATCAGGGCGCGCTCCTGGGCGTCAAATCTGTAGGGCCACACGCGCTTGTGTCCCATCAGGTGCAGGGTCTCATACTTGTCGGTGTCGTAGGTCTCCTGGAAAACAGTCACGTAATCGACGCCGCACTCGTGGAGATATTTGTATTCATCGACGTTGACGGGGTAAATCTCGATTCCGATATTGCGGAAATACTTGCGCGCGATTTTAACCGACTCGCCGATGTACTCGATGTCGGAGTATTTGCGGCTCTCGCCGGTCAGAATGAGGATTTCCTCCATGCCGGTCTCGGCGATGACCTTCATTTCGTGCTCGATCTCCTCGAAGGAGAGCTTTTTGCGGCGGATCTTGTTGTAGCAGTTGAAGCCGCAGTAGATGCAGTAGTTCTGACAGTAATTGGCGATATAGATGGGTGTAAAAATATACACGGTGTTGCCGAAGTGGTTTTTGGTCAGAAGTTCTGCCTTGCGCGCCATCTGCTCCAGAAAGGGAGCGGCAGCGGGGGAGAGCAGTGCCTTGAAATCCTCAATGGAGCAGCTCTCATTACTCAGGGCGCGCATGACTTCCCGGGCCGTGTAGACGGAAGGATCATAGTCCTTCATCAGCGCCAGGACCTTATCTTTGATGTCCGAGTCGATGACCTCCATTCCCGGCATGTATTTCATATGGTCCGTGCGGAAAGACGGATCCTGTTCGAGGCGGTGCTTCCTGGCAAGTGCTTCAGGGGGCAGTGTGTCGCTGTCAATAAAATAGACCTGATTTTCTTCATTCATGGTTGTTGATACCTCTGTTGATGTTGGGAGTCAAGGGGACAGTCCTTTTGTTTCTGTCCCCATGTCTCGATACTTGATACACGGGGACAGAAACAAAAGGACCGTCCCTAATGATCAGTGACCGCCGAGGAAGCCTGTAAGGGGATCGGAAGCGCTGCCGCCGCGGGCCAGAACACGGCCCATGCCGGTCAGATAGGCCTTGCGGCCGGCCTCAATGGCGAGACGGAAAGCCTCTGCCATAGCGGGAACATCGCCGGCAGTGGCGATAGCGGTGTTTGCCATGATGGCCGCAGCGCCCATTTCCATTGCCTCACAGGCCTGGGAGGGCTTGCCGATGCCGGCATCCACGATAATGGGAAGGTCGATCTCATCGATCAGAACCTGGATCATTGCCTTGGTTGCCAGACCCTTGTTGCTGCCGATGGGTGCTGCAAGGGGCATGACGGCTGCCGCGCCGGCATTCTGCAGGTCACGGGCAACATTGAGGTCGGGATTCATATAGGGAAGGACGATGAAGCCCTCCTTTGCAAGGACTTCTGTGGCCTTGATGGTCTCATAGTTGTCAGGGAAGAGATATTTCGCGTCGTGCATGATCTCGACCTTGACGAAATCGCCGCAGCCCATGGCGCGTGACAGACGCGCGATGCGGACTGCCTCCTCGGCGTTGCGGGCACCGGATGTGTTGGGCAGGAGCGTGACGCCCTCCGGGATAAAGTCCAGAATGTTTTCTTTCTCCTGGGTGTTGGCCCTGCGGAGGGCCAGAGTGATGATCTGTGCGCCGCCCTGCTCGACCGCCGCCTTGATCAGCTTCAGGTTGTATTTGCCGGAGCCCAGGATGAAACGGCTCTGAAATTCATGTCCGCCCAGAACGAGAGTATCTGCCATTGTTAATACCGCCTTTCTTTATGTGAGTAATATGAATGGAAAAATACAAATGTAAGCAAAATGATTAATGAAATTCTCCATGAGTCAAATTTTCGGGATTTTCACTCAAAGGAATGAATTCTAAATGCATAACTTTCTAAATGCACAACTTTTTAAATGCATAACTGATTCATAAAAAACAGCAGGAGATCTGCAGTCACCGGACAGGGTCCTTCATCCCCCTCCGATGATCAGCTGCAGGACTTTGTTCGCCTGGTGCCCTGCGCAGATGGCGACGCGGGGAGCCATGAGACCGGCGCCTGGAGCGCTCTCCGTCGTGCCGTCCCCGCAGACATAGAGCCTCCGGAGCTTCTGCTGTGTGCGGATGTCGTTTGCGTCTCCCAAACCTGCCATGCCGTTTCCGGAGACCACGATGGTATCCGGGCACTGTGAGAGAAGAGAGCCGACCAGCATGGCCTTCTGGTCCGGTCGGTCAAAGGCCTCGCAGACGATGGGCCAGCCCGCAAAGAGCTCCCGGGCGTTTTCCGCAGTTACCCTGATCTGCTGCGTCTGTATATCGAGCCAGGGATTGATCCGGGTGAGTATTTCACGGATGGCCTGTGTCTTGGGCATGCCAAGATGAGGGATCGTATACATCTGCCGGTTGAGGTTGGTTACATCCACGACATCGAAATCGACGAGAAAGAGATGCCCCACACCGGACCTGGCCAGGCTGACCGCGATGTTGGATCCCAGACCTCCCAGTCCCGCAATGGCGACAGAGGCATTTTGCAGCTTTTCTTTCATCCAGATGGGAAAGCGCTCGTCAAAGGCCCGGTCCAGTTCCTCTTTTGAAATACTGAATCCGCAGACATCTGCGGTGAGAGTTTCTGCATCTTTCATATGCCTCAGCCCCCTCCCACAAAGCGGAGGACTTCCACGCTGTCTCCATCCTCGAGAAGAACCTTGTCCAGAGACTCGCGGGGGATGATCTCCAGGTTTTTTTCCACAACAACTCTCTCCGGGGTGTAGCCCGCCTGCTCCAGATAGGCAAGGATCGTCATGCCGGCAGCCTGCTCCTGCTTTCCGTTGATTGTGACCATTGATACCTCACTTTCTTTTTCTGGTGTCAACTGTTTACAAAAAAATATGCATACGAAAAGGGACGCACATCTGCCCGTGCGTCCCTTTGAATCCCTTTATACAGGTCTATACAAGTACGCGGACAGTGAATGCGGCCGCAGGGATATGCAGTAAATGCATAATGCCCGGTCAGCCCCTTTTTCATAGATACTGTCAGCGCCTTGTTTGTAATAACGGCAGAGAGTGGTGCCCCCGGTCTGCCGGTAGAAAAAGAAAACGGTACCCGCCAACGACAGGTACCGCAATAAAAATCTTACGCTATTTCCCTACGTTGGCATTATCCAAATCAGGTTCCGGGTCTGGACGATACAGTCCACTCTCAGCCGGCTTCAAGCCAGCTCCCCTTTTTCTTTCTCTGTATGAATTGTATAACCTTCCCTGCCAGGTGTCAAGTCAGGGACGGTCCTTTTGTTTTTGCTCCCCTGTCATTTGGGGACGGTCCTTTTGTTTCTGTCCCTCTGTCTTCTAGGACAAGACAGAGGGACAGAAACAAAAGGACCGTCCCTCAGTGTGTTGTTTATGGTATGATTAGATAAGTGCTGAAACCCTTGCGGAGGGGATGTTCAGAGAAACTGGAGATCGTAAGTACAGGCAGGTGGATTATGCAGGAGTTTTATTATAAAAGAGTGGAGGACGGCACGTATTGTGTCACAGGATATGAGGGGGATGAGCAGGATGTGGTGATCCCTGAGGACCGGGTCATCACGATGGTGTACGACAAGGTCTTCCGCGGTCATTCAGAGATCCGCTCCATCCATATCCCGGACACAGTGACGGATCTGGGGGAGTTTGTTTTTGACGGCTGCGAAAACCTCAGATATCTTAAGCTGCCGGCTCATCTGAAAACGCTCTGGGGGTATACCTTTACCCGCTGCGGTATCGAGGAAATTGTGCTGCCGGAAGGCCTTCGCATCATTCCCCCCTTTGCCTTTAAAGAATGTAAAAATCTGCGGAGAGTTGTGTGCGGAAGCAGAATGGAAAAAATCCATGCCTGGGCCTTTGCGGGCTGTGAACAGCTTGCCAAAGAGGGGCTTGTGCACGGCCCGGGAGTGGAGATCAGCCCGCAGGCCTTTGAGACAAAAATCCTGAACACATGACAGGCCAGGCATTTCTGATCTGATTTCCTTATAAACTTTTAACAGAACTACCCGGCAGCAGGGACTGCAAACCTGCAGACAGCGGGGGTAAATCCTGACAGAGAGGAGAATTCATCATGACGCAGTATCTGATCATACTTTTGACAGGACTGATTTTCAGTGCCTGTGGATTTTACATGTATATCTATTTTTTCTCGCTGGGATACGGCTTTTCGATTGCCGCGATCGGGGCAGTCATGCTCTTTATGTTCAGAGGCTCCCTTACCTGGGGCACGGCGCTGCAGTGCCTGCTCTTTATAGTCTACGGCATCCGTCTGGGCGGCTATCTGCTTGTCCGTGAACTGAAAAGTCCGGCCTATAAAAAAGTTCTCAGCCCTGAACTGACCCGGAGCCGGCAGATGGGCATGGGACCCAAGATTGCCATCTGGATCAGTTGTGCTCTGCTCTATACGCTGGAGGTCTGCCCCGTCTTTTTCCGCCTGCAGAACGGAGACGGCACAAATGCGGCGGTCATCGCGGGACTGATCATCATGGCCCTCGGCATCTGCCTGGAGATGGCCGCTGACCTGCAGAAATCCGCTGCCAAGAAAAAAAATCCTTACCGCTTTGTGGATACCGGCCTTTACCGGATCGTGCGATGCCCCAATTACCTGGGAGAGCTGCTTCTCTGGGTTGGTGTTCTGATCTCCGGAATCGGCTCCCTGCACGGGATCCTGCAGTGGTGCGCTGCCGCATTTGGTTTTATCCTGATCGTCTACATCATGTTCAGCGGCGCCCGCCGCCTGGAGATCCGCCAGGACCGCAATTACGCTTCGGATCCGGAGTATCAGAAATATATAAAAACCGTCCCGATCCTTCTGCCCCTTGTGCCCCTTTACAGCGTGAAAAAATATTCTTTCCTTGTAGCTTAATTTTTGTAAACAGCAGAATATTTGTATGCCATTATTATGCAAACTGTTCGTTTTGGCGCATTGTGCTTTGCGATGGCAATCATAAACTGATCAGCCATGCATTTCTTACTGATCAGCCAAACTTTTATTACTGATCAGCCATGCATCACTTTCTGATCGGCCATGCTTTTCTTACTGACCGGCCATGTATTTCTCAGGCCGTGCAGATTCTTTACCGGTGAAAAAATGAGAGCGCTGAACCTCTATACCCTCACAAGGATCAATGACAGTGAGGCATTCTCGGGACTGGAGAATGCCCTTTCCGGGCGCCCCTGGCACAAGCACTTCAGCAGCCACGAGGCGGCCTCTCTTTGCGCGCTTGTGAACGGACTGGCGGACTGCTTTATGGCAGCATGCTTTAGGACAGCAGGTGCATCAGACACCCCTCCGGCGGTCGACGTCTCAAGTGCCGGCCCGGGCAGGGCTGCCGCCGGCGCAGGTGCCGGCTCCGCCGGGGATTCTGCAGTCAGAAAATCCGGAGAGCAGCTTCCGGAGCCCTGTGACGACTGGGTCTCTTTTTTCGACGGCTTCTATTTTTCCTATACCATCGAGCATATCAGTAAGGAGTTTGATCTTCTCAAATTCTCTGCGAACGCGGACTGTGCCCTCAATATCGAACTCAAGAGCGAGGCCATTGAGGAGGACCGGATCCGGAAACAGCTTGAACAGAACCGCTATTATCTGTCCCACGTCTCCAGAACCATCCTTTCCTACACCTATGTCATGGAGAGCAATTCCCTGTACTGCCTCAATGACCACGGTTTCCTTCGCAAGTGTCCCCTGTCCGAGCTTGCCATTGCCCTGCAGCGCCCGGCCCTGCAGACCTTTGTGGAGGAAAATATAGGGCAGTTTTTCCGGGCCCAGGACTACCTGATCTCACCGGTCAGAAATCCCGAAAAGCTTCTGACCGGCCGCTATTTTCTGACCAATCAGCAGTCGGAATTCCGCAGACAGATCCTGGAGATCTTGCAGCTCTTTGAGGACGGCTTATGGGAAATGCCGGACCGCAGAGAAGACGCAAAAAGGCCGGCAGAAGAACCGGAAATCCCTGACAATCCGGAAAAACAGGAAAAACCCGGAAAACAGGAAGAACCATGGAACCATGAAAAATCCGTAAAACGGGAAGAACCTTGGAAACAGGAAGAAGCGGAAAAACCGGATGCAGCAGCCGGCAAAGAGGAGGATCCGGAATCTGACTATTGCGCGGTCCCCATGATCTCGCTGACGGGAAACGCCGGCACCGGCAAAACCCTGCTCTTATTTGACCTCGCCATCGAGATCTCCAAAAAGAAAAAAGTGCTCTTCATACACGGCGGACCGCTCAGGGAAGGCCATCGCATGATCGACAGCCGCCTGCACAAGGTCCATGTCTTTTCCGGAACGGAATCCTCTGTCGAAGACATCGGCAGAAGACATGACTTTGCGGAGTACGCCTGCATGCTTGTCGATGAGGCCAACCGCTTTGATTCCGCCCGCCTGGAAGCCCTCCTGAAAAAAGCCGTCCGGTACGGCGTTCCCTGCATTGTTTCCTACGATCCCCACAGTATTCTGGGGGCCATTCCCCTCATGGAGGACACGGAGGCCATGATCAGCCGCTATGAGACCCTGCGCCTGGAGCTCTCCGGCAATATCCGCATCAACCGGCCGATCTTTTCCTTCCTGCGAACACTCTTTCACCAGAAGGACTGGTCCGGCTCGGCGGATTACAGCTGTATAGATGTACTCTATGCCGCCGACAAAAAGGAGGAGAGAAGGCTGACCGCCCACTACCTGTCGAAGGGATATGAGCTCATCCGGTCGACGCCGGAATCCTTTAAGTCCGGCGAGATCATCAGTCAGGAATTCGAGAGGGTTCTGATGGTCCTTGACAAGCGCTTTTACTATGACGAATCCATGCATCTGTGCGCGGACGGCAAAAAAGGTGCCGCCATTCCCCCGCTCTACGAGGGCCTTTCCCGCGCCCGGGAAAAGCTCTGCCTGTTGATCACGGGAAACGAGAAACTCTTCAGGCAGATCCTGGCGATCCGCACACAGACGGGGTCTGATACAGAGTAATATTTTGTATCTATTCAGCTTCACCGGAATTTGTCTCAAAACCGGGACGGGGAGCTTGCTTACCGGACAGGTTTGAGACAAATTCCGGTGAAGGCCTGGGGGCGGAGCCCCCCGGACTTTCCACAGCGAGCAATGCCATGCATTGCGAGCCGGGGAAAGCTGAATAGTTACAATATTTTGAGAAAAACCGGGAGAGCAGGTTACACATCGGACAGGCTTGAACAGAAGTGAAAAACTCCCGGAACCAAATGACGAACTTGAATCGGAGGAAATCATCACATGCAGAAAATCGTTCTTCTCTTTCCCGGCGTAGGTTATCATACAGACAAGCCCCTGCTTTTTTACGGAAGGAAACTTGCGCAGAACTATGGATATGAGACCGTGATCCATATCTCCTACGGGGGATTTAAAGGCGGAATCAAGGGAAATCCCGACAAGATGAAGGAGGCCTTTGAGAGTGCCCTCGCCCAGGCGGAGGAGATCTTCCGCAGGGAATGCAAACAGAAGGGACTGGACCGCAAGACAATTTTTGCCGGGGAAAACGAGATTCTGGTCATCTCCAAGAGCATAGGCACCGCTGTGGCCGCCGCCTTCCAGCAAAAGCACGGTTTTGTCGGAAAAAACATCTATTTTACACCGGTCAAACAGAGCTTTCTCTTCATGCAGCCCCGGAGCGGGATCGTTTTTCACGGGACCGCGGACCCCTGGGCCAAGACACAGGACATCCGAGAAGGCTGCGAAAAACTGGAACTTCCCCTCTATATCACGGAAGGGACCAATCACTCCATGGAGACCGGAGACTGTCTGAAGGACCTGCAGATCATGCAGGAGATTATGGAACACTGCAATGAATATCTCAGATCATAAAAAAACTTTCGGAAAGGCATATCCGGAAAAACTGAAAAACCGGATTCAGAAGTCTTTTCGGAAAAGCACTGAAAAAACGGCAAAGAGGGTAAAACAGGCAGGGACTCAGAGCAGAAGAGCCCGGGAGTACGCCGGGATCCTGTCCAGGATGGTTCAATACGACACCACTTCCTATCCCTTCTCCAAAGAACACCCCGCCGCTGTCCAGCTGGAACGATATCACGGCTATCACAGGCTTCTGGAAGAGCTTTTCCCTCTTGTCCACGAGATGCTGGAGAAGACGGACCTGGAGGGAAGCCTTCTGTATTGCTGGAAGGGAAAAAATCATGAGCGCCCCATTGTCCTGATGGGACACCAGGATGTCGTGCCTGTCACAGACGCCGATTGGAAGTATCCTCCTTTTTCCGGGAAGATCACCGGAGGAAAGGTGTGGGGACGGGGCTCCGTGGATACAAAGTGCTCCTGCATGGCCTTTTTTCAGGCAGTGGAAGAACTGCTCAGAGAGGGATACGTTCCTGAACAGGATGTCTATATTTCCACCTCCTGCACGGAGGAGTGGGGCGGGCCCGGCTGTCCCGCCATTGTGGAAGAACTTCGGAAAAGGGGTGTCAGACCCTGGTTTGTCTGTGACGAAGGCGGGGGCATCTACACGGATCCCATGCCGGGGGTCAGAGGAAACTTTGCCATGATCGGCATAGGAGAGAAGGGACGCGCCAATGTAAAGTTTATCGCCAGGGGAGAGGGCGGACATGCCAGCACGCCCAGGAAAAATTCCCCCATTGCCCGGCTGGCCGCCTTTGTCTGCGCAGTCGAAAAGCACAGTCCCTTCCGCAGCAGAATGGAACCCGCAACCAGAGCCATGCTGCAGGCCCTTGCCCCGGGCGCAGTACTTCCCTTCCGCATCGCCATGCAAAACGCAGGCCTCTTCCAAAAACCCATTGAGCTTGTGACACCCCGCATCAGCGGCCAGGCTGCCGCCATGCTGGGAACAACGATCACTTTCACCATGGCCTCCGGGTCGGATGCCTGCAATGTATTTCCCGCGGAAGCCACACTGGGGGCGAATATGCGCTTTGTCCATCACCAGGACATGGAGGAGAGCCTGGCCCTCATCCGGCGCCTGGCCGCAAAATATAAGCTTGAGATGGAAGTACTGGACGCCGCACCCTGCACGAAACTGGCCGATATAGGCGGCACCGCCTTCCGCTATGTGGAAATGACGGTGATGAAGACTTTCCCCGGCATGCGCACCAGTCCCTACGTCCTTACCGCCGCGACAGATTCCGCTTTCTACGATTCCATCTGCGACAGCTGCATCCGCTTTGCGCCCATCGTCTACGGACCGGAGGAGAAAAAAGGCATCCACGGCACTAACGAGGCTCTTCGCTACGAATGCCTGCCCGGAGCAGTGGATTTTTACAAAAACCTGATCACAGATAATCAATAAACATTCGCGCAGGGAATGGATTGGCCGGCAATCGCGGGGATCGATCCATAAAACTGTCGGGGATCGGCAGATTATGAGCGATGGGATCAATAGATCGGATAGATTTGGGAAAAATAAATGAAAATCAATATCAGAACAGCATGTCCGGAGGATGCGGGGCAGATCCGGGATATTTATGCCCATTACGTTCTGCACACCGCTGTTACCTATGAGTATGAAGTGCCGCCGCTGAAGGAAATGCGGGACCGCATAGAGCGCACTCTCCGGAAATATCCCTATATGGCGGCGGAAGAGAAGGGAGAGATCCTGGGCTATGCCTATGCCGGACCCTTCAAACAGAGAGCCGCCTACGACTGGAGCGTGGAGACCTCCATCTATGTCTCGAAGGACGCAAGAGGCAGCGGGATCGGGAAACGGCTGCTGGATTCACTGGAAGAGGCCCTGAGACGGCAGAATATTCTAAATGCCAATGCCTGCATTGCAGTCCCGGGAGACAAGGAAGATCAGTATCTCACTTTCGACAGTGTACACTTTCATGAAAAAATGGGTTATCAGACAGTCGGAACATTTCACAGCTGCGCCTGTAAATTTGACAGATGGTACAACATGATCTGGATGGAAAAAATGCTCGGCAGACACACCCTGCCGCCTGCTCCGGTGATCCCTTTTCCGGATCTGGAGACGGAATAAATTCATAGCAGACGATCTATAAAGCGGAGCAGCAGAGTACCACATCCATAGGAGCCAGTGCACCGCATGGTTGTGGGTGAATGCCAAAGGAAACTTACTGGTTCC
>OCVV012834143.1_pt1 | contig 38729 bp, 40 predicted proteins | sample 1539721 | NCBI WGS metagenome assembly OCVV01 (sample SAMN02144230, study PRJEB22623) | gut metagenome | biome: sheep rumen | host: Ovis aries | place: New Zealand | reverse complement strand
ATCTTTCGTTTAAACTCCCGTTCGTACTTTCGTGACATCATGATTTTCTCCTTTGCCTTACTATAATATCATTGAGCCACGGGTGTTACATCTTTAATTTATCACATCAGTCGGAATCGTAGAGCTTTTTGATCTCCCCGATGATCTTCACGTTATCCGCCGGATCGCCAGGGCCGTTGCTGAGCATCACCCCGTCAAAGCCGCCCTCGAGAATGACCTCCGCGGGGGTGTAGGCCGGGAACACCGTGACTTCGCAGCCCCGGCTGTGGAGGGACCGGATCATGTTTTCCTTGACGCCCAGATCCAGCAGAGCCACCTTCGGCCCATCCCCGGGGTAGATCTGCATCTGGGACCGGGTGGCCTTTTCCACGGTGCCCTGGACCCGATAGGCCCGGATCAGCTTCAGCTTTTGCTGAATATCGGGGTCCTCCTCCACTGTGATCATGCCGTTCATGGTGCCCTGGTCCCGAAGGAGCCGGGTGATGGCCCGTGTGTCCACGCCATAGATGCCGGTGATCCGGTGGGCTTTCAAAAACCCATCCAGTGTGCCTGCGTTGCGGAAATTGCTTCCACGGGGACTCAAACGCCGGATGATCATGGCCGAGGCCCAGGGCTGCCGGGACTCGCTGTCCTCGCCGTTCACGCCGTAGTTTCCGATGAGCGGATAGGTCATGACGATTCCCTGCCCCGCATAGGAGGGATCGGTCAGGATCTCCTGATACCCAACCATGGACGTGTTGAACACCATCTCGCAGATGCAGTTGGCGGCACAGCCCATGCTCTTGCCGTGGAAAACCATGCCGTTTTCCAAAATCAACGCTGCTTTCATTCGATCATACTCCGATCTGTAAGGGCGCATGCTGTGCGCCCGGTTTTTCTTTTCTGCATGTCGCTGGGCGCACGGAGTGCGCCCCTGCATAGGTTATTGTCCGCTGTCGCCGTAGTTGGAGAGCACCCGGGCAGACGGATCGTCCACATCGCAGCCCTCCCATTCCCGGTTGGGCATCCAGAAATCCTTGATCATGGCTGCCTGACCGGGATAGTATTGCTCGAAGATCTCCCGGTAGAGCAGGCTCTCCTTGGTGAAGGGCCGGGCGAAGTCATACTGAAGCCGCTTCTCCTCAAATTCCTCGTCCGTGTACTTCGATTCCGCGTATGCCTTGAGGTCGTCCACCATGGAGTGGCCCACCGCGTCGGAGAAGGCCGCCTTCTGCCGCCAGAGAATCTCGTCGGGCAGCAGATGATCCTGTTCAAAGGCCCGGCGCAAAAGGTACTTGCCCATGCCGTAGGAGTTGACCTTCAGCGCCGGGTCGATGGACATGACATACTGCACAAGCTCCAGGTCCCCGAAGGGCACCCGGGCCTTCAGGGAGTTGACGGAGATGCACCGGTCCGCTCGGAGCACGTCGTACATGTAAAGCTCCTCCACCCGCTTTTTCGCCTCCTGCTGGAAGGCCTCCGGGGAGGGGGCAAAGTCCGTGTATTTGTAGCCGAAAAGCTCGTCGCTGATTTCCCCCGTCAGCAGCACCCGGATATCCGTTCGCTCATGGATGGCCTTGCAGCAAAGGTACATGCCCATGCTGGCCCGGATGGTGGTGATGTCCCAGGTGCCGAGCAGCGCAATTACTTCTTCCAGAGAATCCAGCACCTGCTGCCGGGTCATATAGACCTCTGTATGGTCCGCGCCGATGTAGTCCGCCACCATGCGGGCGTACTTCAGGTCGATGGCGTCTGTGTCCATGCCGATGGCGAAGGTGCGGACATGCTTGCCCAGAATCCGGGCGGATACGGCGCAGACCAGGCTGGAATCCAGGCCACCGGAGAGCAGAAAGTCAAGGGGCGCGTCCGCGTCCAGACGCTTGTCGATGCCCAGGATCAGCTTCTCCCGGATTTTTTTCAGATGGTCTCCAGATCGTCCCGGACATACTCCGAAACGGCCGTCATGTCCGCATAACGCACGAATTCCCCGTCCATCCAGTAGTGGCCGGGCGGGAAAGGTGTTATTTTGTCGCAGAGGCCCACCAGGTTTTTCGCTTCGCTGGCGAACACCGTGGAGCCGTCCGGGAGCTGTCCGTAGAACAGAGGCCGGATGCCGATGGGATCCCGGGCGGCGATGAATTTCTTCTGCTCCCCGTCGTAGATTATCATGGCAAACTCCGCGTCCAGCATCTTGAACATATCCACCCCGTGCTCCCGGTACAGGGGCAGAATCAGCTCGCAGTCCGAGCCGCTCTGAAAGACATAGCCCTTGTCCTCCAGCTCTTTTTTCAGGATGCGGAACAGATAGATCTCCCCGTTGCACACGCACATATCCCCACCCAGAGAAAAAGGCTGCATACCCGCCTCGTGGAGGCCCATGATGGCCAAGCGGTGAAAACAGAGACATCCTTCTCCCGCCGGCTCGATCCGGGACATATCCGGGCCTCTGGATTTCGTTCGGTCAAAGTATTCCCGGAAATCGGCCTCCGGGATGGCCCTGGTAAAGCCCATAATAGAACACATAGTCGTTCAGCTCTCCTTCTTCCTGTGGATTTTCTCTTCAAAGCGCCGCTTGGCCCCGTGCTTTGGCACCGCGGTGGGATAGCAGCCGTCAAAGCAGGCCATGCATACGCCGCCGCAGGTTACCCCCAGAGCCTCCGTGTGGGGAAGGCTCAGATACCCCAGGGAGGTCACGCCAATGATCTCCGCGATCTCCTCCACAGTGTGGTGATTGGCGATCAGGTTTTCCGGACTGTCGATGTCCGTCCCGTAAAAGCAGGGGGCGATGAAGGGCGGGGCGCTGACCCGCATGTGGATCTCCCGGGCGCCGGCCCGCTTCAGCATCTCGATGGTCCGGCGGCAGGTGGTGCCGCGGACGATGGAATCGTCGATGAGAACCAGACGCTTTCCCTCCACCACCGAGCGGATCGGGTTCAGCTTGAGATTGACTCCCGCCTCCCGCATCTCCTGCTCCGGCGCGATAAAGGTCCTGCCGATGTACTTATTCTTCGTGAAGCCGATGGCGTAGGGGATGCCGCTCTCCCGGCTGTAGCCGATGGCGGCGTCCAGACCGGAATCCGGCACGCCGATGACCAGGTCCGCATGCACCGGATGCTCTCTAGCCAGGGAGGCCCCGGCCTGCTGTCTTGCAAGGGCCACGCTCTGCCCATCCACGACGGAGTCCGGCCTGGAAAAGTAGATATACTCAAACACACATAGCCGTTTTGGCATGGTCCTAGTTCGGCTCCTGTCGCTGTGGACCTTGCCGCCTGATACCGTGACTACTTCCCCAGGCTCGATGTCCCGGACGAAGGCCGCGCCCACTGCATCGAGGGCACAGGTCTCCGAGGCAAAGACGATCTTTCCGTCGGAGGTCTTTCCCATACACAGGGGCCGGAAGCCATGGGGATCCCGGGCGGCGATCAGCTTGGTGGGGGAGGAGATCACCAGGGAATAGGCCCCCTCCAGCTGGTCCATGGCGGCGCAGACCGCGTCCTCAATGCGCTTGTGTCTGAGCCGTTCCTGAACAATAACATAGGCGATGACCTCCGAGTCCGTGGTGGTGTGGAAAATGGCGCCCTGCTCCTCCAGCGTGTCTCGAAGGGCTCCGGCGTTGGTCAGGTTCCCGTTGTGGCTGAGGGCCATGAGCCCCTTGCGGTGGTTGATGACCAGAGGCTGGATGTTCCGCTGCTGATCCGCGCCGGTGGTGGCGTAGCGTACATGGGCGACTGCGATGTTGCCGCTGCCCAGAGCACGGAGTTTCTCCTGGGAAAACACCTCACTGACAAGCCCCACGCCCTTCTCAGATCGAAACAGGCCGTCGTCGTTGAGCACGATGCCCGCGCTCTCCTGGCCCCGGTGCTGGAGAGCGTAAAGACCATAGTAACAGAGCTGGCCAAGGGGCTCCGGCTCCCGGGACCATACGCCGAATACGCCGCATTCTTCATGAATTCCGCTCATTGTTTCCCTCCTGAAACCTGTCTCAGCACCGCACAACGCTGTGCGGCGCTGAGGCATATTGTGTTACTCCACGTCCTGGAGGGCGTCGTAGCCCTCCTCTCCGGTGCGGACCTTTACCACGTTCTCCACGTCATAGACGAAGATCTTTCCGTCGCCGATGTGGCCGGTATAGAGCACCGCCTTGGCTGTCTCGATCACATCCCGCACAGGGATGGCGGAAACCACGATATCCACCTGGACCTTGGGCAGCAGGTCACTCTCCACGGCCACGCCCCGGTAGTATTCCGGCTTACCCTGCTGCATGCCGTAGCCCATGACGTGGGAGACAGTCATGCCGGTGATGCCCAGGCTGCTCATGGCGGACTTCAGGGCGTAGAACCGCTCCTCCTTGCAGACGATCTCGATCTTAGTGAACTTGTGACCGTCCGGCTGGAAGGAGGGCACCTTCTTCACGGGAATGGCCTCCGCCACCGGAGCTGTGCCTGTGACCGCCGCAATGCCGCCCTCCGGGGCATAAGCGGTATATTTCTCCACGGCAGGGGCAAAGTCCGCGTAAGCCGAGGGCAAACCGTGCTCGCTGCTGTCCAGGCCACTGAGTTCGTCGACGGCCTCCGCCCGGAGGAAATCTGCCCGTTTCAGCAGTGTGAAGAAGCCCAGCATGGTCAGAGCCGCCCAGGCGCCCACGGTTACAAAGCCTAAAAGCTGAAGTCCCAGCTGTGTGAAGGAGCCGGTATACAGCAGCCCCTGCAATCCCGCCGGTGCGTCCGGGTTTGCAAGCAATCCCACGGCAATGGTGCCCCAAATGCCGTTTGCCATGTGTACGCCCACGGCGCCAACGGGGTCGTCGATATGGAGCCTTAAGTCCAGCGTTTCCACCACGATCACCACCAGGAAACCGGCGACGATGCCAACCACCGCCGCGCCGATGGCGTCAAAGGCGTCGCAGCCTGCGGTGACGGCCACAAGGCCCGCAAGAGAAGCATTGAGACACATGGACACGTCGGGCTTGCCGTTTTTCTTCCAGGTGTAGAGCATGGTGGTGACCGTTGCCACCGAAGGGGCGATGGTGGTGGTCAGGAAGATGGAGGAGAGTTCCGAGGGGGAGGTGGCTGCCGCGCCGTTGAAGCCGTACCACCCCAGCCACAGGATGAACACGCCCAAAGCGCCCAGGGGGATGGAGTGGCCCGGAATGGCGTTGACCTTGGTGATCCTGCCGTCCTTGTCCCGCACATACTTGCCGATCCTCGGCCCCAGAACCCAGGCACCGATCAGAGCCGCGATGCCGCCCACCATATGGATGGCGCAGGAGCCTGCGTAGTCGTGGAAGCCCAGTTGGCTCAGCCAGCCGCCGCCCCAGATCCAGTGGGCCTCAATGGGATAGATCAGGAGCGAAATCACCCCGGAATAGACACAGTAGGCGGAGAACTTGGTCCGCTCCGCCATGGCCCCGGAGACGATGGTGGCGGTGGTGGCGCAGAACACCAGGTTGAACACAAAGTAGCTGGCGTCTGTAAAGCCCTCTTCCGGGGAGGCGATAAAGTCCTTAAAGTGGGTGAAAAGGTTCAGATTCGGCCTGCCGAGGAGACCGAACAGTGTGTCCTCGCCCATCATCAGGGTATAGCCCAGCAGGGAGAACACCACGGTGCCGATGCAGAAGTCCATCAGATTCTTCATAATGATGTTGCCTGCGTTCTTCGCCCGGGTGAAGCCCGTCTCCACCATGGCAAAGCCCGCCTGCATCCAGAACACCAGCGCCGCGCCGATCAAAAACCAAAATTCCACTGTCATAATAAATTCCTTCTTTCGTTTTGATTGATATATCGAAACGAAAGCGCCATTGATCTCGTTTCAGATTTGAAATGGTTATACAACGCCGAACAGCAGATCGCCGTAGGTGGGGAATGGCCAGTATTCCGAGGAAGTGCAGCCCTCGGCCTCGTCGCAGGGAGCCCGGAGCACGTCCATAGCCGGAAGGATCTGATCCCGGATGAAGCAGGCCTCCTCGGTGACGTCCTCCATGGTGTCGAACTGCTCTGTCAGGCCGGAAAGGGCGTCTGCGGCCTCGTCGATCTGATCCGCCAGGCCGGAGAGCTTCTTCACCAGCTTCGTCTCATAGCCGCAGCCCAGCTCCGGGCATATGGCCTTCTTCTCGCCCAGTGCAGAGGTCAACTCGGCCCCATAGCCGGAGACGGCGGGAAGGATCAGCTTCCGGGCCATATCCACCATGGTCAGGGCCTCGATGCGGACAGACTTGCAGTAGTTTTCAAGCTGGATCTCGTAGCGGCTGCGGAGCTCCGCCTCCTGGAATACCTTCTGGCCCATGAGCATCTCCATGTTCTTTTTGTCCAGCAGATAGGCCATGGCGTCGGGGGTGGTCTTCAGGTTCAGAAGGCCCCGCTGTTCTGTGGCCTCGGCGATCCAGGCGTCGTCGTAGCCGTTGCCGTTGAAGATGATGCGCTTGTGGGCAGTGATGGTAGACCGGATCAGATCGTGAAGGGCGGAATCAAAGTCCTCCGCCGCCTCCAATTTGTCGGCCATGTCTCCCAGCACCGCCGCCACGGCGGCGTTGAGCATGATGTTGGCGCAGGCGATGGAGTTGGAGGAGCCCACCATGCGGAACTCGAACTTATTCCCCGTAAAGGCAAAGGGAGAGGTGCGGTTCCGGTCCGTGGTATCCCGGGTGAACCGGGGCAGGGCGTCCACGCCCAGCTTGATGCGGGTCTTTTCCGTACCCGCATACGGCGCATCGGCCTCGATGGCGTCCAGAATGCCCTGCAATTCTTCTCCCAGGAAGATGGAGATCACCGCAGGCGGGGCCTCGTTGGCGCCCAGACGGTGGTCGTTCCCGGCGGTGGCGACGGAAAGCCGCAGCAGGCTCTGATACTCGTCCACCGCCCGGATCACCGCCACCAGGAACAGCAGGAACTGGACGTTCTCATGGGGCGTTTCCCCGGGAGACAGCAGGTTCACGCCGGTGTCCGTGGCAATGGACCAGTTGTTGTGCTTGCCGGAGCCGTTGACTCCCGCAAAGGGCTTCTCATGGAGCAAACAAACCAGGCCGTGCCGGGTGGCCACCTTCCGCATGATCTCCATGGTCAGCTGGTTATGGTCCGTGGCAATGTTGGTGGTGGTGTAGATGGGCGCCAGCTCATGCTGAGCCGGGGCCACCTCATTGTGCTCGGTCTTGGCCAGAATGCCCAGCTTCCAAAGCTCCTGGTTGAGATCGTCCATATAGGCCTGGACCCGGGGCTTGATGGAGCCGAAGTAGTGGTCGTCCAGCTCCTGACCCTTGGGCGGCTTGGCCCCGAACAGGGTCCGGCCTGTGTAGAGCAGATCCGGACGCTGCTTGAAGGTCTCCTCATCCACCAGGAAGTATTCCTGCTCCGGGCCCACGGAGGTGGTGACCCGCTTTACCTCCGTCTTTCCGAAGAGCCGGAGAATCCGCAGGGCCTGTCGGTTGATGGCGTCCATAGACCGCAGCAGCGGGGTCTTCTTATCCAGCGCTTCCCCGCCGTAGGAACAGAAGGCCGTGGGGATGCACAGGGTCTTTCCTTTGATAAAGGCGTAACTGGTGGGGTCCCAGGCTGTATAGCCCCTGGCCTCAAAGGTGGCCCGCAGGCCCCCGGAGGGGAAGGAACTGGCGTCCGGCTCTCCCTGAATCAGCTCCTTGCCGGAGAATTCCATGATCACCCGGCCGTCTGGGGATGGGGAAATGAAGCTGTCGTGCTTCTCGGCGGAGGTGCCGGTCAGGGGCTGGAACCAGTGGGTAAAGTGGGTAGCGCCCTTCTCCACCGCCCAGTCCCGCATGGCGGAGGCCACAGCGCTGGCCACGCCCGGGTCCAGCGGCGCGCCGCCCTCTATGGTCTGTTTCAGGGAATTATAAACCTTCCCGGGCAGCCTGGCCCGCATGACCTGATCGTCAAACACCATACTTGCAAAGATTTCCGGTACGCTCATATTGCTCACCCTTTCTATGAATTGACAAAACAAAAAGAGACATCGGCATCAGGGGGCACAAACCCCACTGAGACGCCAATGTCTCAACGCCGATATAATACAACATCGAAAGAATTTCGTCAATCGTCTATCTTTCAAAAATAATCAGGAAATGCGCTAATACTTTGTGCAAATTGCAAGATTGACAACCATAACTTGCATATTGTATGATGTGGGCAGGAACAACGGCGTTCCCAGCGGGGTAAGTATACCCTGCCGTGGGACGCCGCCGTTCTCTTTTTTATGTATGATTGGAGTTGATCGTATGAGTATGCTGGAAGGCCAGGTCCGTATCCCCTCGGGCTGCGCCATCTCCGCCGTGATCTCCAGAGAGGGACGCCGCATGACCGGGGAGAATATCATAAAGAGCATGCGCCCCATGCACGAGCGGTCCAACGGTCTGGGCGGCGGTTTTGCGGGCTACGGTATTTATCCGGAGTATCAGGATCTGTTCGCCCTGCACATCTTCTATGACGGGGAGCCCTGCCGCACAGAATGTGAGGCCTATCTCCGGGACCATCTGGAGATCGTCAAAGGGGAAATCATCCCCACCCGAAAGATTCCCAGCATCACCGACGAACCCCTGATCTGGCGCTACTTCGTGACCCCCCTCCGGTCCGTGCTGGCCTCCCGGCAGCTGGATGAAAACGAATTTCTCGCCCGGATCGTCATGCACATCAATACCCATTTGAAGGGGACCTATGTGTTTTCCTCCGGAAAGAACATGGGCGTATTCAAGGCGGTGGGCTTCCCGGAGGACGTGGGGGAGTTCTACCGGTTGGAGGAATATGCGGCCTACTGCTGGACCGCCCATGGAAGATACCCCACCAATACTCCCGGCTGGTGGGGCGGGGCCCATCCCTTCGCTCTGCTGGACAGGACCATCGTTCACAACGGAGAGATTTCCTCCTATGACGCCAACCGGCGGTACATTGAGATGTTCGGTTACAAATGTACCCTCCAGACGGACACGGAGGTCATCACCTATATCGCGGACTTTCTCCAGCGGAAGCAGGGCCTGACCTTGGAGGAATTGGCCTCGGTGATTGCGGCGCCCTTCTGGTCTACCATCAAGCGCAAGCCCACAGAGGAAGAGCGGTTGAAGCTGAGCTTCCTCCGGAAGGTCTATCCCAGCCTGCTGATCACCGGACCCTTCTCCATTATTCTGGGCTTTGAGGGTGGTCTCATGGCCCTCAACGACCGGCTGAAGCTCCGGAGCATGGTGGTGGGGGAAAAGGACGATCTGACCTTCATCGCCAGTGAGGAGGCCGCCATCCGGGCCATGGAGCCGGAGGCCGAGCACATCTGGTCCCCTGCTGGAGGGGAGCCGGTGATCGTCACTGTGAAAGGGGGGTGTTATTGATGCCTGGAATCCATTATTTCTATCCGGAGTTTGAAGTGGTGCGGAATGACGCCCGTTGCATCCGCTGTCAGGTCTGCGCCCGCCAGTGCGCCAATGAAGTCCATACCTATGACCCGGACCGGGATCTGATGCTCAGCGACGAGAGTAAATGCGTCAACTGTCAGCGGTGCGTTTCCCTCTGTCCCACCCGGGCGCTGAAGATTGTCAAGTCCGACTGTCGTCTGCGGGAGAACGCCAACTGGGACGGGGACACCATCCGGGAGGTCTACAAGCAGGCCGGTTCCGGGGGCGTGCTGCTCTCCTCCATGGGAAATCCGAAGAATTACCCGGTCTACTGGGACAAGATCCTCATCAACGCCTCCCAGGTGACCAACCCCTCCATTGACCCCCTCCGGGAGCCCATGGAGACCCGGGTGTTCCTGGGAAAGAAACCCGATAAACTGGAGCGGGATGAAACCGGCAATCTCAAATGCGAGCTGACGCCCCAGCTGGAGCTCAGTATGCCGGTGATGTTCTCCGCCATGAGCTACGGCTCCATCAGCTACAACGCCCACGAGTCCCTGGCGCGGGCCTCCAAGGAGCTGGGCATCTATTACAACACCGGCGAGGGCGGCCTTCACGAGGACTTCTACGTCTATGGTCCCAATACCATCGTGCAGGTGGCCTCCGGGCGCTTTGGCGTCCACCGGGACTATATGGAGGCGGGGGCCGCCGTGGAGATCAAGATGGGCCAGGGGGCCAAGCCTGGCATCGGCGGGCATCTGCCCGGCACCAAGGTGGGCCCGGACGTGTCCCGGACCCGCATGATCCCGGAGGGCTCCGACGCCATCTCCCCGGCGCCCCACCATGACATCTACTCCATTGAGGACCTCCGGCAGCTGGTGTATTCCATCAAAGAGGCCACCGGGCACAAAAAGCCGGTGATCGTCAAGGTGGCGGCGGTCCACAACATCGCGGCCATCGCCAGCGGCATCGCCCGCAGCGGCGCGGACATCATCGCCATCGACGGCTTCCGGGGCGGCACCGGGGCGGCTCCTACCAGAATCCGGGACTCCGTGGGCATTCCCATCGAGCTTGCCCTGGCGGCGGTGGATCAGCGGCTCCGGGACGAGGGCATCCGCGGAAACGTCTCCCTGGTGGTGGGGGGCTCCATCCGGTCCTCGGCGGACGTGGTGAAGGCCATCGCCCTGGGGGCCGACGCCTGCTACATCGCCACGGCGGCGCTGCTGGCCCTGGGCTGCCATCTGTGCCGCACCTGTCAGACCGGAAACTGCAACTGGGGCATCGCCACCCAAAAGCCGGAACTGGTAAAGCGGTTGAACCCGGACCTGGGCTACCAGCGGCTGGTTAATCTGATGACCGCCTGGAACCACGAGATCAAGGAGCTCATGGGCGGCATGGGCATCAACTCCATCGAGGCCCTGCGGGGCAACCGTCTGATGCTCCGGGGCGTGGGCCTCACTGACGCGGAGCTGCGGATTCTGGGCATTGCCCATGCGGGCGAATAGGAGGGCAGTGGGATGAAACGAGTCTATGTGAACGAAAAGTGGTGCCTGGGGTGCCACCTGTGCGAATACAACTGCGCCTTCGCCAACTCCGGGGAGACGGACATGGCCAAGGCCCTGCGTGGGAAGGTTATCCATCCCCGCATCCATATCGAGGAGCAGGGAGAGATCCACTACGCCGTGTCCTGCCGCCACTGCAGGGACCCGCTGTGCGTCAGGAGCTGCATCTCCGGGGCCCTGTCCATCCGGGACGGAACGGTGAAAATCGACCACGACAAATGCGTGAGCTGCCTGACCTGCGTACTGGTGTGTCCCTATGGGGCGGTGGTCCCGGGGCCGGATGGAGCGGCCACCAAATGTGAGCTCTGTCTGGAGAATGCCTGCGGCGCCCCGGCCTGCGCGGCCGGATGTCCCAACAACGCCATCGTCTATGAAGAAAGGGAGGCGTCAGTATGAAGCGCTATGTGATTGTGGGCGGCGGCATCGCGGGGATCCACTGTGTTGAGGGCATACGCAGCGTGGACCGGTCGGGCAGCATCACCCTTGTCTCCGCCGAACCCGATTCCAACTATGGCCGTCCACTAATCTCCTACTATCTGGAGGGGGCCACGGACGAGGAGAAGATGTCCTACCGGGGTACGGACTTCTATGAAAAGAACGGCGTTCACGCCCTCCACGGGGTGTCCGCTGAGAAGCTGGACCCAGCGGCAAAGACTGTGACCCTGTCAGATGGTCAGGTTCTCCCCTATGATGCCCTGTGTGTGGCGGCGGGCTCGGACCCCTTTGTGCCGCCCTTTGCAGGTCTTGACACGGTGCCTTCGGAGAAGCGGTTCACCTTTATGACCCTGGCGGACGCCAAAGCACTCATGCAGGCCGTGACATCGGAGAGCCGGGTGCTGATCATCGGCGGCGGACTCATTGGGCTCAAATGCGCCGAGGGGCTCTACGCCCACACAAAACATCTGACCGTCTGCGATCTGGCCCCCCACGTTCTGTCCAGCATCCTCCAGCCCGAGAGCGCCCAGATCGTTGAGAAGCATTTGGAGTCCAAGGGCATCCGGCTGATGCTGGGGAACAGCGCAAAGGAATTCCATGGAACGGAAGCCCTGATGAACAGTGGGGAGACGGTGAAATTCGATCTGCTGGTCCTGGCCATCGGAGTGCGGCCCAATACAGGGCTTGTGAAGGAGGCCGGGGGCGAGGTGAACCGGGGCATCGTCACAGACGCGTCCATGGCGACGACGATTCCCGGTGTATATGCGGCGGGAGACTGCGTGGAATCGAAGAACACCGTCACCGGCGGTCAGGGAATCCTGGCCATTCTCCCCAACGCCGCCATGCAGGGCCGGACCGCCGGGATCCATATGGCAGGCGGCGAAGCGGCCTTTGATGGGGGCATCCCCATGAACTCCATGGGACTTCTGGGCCTGCACCTGATGACCGCGGGCAGCTATTACGAGGAGCCCGACGGCGGGCAGGTCTACCTGGAGGCGGCGGAGGGCCACTACAAGAAGCTCTTTACAAAGGATGGTTATCTGACCGGCTTCATTCTTATGGGCGACCTGCACCGGGCGGGCATCTACACGGCCCTGATCCGGCAGCGGCGGCCTCTTGACACCATCGACTTCGAGACCGTAAAAAAAGACCCGTCCCTGCTGCCCTTTGGCGCAGAATATCGGAAACAGACCCTGGGAGGTGTAGTATAATGCTTGCGATCGATACTTCAAATATGGACTTTCTGGAGCTGGGAAAACTGCTCCGGGAAACGGAGGATGATGCGGTGCTGCAGGGCTGTCTGGGCCAGCGGTTCATTGCCGCGGGCATGAAACGCAGGAAGCTGGAGATCCACGGCATACCCGGCAACGCCCTGGGGGCTTACTTGGACGGCGCGGAGGTCGAGGTCTTCGGCAACGCCCAGGACGCCGTAGGCGACACCATGAACGCCGGGACCATCGTGATCCACGGCTCCATCGGAGACACCGCGGGATACGCCATGCGGGGCGGCGAGATCTATGTGAAAGGCGACGCGGGCTACCGGGCGGGCATCCACATGAAGGAGTACCGCAAGCATCTGCCGGTGCTGGTCATCGGCGGCAAGGCCGGGAGCTTTCTGGGAGAGTACCAGGCCGGAGGCTTGATCATCGTGCTTGGACTCCATACGGGCGGTCCCATCGTCAGCAACTACCCCTGCACCGGCATGCACGGCGGGAAGCTGTTTCTCCGGGCCGACTGCAAAGACATTTTGTTCCCGGATCAGGTGACGGCCCGGCCTGCCACAGCGGAGGACCTGGCTGAAATCGAGCCCTATCTGCGGCGGTATTGCGACCACTTCGGTACGGACCATGCCAGAGTGATCGACAGCCCCTATACCGTAGTCACCCCGGACAGCCGGAATCCTTACCGACAGATGTATGTAGCGAATTAACAACAAGGGAGTGTTCCTATGAAATTTACCCAGGACGAGGTCATGCAGTATGTGGAGGAGACGGACGTCAAATTCATCCGGCTGGCCTTCTGTGATGTGTACGGCAGGCAGAAGAACGTGGCCATCATGCCTCCGGAGCTGAAGCGGGCATTTTCAGAGGGGATCGCCATCGACGCCTCCTCCATTGCGGGTTTCGGTGGAGAGGTACGGTCGGATCTGCTCCTGCGGCCGGACCCTGCCACCCTGACAGCCTTGCCCTGGCGGCCTCAGAGCGGGCGGGTAGTCCACATGTTCTGCGATATCTTCCATCCGGACGGAACCCCCTTTGAGGCGGATACCCGGCGCATCCTGAAGGAGGCTGTGGCAGAAGCCGAGGCGGGGGGCGTCCACTTCTCTGTGGGGTCGGAGATCGAGTTCTATCTCTTCAGGCTGGACGAGAATGGGCAGCTCACCAAGGACCCCTATGATCGTGCGGGCTATATGGACATCGCTCCGGCAGACCGGGGAGAAAACGTCCGGCGGGAGATCTGCCTGACGCTGGAGCAGATGGGCATCCAGCCGGAGAGCTCCCACCACGAAGGCGGTCCCGGCCAGAATGAGATCGACTTCCGCTATGCCGATCCCCTGACGGCTGCGGACAACGCCGTGACCTTCCAGACTGTGGTCCGCACCATCGCGGACAAGAACGGCCTCTGGGCAGACTTCTCCCCTCGCCCCCTGCCCGATCAGCCCGGCAGCGGCATGCACATCAACCTGTCCGCCGGGGACGGGTCCGGACAGGATCTGCTGATGCCCATGGTCGCCGGCCTTCTTGACAGGATCCGGGAGAGCACCCTGTTCTTCAACCCCACCGAGGAATCCTACGCGCGGCTGGGACGGGACCGGGCGCCCTGCGCGGTGAACTGGTCCCCGGAGAACCGGAATCAGCTGATTCGCATCCTGGCGGCCACGGGGCCCTATCGCCGGGCGGAGCTTCGTTCTCCCGATCCCACGGCCAACGCCTATCTGGCCATCGCCCTGGCCATCCGGGCGGGGCTGCATGGAATCACGGAAAACCTGACGCCTCCCGATCCGGCGGAGCCTCCGGCATACCTGCCAAAGACCCTTCAGGAAGCCCAGGAACTGGCGGCTGAGAGCGAATTCCTGAGGAACTATCTGCCGGAAGCCATCCTGTCGGCCTATCTCTGAGCAGGTCCGATCATCCGGAAAAGGAGTTGTGCCCTTGGTATTCTTAGACAGGACCTACAGCGTACTGCTGGTTTCCGCCGCAGAAAAATTCAATGAATCCCTGATGCCGCTGCTGCCCGGCAGTATGTACTATCCCGTGACAACGGTAAAAAGCGTCAGCGCCGCAAAACGCCGTCTTCTGGAGCAGAACTACGATCTGGTCCTGGTCAACAATCCCCTGCCGGATGATTCGGGGGTGCGCCTTGCCATGGAGGCCTGTACAGACACTCCCGCCGGCGTACTGCTCTTTGTGCGGCGGGAACTCTACGATGAGATCTGCGATCAGGTTTCCGAGCGGGGCGTGGCGGTGCTGCCAAAGCCGACGAACACCCAGGCGGTGACCTGGGCCCTCCAGATCCTCCGGGCAACCCGGGAGCGGATGCGCCGGATGGAGGAAAAACAGGTCACCGTGGAGGAGAAAATCCGGGAAATGAGGCTGATCAACCAAGCCAAGTGGCAGCTCATCTCCCGGAAACAGATGACCGAGGCTGAAGCGCACCGGTATATTGAAAAGCTTGCCATGGACACCCGGCGGTCCAAAGGGGACGTGGCAGCGGAAATACTGAAAACACCCGGTTCAGGCGCAAGATGATGCTGGCGCAATCGGACGATTGACGATCTCATGAGCGCGGAATTTTTTATCGATTCCTTATCGTGTTCCTGCTTCTATCAGAAGTGCCATGCGTGTTTGATTGTCGCATTTCTTTAGCGAACGAAAAAAGATGTTGACAAATTGCTATGAAAGCTATATAATTCGAGCAACAGAAACCGTTGAAGCGGAAGTAAAGGCGATCAATCCCCCACAGAGAGTCCGGGCTGGTGGAATCCGGACGGTACGAGGATCGTCACAATGGGCCGCTGAGGGTGCGAGGAACGGCTATGCTCAGTATTCGCAACGCGGGGCGCGCGTTACAGCGCCGGGGATATGCTGGTATCCTGCAAAGGGCATGGCTTCGGCCATGAATCAAGGTGGCACCGCGGGTATTGCCCGTCCTTGACAGAATTACTGTCGGGGACGGGCTTTTTTCGTCCCCAAAGGAGGAACGATCATGTATCCAACTCTTGAAGAGGCGAAGGCGTTCGCCGCGTCTGGACCCTATCGACGGATCCCGGTAAGCATGGAGCTGTTCGCCGACGGCTTCACGCCGATTGAGGTCATTCGGACCCTGCGTGCGGCCAGTAAGCACTGCTTTCTTCTGGAAAGCGCTGAGGATTCCGTGCAGTGGGGGCGGTATTCCTTTCTGGGCTACGCGCCGTCCCTGGAGCTGACCTGCTCCGGCGACCGGCTCCGTATCACTTATGATCCGGAGTCAGAGGACGCCCGCACGGAGGAACGAACCGTTGTCCACCCCGGCGATGCTATCCGAAGAATCATCCGGGAATACCGGAGCCCGAAGCTTCCGGGTCTGCCCCCTTTTACCGGAGGACTGGTAGGGTATTTCTCCTTTGAGTATCTTCAGTACGCGGAGCCCTCCCTCAGAGAAACCGCCCCTGGAGGCGGGGACTTCCTGGACGTGGACCTGATGCTCTTTGACCGGCTCCTGGTCTTCGACAATTACCGGCAGAAACTGATCCTCATAGCCGGAGCGGACACATCGGATTTGGAACAGGGCTACCGCAAAGCTGAGGCGGCCCTTCGGGAGATGGCGGAACTGCTTCGATCCGGGGCTAAGGCGGCGTTCCGGCCGCTGCAGCTGGAAACACCGCTGGAGCTGGCCTTTTCCAGGGAGCGGTTCATGAATATGGTGGACCGGGCCAGACACTACATCCACGAAGGAGATATCTTCCAGGTGGTGCTGTCCAACCCCATGGAGGCTGAGGCCCGCGGGAATCTGCTGGATGTGTACCGTGTCCTCCGAGCCACGAATCCCTCGCCCTACATGTTCTATTTCACCAGCGACAGCATTGAGGTGGCGGGCGCTTCCCCGGAAACGCTGGTAAAGCTGGTAGGAGGGACGCTGCACACCTTCCCCCTGGCGGGAACGCGTCCCCGGGGCAAGACACCGGATGCGGACAAAGCCATGGAGCGGGAGCTTCTGGCGGACGAAAAGGAGCTTGCCGAGCACAATATGCTGGTGGACCTGGGCCGGAACGATCTGGGGAAGATCAGTAGGCTGGGCTCTGTCAAGGTGGAAACCTATCAATCCATCGAGCGGTTTTCCCATGTGATGCACATTGGATCCACCGTCGCAGGAGAGATCCAACCGGACCGAGACGCGGTGGATGCGGTGGACGCAATCCTGCCTGCCGGGACCCTGTCCGGCGCGCCGAAGCTCCGGGCCTGTGAGATCATTCAGGAGTTGGAGGGCAGGCCCCGAGGCGTCTATGGCGGCGCCATCGGATATCTCGACCTGACCGGAAACCTGGATGTGTGCATCTCCATTCGGCTGGCCTACAAGAAGGGAAAGCGCCTGTGCGTCCAGTCTGGAGCGGGCATTGTAGCCGACAGCGTTCCGGAAAACGAGTATCTGGAGTGCAGCAACAAAGCGAAGGCCGTGGTGCAGGCCATTGAAACGGCGGAAGGAGGGATTGTATGATCCTGCTCATTGACAACTACGACAGCTTTGTCTATAACCTCTATCAGCTGATCGGCACATACCGGCAGGACATCACTGTGGCGCGAAACCGCGAAATCACTGTGGAGGAAATCCGAACTATTGATCCGGAGGCCATCTTTCTCTCCCCCGGTCCGGGCCGTCCAGAGGATTCCGGCGTATGCCTGGACATTATCCGGGAGTTGGGGCCGGAGTACCCGATCTTCGGCGTGTGCCTTGGCCATCAGGCCATCTGCCATGCCTACGGGGGGACCGTCACCTATGCCAAGGAACTGATGCACGGCAAGGCGTCTATTGTTTATCCGGAGAAGGACAGCCGCCTGATGTCCTGCATGGATATACCCTTCAAGGCCGCGCGGTATCACTCCCTGGCTGCCCTGGAATCAGCGCTTCCCGCCTGTCTGCAGGTGACTGCCCGGACCATGGACGGAGAGGTCATGGCCGTGGAGCACAAGGTGTATCCCGTGTTTGGCGTGCAGTTTCACCCGGAATCGGTGTTGACGTCCCGGGGAGGAGATATCATCAAACAGTTTTTCAGCCTGATTGGAGGTAAAGAGCATGATTAAAGAAGCCATTGTCAAGATCGTAAACAAGGGCGACCTCACCTATGAGGAGGCCTATTCCGTAATGAATGAGATCATGAGCGGCGAAACCACCGCCACCCAGAACGCGGCTTTCCTGGCGGCCCTGTCCACCAAGAGCGCCCAGGCAGAGACCACCGACGAGATCGCCGGCTGCGCTGCGGCCATGCGGGACCACGCCACAAAGGTGGACACCGGGGATATGGAGGTGCTGGAGATCGTTGGTACAGGCGGTGACAATGCGGGCTCCTTCAACATCTCCACCACCTCAGCTCTCGTCTGCGCCGCAGGCGGCGTAAAGGTGGCAAAGCACGGGAACCGGGCAGCGTCCTCCCTGTCCGGCACCGCCGACTGCCTGGAGGCCTTGGGCGTCAATATCGACCAAAGCCCGGAGAAGTGCACTGAGCTGCTGAATTCAGTTGGCATGTGCTTCTTCTTCGCCCAGAAGTATCACACCTCCATGAAATATGTGGGTTCCATCCGTCGGGAGCTTGGATTCCGCACGGTATTCAACATTCTCGGTCCCCTGACAAACCCCTGCAGTCCGTCGATCCAGCTTCTGGGCGTCTATGACGACTATCTGGTGGAACCGCTGGCCAAGGTGCTGATGGGGCTGGGCGTCAAGCGAGGCATGGTGGTCTATGGGCAGGATAAGCTGGACGAGATCTCTATGAGCGCACCCACCACCGTCTGCGAGTTCCTGAACGGCTGGTACAAGACCTATACTGTCACGCCGGAGCGCTTCGGACTTGCCTTCTGTGAAAAGTCTGATCTGGTAGGCGGAACCCCGGCGGAAAACGCGGAGATCACCCGGAATATTCTCTCCGGCAGGGATCGGGGTCCCAAGCGCGGTGCGGTGCTGATGAACGCCGGTGCAGGACTGTATCTGTCAGGGAAAGCAGAAACCTGGGAGGAAGGCGTATCTATGGCAGCGGAGCTCATCGACTGCGGGGAAGCCGCCGGTACACTTGATCAGCTGATCGCGGTGAGCAACGCATGAATATTCTGCAGGAACTTGCTGCCTACGCACGGATGCGGGTGGCAGAGGACAGGAAACGAATCCCGCTGGAGGAAATGCGGGAACAGGCCGAACAATTGCCACGGGCAGTGCGGAGCCCCTTTGAGGCGGCCCTGAAGAAACCGGGCATGTCCTTCATTTGCGAAGTGAAACGTGCCTCGCCCTCCAAAGGCCTGATCGCGCCGGAATTTCCCTATGTGGAGATTGGCCGCGACTACGAAGCGGCAGGTGCGGACTGCATTTCCTGTCTGACGGAGCCCAAGTGGTTCCTTGGCTCAGACGACATTTTCCGGGAGATCCGGGATGCCGTCTCCACGCCCATGATTCGGAAGGACTTCACCGTGGACGAATACCAGATCTATCAGGCAAAAACCATGGGCGCGGACGCGGTGCTTCTGATCTGCGCCCTTCTGGACACAGATACGATTGCCAGATATCTGTCACTGTGCCGTGAACTAGGTCTTGCGGCGCTGGTGGAGGCCCACAGCGAAGCGGAAATTGCCTCGGCAGTATCCGCCGGGGCCCGCATCATCGGTGTCAACAACCGGAACCTGCAGGATTTTACCGTGGATTTTTCCAATACCGCCCGGCTTCGGGACCAAATCCCGCCGGAGTGCGTCTTTGTGGCGGAGAGCGGCGTAAAGGGACCGGCGGATGTAGCCGCGCTCCGGAGCATCGGGGCGGATGCCGCACTGATTGGCGAAACGCTGATGCGATCCGAGGACAAACGTGCAATGCTCGCAGCCTTTCGGGAGGCGGCAGGATGACCAGAATCAAAATCTGCGGATTGACGCGGCCATGCGACATCGAATATGTCAACGAGGCAAAGCCGGATTATTGCGGCTTTATCATCGGCGTACCCCAAAGCCGCCGGAATGTGTCGCCTAAAACGGTCCGCAGACTGCGGGCAGCCCTGGACCCGGCCATCCTTCCTGTGGGGGTGTTCGTCAACGCTCCAGTGGAGCAGATCACAGCCCTGGTCCGGGACGGGACCCTGTCCATGGTGCAGCTCCACGGGCAGGAGGATGAACACTATATCGCCGCCCTGCGGCGGATGGTCTCCGTGCCTATCATTCAGGCGTTCTCCGTCCGAACCGAGGCGGATGTGGCCGCAGCGGAAAGAAGCTCCGCCGACCATATTCTGCTGGACCACAGCAGCGGCGGCACGGGAACGGCCTTTGACTGGTCTTTGCTGGAGGGCGTTTCCCGGCCCTATATTCTGGCGGGGGGATTAAACCCGGAAAACCTGCCCGGAGCGATCCGGCGGTTCCACCCCTGGGCCGTGGACCTGTCCAGCGGCGTGGAAACAGATGGAAGAAAGGACCACGGCAAGATCCTTGCGGCAGTCCAGACAATAAGAATCATGAATATGGAGGAACAGTCATGAGCAAAGGACGATTTGGTCCCTACGGCGGACAGTACGCCCCGGAGACCATGATGGCGGCTCTGGAGGAACTGGAGGCTGCCTACAAACACTTCAAAGACGACCCGGACTTTCGTGCGGAGCTGTCGTTTTTGTTAAAAGAGTACGCCGGACGGCCTTCCCTGCTCTATTACGCGGAGAAGATGACAAAGGATCTGGGCGGCGCGAAGATCTACCTGAAGCGGGAGGACCTGAACCACACCGGCGCCCACAAGATCAACAACGCCCTGGGACAAGTCCTGCTGGCGAAAAAGATGGGCAAGACCCGGGTCATTGCCGAGACCGGCGCGGGACAGCACGGGGTCGCCACCGCCACGGCAGCGGCGCTCCTGGATATGGAGTGCGAGGTGTTCATGGGCGAGGAGGATACCAAGCGCCAGGCCCTGAACGTATTCCGTATGGAGCTGCTGGGGGCAAAGGTCCACCCGGTCATGAGCGGCACCCGAACCCTGAAAGACGCAGTAAACGAGACCATGCGGGAGTGGGTCACTCGGATTGCAGACACCCACTATGTCATTGGCTCCTGCATGGGCCCTCATCCGTTCCCAATCATCGTCCGGGACTTTCAGAAGATCATTGGAGAAGAGATCAAAGCGCAGCTTCAAGAAAAAGAGGGCAAGCTCCCGGACGCAGTGCTGGCCTGCGTGGGCGGCGGCTCCAATGCCATCGGCGCGTTTTATGATTTCATTCGGGACCCGCAGGTGCGGCTCATCGGCTGTGAAGCCGCCGGCCGGGGTGTAGATACCTATGAGACGGCTGCTACGATTGCCACAGGGCGCACGGGCATTTTTCACGGCATGAAATCCCTGTTCTGTCAGGATGAATACGGCCAGATCGCGCCGGTGTACTCCATCTCCGCGGGGCTGGACTATCCCGGCATCGGGCCGGAACACGCCTGGCTTGCTCTGGAGAAGCGGGCGGAATATGTGCCCGTCACCGACGACGAGGCCGTGGAGGCTTTTGGATACCTTGCCCGGACAGAGGGAATCATTCCCGCGGTGGAGAGCGCCCATGCGGTAGCCTATGCCATGAAGCTGGCCCCAACCATGGGGAAGGATCAGGTCCTGGTTATCAATCTCTCCGGCCGTGGGGACAAGGATGTGGCGGCCATCGCCAGATACAAGGGGGTGGAGCTCTATGAATAAAATTACAGCAGCGTTTCAGAACGGGAAAGCGTTTATACCCTTCCTGACCGGCGGGGATCCAGATATTGAAACCACAGAGCGCCTGGTCGAGGCCATGGCGGAGGCCGGAGCGGACATGATCGAGATCGGCGTGCCCTTTTCCGATCCCATTGCGGAGGGCGTGGTGATCCAGGAGGCGTCCCAGAGAGCGCTGGCCGCGGGCTGTACGGTGGATCAGCTCTTTGATATGGTTGCGCGGCTCCGGGGGAACGGTGTGACCCTTCCGCTGATCTTCATGGGCTACGGTAATTCTGTCTATGGCTATGGCGCAGAGAAGTTCATTTCGCGCTGCAAGGAGACAGGGGTGGACGGTCTGATCCTCCCGGATGTGCCTTTTGAGGAACGGCAGGAGTTTGCAGATCTTCTCGAGCAGTATGGCGTCACCCAGATCTCCATGGTGGCGCCCACCTCCCAGGACAGGGTACGCGCAATCGCCCGGGAAGCCCGGGGCTTTCTCTACTGTGTATCCTCTCTGGGCGTTACCGGTGTGCGAACCTCCATCTCTGATCAGATTGGGGAGATTATTGCCCTTGCGAAAGAGGAAACCGACACTCCGTGCGCCATCGGCTTTGGTATTTCCACCCCAGAGCAGGCGAAGGATATGGCAAAACTGGCCGACGGTGTCATTGTCGGCAGTGCCATTGTCAAGCAAATTGCTGAGCACGGCAGAAACAGCGTCCCTGTTGTGGCAGAATACATCAAAACAATGAAGCAAGCCATTCGTGAATAGATAATAACTTGAGCCGCCAAGGCGCAGCTCCGGCTTTGCCGGATTCAAAGGGTCTTAGGGATGCCGCCCTAACAAGCAAAATGGCAATGTGTACGGACACTTGCCCTGCTTGCAAAGTTATCCCGAAAACGGAATTCTTCATCAACTCTGGCTGAAAACAAGCGTGTCAGCGCAGCCATACAAGCCGCTTCAAGTCTACAGAGCTTTGTGCCCAAAGTGGGGACAATCCACCTGGATATTGTTGGAAATAACAATGTGCCCAAAATGGGAACATTGTTTTGCTGATGTTTGGATGATGACGCTTTTTGTTCGTAAGATCGTTTCTCAGGGAATCGTGGATCAATACTAAATGAGTGACCGGTAAAGTCCTTGACAACTCTTCCAAAATAAGTTACAATTCAATTACAAAGACACCGATGCAGACACTTCAATCCTATGGTTGACTGTGTCTGCATCTTCCGTTTTGTTCACAACGACACCAAGGGACACACAGGGAGAAAGGAGTGGAGATGCCTCGCAGGAAAAAGCCCGTCAACCATTCGGATCTTCCGGACCATGTTGTGGAATCCATCGCCCGCCTGACTTACCCGGACATCGTTGCCTATTACGAGTCCGAGGAAGGTCAGAGAGAGTTCGCGGAGTGGAAAGCGCAGCAGGAAGCAGAACGGGCGAAAACTGAATCTGAAACATAAGACACCTTCAGCGGGATCGCGGCAGTGTCTACGATCCCGTTTTTACATAAAAGGCTTGCAAAGCGCACTTGCGTTATGTTAATATGTTGTTGGGAAAATTCACAATACAGTATTTCACGCCGAGAGCAGGAGGTGTAACAGAATGGAAGCCATCAGCCAGAGAATCACAGAACTGCGAAAGAGCGTTGGGTTAACACAGAACAAAATCGCCAAGCTCCTGGGGCTGCCCCAGGGCAGCATCAACCGCTATGAGCACAACCAGTCCAATCCCACGCCGGAGACTCTCCTTTGGTATGCGGACTACTTCGATGTGTCCATGGATTATATCTTCGGCCGGACTGACGATCCCCACGGCGCGTCCTTCGACAATCATCCCAAGTATGACCCGGAGATGGTGAAGTTCGTGGACATGTGCTTCGATCCTAAGAGCAACGCCAATAAGCGGCTGCGGAAGATGCTGCTTGACATGCTTCTAGAAGGAAGTGAACAGAATGAATGATCGCATGACCGCTGTGATTTACGCACGGTATTCCAGTGATAATCAGCGAGAGGAATCCATCGAGGGTCAGCTTCGGGAATGCACCGCCTTTGCAGAGAAGAACGGCATCACGATCCTCCGGCATTACATTGACCGGGCATTTTCTGCCAAGACCGACAACCGCCCGGAGTTCCAGAACATGATCAAAGACAGCGGCAAGAAGCTGTTCGATATGATCATCGTGTGGAAGCTGGACCGCTTCGCCCGAAACCGTTATGACAGCGCCCGGTATAAGGCACAGCTCAAGAAGAATGGTGTGAAGGTGGTCTCCGCTACAGAGGTCATTTCTGACGGAGCCGAAGGAATTATTCTGGAATCGGTGCTGGAGGGATACGCCGAGTATTATTCTGCCGACCTCTCCGAGAAGGTCATCCGGGGTATGACAGATAATGCGCTGAAGTGTATGTATAACGGTGGGACCCTTCCGGTGGGATATGTGATCGACGAGGAGCAGCATTTTCAGATCAATCCGCTGACCGCGCCCTTTGTTCTTGAGGCATTCCAGATGTACGATGACGGAGCAACGATGTCCGAGATCAGGGATTATCTGAATGAGCATAGCGTCACAAACACGCAAAACCGCCCCTTCAATTACAACAGTATAGCCCATCTCTTAAAGAACCGCCGGTACATTGGAGAGTTCCGCTATCGGGACACAGTGGTTCCCGATGGCATCCCAGCTATCGTTCCCCAGGATCTGTTTGACCGGGTGCAGCAGCGTCTTGAGCAGAATAAAAAGGCCCCGGCCCGTCACAAGGCCGAGGATGACTATCTGCTGACCACCAAGCTGTTCTGCGGTTACTGCGGGGCCTACCTCTGCGGGGAGGCGGGAACCAGTAGGAACGGGACGGTTCACCATTATTACAAGTGCGTTTCTGTCAAAAAGAGGCGGACCCGCTGCAAGAAAAAGACGGTCAAGAAGGACTGGATCGAGGATCTGATAGTCAAGCTGTGTATGACGCAGATCAAGGACGATGATCGAGTCAACGACATCGTAACCGGCGTGCTGGCGATCCAGGATCAGGAGAGCACCAGCCTGCCGCTCTATGAGAAGCAGCTCCGGGAGACGGAGACCGCTATCGACAATCTTCTCAATGCCATCCAGCGGGGCATTCTCACCAAGTCCACCAAGCGTAGACTGGAGGAGCTGGAGTCCACGAAAGAGGACCTGGAAATCCGAATCGCCAATGAAAAGCTGGCCAAGCCCAAGCTGACGGAAGTGCAGGTCCGGCACTTCATCACCAAGTTCCGCACTTTAGATATGCGGAAGAAGGAACACCGGAAAAAGCTGATCGACACCTTCGTCAACGCAATCTTCCTCTACGACGATCATCTGACGATTACCTTTAATTACAAGGAAGGCTCCCACACCGTCACCCTGGCCGAACTGGAGGAATCCGGTTTTGGTTCGGATTTAGAAATGTCTGGTGCACCACGTCGGAGCAGACTGCTCCTGTTTTTCAAACCGCACCCGTACGGTCGGGCTGCGGTTTGATTGTTATACGGGAGAATTTGCAGAAAGATAGAAAAAATCGAAAAACAGGATGCGTTTTTTGTACAGGCTTTGGCCGGATTGTTGCCCCTTGAACATTGATGTTCAAGGGGTTTTGTAGTATGATACATGGGTACATATGGAATGGGAGGAAAGAATCATGAAACTCCTGCGGCAATTCGGCATTATCATGCTGATTACATGGATGGGAGAGCTGCTCAAGCTGCTGCTTCCGCTTCCGATACCGGCAAGCATCTACGGGATGCTGCTGCTTCTTCTTTTTCTGATGACCGGACTGGTCAGACTGGAGTCGGTGCAGGATGCAGGCGGCTTTCTCATCGAAATTATGCCGATTTTATTTGTTCCGGCAGCTGTCGGGCTGATGGACACGTGGGGTCAGCTGCGTCCGTTTTTGCTCGCCGTTTCGGTGATTACCGTCGTCATAACGGTACTGGTTATGGCGGTGACGGGACGTGTGACACAATGGATGATGCGCCATGAGAAACAGGAGGTGCGGCATGACTGAACTGTTGTCCGGCTGTACCTATTTTGGCGTACTGCTCACACTGGCTGCATTTTTGTTCGGACAGTGGTGTAAAAAGAAGCTCGGCTGGTCAATCTGCAATCCGCTGCTCATCGCTGTTGTTGTGGTCATTTTCGTTTTGATCGGACTGGACATCGACTATGAGACCTACAATGCGGGAGCGCATTATATCAGCTACCTGCTGACGCCGTCGACGGTTTGTCTTGCGATTCCGCTGTATCAGCAGATGGAGCTGCTGCGAAATCATGCCGCTGCGATTGTGGCCGGCAGTATTGCAGGCGTTGCGGCGAGCATGGGCGGCATTCTGGCGCTGTCCGTCTTGTTCGGGCTGAGCCATGAACAATATGTCACGCTGCTGCCAAAATCCATCACGACAGCCATCGGCATGGGCGTTTCCGAGGAACTGGGCGGAATTGTCACGATTACCGTGGCGGTCATTGTTTTGACCGGTATTTTGGGAAATGTCATTGCATCCGCGGTGTGTCAGGTGTTTCGCATTGAAGACCCGGTTGCAAAGGGTCTTGCGATCGGGACGGCGTCGCATGCGATCGGCACGGCGCGCGCATTGGAGCTGGGACAGATTGAGGGCGCGATGAGTTCGCTGGCGATTGCAGTCTCCGGTCTGCTCACAGCGGCGACAGCCTCGCTGTTCGCCATGTTTTGGTAAAAATACAATCGGTCGGAAGGAGAATGGTTTGTCGTGTGGAATACTATGTGGCCGCTGCTGCTTGTCATCGCGTCCAATGTCACCTATCAGATTGTCAGCAAAAGCACGCCTGCGGGGGTGAATCCGTTTCTTTCACTGATCGTCACATATCTGGTCGGGGCGGCAGTTGCTTTTGTGCTGTATCGGGTGACGGCGGACGGACGCGGTCTGGCACAAGGCCTGTCGGATGTCAACTGGACAAGTCCGGCACTGGGCTTCGCGATTGTCGGGCTGGAGGCAGGATTTTTATATATGTATCGTGCGGGCTGGAGCATCAGCACAGCGTCGCTGACCGCAAATCTGTCCGTTGCGCTCATTTTGCTGCTTCTCGGCGTGCTGTGTTTCCATGAAGGAATCGGTGTGCGGCAGGCGTTCGGTATGGTGCTGTGCGTCGGCGGACTGCTGCTGGTGAATCTGTGAATTGCGGAAAATGAGACATTCTGTCGACAAGTTGCCGGCGGAATGCCTTGACTTTTTTGGGTATGAATGCTATACTAAGTTCGCTTCCAAAGGCGGTTCATTGATCTCACATATTTTTGTAAGTCATTGCATGTTCGTTCGGATGGCCTACAAAAATATGTGATTTTTTTGCCCGCTGACGGAAGGCAGAAATATGGATTGGAGGTACCTGAAATGAATAAGGGTACAGTAAAATGGTTTAACCCAGACAAGGGCTATGGCTTTCTGTCTAACGACGAGGGCGGCGAGGATGTCTTCGTACATTTCTCTGCGATTCAGGTCGACGGCTATAAGACACTGAACGAGGGCCAGCAGGTTGAGTTCGATGTCGAGCCCGATCCGAAGAACAGCAGCAAGATGCGCGCTGTCAATGTAAAGCCTCTGTAAGAGATAGGGCAAAAAAAGAAAGGACAGATCCGGATGGGTCTGTCCTTTTTGCTTGGGAAAAGTACGGCGTGGATCAGAGCGTCAGGCTGCGCCGGCGGAATGCGCGGGTGGCCAGTGCGAACAGCGCGGCTGCGATCACGACAAGCGCCAGCGGGAGCAGGCATGCGCGCAGATCGGTCTGCAGAATGCCGGCAGGATCGAGCAGCGTATACGGTGTGACGAAACGCAGATAGCCCAGCCTGCCGCCCAGATTTGCGAGCAGACGAACGGTGTAAAACAGCAGGCAGAAAAATGCACTCAGGCCCAGTGCGCGGCTTGTCCTGCTGCATCGGCAGGAGAAATAAAAGCACATGCCTGCGAAGGCCAGCTGAAGGGCAAACACGCAGGCGGTGAGCAGCAGAAAATGCCTGCGCGCCAGCTGCCCGGGGAAATAATATTCGCACAGCGCTATGGTCACGCCGCAGCACACGGCGAGCATCAGAAACAGGCAGACAATCAGCACGGTGCGCTGTGTGTGCACGATTTTCCTGCGCGAATTGGGGGATGCCAGCAGATATGCCATCGATCCGCGCGAGACATGGCGCACCATCAGCTGTGCCGACAGAATAATGGTGAACAGCATCGGCAGCGCGAGCAGCAGCATACCGTACAGATAGTTGACGACAAAGGCGGTGAACGAGTTGCTGTACGGCGTCATGCCGAGAGCGGTCATGGTCTGCGGCTGCGATTGAATCCGTTCGGTCAGTGCCGCGCCGAAAGCCGGGTCATACATACGCACAACAGCATAGGCGTACAGGCTCATCAATGCGGTGAAAATCAGCCACAGCGGAAGGGCACGGCGCAGGCTGTAGCGAAACAGGCGAAAATTCATTTGTCCTCACCTCCGTAATAATGCAGAAAAACCTCTTCCAGACTCTGTCCGACGTTGTCCAGTGTCGATACCGGATAATTGACGAGAATGGACAGCAGATTGCGCAGGTCGCGGTACACCGCGATTTTCAGCATGCGGCCTTCCGCCTCCAGCACGGTGATATTCTCGCGCTGCAGGGCCTGTGCGGCTTCTTCGTTTTCCAGAGTTACAATGTACACACGGCGTTCGGTCTTGCGCAGCTCCTCCAGGGAGGAGACCGTTTGCAGCCGGCCTTCCTTCAGAATCGCAATGCGGTCGCACGTTTTTTCCACCTCGCTGAAGCGGTGCGAGGACATCAGAATGGTCTTTCCCTTTTTCTTTTCCTCCAGAATCAGGTCGACAAAGGCATGCTGCATGAGCAGATCCAAGCTCGCCGTCGGCTCGTCCAGAATCAGAATGCTGGGGTCGTGCATGAATGCACACACGAGCGCGAGCTTCTGCTTTGCGCCGCGCGACATGCGGGAGACCGACTGGCGCAGATCAAGCTCGAACCGCTCTGCCAGCTCCTTCGTGCGGCCGAGCGACTTCATGCCGCGGTAGCCCGCCATAAATGAGACAAAGCCCTTGCCGGTCATGCCGGGCAGAAAATTGATATCCCCCGGCAGATAGCCGAGCGTCTGCTGGATAATATCCGCAGAGTCGAAGCAGTCCCGCCCCTCAATCTGACAGCTGCCCGTGGATGGTCTGGCAAAGCCCATCAAATGGCGAATGGTCGTTGTTTTGCCGGACGCGTTCGGGCCGAGAAAACCGAACACCTCGCCGGGCTCAACGGAAAAATTCAGATCAAATATGCCGCGGCCGCGCCCGTAGTCACAGGTCAGACCGTTGACTTCAATGATACTCACAAAACCCCTCCTTCGTTTTCCTGCCGCGGCAAAGCGGCAGAACACTGCTCTTATTATACTGGATTCTGTCGACAGAAGAAACCCTTTTTCGACCCTTTTCCGGTGTGAAAAGAACAAAAAGAGGTGCTTTTGTGTAACATGATGCCTTTTTTATTGTGCGGTGTGCACAATTTTTGGTGCAAATTTTCAGAATGATTACAAAAAGGATACAAATATTACAAATCGGTAACACAAACGCGGCTTTTTGTGGTATACTATATCTCGGTAACAAGTTGGTAACAAAAATCCGGGAGGAATTCCATTGAATTTTCACATACGAAATCACAAAAAAAGACTGCTCTCCGCCGTGCTCTGCGGCGCGATGATGCTTACCGCAGGTCTGTCCGCTGCTGCGTTTGACAGCCAGACGGTTGTTTCCAGTCTGTTTGCGAACAGCGCGGAGGCGGATTTGTCTCACAGCGGCGCATCGCTCAAAAACCTCGGTCTGGTGTCCGGCAATCAGCACGGAGACCTGATGCTCGACAAGGCGGGCACACGCGCAGAGGCGTTGACACTGTTTCTCGCCCTGCTCGGTGAGCGGGATGAAGCTGCAGCTGCATCGTATTCCTACACCTTCCGCGACATTGATGCGTGGTTTTCGAAATTTGCAGGCTACGGCGTTTACCGCAGATATACCAGCGGCTACAGCCCGATGCAGTTTGGCTCCTATGATGCCGTCACGGCACAGCAGTATGCGACCTTCCTGCTGCGCGCGCTGGGTTACGGCAACGGAGATTTTGTCTGGAGCAAGGCGCTTGACAAGACCGTAGAAATCGGTCTGTGCACGCAGCAGCAGGCGGACAGATGGCAGAACAAGCCGTTCCGTCGCCAGGAGATCATGGAGATGTCTTATCTCGCGTTGAGCACGAAGCTCAAAAACAGTGCATCCACCCTTGCCGACAAGCTGATTGCGGACGGTACTATTACCGCACAGGCGGCGAAGGCGGAAAAGCTGACCTATGGCACAGCCTATCACCCGGTCCGGGAAGCGGTCAGCAAAAAAACGATTGCTCATGATGCAATGCCGGCAGGCAATTATGAGCTGCACAACGCCGCTACCGGACGCGTAATGACGGCATATCCGATCAGCCGTCAGGCAGATATCTGCACCACAGTTGATCAGAATGCGGCAACGCAGCTGTTCCGCATCATTTCCGGCCGCGACGGCACATTCCGCATTGTCAGCGCATCGAACCATGCGCTGGGTGTCGATGTCAATCCGACCAGCGGGGCGGATGCGATCCTCTGGACCGCAAACGGAACCGATTGTCAGAATTATATTGCGACATTGACTGCGCCTAACACCTATGCCATTCGTCTGGCATCCAATCCGGATATGGCATTGACCGAGCAGCGCAGCGATGTGCGCCTGTGTGCGTATACCGGCGCGGCAGCACAGCAGTGGAAGCTGTCAGACAACAGCGAAAATACTGCTGCGGCAAGCGCAAAGCTGCAGTCCGTTATGAAAATTCATCCGAACGGAAAAAGGCTCGGCGGCGGCTATTCGTTCGCCGGTGCGAGTCAGTGCATGGGCTTTGGCCGCGAGGTCTTTTACCGCATGTACGGAACCAAGGCCAGATGGAGCTACGACGGCAGCCCGAAATCGGCAAGCGACGGAAAGCTGTTTCAGGTAACCGCGCGTTCCTCGTCTTATTCCGCAAACAGCATGCGCGCCCTCATTCAGAAGGCAAAGCCGGGGGATATTCTGCAGATGAACACCAGCAAAATGCACACGATGGTCTTTGTTTCCAGCGACAGCACCGGTTTTACCGTCTATGATGCGAACTGGACCGGCCCGAACAAGGTCAGCGTGCGGCATGTCAATTACGGCGCATGGTCAGGCCGGAACAGCCGCGGCATCTGCGTCATTCATTCCACCAATTATCCCAAATCATAAAGACAGCAGCCGATCTGAGCTTCAGACCGGCTGCTTTTTCGTTTGCATATGACACTGCATTGCTGTGTTTTTGAAAAGATGTTCTGCGGTTACCTGTCCCGCGGCGGGACGGCATTCAGATATTCGGAAATGCTCAGACCGGCAAGCGCGCCGTCTGCCACGGCCTTGGAAATCTGTTTGACACCGCCGATACAGTCGCCCGCGGCAAACAAGCCGGAGACGTTGGTCTGATAGCTGCGGTTGACCTTGATATCCGTGCCGTCCATGATCGCGCCCAGACGGACAGCGAAGTCTGCACCTGCAGCGACACCTTCTGCGAGAAAGACACCGTCTATCGCATAATCGTCTGTCGTTGTGCGGATTCCCGCAAGTTCGCCCGATTCTCCGATCAGAAATTCTGCGATCGGGTCGGTGATGATCGGCAGATCACGCGGGAAACGGTCGGTCGTGATCGTCGCGCCATTGGTAAACAGGCGCAGATTGGCTGTCAGCGGGCGCAGATGGCTCAGTTCTGCGACTGCATGGTCACCGCTGCCGATGACTGCGAGCGCACGGTTGCGCATCAGAAAGCCGTCACACTGTGCGCACTGGCTGATGCCCGCGCCGAGAAAGTGTTCCAGATTGGGGATGTCCGGCAGCATGCGGCGATTTCCCGTCGCAAGCAGAACGGTGCGGCCGGAAAGAATGCGGCCGGAAGCCGTAGAGACGCGGAAATCCTCGGTTTCACGAATGGAAACCACCTCGTCGCTGATGACCTCGATGCCAAGCCGTTCGACCTGTGCCAGGCCGCGGCGAAACAGCTCGTCGCCGCTGACGGGCGACTCCAGACCAAAGTAATTTTCAATGCGGTGGCTCTGTCCGAGCGCACCGGAATCGCGGCCGATGACTACCGGGGCGTAGCCCGCGCGGCGAATATACAGAGCGGCAGACAGACCTGCGGGGCCTTTGCCGACAATAATACAATCCTTCATCAGGGATGCTCCTTTTATCAAATCGATGCCTGACCCTGCTCGGGCAGACGGATGCTGATTTCTCCGGCAAGCATGGTGGAACGCACACCGTCCTGCTCGATGAGAAGATGTCCGTCCGCATCAATGCCTACTGCGACAGCGGGCTGTGCCTCGCCGTTTTGCAGAACGGTGATCGGCTGGCCGAGGAAATGGATAAATGAGCGGTAACGATCCATCAGCTGCGCCGTGTCACCTGACAGGATGAGCTGATAGCACGACTCGAGGTGGTTGAAAAAGGACGCGGCAAGCGCGTTGCGGCGCACAGGATGCGGCGCAAAATCCTCCAGACAGCCCGCGATATCGCGGATTTCCTCCGGCAAACCGCCCTCCGGCGTGCGCACGTTGACACCGACACCGACAATTGCATACGAAAGCTCGCCGGTTTCTGCCTCCACAGCCGCTTCGGTCAGAATACCGCACAGCTTTTTGCCGTGCATGAGCACATCGTTGACCCATTTGATATCCGGTGTAAAGCCCGCTGTCTCTGCAATCGCTTCGCACAATGCGACGGCCGCGCCCACGGTAATCATGTTGATGCGCGCAGCGGGCAGGGTGGGATGCAGTAAAATGCTCATATAAATCCCGCTGCCTGAGGGGGAGAGAAAGCTGCGCCCGCGCCGGCCGCGGCCGGCAGTCTGGCAGTCCGCGACGGCAGCATAGCCGTCCGGCAGCGCGGCGGCACGCGCTTTGAGATAGTTATTGGTGGAATCCACCGTGGAAAGTACGCACAGACTGCGTCCGATGGACTGCGTCCGCAGCTCCATCGCAATACCCGCCTCGGACAGCGCATCACTCGACGCCGCAAGCCGGTAGCCCTCTCCGGCAACCGACTCAATCGGAAAGCCCATTTCGCGCAGTGAGGCAATCGCTTTCCACACGGCAGTGCGCGAGACGTTCAGTTCACGGGCGAGCGTGCCGCCGGAGACAAGCTGTCCGCGGTGCGCTTCCAGGGCGTGCAGTACGGTATCCCGAACCATTTTATCATCCTTTCTGTCCCCAAGGGAACCAATGATATTGTAATACAGATTACAAAGCAGTACAATAGCATTTGCAGACAATTCACGGAAACGGAGTGCAAAAATCATGGCAAAGCATGGCGATATCCTGCGCGCACTGGCGCAGAATACGGAGGAAAAAATCCTGCTGTCACACATTGCGGAGCAGGCGGAGGTGTGCCGGATGCGCGGGTATCCGACCGATACGCATTTTCTCGACCTGCACGAGGCGGAGCTTGCGCGTCGGCTGCTGACAGCGATGGGGGAGAGCGGCGGACGCTTCTGGGGCGGCTATCCGGATGCGGAGCGGCAGATTGTTCTGTTTCTGCCCGACTGGATGGACGAGCTGCCGCAGGACGGCGAGGACTGCCCGCTCACAGCAATTCGCTGCCTGCGCCGGAAGGAGGATGTACTGACGCACCGCGATTATCTCGGCTCGCTCATGGGGCTCGGCGTGCGCCGCGACAGCATCGGCGATATTCTGGTGGGAGATCACGGCGCGGATATCGTTGTGCAGCGTGCGGTCGCACCGTATCTGCTGGCGAACTTCGGGCGCGCAGGACGCAAACGGCTGACCGTGGAGGAAATTTCACTCGCCGCACTGATGATTCCTGAGGAGGATGTCATTTTTCTGCGCGATACCGTCGCGTCCATGCGGCTGGATGCGATTGCGGCGGCGATGTTCCGGCTGCCGCGCGCGCGTGCGGCGGAGGCAGTGCGCGCCGGACGCGTGTTCCTCAACCATATGGAGTGCCGCAGACCCGATCAGCCCGTTGCCGTACATGACCGCATTACGCTGCGCGGTATGGGCCGGGGCGAAGTGGACGGCATTCTGGGCGAGAGCAGGAAAGGGCGCATTGCCGTGTCGCTCAAACGGTCGAGATGATACAAAAAATTACGCAAAAAGAAGGGGAATTTTTACTGCTTTGCCCTTTGGCCGGTAGTTGCAGTTCCGGTTGCGGTATGATAAACTTGTTTTAATGTTGAAAGGAGTTTGTTATGAGCGAAAAAAGTAGTAATGCAATTCGGGATGCCCGCGAGCTGGGCACGGTGAGGATGCTGATTCTCGGCGCACAGCATCTGTTTGCCATGTTCGGCGCGACAATTCTCGTCCCGATTCTGGTTTCCGGCTATTTTGAAAAGGCATGCGGGGAGCCGCTGACAAGAGGCCTTTCGGTTTCCGTCACGCTGTTTTGCGCCGGTGCCGGCACCTTGATTTTCCACCTGTGTGCGAAAATGCAGGTTCCCGCCTTTTTGGGCTCGTCCTTTGCGTTTCTGGGAGGCTTTTATACCGTAGCCAACCTCAGCTCCGGCATGTATGCCGATATGTCTGCCAATGACAAGGCTGCGTATGCATGCGGCGGCATCGTCATCGCAGGCCTGCTGTATCTCGTGCTCGCGCTGATTATTCGACTGGTTGGCATTCACCGCGTCATGCGTTTCCTGCCGCCTGTCGTCACCGGTCCGATTATCATCTGCATCGGTCTTTCTCTCGCAGGCTCGGCCATTTCCAATGCGTCCACCAACTGGCCGCTTGCACTCGTTGCACTGGCGGTTATTATTGTGTTCAACATCTGGGGCAAGGGGATGTTCAAAATCATCCCGATTCTGATGGGTGTCGTCATTTCCTATGCACTCGCGGTGATTCTGCACGCGGCGGGCATGACCAACCCCGACGGCAGCGCCATTCTGAATTTCGCACCCGTTGTGGCGGCCAGCGGCTTCGGCTTTCCGAATTTCCAGATGTGCAAATTTGACGTCACAGCCATTCTCGTCATGGCACCGATTGCTGTGGCAACCATGATGGAGCACATCGGCGATATGTCCGCGATTTCTGCGACGGTCGGCGAAAATTACCTCGCTGCGCCCGGCCTGCACCGCACCCTGATGGGCGATGGTCTGGCAACCGCGTTTGCGGGCTTCCTCGGGGGGCCGGCCAACACCACCTATGGTGAAAATACCGGCGTTCTGGAGCTGTCCAAGGTCTATGACCCGCGCGTCATCCGCATTGCGGCGGGCTTTGCCATCATTCTTTCGTTCATTCCCAAGTTTTCCAGTATTGTTTCCACCATGCCGGCGGCGATTATCGGCGGCGTTTCCTTCATGCTGTACGGCATGATTTCCGCAATCGGTGTGCGCAATATCGTGGAAAACAAGGTTGATCTCACCAAGTCCAGAAATCTCATCATTGCCGGTGTCATTTTTGTATGCGGTCTCGGCTTTTCCGACGGTCTGACCTTTACGGTTGCGGGAACTTCGATTACGCTGACGGCTCTGGCAATTGCTGCGATTGCAGGGATTGTACTCAACGCGATTCTGCCCGGCAACGATTATGAGTTCGGTGTCAATCCGGGCGGTGATCAGAGCCGCGGTGTCTTTGTAAAGCCTAAGGGATAAAAAGGAGGAGCACTATGGATTTTTCCAAGGAAAAGAACATCACGATCTTTACACATCCGCTCATTCAGCACAAAATTTCCATGCTGAGAGACCGCAACACGGGAACCTATGAATTCCGCAAGCTGGTCGAGGAAATTGCCGCGCTCGAGGGCTTTGTGGCGCTCGAGGACCTGCCGATGGAGGAGGTCGAGGTTGAAACCCCCATTGAAAGCTGCATGACGCCGGTTCTGTCCGGACGAAAGCTCGCAATCATTCCGATTCTGCGCGCCGGTCTGGGCATGGTCGAGGGCGTGCTCACCCTCGTTCCGAGCGCAAAGATTGGTCATATCGGCATGTACCGCGATGAGGAGACCCATGAGCCGCAGGAATACTACTGCAAGCTGCCGAAGCCGATTGAAGACCGCACGATTGTCGTCACCGATCCGATGCTTGCCACAGGCGGCTCCGCTGTCGACGCGGTCAATCAGATCAAAAAGTACGGCGGAAAAAAGATTAAGTTTATGTGCATCATCGCCGCGCCGGAAGGTCTGGAAAAGCTGCACACCGCACATCCGGATATTCAGATTTATGTCGGTCATCTCGACCGCGAGCTGAATGAAAATGCGTACATCTGCCCCGGCCTCGGCGACGCGGGCGACCGTATTTTCGGCACAAAATAAACCGTTACACAGCAACAACCGCCCGGAACTGTCTTCTGAGCGGTTGTTTTTTGCTGCTTGTATTGCATTGTTACGGGTCGAGACCCCAGCCGCGCAGCGGATAACGCTGAATCGCGCCGAAGATGCGCTGGCGCACGCCGTGGTTCTGCTGCTCTAAGGTGCGCAGAAGCTGTTTGATTTCCTCGCGCTTGGTGTTGCCGTCCGCCGGACACGGATTGTGCACCACCGGCAGCTGCTCCCGGCGCACAAACGAGCGGATATACGATTCCGGCGCGTAGATCATCGGGCGGATGACGGTGATGCCGCGGCGGTCGAGATATGTCTCCGGCAGGAAGCAGTTGATGCGCCCTTCATACAGCAGCGACATCATCATGGTTTCGATGACATCGTCATAATGGTGGCCGAGCGCCACCTTTTTACAGCCGTTTTGCAGGGCGGTATCGTTGAGCGCACCGCGCCGCATTTTTGCGCACAGCGAACAAGGATTTTCCTCGTGCCGGATGTCAAATACAATGGTCTTGATATCCGTCGGGCGGATGATGTATTCCACCTCGAGCTGTTCGCACAGGCGCGCGACGGGCGAGAAGTCCATCTCCTCATAACCCATGTCGAGCGTAATCGCTTTGAGTGTAAACGGCTTCGGGTAAAACCGGCGCAGCGCGGCGAGGGTTGCCAGAAGCGCGAGCGAATCCTTGCCGCCGGATACGCCCACGGCGATGCAATCGCCTTCTTCAATCATATGGTACTGGTCCACCGCACGGCGGACATAGGAAAGCATTTTCTGCATGGTGGTCCTCCTTTGAGCGCAGCATCGCTCAATCCTGCCTATTATACCGCGGACTGCGGTTTTTTGTACAGAGGGAAATTTTAATTTGTGTTTTGAGTATTCGAGAGAAAACAGGAGAAAACAAGAGAAAAACGGAGTTTGATCCGAGATAAATTAAAATCGTCGAAAAACGTGTTGACATTGCAAAATAGATGTGGTATAACATAAAAGCACCCGCAAAGTGACAAAGAATGTGCACAGACGGGCATTACTTCGTGAATGGATCATTCAGATAAAATTTTAATCGGAGGTTAGATCATGTCCACTTTCATGGCTAAGGCTGAAAATATCGACCGCAAGTGGTATATCGTCGACGCAGCAGACAAGCCGCTCGGCCGTACCGCGACAACCGTAGCAGCTCTCCTTCGCGGCAAGCATAAGGTAGAGTTTACCCCCAACGTAGACACTGGCGATTTCGTCATTGTTATCAATGCTTCCAAGGCAGTCCTCACCGGCAACAAGCTGCAGCAGAAGTACTACCGCAGACATTCCGGCTGGATTGGCGGACTCAAGGAAACCCAGTATAAGACCCTCATGGCTGAGCGTCCGGAGCTGGCAATGGAGCTGGCTGTCAAGGGTATGCTCCCGAAGAATTCCATCGGCCGCAAGGCTGCTACCCGCCTGAAGGTTTATGCAGGCAGCGAACACAAAAACGCAGCACAGCAGCCGATCGTCTGGGCTGACAAGTAATTCTTACAAGGAGGAAATTTGAGTCATGTATACCCCTAAGAAAGCATATTTCTACGGCACCGGCAGAAGAAAGTCCTCTGTTGCAAGAGTTCGTCTTTTCCCGGGCGGCACTGGTGAAATCACCATCAACAACCGTACCCTCGACAATTACTTCGGTCTCGATACCCTGAAGCTGATCGTTCGTCAGCCGCTCGAGGCTACCAAGACCGGCGATAAGTTTGATATCGTCTGCACCGTTACCGGCGGCGGCTTTACCGGTCAGGCCGGTGCAATCCGTCACGGTATCTCCCGCGCACTGCTGCAGGCGAATTCCGACGAGTACCGTCCGGTGCTCAAGGCTGCCGGCTTCCTCACTCGTGACCCGAGAATGAAGGAAAGAAAGAAGTACGGCCTGAAGGCTGCACGCCGCGCTCCGCAGTTCAGCAAGCGCTGATTCTTCTGTATCTTTCGCAATTTTCTGCAAAGCAAAACCACCGTTTCCGCCTGGATTCGGTGGTTTTTTGTATTCCTGTATTTCCTGATGACATGGCGGGAAAGCTATTGTCTGCGCCAGACGCAGGTATCCGGCAAAAACGGTTGCAGTGCGCGCCAAAGAGGGTATAATAATAACAGAACAAATGGGAAGGAATGCACGATATGAAGTTTTGCTACGAATGCGGTGCGCCGCTGACAGAAAAATATCTCGAGCGGGAGGGCATGGTGCAGTATTGCCCTGCCTGCGGACAGTTTCGCTTTCCGATTTATAATACAGCGGTGAGCATGGTTGTCCTCAATCCTGCCCAGACGCATGTACTGCTCATTCAGCAGTATGGCCGCACGCGCAATATTCTTGTGGCAGGGTATATCAACCGGGGGGAACAGGCAGAGCATGCCGTGGCGCGTGAGGTGGAGGAAGAGCTCGGACTGCATGTACGCGAGATCAACTTCCAGCGCAGCCGCTTTTTTACGCCGAGCAACACCCTCATGCTGAATTTTTCCTGTGTAGCGGACAGCGAGGATTTGAGCCGCATGACAGATGAGGTAGACCGTGCGGCGTGGTTTCCGCTCGCCGATGCGCCCGATGCCATCGCACCGAACAGCCTTGCGCAGAATTTTCTGAACGATTTTCTGCACAACCGTGCCGGACAGGCTCGTGCCGACGGACCGCAGCAGACAGAAAAGTTCCAAAAAATGGAATAAATTTGCCGCGAAAGGGTTTACAGAAAAACCGCCGCATGGTATGATTATGGCATGAGAGATTACGATAATTCGGCGATTTCCGCCGACCTTCAGGACAAAAACGGGGGGATGGACAACGGCGGTGTGCTGCCGTCCTCGCAGATGTTTCTGCATCTTCCGTCAGAGTTTGCACGCAATGCGCTCATCTATGCATCCTACGTCGGGCACAACATCTGTGACCACACGTATCTCGTCCGGCGCAGCAGCTTTGATTATTACCTTCTGGCAGTGGTCGACAGCGGGGGAATGTTTTTCCATTATGACGGAAAGCGATTTGACGTGCATGCCGGCGAGGTGCTGCTGCTCGACTGCCGCAAGCCGCATACCTACGGGGCGATTGACAGTGCGGTTTTTCGCTACATTTATTTCCGCGGCGGCAGCAGCGATGAATATTATCGGCTGCTCGCAGGCACACAGGGCTATTACACGCGCCCTGCGCGTTCGGTTGAGATGCAGAGTGCCATACAGAGCATTTTTGC
>OCVV012846246.1_pt1 | contig 38730 bp, 29 predicted proteins | sample 1539721 | NCBI WGS metagenome assembly OCVV01 (sample SAMN02144230, study PRJEB22623) | gut metagenome | biome: sheep rumen | host: Ovis aries | place: New Zealand | reverse complement strand
CATGCAACTCTGTCATTCAAAATCAATCTGTCAAAGAGCTCTCTCTATTTGATAATGTATAACCAATGCGATTTTATCGCACCAGTACTAGATTAACATCGTTTTTTATGAGTATGAAAAGAAAGAAGGACAAGGACTCCTCTGAGAACTGGAGTCATAAGCATGACTTTCCAATAAGTGAAACCTGGAATACCGACAACACGGTGGCACAGTTGATAGTGCCTCGTTTGCTGGCGTTCAAAGCATTGGACAAACATGGGCATCCAGAAGGGATGAAGGATATGCGTGAATGGAACGATGCCATTCAGAAGATGATTGATGCCTTTGAGTTGATGAAATATGTGCACACTTGTTCCAAAGAAGAGAATCGGGTGGTGGAACAAGGACTTGATTTGTTCAGAAAGTATTTCCGACATTTGTGGGATTAAAAAAAGACTTATGATGAAACCAAATGATCAAATAACTCAACTTTCGGGAGTAGTTAAGAAGTTAAGTAGTTAAGCCGATACTCATTCACCAACAGTGGACAATGACATTTGGCTTAACTCCTGTCCGCAGGACGAGCGTAGCGATAACTCCTTAACTACAAGGACGTTGAGCACATGCGAACCTTTAGCTCGACGAAGTCAAACTTAAATCAAATAAGATCATTACTGAAAGCACTTTCACAAGGGGTATATGAACCAACAAAGGGAAAATCAGAAAAAGTTGGCAAAAGGAGAAAAGGAAGAAGATGGAAGGGGATTCATGTTGACACGGAACGCATACCTATATCCACCACGAACGCACACCCGTATCCACCATGTTCTTCCTTTCGTCATCACCTCCATCGTGCACCCGTATCTTCCTCTCTCACCCGTATCAAGTTCACGCTCTCACCCGCATCACCCCCCCTCTCTCACTCGTCATATTCGTTGAAATGACGACTGACAGAACGTGGTAATGATGCCTGACAGAACATTGAAAAGATGGAAGGGGGGAAGATGAAGATGTGGAACAGGGAACTGAACATTTATTTCCTCTTACATCGAATTGACGTAATAAGAACGTGATTTCGACGTGTGAAAAGTGTTGACGATGGACGAAGACTACGCAGCATCGTAAAAGGTTAATTTGTTAATTTTGCAAGACAATGTATGGTACTCATTCATGTTCTATGTTTTCAAATTGGCTCAAAAATGATAAGAAATCGGCTCAATTTCTTGCATAGTTGAGCCGATTCTTGTACTTTTGTGAGCCAATTCTATTTTTTGTATGGATAAGAACATCGTTTTACGTTACATCAAGGACCATCCTGGCGTATCTTCGAAACAGATTGCAGACGCGTTGGCAGGCGAGGCAAGCCTTGCCACCGTCAAACGTGCCATTAATGAATTGTCAAGTTCATACTATATCAACGTGGAAGGGAAAGCAAGGGCTACAAAATATTATATTTCGTCACTATTCGCTCCCGTCGATTTGGATGAGTATTACAGCAAAGAGGTGGATGAGCGACAGATACAGACAGGTTACAACTTCGATTTGATTCCCCAGGTCTTGAGTCATGTACATCTTTTCACAGAACAGGAGATGTCCAAACTGAACGCTTTGCAAAAGCAGTTCGCCCAAAACTTCTCTATGCTCCCAGACGAACAAAAACGTAAGGAGATGGAACGTCTGGGTATTGACCTCAGTTGGAAATCATCACAGATAGAAGGCAACACCTACTCCTTGCTTGAAACAGAACGTCTGTTGAGAGAGAAACAAACGGCTGCAGGTAAGACCAAGGAGGAGGCCATCATGCTGCTCAACCATAAGGATGCGCTTGACTTCATCGTTGCAAATCCCGACTACATGGAGCACTTGACCATCTCGCGTATCGAAGACATCCACAGCCTGCTTATTAAGGATATGGGCGTTGACCGCAACATCCGTACTCGACGTGTTGGCATCACAGGTACCAACTACCGTCCTATTGACAATGAGTTCCAGATTCGCGAGGCTCTCCAACAGACTTGCGACTTGGTGAACAGCAGAACGAATGTCTTTGAGAAAGCGTTGTTTGTACTGGTATTGCTTTCGTATATCCAAGCCTTCAATGATGGCAATAAACGCATTGCCCGCATCTCCAGCAATGCAATTCTTATTGCCAACAGCTATTGTCCCATATCTTTCCGCACAGTTGACAGCATTGATTACAAGAAAGCCATGCTATTGTTCTATGAACAAAACAACATATCTGCCTTCAAACAGATATTCATCGAACAGTTCCGCTTTGCTGTCAATACATATTTCTAATGCATACTGTTTTTGGCGCGGCAGAAAACAGCAAGCGAGGATGTGTACCTCTTTTTAGGGGAAGCACATCCTCGCTTGTTTGTATGGTGTTGTTTACCAAAGACTTCTTGACGATTCATTGTCGCCCCAAATGCTTCTTTGGTTCGATAGGGCATTGCCAGCATCCACCTCTTTGTTAGGATTAACCTTGGCTGAGGTTTGTTCGCCGCCCGATAAAACCAACATGTTTTCTGTTTCCACCACGGTGATGTCCATCATGGGGGCTTGATATGTGCTTCTTTTCATGTCCGATGCTTTTTTATTTGATAAAGATTCTTTTACCATTCACAATGTAGATGCCTCGCGATGGATTGTCCACGCGCTGTCCTTGCAGGTTGTAGTAGATGCCATCGTTCTTTGCGGTCGGTGTGCCTTCTGTCTCTTCAATGCTTGTGCTGATGCCCTCGTCGATGACAAATCGCAGGGGAGCACCGTTGGTGATGGGGTGGTCGTTGACTGGCATGATGTCTTTGTAAAACTCTTTGGGCAGATGAAGATAGGCTTTCCCGGCGGCAAGCGTGGAGCCATCTTTTGCGGCATAGAATCCGGTTTCGCCATCAAGGTTGGCCAAGACGAAGTTCATGTACCGATTGTCTTCTTTGCTCAGCACCGTTGGTTCGGTCACACCCAGCAGCAGGTTCGACACCACCGTTTCTCCCGTGCCAACAGGAATGTAGTGTGTGTCGGCTTCGCCCAGCAAGACAAGTCCCGTGTTGGCAGGCACATCGGTCACTCTGGTCAGCGTCACTATTCCAGTGCTTGGAGTGAAGGTTGACACGATGTAGGCTTTCACACCATCGAGGGTGGAGAAGTCTAATGGTCGGGGGCTGCAGTAGGTGGCAACCCCTGCACTGCCAATCGTGGCGCGGTCGCCATACACGCCTCCCCTGAAGTAACTGCTCGTCCATCCTTTTTCGGCATAGTCCTCGACCGTTCCTGCCAGTAGCACAAGGCGGCTGTTGGTGATGTTTGAGGTGCTGTTGGAGTAGTAGCCGAAGTTATTTCGGTTAAGTGTGGGTGGAGTTTCCATGTGCGAATAGACCGATTCCAGATTGGTGCAGAGAAGAAAAGCCGATTGACCCATACTGGTCAGAGTGCTGGGCAGTTCCACCGACTTCAGTCCCTTGCAGTTGTAGAAGGCGGCACTTTTAATGGTTGTCACTCCCTCAGGAATCACCAAATTGGTGATTTCGTTGCCGTCTTTGTCGTGAATATGCTGGGCCACATACACGGGACTCGTTTTGGGGTAGTTGCCGACCATGGAGAAAGAGACTCCGCACCATGCAGCAATATCAGCCACCTTCACCACTGATAACGAGGAACAATATCCGTATCTATTATTAGTTGATTATCAGTGTTATACGCTCTAAACGGTAGAAAAGTGACCGTAAGGATTCTGATTAGATACGAAAAGGTGAAGATTTAACGTTTTTAACCTTCGATCACATCAGGAATCACGAAATAAGGGTTGGGAGGGGCGGTTTTAACCGACCCCATAATGTGGTGAATGGAAGTTATAGAACGAAATTCATAAAGGGGTACGGTTGAAACGACTCCCTTGAAGGGTGTGATTACATGTCATACCCTTTGTTCTAAAAAGCATTCTTGTGTAGTTTACGATGCTGCGTTTTACTGATTTTTTACTTGGTAAACGCAGTTTTTCCGTTGATTGTGCTGGCTTTTGGGATAAAACTATCATCTTTGCGGTGTAAAAAATGATACCAATATCAAAAAAAGCGCTCTAATATGATGTTTGAACACAACAAGTGTCTGCGAGACATGGCATGTAGCTACAAAAGCAAAGCAAAAGATGCTCCACATGCCAATGTGTTCATCCATTCTCCACTAGCCTTGTTGTGTGATGGTTGTAGATTGTAATCAAGGAAGAAGCGGATGCCGTAATTTTTGTTTGCTTTAAAAGAGCAGGACAGTCCGCTGCCAAAGCATACACCGTTTCTTGTATCGACGGTAACATTGGAGAGTTCCAAACGAGGATAATGCACAAAGCCACAGAGTAGTTTACTGCCAATTGCCCACCGCTGTGACAGCGGATAAGAAAAGTAACTGCCGCCACATAAGGAAACAGCATCAAATGAATTCTCTTCTGCCTTGTCACCATTGCTTATCAATGCTGTGTTTGACACAGTAAACCGTCCGCCAATGCCGAGATAAGGATTAAAGAAATAGGCACCTTCCAATCCAACTGAAGAACCTGATGAGGTGTGGAAAGAATTTTTTTCATTGATGTCATACTTGCTGAGAGGAACGTTAAGTCCCACATATAGGCTTGCGAACGACGGATTGTCTATTCCTCCATCCAACTGAAAATCAGTTGTAGCCGAATGATTGATACCTTTATTCTTGAATATCAAGTCACCAATCCAATAGCCCATCTCTGTGGTAAGTATTCCTATTCCTGCACCAGTCAGTACATCGCTCAACCAATGCTTGTTGTTGGCCATACGCATAAGTCCCGTTGCTGTAGCCGTGGTATAGGCACCTATACTTATCCAAGGACTTTTGTGTCCATATTCCTTTGAAAGCATAGTGGCAGTCATGAAGGCTGTTGCTGTGTGACCAGAAGGGAAGGAGTGATTGTTGGAACCGTCGGGGCGCATTACGTGCGTTGTGTTTTTCAGCGTGTTCACCACACCGCCCATAAGCATGACCGCAAATGCGTCCGACACCAACATCCTGCCCCAAGAGCTGCGTCCTTCTACTCCTGCTGTCTTCAGTCCGAGCATTACAGCTGCTGGGGCAAACTGTAAATAATCATCTGTATGGTTGCGAAACTTTGGCATATAGTCATTGCGCAGACTACGGAAATGGTCATCTTCTCTCTTTACGATGAGTCCAGCTGCAATCAAGGGAACACCTACATATGTCATCTGATACAGTCGGGATGAAGAAAACTTGTCCAATTTACTTTCTTCTTTTGACGAAGATTGAAATGGATGATCACCAACTGGTATGCTGTCCTTAAATTCTTCTGCTTTCATATTGCTATTGCCGACAACAAAAACACAGATAATTAAAGCCAGACGTAGTTTGGTTTGCCTTGTCATGTTAAGCGTGTTGCGCATTGCATGGTAAACACAAAATCCTATAAAAACTCCCAACATGCCGCCACAAATCACATCAGCAGGATAATGAACACCAAGATAAACTCGCGAATAGCACACGCACAGTGCTAAAGTCGTCAAGAAGCATGTAGTCCATCGCTTATTTATAATCAATGATGCCAGTGATACAGCCCCAAAGGAGTTCGTTGCATGGCTTGAAACAAAGCCATACTGTCCGCCACGGTATCCGTTAACAAGATGCAACAAACCTTCAAACTCAGGGACATGTGATGGTCGCAAGCGTGCAAAGAACGGTTTTATGACACTTGATGACACCTGGTCGCACAAAGCAACAGTCACAGCCATGGCGACAATCATACTAATAGCTTCTGCGTGATTGAAATGTTTGAAGACATATATAATAAATAGCAGTGACGGCACTACCCACAAGATACGAGAAGACATAAACAGCCAAAAGCAATCCTGCATATAGCCTCCGTCGTAATTTAATAATAGCATAAGATGTTTGTCTATGCTGTCAAGTTTGTCAATGAATATTTTCCACATAAGTACCTATTTTTTGCAATTTTCGTTGGCAAAAATAAAGAGGAACTTTGTGGAAATGTTGGAGATTGCGCAAAGTTTCGGAATTTATTATCCGAAACTTACTACAAAACAATGTTGGTTCCCTGTGTATTGATATTCTATAGTCCAGCCATGATAATCGCAAATTGCCTTGACAATTGCCAGACCAAGTCCGTTGCCACTCTTGTTTTGTGTCGGGCGGTAGAAACGACGAAAGATGAGCGACGGAGATAGAGGTGGCTCTGCTGATGTATTTGAGATAGTCAGCCTATTGTCGTCTATACTTACAGTGACAGTTCCGTCGGGAGTGTTATGCCTCACAGCATTGATGAAGAGATTGTTAACCATACTCTCCAAGAGAATGCGATTGGCATTGATTCTCAACGGCTTTTTCGAATACTGTCTGTATATGTGCAACTGACCAGAAATACTGTCAAGTGAGGGAAGAAGACTGTCAACGAACTGCTCGAGCTGTATGCGTTCCATTGTGTCAAACTGCCTGTTATCAATCTTTGCAAGCAACAGCAGACTGCGGTTGAGATGCGAAAGGCGCGACGTCATTTGGAAAAGGTCTTGTATGATGTTTGCTTGTTCTGCCGTCAACTCTGGTTGCTGCAACAGCAGTTCCAGCTTGGTTTGGAAAATGGCAAGAGGTGTTTGCAACTCATGCGAGGCATTCTCCGTGAATTCCTTCTGAGCGACATAAGTTTCTATATCCTTCTTCATCATTTTGTGCAAGGCATCGGTAAGCCTTTCAAATTCTTTCACATCGCTTTTAGGGAGGAAAGGAACTTTCATGTTCTCCAGTTTGAAGGACTCCACTATACGGAGCGTTTTGTCGAAAGGCTGCCACAGCTTTTTCGACATCAGTCTTATGGTTAGCATGATGCCTATAAACAGCAAGGCTGTTACCAGCAGATACTGAAGCATGATGCCCTTCATGATGTCTTCCTCTAAATCCATCATAGGGATGTCCTTCCCTGCTTGTACTGCATCTATCAAGTCTGCCATATCCTCAGCATAATAATTCTTGGTAAGCAGATAAAATGCAGGAGCGGCAAGTACAAACAATGCGGCTATGCACACAACAAAGCGCATCATCGACTTGCGCATAAGACTTCGGGGTTTCTTATACCTGACTGTTTCGTTGAATTTCGTCATATCGCATTCCATTTATACCCCATACCATATACATTTTTGACGCAATCTCTTATACCTGCCTCTGCGAGTTTGGCTTTCAGGTTCTTTATGTGCGTGTAGATGAAGTCGAAGTTATCCATCATATCGGCAAAGTCGCCACTCAGATGTTCGGCTATCGCACTCTTTGACAGCACCCGTTTCTTATTGCCGATGAAGAACAAGAGTAAGTCGTATTCTGTTTTTGTCAATGTAACGGAATGTCCGTTGGCGGTAACTGTCTTTTCCATCAAGTTAATGCTAATGCCGTCACATTCCAACACATTGTTTGCTCCAAACTCCTTTCGGCGTATGATGGCATAGATGCGCATACTCAGTTCGGCAAGGTGGAAAGGTTTGGCAAGATAGTCGTCCGCTCCTATTTGCAGTCCCTTTACCTTGTCGTCAAGCGAATCCTTGGCAGAAACAATAATTACTCCTGCCGGATTGTTGCGACGTTTGATGTCGCGCAGAATGTCGAGACCATTGCCACCAGGCAACATCAGGTCGAGCAACACACAATCGTAATCATAAATGCGAACCTTCATCAAGGCATCATTGAAGTCAAAAGCCTGTTCGCACAGATATTTCTCCCCTTTGAGATAATCAACAATGCTGTCGGATAGCTTGCGCTCGTCTTCTATTATCAGTACTTTCATTCTCTTTTAGTTTTATATTTATTTGTAAAGCATAACTATACTGCCAGCAGTTATCAGCAATGCCCCCACGATGACTTTGGCGTTTATCGGTTCTTTCAAGAACATGAACGACAGGCAGATGGTGATTACCACACTGAGTTTGTCGATTGGGGCAACGCGCGACACGTCGCCCAACTGCAGGGCTCTGAAATAAAAGAGCCACGACAGACCTGTAGCTGCTCCTGAAAGAATGAGAAACACCCATGTGCGCGATGGAATACCCCGAAAGTCGCACATGTGGTTGCCCAATATGGCAATGCCCCATGTAATAAACAAAATGACCGTGGTGCGGATAGCCGTAGCGAGGTCGGAATCAACGTCTTTCACTCCAATTTTGGCGAAGACTGCCGTCAATGCGGCAAAGAAGGCTGACAACAAAGCGTAATATTTCCACATAGTCGTGATGATTTGTATTCATACAAACGCAGCAATTAAAAGCATATTGCAGTATTCATGTTACAATACTATTAAAAATCAGTTTTATTCCTTATGCTGTACAAAACTACAAAATGTCAACAGAATCCCTTTATATTTTTGCGGACGAATTTGTAGAAATGTAACATAAAAATATAAAGGAATAAAATATGAGCATCAAGACATTTATAGACCGTCCAATTCTGTCGGTCATGCTTTCGGTTGTCATTGTCATAATAGGCATTATCGGACTTCTCTGTCTTCCGTTGGAACAATATCCCGACATTGCTCCACCAACTGTCAAGGTGAACGCAACATACGTTGGAGCTAATGCCGAGACAGTAATGAAAAGCGTGGTAACACCATTGGAGGCATCAATAAACGGTGTGGAAAACATGCAGTATATGACTTCCACTGCCGCCAACAACGGCACTTGCACCATTACCATATACTTCAAGCAAGGGTCTGACCCTAATATGGCTGTGGTGAATGTACAGAATCGTGTGGCTTCGGCTCAAGGACTGTTGCCAGCCGAAGTGACAAAGAGTGGCGTAACTGTACGCAAGACGCAAAACTCCAATCTGAAGTTTATAACTCTATACAGTCCAGACGGTCGCTACGACTCAAAGACATTGACCAACTACATGAAGATAAATATCGAACAGCAACTGTCACGTATAGCCGGTGTTGGCGAGGTGAATGTTTTTGGAGCCGACTATGCGTTGCGTATATGGCTCAATCCCGCTAAAATGCATGCCTACGGGCTGGTGCCAGCCGACATTGACAATGCCTTGGCTGCACAAAACCTTGAATCGCCTATGGGAGCATTGGCTGCGGAGTCGGACAATACTTTTCAATATGTACTGAAATATCGTGGACGCTACAGCGATGAAAGCGAGTTCCGCAATATCGTGATTAAAGCCTCTGCCGATGGTGGTGTGTTGCGTCTTGGCGATGTAGCACGGATAGAGTTGGGAACGGTGGACTATAATATGAAGAGTACGACCAGTGGTAAGCCTGGCGCATCGGCAAGCATCACACAAACGGCAGGTACCAACGCCAACGACATTATCAAGCAAATAGATAAGGTGGAAGATGATGTACGCCAATCACTTCCTGACGGAATGGTTCTTGAAGACCAGACAAGCGTAATGGACTTTCTTAATGCCTCCATGCGCAATGTCACGGAAACACTCGTCATTGCCCTCGTGCTTGTGGTGATTGTCGTATTTGTGTTTCTGCGTGATTGGCGGTCGATGGTCATACCAACCATAGCCATTTTGGTGTCGCTCATCGGTACGTTTGGCTTTATGTATGCCGTTGGTTTCAGTCTGAATCTGCTCACGCTTTTCGCCCTTGTACTTGTCATCGGAACCGTGGTTGACGACTCCATTGTCGTGGTCGAGGCTGTTCAAGCAAAGCTCACCCAAGGCTGTGAGAGCGTATTTCGTGCTACCGTAGAAGCCATGAAAGACCTGAAGGCTGCACTCATCACCACTACCATTGTCTTTATGGCGGTTTTTATTCCAGTGAGTTTCACAAGCGGAACAACGGGAGTGTTCTATAAAGAGTTTGGACTGACAATGGCTGCTGCCGTAGCCATATCCTTATTCAATGCCTTGACGCTATGTCCTGCTCTTTGTACCTTGGTCTTGAAGCAGAAGAAAAAGCCAGTTGAAAACAAACATGACAAATGGCAGAATGCCTATATGCATTCAATACTAAAGTCTGTGAAGCACCACAAACTTGTCATGCTTTCATTGCCGCTTTCCATTGTCCTATTAGTCCTTATGATTGCTACGACCAAGACAAGTTTTGTACCACAAGAGGATATGGGTACTATTGATGTGAGCGTGCAATGCCAACCGGGATATAGTCTTGCACAAACAGGCAAGGTGATGGATCAAGTGGAAGCTGTGGTTAAGAACATTCCGCAAATCAAGATACATACACGAATTGACGGACGCGATGCACAAAAAAATCAAACATCTTCTGCCGGATTCCTGTCTGTCCGTTTGAAAAATTGGTCGGAGCGTACAGGTCGTGCCGACGACATTGACAGCGTGGTAAACGAAATTTACCGCCGCACGGCTTTCATCAAAGAAGCCGATGTAAACTGTGCCACATTGCCAACAATACGTGGCTACGGTTCGGCAAGCGGTTTTGAATTATATGTACAGAATCGCTCAGGCGAGGACTTCAAGGCACTTTCTGTTGCTACACAAAAACTCACAGATGCCTTGAACAAGCGTCCGGAAATAGGCAAGGCACACTACACATTCAACATGGATTATCCGCAATATTCGGTAGAAGTGGATGCAGCACGATGTATGATGAAGGGGGTGTCGCCCAAGGATGTACTCACCACCATGTCTGCCTATATAGGCGGTGACTATGCCTCGAACATCAACAAATACACCAAACTCTATCGTGTGATGGTGCAATCGGAAGCAACTGAGAGACTCAATGAGGAGGCATTGAGGAATATGTTTGTGAGAAGTGAAGACGGAACGATGTCACCATTGAGCGAATATGTGGTACTGAAGAAAGTGAACGGAGCCGAATATCTGACACATTTCAATCTTTTCCCTTCCATTCGGATAAATGGAACTGCCGCTGCTGGCTATAGTTCAGGACAAGCCATACAGGCAATAAGCGAAGTGGCTGCACAAACACTACCAAAGGGCTATGGCTACGAGTTGGGCGGAATGTCGCGTGAAGAATCATCGAAAGGCAATGCCACCATTGTAATATTGGCCATAAGCATTGTATTCATCTACATTATACTTTGTTGTCTCTATGAAAGTCTGCTCATACCGTTTGCCATAATCCTTGTCGTTCCGTTCGGCTTGTGCGGAAGTTTTCTTCTGTCGTTGCTGTTTGGCATAGACAATAGTATCTATATGCAAATTGGTCTCGTCATGCTCATCGGCATGTTGGCTAAGACAGGCATACTCTTGACCGAATACGCAACAGAGCGGCGCAAAGTTGGTGAATCAATTATTCGTGCCACACTCTCTGCCGCTGTTGTGCGTCTGCGCCCTATCATCATGACAGCAAGTGTTATGATAATAGGAATGTTACCACTGATGTTTGCCCATGGCGCAGGAGCAAGAGGTAATGTCGCTATCGGGACTTGTGTTGTCGGTGGAATGGTTGTCGGAACAATAGCCATATTGTTCTTCCTGCCAGTTCTCTATTGTATATTTGAGACTTTGGACGAAAATATGAGGAATCGAAAATAAAAGACGGCTTGATAGATATCAATACTCTATCTTGATGTACTTCTATTTTTTTTGATGCCACTTAATCCAACTTTCTGTGTTCCGTCCCAATTCGTAAGTTGGTCGGCGCAACCATTGGAACCACCGAGCGAAACGTATGTATCTGCGCTACATGACATGTGGTCAACAAAAGCGAGAAAGTTGTCAATGGCTTTGTCTGTGAATTGAACTTCATTCGTGGCGAAGAGTTTTGTCCAGCTGGTGACACATTCCTGCTTGAAGTCTGTAAAACCATGCCACGACATACCAGATAAGAAACTTTTTGCTGCCGATTCTATACTGGCTTTAGAGTCCAATCCAATGTTATGCTTTACAGCAGATGCCATAATGCCATAGTATATGAAAGCCGATTCTTTCTCGTTGAAGTTGACTCTGTCTGTTTTTGCAAAGGATGATAAAGCTTCATGCCCCTCATGGATGAACTTGTCAAGCACTCCTATGTATCTGTTTTGCCGAGCCATGCTTTCACGTTTAGCTTCGGTTTCTTGCCGAGCCTTTTCTTTTGCTTCTCTTTCTTTGCGTACTTCCACTCGTCTCCATGCGTCTGTCATTTCAGGCTCTTGCCAAATGGCATTCCAACGAGCCTTCAAATCATTGTACATTTCCAAAAGTGTAGTATTATAACTTTTGGCACTGGCGAGTTCTTCCTTCGCACAGACAAGTTGAGTAGTCACTCGCTCCACAGCCTTCTCGTCAAGTTGAGAGATGCGTTGTTTGACTTTGTTGTTTTCAGTCTTTAGCGCATCATTCTCAGCACGAAGCGACTTGTTCTCCTCTATCTGCTTATTGAGATTCTGCATATAGTAAGTGTATGTCTTGTTGACAGACTTGCGTACATCTTCATTCTGCTTGTCACGTTCTGCATTAACGGCTGCTACAAGAGCCTTGATTGCAGCGTAGATATTAGACACACGCTCCTCACGCCACGCCTTTTGTCCGATAATAGTAGGAATCGGGATGGCAAGTTCTTTCTTTACGGCATTCATAGCTTCTTGTACTGGAGTCTTGATGTTGAGTAAAGGAATGGTCAGCTCCTTCTTGTCGATTGTGGCAAGCACTGCATATTTCTCCACTTTGTCAAGAGCGACTTTCGCCTGACGTTCAGCTTCAAGCACCACCTTGTTCTTATGCTTGCGTCCTCGCTTTTCTTCCTCTGAAAGTTCATCATAGGAGAAGCCTCTTGCCAAGCCATACTTATGCCCTACCTTGTTGTAATAGTCAGTATGCAGTTGGGAAAGGTATTGTGATTTGTCCTTTGCTCGCTCTCCCCACACTTTGGCATAAGAGACCCTTTCAACAACATCCTTTGCCGCTCCCGATTTTGTATAGTTGTCACGTTCTTCTTTTGGAAGTGCTCTCCATTCCTTTGTAGAGAGAACCTTTTCTGGATTATCCTTGTGAATGTACTTGCTTCCGATGCGCCCACGTTTCTTTACTTGTTCAACAGGCACGGTCTGCACATGGGCATGGATGCTTGTCTCGTCACAATGCACATCAAAGCCGATGACATTCTCTTCTCCCCATTTCTCACATGCAAAGCGGTAGGTGTCCAATGCCCAGTCATAGATGCCTTTTTGCAATACAACCTTGCTGTGGTCAGCATTTGGATTTGACGTGTTGAGTTTCTGTTCACCAAAGGCAAGCCTGTTAAGCACATCATGGTCACCACTGAAGATGATGCCGACAGTGCTGTTCGGACTGTTCCTTGAAACTTGGTCGGGACGCTTGGCATCCATATACGGCTTGAAGCCAAGTTCATCAAGTCTGTGCTGCAAGCGTTCATGCAACGGCACAGACTGGGAACCGAGAGGCACTATCTTTCCATCCTTGACTATCTCAAAGTTGAGTCTCTTTCGTGAGTAGTTATAATGGTTGTTCTTATCTATGTCTGCGTTTTTTAGTTGGTAACGCTTCTCGTCCCAACCTCTGCGTTCCGCCTCGTTGCCCACTTGGGACGAGAACGATTTCTTGTCTGTGCCTACATGGATGGCGGCACGTGGTACGTTTCTTTCCATTCGAATTTCATTTGAGCTTGTAACGTAGTTATTGTATAATTGGAGACAGGTCTCGGGCGGAGCCTGAGCATAATAGAAGGACTTTTTAAGTGAACAGCGTCAGCAGGTGAATCTAAAAGTCCCTATTATGTTTAGGACTTTTGTGAAAGTCCGTCACGCAAGCGTGCCCGCAGATCCTTACCCATTCTGCTATGACTCTTCTACCAACACCAACCCAAGGCTGTCTATCAGATGCTGGAGTGGCGGATGTTGCTTTATCAGCCTTTGTAGCGCCATCTGCGGTGTTTCCGTCATCAGAAGGAAGTCGGCAATGTCAAGACCTTTGGTCTTTTGTTCATCGGTGGCATTGTCTTCCAAGATGTTGCTGACAAGAACTTGCTTGCATATTGATTGCAGCAATGGAAGTTTGCTTTTCCACTTATCCGTTGCCCCAAGGTCTGGAACCAAAACAACCTCCCGACCGCTTAGGACTTCGACAGCATCTTTATTGAAACATCCGTTCATGCCTCCAGTAGCCAACCATACGAAATCAGATATGAAGTGGGTGGCAATGATGGCTGTCTTTTCGCTCTCCACGATGGCTATTGTCTTGGTCGTGGTTTTATTTGTCAACAGATGTTCGCCAAAGAAGCACTGCCGAAGTGTAAAGTCTGGCAGTTTCAGTTCCGAGTGTACCCAAGTCACCTGGCTGTGGGGTTCCTTGATACGGTGTCCTGTCTTGTCATCATACTTCATTATCTTGCCAGTGCGCACATTCCCATTGACATCTATCTGCCAAAAGATAGTTGAACCGCCCCATTTCTTTGAAGTGCCGACCTTGTACAAGGCAAACAGCCGTTCTGTCTCCTCTTTGCCAAAGACCGTTGAAATGTATCGGTACAAAGGATTGACAGAATAGCCATGCAGTGTTTGCTCCACCAGCATGCTATCAATGAAAGTTGGAAGAGGTTTCTCTTTCCTGCACTCTTTGATTGGTGTTTTATATCTCCAATCATCATTGCAGTTGGCATCGGGATTGTCCTTGAAATAATCAGATGGAGAATAATGGTAGCCACAACTCTGTTCATGGTCACAACGCCCCACATTGTCAGGGAATACAATCTGTCCTTGCTCGTCAATATATCTTGCAAAGCAACGCTTACGCCCACATTGAGGGCAAGCATATCGGTTGCCCAGCTTGTATTTCTGTAGATGGAATCTATACTCACTCATAGGGCTCTGCACTTGTTGCACCTTGCACTTTCTGCACTTTTGCACTTGTTTGGCACAAAATGCAGCATCTTTTGTGCAAGAGTGCAAGAAGTGCAAAGTGCAAACGGTGCAAGGTGGTGGTTCTACTTCTGAACTTTCTCATAATTGCCTTGCTTGTCTTTGATGATAAAGTTTCTCTGACAGAAGTCTTTGAGCATATACATGACAGTACGTCTTGCAAAACCGAAATCCGCTCCAGCCTTTACTGCTTCAGCAGTTACGAACTTGTTTCCCAACGAGTCAAGTACCTGTTTCTTCACAGGGTCGGTAGCCTCGGTTAAAACGAGGTCATCCATCCTTTTGTATGAATTCTCAAAGTAATCGCTCATCCGTATGGCTGCATTAACGGACTCCGCATCAATAAAATCCTTGTGAGACTCATCACAAGCCCATCGGAACAGTTGGAATATCAAGGCAAGCCGAGCCGTGTTCAAAGGAACTTTTGCAGCACGTGAGTCTATCATTTTTTCATCCGTAATGGCATTCTGCCGTTCTATATCCTCATTCTGCCAATCATAGAATATGTCAATGGCTTCATCAGAGAAGTCAAGAACATTGAAGATGCCTTCCGTGAAAGGAAGAGCCACAGCCTTGTCTATGATCTCTTTCCATACACGGAATGGTCTTTCAATGATTGCAGCATCTTGTTTTGGAACCTTAACCCAAGGAGCAATCTTCAAACCTTTTGGGCATGTAATCAGAAAACGGTCAAGAAAACCATTCTTCTTGAATCCCATATCATAAAGTTCATGCACGATACCAGTCTGGATAGTTCCTACAATCTGTATGCAAGGATAGTCAATGCGTAAAGGACAATCAAGATTACAACGAGACACATCTACTGGCAAGCCATTGTGAGCCGACAGCATCTGTTGTACAAAAGAACTATTGTTGTATCGGTTGATGGTGTTGAACAGCCCCATTATCTCATCCACCACAACTGCCACACCTCTGAGGTTGGCATCGTGATTGCGCATCAGAATCTCTGGCGTGAAGTCATTCATGATATTCTTATGCAGGACAGGCATAGGAGGTAACGATTCCCATTCCGTCCGCTTTTTGCCCTTGTTTCTCTCCACAATGGCTGCATACTCATTCTTTAGAGCCTTGAACTTATGGTGCTCCTCAGTATCAATGTCGTGCAACGGCTTGTAGGCAAAGTTCAATGGTGGAGTCTTGCCGACTCCTGGTCTGCCAACAAGAATGACATATAGGATAGGTGAAGTAATCCAATTGCCTTTAATCCGGATATAGCAGGAGTTGCCGACGGCTGCTGCCATAGCGGATATAAGGGAAGTAGCGGTAAACTCAATGGAATAGTTCTCCGTCCTTGCCAAATCAAGAATCATCTGCTGCATCTTCTGGGGGAATACGTCAAGCGGAATTCCAGAAGTGGCTACGCCCGAAGCCTCCGAGCGTAGCTTGTTACAAATTTCAAGCGCATCCATGACATTACCAGTTTAAGGGTTTCGGTTTGCGCTTGTTTCCTGCAAGAATGGCTGCATTCTCCTCCTCTGCCGTGAGAGGTACAGGATTCTTGCGGTTAGTCTCCAGCCACTTGTCAAGTTCATCTTGATAAAGGCAGTAACGCTTGCCTGGCTTGGTGGCAGGAATGCTGCCGTTGCCAAGTTTCATGTAGAGAGTTGCCATCGGCATTTTGAGATATGCCGATGCTTCCTCCACACTCATAGGTATGTGCGTGTTCGCCTTGTGTGGCTTGTTCTGTGATTGCAGACTGACGATCATCTGCTTCATGCCCACCACTTCGTCCCGAAGCTGGGCAACGACCATTGGAAGGTCGTTGAAAGTTAATACCTTATTCATTCTGATACTTTGTTAATAACTGGTGCAAAGGAACAGAATGATGCTTCCGTTACTGAGGTTCGTGACAGTCATTTGTCATTCACGAAGGAATAACTCTAACAATGGGGATTATTCGGGAATTTTCTCCGTCACATCATGGAAATCGTATCCACCATTGTCTGGCTCATCAATCGGAATGACATCATTGGAGCATGGTGCTTTCAGGTTCTTCAATGTGCTGTAGTCCAAACCTTCAAACGGCTTTGGAAATAATGCCTTGATAAAAGCTATTCGCATGGCCATTGTGTAATCACGTTTACCCAAACGCTCTGCGATATTCCACACGAAGTGCCTTAAAGGGATATTCTCAACATTTTCCTTGAAGCGGTTTATTGCTGTCGGGGTATAGTTGGTGTCGTTGCTCCATTCCTTGACAGCCTCAATTAACTTGTACAAATCTTCCTCATACAGAAACCTTGACATTGTACGATGCACATAGTCAAGTACGGCTCTTGTTCGCTTGTCCTTTTCCTCCTGTGCTTCTTTTTCTTGTGCCTCTACACACTTGGCATAGTCTTCATGACTGTATTGTGTTGACTCTGTTTGTGGTAATGTTTGCTTTGGCTGTTCTTGTTCTGTTGCATGTTCTGCTTCTACAACGTTTTTCTTTGTTTTGCTGTTGCTACCAATGGTCATCAGTTCATAGGGATAATTCACCATGGAAATGAATATCGCCCAAAGCAGGATATTGCTCCCTACAAAGATGATTGACTCGACAAACAGACTTTGGTGGAAGTCATTGCCTACACACATCGCCACGACAAGAGAGATGGCGAGAATTGCTGTACCAACAAAAGCGTAGATGGTACAATCTGAAGTTTTCTTGTTTACTGTCATTATTGTATTCGTTTTATTTTTATTCGTTCAAAAACTTCCACAAAGTTAGATGCAGAAGCATGTAAAAACCGCATTTACGTTCTCTGGCGCTCTTTCTTTTACGCTTTATTAGCGTTCTAATATGATATCATACTCTGAATCATACTTTAAACTGCTCGTTAGTGCCAGTTGCTGCTTATTACTGACTACAAAGATAAGGGCAAAGAAAAGGGAAATTTGCAGTTCCTCTTCAATACCAACAGAAATTGGAGTGAATTTGTCGGATTGGTTCTATCCACGACCACAAATAGAACCAACAAAACGAGGAAAGGACTATTGGAACACTATCATTCCAACAGTCCTTTTCTGCGTGTTATTGTCAAATGGTTACTTCTTCAAGGTGATACAGCCAACCGAAGCACGTTTCTGAGCATCGGAAATCTTGGCATACACTTCTGTTGTTGCCACATTCTTGTGACCGAGATAACGCTGCACTACGGCAATACTGGTCCCTGCATCGAGCTGGAGACAGGCAAAGCTGTGGCGTGAGCAATGATAGGAGATATGCTTGGTAATCCCTGCATCTTTCAGCCAATTTTTCAGCGGTGCCTGTGTCATGGAGTCTTTGAAATCAGGGAACACCTTGCCTCGTTTATCTGGTGAATAGCCTATCAGTTCCAAGGCTTCCTCACTGATTGGGTTATGTACGATGTCCTTTGTCTTCTGCATTCGTGTGGTGACATACATCACCCCATCGCTGCCGTATGGCTGTATCTCCTCCCAAGTGAGTTTCTTGATGTCGCTCTTTCTCAATGCAGTAAGACAGGAGAACAGAAAGGCTCTCTTCAAGGCAGGAGCAGAGCATGGAGTGGATGCCAAGCGGATAACCTCGTCTTGCGAAAGATGCTCCTTGTCTGTCGGGATTGTCTCGATACGCTCCAAGAAACCGTTCGGGTTCTCCTTTATCTTATGGTCACGATAGGCTGTGTGGATTGAAGCACGGAAAGTTGACCAGTAGTTGGCTGCTGAGTTGATATGCAACTTTCTGTTCTTGTGCAGTCCCTGTGGTGCTGTCAGCAGATACTCACGAAATCTGTTGCACAAGTCCACGTTTATCTCCCCGAAGGTACACTTGCCTTGCGTGAAGGTACGAAAGTGCATATAGACGTGCTGCCACTTGGAGTTCTTCTTGTCTGCCAGTCTCTTGAAGTAGGCAAGAAAATCGCCTTTCATCTTCTCCTTGTCGAAGAAATCGTAACGCTCGTTGACGATAGCCTCGAAGCGACGGCAGCGTATCGCCTCGGCTCTTGCCGTAAGGTTGAGGTTGTACTTCTGTTCCATCTGGTTCTTCGGCTTGGCATAGATGTAGATGCCAAGCGACTCATGGCGGATGACTTTCATCGTGCTCTCATCACGATAGCCTGGATAATAGTCAAGATAATAGGACAGCATGCGTCCGTCCTTGATTTTGCGTGTACGCAATGATACGGTCTTGCAGATATTACTCATAGTTGTATTGATTTATTGATGAATATTCATGGTGAAGTGTCTCTTCACGGCTGCAAAATAACTGAATGATACTTCCGTGACTCCAATTATTTGCAGTCATTGATGGTTAATGATGAAATCATTTGAAATCACAGTCCTTTTGCTGCCCTTTCTGCCATTGCTCGCTCCACATCCGTCTTCAAAAGCAGGTTCTTTACACCCACTTTTACCTTGCTGATATGGTGAACTCTCACAATATGGCAGATGTTGGCACTTGTCAGACCATACAACTGCTGCACTTGTTCGGTGGTATAATAGTTGTCATCGCTCATGAGGTCAGTCCTGCGAAGTTCTTCAAGATGTTCCTTGGAATAATAGGTACGTCCGTATTCTCGCTTGGTCGGTATCTTGTGACGATAGGCGTATGCCCGAAGTGCCGACTTGCTCATGCTGAAAGCATCCTCTACATCATCAGCAGTCACCCACTCGGTGATGCTGTGGATGTCAACGGCAGTTCCGAAGAATTCGTCAATATGTCGTTTGCTGTAATAGTTCTTGCCAGCGATACGGCACATCGGTATCTGGTTGCGCTTGGCGGATGTGTAGAGCCAAGACTTCTTGACCTTATAAATGGACATCACTTCCTCACCCGAATAATAGTCAAGCACCTCATTCTCCTCTTTCCCTTTTATTAGTTCCAGGTGTTGTGTTGGCTTTTCTGTTTTTGCCTTTTTACTGAGCTTGCTCTTGCAGGCAGGAACCACACGCTTGTAGGGATTACCCTCAAACATCTTCTCTATATCAGCCTTTCTAACGAATGCCATTCTGCTGCTCAACCGTGAAGCCTTCAACTTGCCGTTAGCCACAAGTTTGTAGATATACTGTCGGGTGCATCCCATCAGAATGGCAGCTTTGGAGAAGGTAAGATACTCCTGATGTTGCAGATCCATGATTGGCTCAATGCCGTTAATCAAGTCCTGCTGTCTTTTCTTCCTAAGACATTTTGCCTCTGCCTGACATTCCTCGGAACAGTATTTCTGCATACCGCTCCTTGGCACGAATGGCTTGCCACAAAATTCACATTTTCTTTTCAGTCTCATACTCTTTGATATTGCTATGTTCTACATACTTTGAGTATTCCACCGATGGAGTAAACGGAAGTGAACCATTGACAACCTTTGTCAACCCAGTCCACGATATAACGCTTTTTGCTTATCAGCTTCAAATCTGTCCTCCATTGTAACCACTCGTAAACCCTTGTCAACTACGTTCACAATATGACAAAATAAAAGCTCCGCAAATTCTCCACGGTAGAAATACGCTGCAAAAATATGTGGAAAATCGGGAACTGCCAAAAAGCACTCAGAAAGTGTTAAAAATCAAAGAGTATTGAAAATCAAGACCTTATAGTTAGTTAGTCGTAGTAAGTTATGGTTAGTTATAAGGCTCTAAATACAGTCTGAGAAAGAATTGTAGCCAAAGTTTGTGAATGTGTTGGGAATGGAGATTGAAGTGAGGTTAGAGCAGCCAGAAAAAGCATATTCTCCTGTAGATGTTACTCCTTCAGGAATGTCGAACGAGGTTAGACTTGAGCAACCGTTAAAAGCGTGAGTATTGATAGTTGTGATGTTGCGTGTACTGTTGGGCATGGACACCGATGTGAGACCAGAGCAGCCAGAGAAGGCATGACCTCCTAATGTATTCACGCTGCTGGGAATGGTGACAGAAGTCAGTCCTTTGCATCCGCTGAAGGCGTAGCCGCCTATTGTGGTTACCGTGCTGGGGATGGTGACAGAAGTCAGTCCTTTGCATCCGTTAAAAGCAGAAGAGCCAATGCTGGTCACTGTGCCGGGAATGCTGACTTCCAGTAATCCTTCCCATCCCCAGAAAACCTTGTAGTTGATAGTTGTGATTCCCTCTGGAATTGTAAGACTTGTGATTTCATTGCCTTGCATGTCATACATGTGTTTTGCATAGTATAGAGGACTGGAGTTTGACTCGCCAAAAGTGATGTTACACCATGCAGCAGGGGCTTCCACAATCACCTTTTTCAAAGCAGAGCATCCATCGAAGGTATTTATAGCAAAATTGGTCACAGTGCTGGGTATGGTAATGGATTCCAAACTGCTGCAATTCTGAAACCCTGATATGCTGGTCACACCATATGGAATCACGATAGACTCTAAAGCACTACATTGGCTGAATGTACCAGTGTCGATTTTAGTGATTTTTGTAGGCAACACAATGGATTTCAGCGAACGGCAATAAGAGAAAGCACTGCTTCCGATGCTGGTGATGGTGTTGGGTAGGTTAACCGTGGTTAGATTGGTGCATTTTTCGAAGGCACCACTGCCAATGCTGGTGACGCTGGTCGGCACGGTCACAGAAGTTAGCCCGCTGCAATTGGCAAAGATGCGATAAGGGAGAGATTCCAACGAAGAGGGCAGACTGACGGAGGTAATCCCTGTGCAGCCTTCGAAAGCGTTACTTCCAATGGTGGTCACGCTGTTGGGAATGATGAGTTCGCCCGTCAAACTGGTACAACCTCTATAAGCACTGCCCTCGATGGTGGTGACATTGTTGTAGAGTCCCGTGCTTTCAAGGCTTGAACAACTACCGAAGGCATAAGTGTCAATGGTTGACACATGGCTCGGAATGCTTACCGATGTGATTTTGCTGCATCCTTTGAAAGCATACTTGCCGATGCGTGTCACTATATAGGAGTGGTCTATGTAATAGACCGTTTCGGGGATGGTGACATGCCCTTCGGTGGCGGTGCTGATGGCTGGATCATAATTACCATAACCTTTGGAAGTGCCTTTTACTTCCACCCAAGGCTCAACGCCCTCGATGATGGTGTAAGTCACTTCCACCCCTTCCACCGTGGTGCTGGTGAAGGTGGTGGCGGCAAAAGCGGACGCGCCTTGTAGCAGGCACATCACCAAAAAGAGTAAATGTTTTGTTTTCATGCTGCGATGAATGTTTTTTTAGATGCTGCGTCTCCCATCCAGCAGTTAACGTATGAGCACAAAAAAAGCGGGGAAACTGACCCATCGCTCGTCCCGCTAACCGAGGCCTTCGCATTGCCCATCGTAAAAAGAACGAGCAATGCAGAACCCACGCTATAGATGTATATATACCACAACAATGCAAGGGTAAAGAAAAACCCTTACATCATTTGGATGGTGATGATACATCCCGTGAGCATCTACCATTGCCTTGTTCTTGTCTTACGATTGGAGTTTGCGAAGTTCCGGATAGCCAAAGAACAAAGCGTTTGAGTAAACGCCTTTTTATCCATAAGTTCCCACCCTTCACACGTGCAAAGTCCTGTGCATCGGGCATGCTCGTGTCATAGCGTGGGGAGAGCGCATCTTGTGTGTTCGGCCCTGCTCCTTCGGTGTGGGGAGAGAGGCGGCAAAAACGCTGTTGCCTTGGTGCCACACGTCGCGTCTCGGTGGCAAAGGTACGGATTTATTTTAAGACGTACAAAAGAAAACAAAAAAATGTGGGTTGAAATAGGAAGAAAACGCCACGGAATGGTCGGGTGTCGGATGGATGCGGATTGGTCAATTTGTACACGCCCGTTGCCACAAAATCGGTGTGAGTCACACCTGTGGTAGGGGTGTGACTCAGACCTATACCATAGGTGTGACTCACACCTGTTTTTGCGACATTTTCAGTTGGTCAATTTGTACGATTTCGATGTGGGGGTGAGATGGGGAAAAGACGTTCTTATCCCAGACATTAAAAAAATTCATGGATAATTCGTGGCCAATTCATGGCAATTTGTGTTCAAAGTAAAAAACGAATGACCATGAATTAGTCACGAATTTTTCATGAATTTTATGTCAAATACTCTAATGGCCGATTGGGTTTATTGGTAACTCCCCATGAAGAGGAAGAGCATGGAAAGCGGCATCCACCACCTTCGACTTGAGGACTTCAAGCGTAGGCGGCGGGATGCCCGCTATCGGGGCATCTCCACTGCCTCGCTGAGTGAGATGTGTGGCTTCAAGAAAACCACGTTTTTTGCTGCGTTCAAGAAGTTTGAGAACTGCACCCCCAGCGAGTGGATTAGGGGGAATGGGTAGTCTCCGTGTTTTTCTTTACTTTTTCTTTTTGTTCAGATAGGTCTTCTTTCCGTATCGGTAATCGGTGATGCGGTGCCACTCCTCGGGGATGAGGTACTTGCCTTCCACATGGTCGATGCAGAGCAACTGGAACTCTCCGTGGAGGGAACTGAAACGGGCAAGGATGCGGTCGGTGATGCGGATGTGGTGGATTGAGTCTTTGACCTCTTCCACAAGATGGAATGTCTGGTTGGGATGTTTCATCTCTTGTTCGCGCCACATCCTCAAGAATGTGTTCGTTTGGCTCATCAGGCTATCTACTGTCAGCATATATAACTTTCCGCTCACCTTTCCCATGCTGGAGAGGTCGGACTTCTTGCCGTATTCGTAGTTGACGGGATATTCGGTGATGCAGGTGGATTCCCTCATTTGCTGGATGAAGTCGTTCACCCATTGGGTGTTGTAGGGGACGGGTATTTTTCCTGTGCCGATGCTGATGATTTGCTGCACGAAGAGTGTGTGTTGTGCCCCTTTTCCATATATCTTGCAGATGATTTTCTCTCGGTTGTAACGACTGTCTGAGGCAGTCAGTTCAATCGTGTCACCTTGTGCCGTGTGCGATTCCACATGCTGGAAGTTGCTGAATGACCCGTTGATGAGTCTGCTGCGGATGCCATCGATGGAGTTTCTGCTGATTTCTTTCTGCCATGTGAAGATTTGGCGGAGCGTGTCGCCACCGATGATTTCGGTTCTGTCATGATACCCTAAATCTTCTATGCCCAGTTGCAGACGGGTCTTTTCCAGCAAGGACAAGTAGTGGTAATAGTCTTCAGCCGTTGTTGGATGTTCGGCTTTCAGTCTTTCATACTCAGGCACACGCTCCATCTTGCCGTGGTCATACATCAACATGGTTTCGTAGTCTTTGGGCAGGGTGAACGTGGAATCGACCTGGTCGATAAACAGGATGGTGTATCGACCGAAGTAATCCTTCTTGCCGTACAGGAGTCCATACGCTCGGGGTGAGTTGTCGTCGCCCCATCTGCTGAGCCTGAGATAGGCGAAAGTTTTGTCTGCGGGGTTGACGAAATCGTAGTTGAACTCCTTGTCCATGTTGCTGCGCAGATAGCGGAGAATCTCCCTGTTGAGGTCGGCGATGGCAGCATCCGCCTTTTCTGAAGGAATGATGTAGAGTGTGCCGCTGCATCCACCTTCCACCACATTCACTCGGTCGCCTCCTTTGAACGACTTGGTGACCATGTCGTTCTTGTCCTGCTCCAGCACATAGGCATGGATGGCATTGTCAGATAATTCGTCCTTTTGGGTGTTGTAGCGGTAGGAAACCCGGTGCTTCTCGCCACCAGCCGCCTCTGTCATTTGGGCAATGAAAGGGATGAGTGGGCGGTAGTCAAGCACTTGCCCGTTGCTTTTCTGTTCTATATTTTTAGTGTATTCTACGGAAAGGTTGCATTGGTCTCTGTCTGGGCGATAATGAAAGGTGGCACTTTCCAAGGCATGGTTATGATAACTGTCGTAAGTGTAGAGAGGTTTTTCGCCGGAATATCTCTCCAGCGCCAGAGCATAATGGATTTCGTCTTCTGTGCCTTTGGGTGTCTGCTGGTGGTGGCAGGCAACGGCATGGCTGGAGGCATCGAGGAAGTGCTGCATCACGGTGTCCTTCAGCAGTTGCAGTTGGTAGCGGACGATGGGTCGGTCTTTTCTGATGTCGTAGCATTTCTTCCAACTTCGTTCCTCATAGATTCTTTCGTTTGTGCGTCCGAGTGAATAGCCGATTTCCTCGGGATGGTGCTGCTCCAGATAGTCCATCAGTTGCTGGATGCTGTGCTCGTTTTGTGCGTGGATGGCGATGGCTTGTAGCATCATCGCCAGCATGAATATGTGGTGTTTCATTGTTTTTCTGTTGTTTTTAACGTTGATTCTCTATTATTTCAAATACGGCATCGCACTCTTGTTTCAGTTTCTCGTTCAGTGCGGTGTATTCAGCCAGCGGGTCGGGGTGCGATTCCACTCCGAAGACACTATCCACCGAAAACAAGTCGTTCTGTTCAAGTTCTTCCTCTGTTGAAGAATGGAAAACTTGGGATGAGGGGCGGTTGGCAAGAAACGTCTTGGGCATCACCTCCGAAGTGTCTGTTTTCGGAAAGGTTTGTTTCTGTTCCTGCTTCTGTCGATGGATTTGTGCTGTCGGACTTGTCGCGTGGCTGTCCCCTCCACTTCTTGGTGGTGCCAAGATGATGGCGAGGATGGCTGCCACACAGGCGGCTGCCAACCAGGGCCACAAGACGATGCGGCGTTTCTTCGTAGGGTGGCTTGCCATGATGCGGTCAAACTCTTCCACCTTCTCGTCAGACAGAGTGAACTCGCTGTTGAACTGAGTTGAGGCAAGCACCAGTTGGCGGACAATCTCCTCTTCAGCAGAAAGGACTTCGTGGCTCTGTCGGTAGAAGTCGGCAAGAGCAGCCTCCTCTTCCGTCGTTGTGTCGGCATTGAGATAACGCTCGATGAATTGTTGGCGCAGTGCCTTGTCGTTCAGGTCTTTCATCTTAGTCCTCCTTTCTTGAGCAGTTCCGCCATGGTTCTCCGTGCAGCAGAAATCATGGTCTTGGTGCTTTGTTTGGTTGTTTTACAAATGGTTGAAATTTCGTCTATGGTCATTCCCTCGCTCCGCATCGTCAGCATTCGCCGTTGAGTGGCGGGCAAGCGGTTGAGTGCCTCTTCAATCTGCTGATGCATGTCGTGGCTGAGAAGGTCTTGGTCAGCCGCTCGGCTGTCAGCCACATCGGCATCGTGCAAGGTATTGGTCGGCACTTGTTGTCGGCGCAGCAGGTCGATGCACACGTTTTTGGCGATGGTGACGGCAAGGGCTTCGGGACTGGCATAATCGTCCAGTCGCTCGTGCATCTGCCAGAGTCGAAAGAGAGTTTCCTGCACCATGTCCTCTGCCTCTTCAGGCAATTGCCTCATGGTAAGGAAACGCTCACACAGTTCCAGCAGCCTTGGGCGTATGTTGATTGCAATTTGTTCAAAAGTTGTCATCGCTATCTTTTGTGCGTCTCTATCTGAAAGACGTAAAACTGCCACAAAGGTAAACTGAAAAAACGAGAAAAATGCATGAGCGTTGCATTTTTCTCGTTTTTAATAGAATGATAAAAAAGGTGTTGAAAGAAGTTTTTTAGGGTTATGAATAACTGCTCATGAAGAGGAAGAGCATGGAGAGCAGCACCAAGAGGAGGTCCACCACCTTCGACTTGAGGTTCTTCTCGTGGAACACCATGGCACCGAAGAGGAAACTGACCAGCACGGAGCCGCGCCGCACCATGGAGACGATAGAAATCATGGCTCCGTCGAGGCCGAGGGCATAGAAATAGGCAAAGTCGGCAGCAGAGAGGAACACGGAGATGAGAATGATGCACCAGTCCCAACGGAAGGGGGTCGTCTCCTTGCGGAGTGGAAACCACAGGAGAAAGAGCATGGCAAGCATCATGAAGAACTGGTAGAAGGTGTACCACGACTGCACGGCGAGTTTGTCCAGTCCCACACCACCGTTTTCGGGCGATGCCATCAGGAACTTGTCGTAGAGTCCGCTGATGGCGCCCAGCACATTGGCGAGCACCACGAAGACAATCCATTTGTTGTGCTTGAAGTCGATACCTTCCTTCTTGCTGGAGCGCGAGAGCATCCAGAGTCCTATCATGGCGATGATGACACCCACCCATTGCCACACATTCAGCCGTTCGCCAAAGAGCGTGATGCCGCCGACGAGCACCCAGATGGGGCGAGTGGCATTGATGGGGCCAACGATGGTAATGGGCAGATGTTTCAACCCGAAGTAGGCGAAGAGCCAACTGCTGAGCACGATGAGCGACTTGAGCAGGATGTATTTATGTTCTGCCCACCCGTACTGATGAGTGTAGAAGAGGCTGTCTTCGGGGATGTATCCCTTTGCCGAGAGGATGATGAACGGCAGGAAGATAAGCGAGGAGAACAGGGTGTTGAGGGTCAGCACCGGAATGACCGCATTCTCCCTGAGCGACTTCTTCTTGAAGACGTCGTAGAAGCCGAGGAGGGTGGCGGAAAGGAATGCTAATATGAGCCACATAAATGGAATTGCTTTTTACATGTTATTATTCATGAACATTCGTGGACATTACATGGGCATTCGTGTAAAAAACAGGAACTATTTTTCTTTTTAACATATAATGTCCATGTAATGCCCACGAATGTTCATGAATGTCTATTTGTGTATTATTCTTCATCTTCATCCCAATCGTTAGGAGTTGAATAGACGATGTTCATGTCTTTGTCGAGGAGAACGCAGTTGTTGGTTTCTTTAATGTAGGCATAGCGTTCGCCTTGTAATCGTTGAGAGCCAAAATTGATGAGTAACCCAATGGGCTTCTTCGTCAAACGCAGATAGTTGAAAAGTTGAGCACGATGGGCTGATATGAGTTTATTGGTTGACTTAAATTCCACAATGACATCATCTACCACCATATCCATTTGGTAGTGCTTTTCCATCAAATGATGTTTGTAGTAACAGGGTAGAGGTTGTTCTGTCTTGTTCTCAATGCCTCGGTCGAGCAGTTCCAAATGCATAGCCTCATTATAAATGGGTTCCAATAGTCCCCAGTTCAACTCGCTATGTACTTTCATTGCCGCTCCAATAATCTGATACACAATATCTTTGTACTCCTTTGGATTCATCTTCATCTAAATTTATGATAAATTCGTGGGCATTATATGGTCATTTATGTTCAATAAAAATATCGTCGGGATACGTCACGTCAGCCAGGAACAGCGCGTTGCTGGGCACAGACATTCCTGCGGAGCAACGGTCTTTCTTCTCGATGATTTCACGGAACTGCTGGATGGTGAGCACGCCACGTCCCACATCGAGGAGGGTGCCGACGATGGCACGTACCATGTTGCGGAGGAAACGGTCGGCGGTGATGGTGAACTGCCACTTGAAAGGAGAAACCCGTGTCCATTCGGCTGCCATGATGCGGCAGTTGTTCGTCTTCACGTCGGTGTGGAGTTTGGAAAAGGAGGTGAAGTCGATGTAGTCGAAGAGCGTCTGAGCCGCCTCATTCATCAGGTCGAAGTCGAGGGGTTGCGAGAAGCGGTAGGCATAGTGCTCGAAGGGTGACTTCTCTGTAGTGATATAATAATGATACGTGCGCGAGGTGGCAGAGAACCGTGCATGAGCATCGGACTTCACAGGCACAATCTTGTGGATGGCGATGTCGGAAGGCAGGAACTTGTTGAGGCGGCCAGCCCACGCGCTGGGCGAATCAAGGGGGGCTTTCGTGTCGAAGTGTGCCACCATCAAACTGGCGTTCACTCCAGCGTCTGTCCGTCCTGCTCCCGTCACCTCGATGGGCTGACGCAGTAGGGTGGAGAGTGCCTTGCCGAGCACCTCCTGCACACTGATACCGTTGGGCTGAATCTGCCAACCGTGATAGCGTGTACCATCGTAAGAGAGATAGATGAAGTAGCGCATGGCAACTAAGAGTCTGAGTTAGGATTAAAGTCTGGGTTAAGGTTAAGTTATGGAGTTACTCTGTTGTGGAAGAAAGTGCGCCGCAGCGTACTCTCCTTGCGGATGCTGGGTACATGCTGCGATGCGCGGTTACGGTAGAAGTGCCACAGCATCAGGGCAGAGGTGATGGTGGCTATGCCGTCGGCAGTGGCAATGCTAATCCACACACCGTTGGTGCCCCACAGTTCGGGGAAGATGAGCAGGAAAGGCACGAGGAACACCAGTTGGCGGCTCACCGAGAGGAATATGCTCTTTTTAGCCATGCCAATGCTCTGGAAGAAGTTGCCCACCACAATCTGAAAGCCCACAATGGGTGACATGACCACGATGATTTTCATGCCCGACACAGCGAGGTCGGCCAGTGCTGGGTCGTGGGTGAAGAGGGCCACGGGGTAGTGGGGCAGGAACTCGCACAAGATGAAGGAGCAGCACATGACGATGGTGGCGAGGATGATGGCCTTGCGCAGCACCTCATCCACCCGCCCCGGCTGCTGCGCCCCAAAGTTGAAACCGGCGATGGGTTGCATGCCCTGACAGATACCCATCACCACCATGACGAAGAGGAACGTGATGCCGTTCACGATGCCGTATGCCGCAATGGCCAGGTCGCCCCCATGACGGGTCAGTCCCTTGTTGATGAGGATGACCACCAGACAGGCGCACAACTGCATGCAGAAAGGGGAGAGGCCAATGCCGAGGATGCTCTTCACGATGCGCTTGCGGAGTCCGTAGATTCCTGAATGCAAATGGATTAAGTCTCTCTTGTTAGAGAGAATGACTATCACATAGACCAGTGCGATGACCTGTGCCAGAATGGTGGCGTATGCGGCTCCTCTGATGCCCATGCCAAAGGTAAAGATGAACAGCGGATCAAGAATGGCGTTGATGATGACGGTGGCAATCGTGGCACTCATTGCCACATGCGGATGTCCCGTACTGCGCAGGGCACTGTTCAGTCCGAGGTAGAGGTGGGTCACCACATTGCCATAAAGAATCACCTCCATGTAATCGTGCGCATATTGCAGCGTGTTCTCCGAGGCTCCGAAGAAGAGCAGCAACGGGTCAATAAACACCAATCCGAGCACTCCCACCACGATGCCGATGATGACATTGAGCGACACCAGATTGCCCAGCACCCGCTCGGCAGTCTCATAGTCTTTTTGTCCCAGTTTGATGGACATCATGGTCGAACTGCCCACTCCCACCATCGCACCGAAGGCAGCACTCAGGTTCATCACGGGGAAGGTGACCGCCAGACCGCCCAACGACAGCGTGCCCACATCGGGAATGTGCCCAATGAAAATGCGATCGACCATGTTGTAAAGCGACGAGGCCGTCATGGCCACCACGGCCGGCACGGCATACTTCATCAGCAGTTCGCCAATAGGTTTCGTGCCCAGTTCCTTAGTTCTGTTATCCTGTTGCATCATCTTTGTTTGCGTCCTGTTTCTGAAAAACGCTGCAAAGTTACGGACTTTTTTCCAAAAAAATGGCGAAAGTGTTTTTGGATTCACTATTTTTCTGTACCTTTGTCGCTGAAAATCCAAACCAAACCCATCAAACACTTCCATAAACCTCAGAATCAATCAATGAATTGGCGAGAGAACACAAATAATGTTAATGCGGCAAAGAAAATGACCAAACTCCTTGGCCATTCCAATATTTTTGCTATTCTCTCATACACTAACGGATCTTTGGGAAGCAAGGTAACCTATAGCACCTAATAAGTGAAGGGAGAGGCGACAATCTGTCGCCTCTCCCTTCACTTTAAATCCCTTTCAACTCTATTAAAACTCCCCTAAAGTTATTTCAGTTCATCCCATGCAGGTGGCTCCACACCGAGCAGGTTCTTGACGAAGAAGTCGGCACGTTTGTGTTCGCCGAAGGTTTCGCCCATGGTGTGGTGGGCACCGGGAATGAGGATGAATTCAAAGTCTTTGTTGGCCTTGATGAGGGCGTTGACCACTTGGTAGGAAGAGGAGGGATCGACATTGTCGTCCATCTCGCCCACGAGGAGCATGAGTTTTCCCTTGAGGTTCTTGGCGTTCTCTACGTTGGAGCACTCCACGTAACTGCTATCGACGGGGTAGCCCATCCACTGCTCGTTCCACCAGATTTTGTCCATGCGGTTGTCGTGGCATCCACAGGCGGCATAGGCAGCCTTGTAGAAGTCGCCGTGGAAGAGGAGGGCACCGAGGGCTTCCTGTCCGCCAGCCGAACAGCCGTAGATGCCCATGCGCTCAATGTCCATGTAGGGGTATTTCTTGGCAGCGGCCTTGATCCACTCGATGCGGTCGGGGAAGCCGCTGTCTTTCAGATTCTTGTAGCACACTTGCTCGAAGTCGAGACTGCGGAAGGAGGTGCTCATGGCGTCGAGTTGCACGACGATGAAGCCGAGTTCTGCCACGTCTTGCAGGTTGTAGAGCCATGGGGTGAACTTCTTGGGCACATACTGGTCGCCTGGACCGGAGTAGATGTATTCGATGACGGGATATTTTTTGTTGGGGTCGAAGTTGGAGGGGCGTTGGATGAGTCCCCACATGTCGGTCTTGCCGTCGCGACCGGGAGCCACGAACACTTCGGGTGCTTGCCAGCCTTCGGCTTTCAGACGGTCGATGTTGGCTGTTTCGAGGGTGGTGATGAGGTGACCATCGATGGCAGAGCGAAGCACGGTGACGGGTGCTTGGTCAATGGTGGAGTAGGTGTCGATGAAGGCGGTGTGGTCGCTATTGAGCGTGATGCTGTGATGGCCACGCTCGGGGGTGAGTGCCACGAGATTTTTGCCGTCGAGATTGATGCGGTAGTAGTGGATGTTGTAGGGGTCTTCTTCGGCAATGGTGCCGTCGAAACTGGAGGCGACTTTGCCCATGTTCTTGCAGTTCATGCCGTTGGCTGAGAAGATGATGTAGCCTTTTCCCTTTGCGTCAATCTCGGCATGCTGCACACCGCGCACCCAGTAGTTGCCACGGGTCACTTGGCTGAGTTTGCCGTTCTTGCGGTTATATATATAAAGATGTGCATGGCCGTCGCGGTCGCTCTTCCAGAGGATGTGGTTGGCATCGAGGTCGCGGCGGTAGTTGCGCGAGTAGGCCACGTATTTGTCGTTCTTCTCTTCGATGAGGGTGCGCACGTTGCCTTCGAGGTCCATCTCCAGCACTCGGTAGGTCTTGTGGCCGCGCTCGTTGAACTCGAAGGTGAGGGTCTTGCCGTTGTCGTTCCATTCGGGTGCGGTCACCTGATACTGTGAGGCAAAGAGTTGGCAAGATTGGGGATAGATGGTCTTCTTGTTCAAGACATCGACCACCACGGGGATGCGGTAGTTGAGCGAGTCGCCGGGCTTGGCATATTCTTGTTGGGAGTAGCGGGGCTGCACCTGGTCGGTGGGGGAGGAGAGGGTGTAGGTGACATAGTGTTTTGGGGCAGGCTTGATGAGCACGGTGGCATAGTATTTGCCGTCTTTCGACCATTGTCCCCAAGAGGAATAGTAGCAGGTATCGACTCCATCGGTAGTGATGGGTGTGGCACCTGCCATGTCATCGCCCCTGAGCAGGTAGAGGTTGTTGTCTTTGTGAATGATGAAGGTGCCTTTCTCTGCAGGGCTTTCGGCACGTCCGTCTTTCTCGTCGCGCACTTCCATCCAGTGGTGTCCGTCGCCCTGCCAGCGGTTTTGGTGGCGAGGTTCGGGGTTGGCAATCTGCTTTTTCTCGCCGGTCTTCGCATCGACCTGATACCACACGGTGCTGTCGCCGTTGTAGGTGGAGTAGTTGAAGTAGGCGGGATTGGTGTGGTGAGGCGACTGCACGTGTACATCGCCGTGGGTCATTTTCCACGAATACTTGCTGCGGATGGCTGCAGCGTTTTTGTAGTCTTGCACGGTTCCTTGTGCGTGGATGCTCAATGCGGCTGATGCCAGCAGAGCGAATGAAAGGAGTCTTTTCATTTTTCAGTTAATATAGCGAGTTAATAAATAATGAAGTCTGTGTAAAAGTAGTAGTACCACCAGTAGGTGTCGCCATAGGTGGGTTGGAGGCGTCGGCCCATTTCCTCGTTGCTCAATCCCTGCTGGGTCAGTTGGTTGTAGTCTTGCACGAAGCGGTTGTAGCGGTCGGCCACGAAGGTGTCGAACTTGAAGCGGCTGAAGTCGATGGGCGAGAGGTCGGTGTTGCCGTGCAGGATGGCTCCTTCCTGATAGAGTGGGGGGATGCTCTCTTGAGGATGGTGTTGCACGTAGTCGTAGAAATGGATGCAGAAGGCGAAAGCGTCCTTGCGCCAGAGGGAGAGGCACATGATGGTCTCTTCCAGTTGTGGCGAACTGGCATGGCGGAGTGCTGAGTAGTGGTCGAGGAGGTATTGCTCGCATCGTCCTTCATCGTTGTCGAGTGTGTTCGCATCGTCGTCTATCATGGGGGCAATGGCCTGAAAGTCACGACTCTGCATGAAAAGGGTGCTGTTGTACATCCAGCGTTCATGCTCGATGGCCCAATCGCGATGGAAAAGACTTGTCTTCAGCATCTGGAGATATTTGGCAGCGAGGTCAAATTCTTGGTTGAAGACAGAACACAGGGCCATTATCTTCAGATTGCGAAAACTCTGTCCGTAGGTGACGGAGTTCTCCATAGCCCGTCGGTAGGCGAAGTTGAACTGCCCAAACTGGTAGTAGATGAGAGGTGCGCCCAGTTGGGTGATGCGGATGCGTGAAGAAAGGGTGGAATCGGTCACAAAGGGGTTGATGCCGCAGTTGTTGGTCTTGAACAGGTCGGTCAGCCGTCCAGTGTGCAGGAGGGCTATGTTCTTGTAGAGTACCATCAGGTTGGTGGGCGGAGTCTCGTTGTTGGCAGGCATCTCCTTGAGCACATCGTCGTAGCGGAACTCGTCGAGGGCACGATACATTCGCAGTTCGTGACGGAAATTTTTGTCGGTCAGTGTGGTCAGGATGCCATTCTTGGAGTGATAGTTGAGGTTCCATGATGTGGGCCACAGCAAATGGCTGATGTAGAGGATGATGGCAAGAGGAGTGATGGCGATGAGTCCTTTGAGGGTCCAACTGATGTGGAGATTCCTTGTCAGATAGATGATGCCCCAGGTGTACAATAGGGCGAAAAGAGCCAAGAAGGTGGGGACAAACGGAAACCCTGGTGCTTGGGCATAGTAAATCCAGTAGCCGTAACTGAGCAGGTCATAGAGCAAGAAGACGGGAATCGCCAATGCCACGAAGCACCACTTGTCCTTGATGCTGAACATTCGGATGGTAATCCAGTAGATGGCCACCCAGAAGAGGATGAGGATGGTGCTGCCCAGCCAGGGGTGGTAGAAGAACTGGGTGAGAAAACGAGCAATCCAGGCCAACCAACCGCCTTCGTTTTGAACGGTGTCCATCATGAAGGTGTGGCCGCTGATGAAGACGTCGTTGTCCTGAATGGTGTAGAGATAGTCTGCATTCATCGTCGGCAACAAGAGGTAGGCCAAGACGATGAATGCGGACAGATAAGCGTATTTGAGTGAAAATCTCATGCTTGAGTGTTGTGCGATGCTCCGTCAGTGTTGGGTGGTGAGGGATTGTTTATCGCTGGGCATACTTGGCTTTCACAGCCTCTTCCTTGGCTTTCTTGGCAAACTCCTGTGGCGTGATGCCGACAGGCTCAACCATAAATTCGGGACGGTTGTAGGAGCGCAAGAAGAACGTGTAGAAGTTGGGGTCTTTCTGTGGCACGGCAAAGGCTTTGTGCGCCTTGCCCTGGCGGTCGAAGTAGGCCAGGAGGGGACGGGTGTAGTTGCCGTCATCGCGTCGTGAGTCCACCATTATCCAGCGGCCATTGCTCGACCACGTGGGGTAACTCTCCGAACGAGGGCTGTTCACGGCATCCAGCCGCTGCACCTCGCGGGTCTTCAAGTCCATCATGTAGATGTCGGCATCGGCATGCCACACGTGGAAGCAGCCATATTCGGCCTGTGCGAAAAGCAGGTATTTCCCATCAGGGCTGATGCGTGGCAGGGTGACACTCTGTCCGAGCGAGTCGGCTGCATTGTATATCATCTCCACGTTGCTAAACTCTTTGGTGTCGGGGTTGAAGTCGGCGCAGTAGAGGTCATACTTCACCTCCTTATAGCGCTGAATCATCTCGGTTTCGTGGGCGATGCTGTCGTTCTTGTATTCAAAGTGGGCGGAGCAGAAGTAGAGTTTCTTGCCGTCGGGACTCCAGGTCGGGAACACCTCCAGTTCGTCTTCCAACTCGGAGATGATGCTCACCTCGTTCTTGTCGATGTCATAGAGAATGAGGTCGCTCTCTGTGTCCTGCACCTCAATCTTGTTCAGGTCCTTCGTGTGGAACGACTGGCCAGTCGAGTTGGTGGAGAAGGCAATGAGACGTTTCGTGGGGTGCCAAGCCGGATACACTCCTGCACTGAGTGTCTGTTCGGTTTTCAGGTCAATCTTGTGCAGTTCGCCGTTCACCACCAGCATGGTGCCGCCATAGCCCTGGCGCATGTGGAAGAGCATATTGTCGGTCTTGAAGTTTTGGTAGGAGTGACAGTTGATGCACTGTCCCGTCTTCTCTGTGCTGACCGACATGTTGTTGTAGATTTCCTTCTCGTCGAAGTTCGTCAAGTTGCGCTGGTTGATGCTGAGTTTTTCGTAGGCAACATAAGAAGGCTGGATGACACGGTAGGAGATGTAACTGTCTATGCTGTCTTTGGCCACATAGATGTTGAAGGGCTTGTAGGCTTTCCACCTTTCACCCTCCTTGGTAAACACTTCCACCTGCATGCTTTTCCCCTTGGCAGCCTTCAGCATGAGTTTCCATTCCTCCTCGTCGATGAGTACGTTCTGACCTTTTCCGTAGGCGATTTCTCCGCCAGGAAAAGTGAATCTTGCCACCACTTCGCTGGCATTCTCACGCACGGCAAAGTTGAGCGGACAGATGTTGCAGGGGATAGTCACCTCTGTGTAGTCGGGGTAGATGTGAGGCAGACGCGACTCTTTCTTTGCGTCTTCTGGCACAGCAGGGTGGGTACAGGCTGCCATGATGGCAACCAATATGATGGAGGAGAAAAAAATCTTCATTTTCATGATTTTGCAGGTTTTGTTTAGGGTTAATACGAATGGATGTCGCGGCAGAAGAAATAGAACCAGTAGAAAGTGCCGCCATAGGTGCTTTTGATGGCCTCGCCCACCTCCTCGGTCTTCATGCCCGTGGAGAGCAGCGACTGCGAGAGTTTCTGGAAGCCCGCATAACTGTCGTTCACCTCCTTGTCGAACGGCATCCTCGAGATGTCCACGTTGTCAGGCTCCAGGCTTCCATAGAGTTTTGCTGCCTCCTGATAGTGGACAGGCATCTTCTCGCCGTCGTGCAATTGGGCATAGAGGAAGAATCGGGGCCAGAACAGTTGGATGTCTTTCTGCACCAGAGCATAGTTCAGCGTCAGTTCCTGCAGCAGTTTACTCTCCTTGTTCATCGTGTGGCTGAAATAGTTGAGCAGATACATCTCGCACAGGCCGTTGTCGCCATCGAGCGTGGTGCCCATGTGGTCGCGCAGTTCGCGCACCGTGTCAAACTCCGGGTACTTCTTGATGAGTTCAGGCTTCTCCGTGATGGGCCAGAGACGTTCAGCCCAGTCGCGGTAGAAGAGAGTGGTCTTCAGGATGGTCAGATACTTTCGTGCCACATCCATCTCGCCGCCCACCAGTGCACAGCGGGCCAGCAACTTCAGGTTGTCGTAGTCGTTGCCAAACTCCACACTGTTTTCGATGCACCAACGCACGGTGAAATTCGTCTTGCCATGATAGTAGTAGAGCAGGGGAGCCACCGTCTGCACCATGTGTACATGCAGCGTGTCGAACCCATTGGTGGGAGGTTCACCCATGTTGTTATACTTAAACATTTTCGTGCCCATCTCGCCAGTGTTGAGCAAAGCCACATTCTTCAGCAGCACCATCTGGCGCGAGGCATTGCCAGGTATCTCGCTCATCTCGTCCAGCACCTTCTCCCAGTCGCCCTCGTCGGCATCTCTGTACATGCGCATCTCGGCGTGGTAGTTATAGTTCTGGAAGTCCATCTTCTCAGCCCACACGCATCCGCCTATCCAAATGGCCAGCGTGACAATCCATGCACTCCAAGCCGCCCGGCCCCTCAGTTCCTGCCGCCTGGGCAAGAAGGGGAAGAACAAAGGAGCAATGGCCAGCAAGGCGAAAGGCACAGCAGGCACAAGGCTCACAGTGGTGTCGTTGGTGAACTGTGGAAACCCCACTGTCCACACGTCTTCAAGTCGGATGCCCGAGTAGAGTTGATAGCAGAGCAGCGGCATCACACCAGCCAGAACCAACGGAAACGCCGGACGCAAAACCCTCATCATCACCTTCCCGTCCTGAGCCGGACGAGCGATAGTCATCACACTGATGTAGGCCAGAGCCAGCAGCGTGTACCACCCGAAGAACGGGTAGGTGATGGCCACAAGACAGGTGGTGATGACACGGTCGATGCGCTTCTTGAACAGGCTGTGAAACCACACCAGAGCCATAGCCACCAGATAGCCCACAGAGCCGTAAAACCAATAGCCCGTCTGTTTCACATAATAAATCCAATAGCCCACATCAATCGTGCTGACCAGCAGACAGAAAGCCGGCATAGCCAGCACCGCCATCCATACCGTCCGCACCTTGAAGGCCACCTTGCTCAACCACATGCTGCCCAACCAAAGCACCATCAGGATGCAGGCACCCAGAGCGGGATGATAGAAAAACTGAGTCAGAAAAGTGGCCAGCCAACTGATGAGGCCGCCCGGCAGACGCATACACTCCTTCAGGTGCGACATATCGCTGCTGAAGAAATCCTTGCTCTGAGCCATGAACAGCACATCGCTGTTGCACACAATCAGATGGTAGGCACCCACCACCGCCACCACCGCCGTTGTGGCCAAAGCCATCCACAGCGGGGTGTTCTTGCCAAGCACCATTCCCCGTTCCTTCTTCGTCCGTGTTTCCTTCTGCTCCGTTGCCGTCATCCGCCTACTTTCCTTCTGCGCTTTTGGCAAAGAGCCTTTTCTGGATGAGTCCTCCTTCGACACCTCCATGTCTTCTCTCCCGTTACGTTTCCTACTCATAAGTGACTACAAAAAAATTATCTTATACAATGATATTTCTCCTTTTTCGCCGCAAGCGGCTTGTTTTCCTCGGACAATAATTGCCAATAATTAACGATAATTTTATCCAAATAATTATTATCGGGAACCAATTATTGGGAATTATTGGAACCCTTTAGCCGGGCGAAGCCAATTATTGTCCAAGAAATATGCGGCTTGCCGCATCACATCAACTATTTTTGTTCTGATACAAAAAACGTGGCAAAGTTACAAAAAAAAGAAGAAATCCAACACTTTTAACGACAAAAAGAAACACATCCCCCCGCTTTTTTCTTGCAGAGGGATGTGAAAAGAAAGACTCACTGGAGCAGTTGGGCAATGGCGGCATCGATGTCAACCATCTTGTCCGTCGGCTCATAACGCTTCACCACGTTGCCCTTTCGGTCGATAAGGAACTTGGTGAAGTTCCACTTGATGTCAGGCTTCTTGTCGTAGTCAGCATCAGCCTTGCGCAGCATGCCATCCAGCAGCCCAGAGAGTTCGTGGGCAGGGTCGAAACCGCCAAACCCCTTCTCGCCCTTCAGGTAGGTGAAGATAGGGTTAGCATCAGGCCCGTTCACATCGCCCTTCTGCATGATTTGGAACGTCACGCCATAGTTCAGTTGGCAGAAACCCTCAATCTCACTGTTCGTGCCAGGGTCTTGCTCGCCAAACTGGTTGCAGGGGAAGCCGATGATGACCAGCCCCCGGTCCTGATACTTTTTGTTCAGAGCCTCCAGCCCCTCAAACTGAGGAGTGAAGCCACACTTGCTGGCTGTGTTCACAATCAGCAATACCTTACCCTCGAACTGGGCGAAATCCAGTTCCTTACCCTTGCTTGTCAAAGCCTTAAAGTCATAAATCTTTGCCATAGTAAATTTTGGTTTGTTTTTAGTTAGTTTTTCTTTTAAGTAACGACACAGAATTATCTTATACAATGATGTCTCTTCTTTTCGCCGCAAGCGGCTTGTTTTTTCGGACAATAATTTCCAATAATTAACAATAATTTTATCCAATA